>Ga0075421_100006848_pt1 | contig 13922 bp, 9 predicted proteins | sample SoiMetdeltSBSDD5_FD_75292 | JGI IMG/M metagenome (GOLD analysis project Ga0075421, IMG submission 75292) | Bulk soil microbial communities from a Populus tree surrounding site in Tennessee, USA - Soil MetaG P. deltoides SBSDD5 | ecosystem: Environmental > Terrestrial > Soil > Tree plantation...
CGGCGACGTAAAGAGGTCCGCCCCCGTCAGCGCCATCGTCTTCGCGGCGACCATCATTCCCTTGAAGCCGATGCTCATGCCGCCCGCGGCCACCGCCTGCCAGGAGTGCGCCGCGGTGCCCGGGACCCAGGTCGCCGCCGAGAGCTGCACCGTCGGCACGACCCAGCTCACGTCACCCACGTCCGTCGAGGCCGAGCCGTCCGCGCCGATCGCGAGCGGCTTCACCTGCGCCACCGACTCGAGCGGCACCGCGGGAAACGCCTCGCTCTTCTGCAGGCGTTCCGCGAACGTGCGTTCCGGCGCGGTGTACGTGAAGCCGCCGACCCGCTCCAGCGCGCGCTGCTGGACACGGGCGAGCGTTTCGTTAGGCATGAGCGCGTAGACGGATCCGACGACCTGGAGCTCGTACGTCGTGCCCGTGCCAAGCGCTGCCCCCTTGGCCGCGTTCACCACCTTCCCCCAGATGTCCTTCACGATCCGCATCTCGACGTGACGGACGACGTAGTATACCTCCGCCTCGTCGGGCACGACGTTAGGCGCCCGGCCGCCGTTCGTGATCACGTAGTGGATCCGGCTGCGGTCAGGGATGTGCTCGCGCAGCATGTTCGTCATGACGTTCATCGCTTCGACCGCGTCGAGGGCCGATCGCCCGCGCTCCGGGCTCGCCGCAGCGTGCGCACTGAGTCCGTGAAAGCGGAACTTCCCCGAGATGTTTGCCATCGACCGCTCGCCCGTGACGGCGTTTTCGTCCCCCGGATGCCAGGCGATGACCGCATCCACGTCGTCGAAGACACCGTCGCGCACCATGTACACCTTCCCGGCGCCGCCCTCCTCCGCGGGCGTGCCGATCATCCGCAGCGTCCCCTTCACGTTGGTCGACTGCATCCACTGCTTGAGCGCTATCGCCGCCGCGACGCTCGCGGTCCCGAACAGATGGTGGCCGCACCCGTGTCCAGCGCCGCCCATACGCACTGGCCTCCGTTCCGGCACCGTGTCCTGTGAAAGTCCGGGCAACGCGTCGAACTCACCGAGGATCGCGATCACCGGCGTGCCGCTCCCGAACTCCGCGACGAACGCCGTCGGCTCACCCGCGATCCCCGCCTTGACGCTGAAGCCAGCCGTTTGCAGCTCCGATTGGAGCAAGGCGGAGCTCTTCTCCTCCATGTAGCCGACCTCCGCGAAGCCCCAGATCTGCCGCGCCACATTTGCGTACCTGGAGGACGCCGCGTCGAGCTGCGTGAGCATCGGCGACGTGTTTGCCGCGGGGCGCGGAAGCTGCGCGGTGAGCGGTAGAGCAATCGTGGCGACAACCGCCAGCGAACGAGTAATAGCACGCATGAGAATCGAGACGCTGATGGGTTTCGTGTAAGAACGCCAGCGGAGGCGCAGCCCGCCAGACGGACCGCCGTGATTGCGCGAGCGCTAGCGGATCGGTCGCGCGAACGTCCACACGGTCCCCTCGTGCAGCGCCGCGTACACCAGGTCGCGAATCTCATTCGCTTCGTCGTGGGTCAGCGTGCGCTGGAGATCGCGGATCGTGAGTCGGACAAGAACGTTCTTCTGCCCGGGCGCGAGTCCGAGACGCGCGGCCGCCGACTCCGGGAGCGCCGAGCCGGGTGCCTCCGACACGACTTCCACCGCCTCGACCTGTTCTGCACGCACCCCCAGAGCCGATCGGACGCGATCGCCGAGCTCCTCGAGCGTCCGGCTGTCTTCAACCGCGAGCGAGAGGTCGCGCCGGATGGGCGGCTGGTTCGAAACGGGGCGGTACGGGGTGAGGTCGAGCATCTGCGCGGTCACGCGAGGGTCGGTCGACCGAAGCAGCCGGATGTCGTCGATCCCTTTCGCCAGCATGAGCAACCGGTCGAGCCCCAATCCCATTGCCAGTCCGCTGTAGGTCGATGGGTCGAGCCGGGCGTCGCCGAGGATGGCCGGATGCGCGAGCCCACATTCGCCGACCTCCACCCAGCCCTGCGCTGTCTCGACGTCCACCTGCACCCCGTCGAGCGTGTAGGGGTGCTCGGCCGGGACGGTACGCCATGGCGTCCCCGGGAGCGCGGCGTCGACGACCGCGGCCACCATGTCCAGCAGGTCACCTTGCCCGAGATGAGCCATCGTTAGGCGCCACAGGTCCACCTGATGTGGCTCTCCCGTGTGCAGCCGGTCGATCGCATCGCGTCGGTAGACGACTCCCGGACAAACGAGAAGAGTGTCGAGCGCGACCTCGTCCGGCCGCTCGGCGACCTGGCGGAGGAGCGGCGGGATCATCGCCGAGGTCTGCGTACGCAGCAGAGTGTCACGAGTCACGTAGCGCGTATACCGCGCGTCGCGCGCCGCGCCGTCCGGCGGATATCGTAGCCTGTCGTAGTTGTCGGCAACGCTCACGATGGGTGACGCGCGATGCAGGCGCACGGCAGATCCCCATCTGCCGGCGAGCGACTGGACGATGCGGTCGACTAGAAGCTGCAGGGCGTGCGGCCCCTGCGCCGGGTCGGTGAGATCTCGAACCGCCATCGACCGCGCGAGGGCGTCGGCGGAGAGTACGGACGGGTCGTAGGCTGATGACATGGTCGACTCCACTATCATGAGTGAGGGCGCGCGCGAGGCGCGCCGCGCTGCAGAATGACCGGCGAACAAAAACGCCCCCCGGATCGCGTCCAGGCGGGCGGTCAAGGCCGATCGGCCTCACACCAACGGGAGTCTTCAGGTCATCAGCACGTACCAACGCGCGCGACACACTCCCGCCACCGGGACGGCGGCCGGGGGTCGCTAAATCGACGGGCTGTGAGATGAACAGCAGTCATGGGAGCGGTGCGTGTTGGTGTCTGAATCTAGCCATGGCACGGCTACGCCGACAACGGGTCGCGATCGCCTCGTCCGCGCGCATCGCGACGCTACGTCACGCGGCCCAGCCGCGGCGTTGCGCGTCGGCGTGTCGCTCTGCACATTGGGCCCCCGTGACCATCCTCGACCCCCACGCGGCCCTTCGCGACAGAGTCCTGCAGAGCGTGCTCGAAGGCGTTGGTGAGAGCGATCCCTCCCTCCGACGCGCAGCCGCCGAGGGCATGGGGCTTTCCGCCGATCTTCAGGCGCTCGTCGACAAGATCCACCGCCACGCCTACCAGGTGACCGACGACGACGTCGCGCGCCTGCAGAAGACCTACGGCGATGACCAGATGTTCGAGATCATCGTGAGTGCCGCTCTCGGTGCGTCACGGCAGCGACTCTTCGCCGGCCTCGAGGCCCTGGACGACGCATGAGACTTCAAAAGGTTCATGCGGGGCACCGCCTGCCCGACAAGGCGATGCTGGGTGTCATGCGGCTCGTCATGGGCCACGCGCCGGGTGTCGTCCGCACATTGCTCTACCGGAAGGGCTACTTCGGGCAGCCGTTCTCGGAGCTGACGCAGCAAGTGATGCGCGGCCCCTCACCCTGGACGGTGGGCGAACGCGAGATGTTCGCCGCATTCGTCTCGCGCCTCAACCAGTGTGTCTTCTGAACGAACGCCCACTCCGCGGTCGCGGAGGCAGCGTTAGGCGACAGTACGATGACGCCGGTGCTGGAGGATTACCGGACGGCGCCGATCGACGAGAAGCTCCGCGCGATACTTGGGCTCCTCGAGACGTTCACCCTGCACCCGGATGAGCTCAGCCCGGATCGTATCCGTGACGTGCTCGCCGCCGGCGTGACCCGCGAGGCGATTCGCGACGCGTTCTACGTCGCGTTCCTCTTCAACACGTACGACCGATTGGCCGACACGCTCGGCTGGGAGTTGCCGGATCAGCGTTACTACGCGAAGGCCGGCCAGTTCCTGCTGAAGAAGGGCTACTTGTAGAGTCAGCGCGACGCGCCCGGCGCGAAGCGCTGGATCGAGACCAGGCCGGAGTCCGGCCGCACGCGACGGTCGAGCGTCGTCGAATGGTTGCCGCGGAGTGTGAGATCGAAGAACGCGACCGTGTACCGGTTGACGAGCGCCAGCACTCGGAGCGCGCTCGCCCGACGGACGGAGTCGTCGGCGGCCGCGAGCAGCGGCTCGTCGCTGAAGCTCATGTGAGTAGCGATTCCCGCCGTCAGCCGCAGCCGCCACGCACCGGACGGGATCATCGCGAGTATCGAATCCTGCTGAAGCGGCCGGAGTCGAAGAATGGAGTCCTCCTCCGCCCTCGTCATTTCATGGAGTGCCAAGAGGCTGTCGGGCCATGGGGTGGGCACGGGCTCGACCCGGCCGAAGTACATGAACGGCTGCTGCAGGGTGCGCCCCCTCTCGTCTCGACGGAGGGGTAAGTTGGCCGCGACGCCATCCTGATTCAGGCAGGCTTTGATGCGGCGATCGATCTGGCACGCTCGCGCGGCGGCGAGCCCGCCCATCGAGTGGCCGAGCGCACCGAGACGATCGAGGTCGAGCTGACGGGCAAACGGAGCGCCCAGGTCAGGTATCTCCGTGTAGCGCGTGAGCTGGCTTACCACGAATCGAATGTCCGCCGCCGCGACGTCGGTGTTTCTGATACTGGCCGCCCAACTCGCCGCGGCCTGACGGCGCCAACGAGGTAACCCCGGAGTCGACACGCCCGTATCGCGAGGCGCGAGCCTGACGACGCGGCCATCCGGGAAGACGACGGCGTGCGTGAGGTAGGAATGCGCGACGGCCGCGACGACGAACCCGTTCGCAACGAGCTCTTCGTACTGCGCCGTGTAGAACGCGCGTTCGACGCCCCCACCGTGAGAGAAGATCAGTACCGGGCAGCCCCCGCGCGGGCACTGGGCCGGAGGTCCCGCGAAGGTGTGGGTTCGCAATCGGCCAGACTGCATGACCGCGTACGCCGGCGCGAAGCGACGCGTCATTCCCTGCTCGTCGAACACGCTGCGGAGCAGCGACAGGTTGGGCAGATAGGAGGCGCGCTCTCGGCCGCCCGCCCCGGTTGCCGGATACCAGACATCAACGAGGACTTCACGGCGTCTGCCCGAATCGGGAGCGAAGGACTCGGCGCGCGACGAGTCGATCCAGTGGTATGTGATCCGCCCGATCGGGACCGCCCGCGTAGGAGCAGGCAGCACGTTCGCCGTGTCGGTTCCCCGGGCATCCGCGAATGACGAGGACTGCTTCTCCTCAGGACGCGACGCACGCAGGAACCGGTCGATCTCGCCCGCCAGTTCCGCCGGGCGTTCGGTGGAGACCATGTGCCCCGCATCTCGAACGATCACGCGGGTGGCGTTCGGCTGGCGCGCGAGAATCGAATCGGCTTGCTGTTGTGATCCGGTGACGTCCGCTCCACCGACCACGATCAGCAGCGGGTGGCGCAGGCCGCGGAGGCGGTCCGCCGGCGACGGAGCGGGTCGCTGCTGCGCGGCTGCGTTCTGCGTCCAGATGCGCGCGTTGTCGAGAACCACCTCGTGGTAACGTTCGCCGGCTGCCCCGCGCGCGCGGGTGCCCGCCATCATCGGACTCTCCCACCACAACGCCGCCGCACGTTTCGCATCCCCCGCGCGCACCGCGTCGCCGATAGGACGCATCCACTCGCGCGGGGCGTTCACGCGTATCTCGGGAATGCCTGGGGACACCATAACGAGACGGCGGACCAGCTCAGCACGTTCCAGTGCGAGCTCCAGCGCGACGTTGCTGCCTGCCGAGAGACCCACGATGTCCGCATTGCGCACACCGAGCTCCTCGAGCAGCCCGGCGAGATCCTCGTGAGGATAAAACGCATCGACAGCGCTCGCGGAGCGACCGTGACCACGCAGGTCGTAACGAATGATTTGCCGCGTGGTGCCGAGGACCGCCGCGACCTCATCCCACTCGCGGTGGTCAGTCTGAAAGCCGTGGATGAGGACCAGCGGCTCGCCCCGCCCCGATATTGAGTAGTAGAGTCCGCGCTTGGAGGTTCCCACGCGAGGCTCGCCCTGGATGACGCGATCCTGACCAGCCAGATCTCCGCGACCCAGAGTTATGGAGAGAGCGAGGACCACCACGCGGGAGTGCAGCGCTGCTGAAGCTAGTCCCATGCTCGTGCGCCAGGTGCTAGTGGACCGTTTGCCAGATGTTGGTAGCAGGCGCGCAGCGGCCCTTAGGCCTCGAGCGCCTGCTATCAAACATCTCAAATCCACTCCGCTAGAAGCGAGCCTCGAAGTACAGGTCAAGCAGCGTACGCTGCCTCGGCCAAATGCCGCGGGATAGGTCGGCTCGGAACAACCCATCGAGGACGGAGACCCCAACCCCTGCGCCGCTGGCGGGACGGCCTGGGTGACTCCAGGACGAGCGGTCGCCCGCCCACCCGATGTCCCCGAACACCGTTGGACGCACGCCCGGGAACTGACGACCCACCTCGGCGCGCCCGAGCCAGTACGAATTACCCGACTGTCCGGTCTCCGTGAGGCTCGGTCGCTGCCCGCGCACCGTGTGCGCGCCGCCAATGTACCACGCCCGTTGTGGCGGTAGCGTACCGCCCGACATGCCAGCACTCGCGGTCAGCGCCGCAGCCCAATTCCCGAATCCGCGCGACACCGTCGCGTCGAACGCACCGCGTGTGTAATCGAAGCTGCCGGCGGCTCCCTCGCCGCGCACGTCTGTAAGTAGGCGCCAGCCCGCCGGGTCGAGCCCGAACGTGCGGGTATACCGCATCGTCGCGCCGCCGACCGTGCCCTCCGTCGCCTCGATGTTCTCCATGAAGTTGACGTCGTTCAGCGCGTGGGCGAACGACCACTGCGTCTCGACGTCCGCGTCGCGATGCTGCTCGGCAAAGAGGCGCCACGTGAACCCGCCGCCGTCCACGTTCGAGCCGGTCACCTCACCGCCTAACGTGCGATAGTAGAACCCTTCATCGAGGCCGAAGAGCAGCGCGTTGAGCGAGCTGCCGAAGCCGAGCGGCTCGCCCCAGTCGTTCGACGGCTCGAGCCGCCGGTACCCCCCGACCCGCAAGACGCGCCGGCCATTACTCCGCGAGCCGAAGAGGTCCGCATTGAACTCCGCGTCAGCGAAGCTGAACCTTGGCACGAATCCGACCCGGTACCCACGCCCGAGCTCCTGCGTCACACTGAGGCCGGTTGAAAATCCCTCCACCCGATTATAGCGCGTGAGGTTGAGCCCGTAGCGGAGCTGCGGCTTCTGCGGCGCCCAACCTGGTTGAAGCGAGAAGTCGAGCGACTTGAGGAGCTCGTCGCGCTCGGCCACACCGAACAGCTCCTCGCCCGGCTCGTAGATGGACGCAGGAAGATCGGGTGAATTGGCAAGCGCCGTCGAATCGCAGGGGATGCGAACCGCCACGCGGACCGCGCCGTTGTATCGATTCTCATAGTGCGTGTATGTCCCGGTACTGTCGCACTGGGCCTTTCGCGTCGCGCTCCGTTGCTCGCGTCGTACCGAATCGGCTTCGGCCATGCGCTTCGCGCGCTCGCGGCGCTCCTCGCGCGAGAGATCGCGCCAGCGGACGCTATCCCCGAACAGGGAGTCGCGAAGCGACTTGGCCGCCTCGGGAATCTTCGGTATCGAGTCCGTTCCGTTCACGCTCGCGTACTTGAAGCTCTCTTCCATCTTGAACGGCACGCGCATGAACGACACCTGCGCCGAGCCCTGCGCCGCCTGTACGCGTGGAAGCCAGAATCGGCCGCCGTAGAGCCCATAATCGATTGTCACCGCCTCGAGGTTGGCACGCATCGGTGTCAGCATGGCTTTCGCCACGGCCGGCACGTCCTCGTCGTCTTCCTCCTCCTCGACTACCTGCCAGATGTCCATCTCCACCGACATCCGGTAGGCGGCACGAACAAGCTGTCCCGTGCTCACGTCGAACCAGAACGAACCAACCGAGAGCCGCCAATTCGGGCGCCTCGGCTCGATGCGCAACTCGCGCAGCGCGATCTTCTTGCCGTCCGAGAGCGTGAACTCGATCGAGTCGCCGGTCGCGTAGCGATAGTACGCCTCGGCGCCGTTCGCGAGCGGATGAATGAGCTCGTCCGGCTCGACGTCTGCCTTCGCGGTACCAGAGCCGATCCACAACGCGTCGCGGCCAGGGTAGTACGGGATGGGCGACATCTCCTCGATGTCGACATCGCCGTCATCCGTGACCATTGGGAACACGGTTCGGGCGCCCTTGACGTCGATCCAGGCGCCAGCGCTACGAGACCAACGAACGCGCGACGCGTTCTCGGTCCTGAAGAGAAGCCGGTCGCGACCGATGGCGCGGAAGCCAAGTCCGACTGACAGGCGCTGGTACGCGGTCGCGTCGTAGGCCAGGAGCGTGGAATCCTGCTGCATGCGAGCGACTCGCGCCTTGGCGAGCAGTTGGCGCGAGGCTGGGTCGCGGAAGGCGGATGCCTCGAGCTCTGGCGTGACCGGGATCGGCGGCCGCCGGCTGCGGCGGCGATCCCTGTCGATCGTGTCGGCCACCGCGCGCGACTTGTCGGCGCTGTCGGGCTTGCTGCCGACGCGGACCTTGACCTCCTGGTCGAACGCAAAGGCGAACGCTAAGGCTACCGCGAACATCGGGGCTCCGAGGGTGGGGTCAGCCCAGTCCTGTACGGCACGCTCCAAGGGTCGGTTTCGGTACCCCGCAGCCGAATCGTGTTCCGCGCGACCGTTCAAGGGGTCAGAGTCGTTGAACCGCGGCGTTTCAAGGGGTCAGAGTTGTTGAACCGCGCCGCGGCGCGGCTCAACAACTCTGACCCCTTGATCCGGCCTACGGTCTCCTGCCCTCCACCGGACGGCCGGGCGGGGTCACGGGCTCCCCCCGGTTGTGCGCGCGCTGGCGTAGCATTTTCTCCCGGAACTCCCGATCGACCGTGCGCTCCTCGGCTTCGCGCGCGGCGAACAACATGGCCGTCACCGCGATGGCGAAGGGGCCGAACGCCGCAACGAGGTGCGCCGGTAGGCGCTTCCTGCCTCGGTCGTCGTCGCGCCCGCCAATGCGCTCGACCAGAGCGGGAAACCGTCGCTGGGCCCAAACGGTCGCCACGATGACGACGAGCCCCAGCCCTGCGAGCGCGACCGGCAAGGCCACGACCCGCCTGAACACATCGAAGGAGAGATACGTGAGGTAGCCGAGCGCCGCGACGCCCGCACCCGCGAGCAACACTCGACGCCGGAGATACAGGGCGGCGATCAGGAACGCGGCCGCCGTGAGTGGCAGGGCATGACGCCACGCACCGAGAAACCGCCAGAGCGAGAGGTGAGCGAACAGCAGCAACAGCGCTCCGGCCACGTACAGCCAGAGCGCATAGTCCTCGCGCTCCGGTTGGTGCCGGTCCACGAGATACGCGATGGCGAGCACCAGGCACGCGGCCGCGGCGAGATAGTATGGCCCTACGTACCACGCGAAGCGCGGGTTGCCTAACGCCTGACCGACATGGATCAGCAGTGCGACGAACGCCGCGGCGATGGGGACCGCAAGCACGGACGAGCGTACGTGACGAACCACCGCGAGCGCGACACCGAGGGTCGCAAGCTCGAGGATCATCCACCGCGTCGCCATGTACGGCTCGTACGCAACTAACGGGTCGCGGGCGACCGCCGGCGGCCACTCGCCGATGAGCCGCAGGATTCCGAAGGTCCAGACCGGCGTCATACATACCGCCAGTGTCGCGACGAGAGCGCCCGCGATACGAAAGCCCCGCCGGCGAAGGGCGATTGCCGTGGTCGCGAACGCCGCCGCGTAGCCTAACGACGTCGCGAGAATCCCGGCCGTCCCGAGGTCCTTCCACCGGTCGACGAGAAACCACGCGAGGGCGAACACCACCAGCAGTGCGCCCACGGTATAGGCGATCGATACGCCGTTGAAGCCGCGGCGCCCCTCGGCGGCGTGAGCGGATGAGTCGGCCGCGACACGCCCCTCCAGTTCGAGCGCGAGGTCGCGAAGCCGACCGGCCTGGACGCCGTCGATGATCCCGCGATCGACAGCAGCCCCGATCAGGCGTTCGCTCAGCCCGTCACGATCGGTCGAGCCCGGCCGATTTTCTTCGGACAGTTTTCGCATGGATCACAAATATAGCTTTCCACACGCGGCATTCGACTTGCCTTCTTTCTCGAACGAGTCGCGGCGTCGCCAACCACCCTCAACCGTCGGGTTCCCACCAATGGCGTCGATTTGGAATGGATCGCTGACCTTCGGACTGGTGCACGTTCCCGTCGAGATGAAGACCGCCGTTCGCTCGGACCACATCAGCTTCCGGATGCTTCACGCCGAAGACCTGTCGCCCATCAAGTACGAGCGCGTTTGCCAGGCAGACGGCGAGCCCGTTCCCTGGAACGAGGTCGTGAAGGGTTATGAGTACACGAAAGGTAAGTTCGTCGTGCTTACCGACGAGGACTTCAAGAAGGCCGCGCTCGACTCCTCCCGCACGATCGACATCATCGACTTCGTGCGCGATGACGAGATCGACCCTCGCTTCTTCGAGACACCCTACTACCTGCTTCCAACCAAAGGCGGCGACAAACCCTACGCGCTGCTCCGTGAAGCCATGCGTGAATCCGGCGTGGTTGGGATCGGCAAAGTAATCATCCGCAAGACGCAGCACCTCGTCGGCGTCCGCGTGGTCGGCGATGCGCTCGTCCTCGAGCTCATGCGCTTCGCGAACGAGCTCGTCGACGTCAAGGAATTCAGCTTCCCGGGCACAGACACGCTTCGCGAGCAGGAGCTCAGCATGGCGAAGCAGCTCGTGGAGAATCTGGCCGAGCCCTTCGATCCGGCGAAGTACACCGACGACTACCGGTCGAACCTCATGAAGCTCATCCGCGCGAAGATGAAGGGAAAGAAGGTGACCGCGGCCGAGCCTTTGCCGGAAGAGGAGGACACGACGGTGCTCGACCTCATGGCGCGGTTGCAGGCGAGCCTCGAGGAGGGGCGCGCGACGAAAGGCGGGCGCGGAAAGAAACGCGTTGCGAAAGCCGAGGGCCGAACCCGTACACGAGCGAAGCGGTCGGCGTGAGATCCGAGTAGCTCAATTCGTGGGAGCGACGAGTGGGACGAACGACGTCGGGCAAGGGCGCGGACCGGGGTGGGCGCGCCCTTTCTGAGTACCGCGCAAAGCGAGACTTCACACGCACCGCGGAGCCGTCGGGGGACAGCTCCGGCCGTGCGTCTACTCCGCGGACACGCACCAATCCGCTGCGCTTCGTGATCCAGAAGCACGCAGCCAGCCACCTGCATTATGATCTCCGGCTCGAGCTCGACGGCGTGATGAAGAGCTGGGCGGTTCCGAAGGGGCCGTCGCTCGATCCGACGCAGCGGCGGCTTGCCGTGGAGGTCGAGGACCACCCGATCGACTACAACACGTTCGAGGGGACGATTCCCGCGGGTGAATACGGCGGCGGGACGGTGATGCTGTGGGATCGCGGCACCTACGAGCCCGAGACGGGCGACGTCGCCGATCTACGCCACGGCCACGCACGGGGCGACATCAAGTTCGTCGTCACCGGTGAACGCCTGCGTGGGTCGTTCGCGCTCGTGCGCATGAAGGGGCGCGGCGAGAGCAAGCCTCAGTGGCTGCTGATCAAGCATCGCGACAACTTTGCCGATCCGGACTGGGACATCACGACGCTGGACACGTCGATCGAGACTGGCCGAACGATGGATGAGATCGCGGCAGGTGCGCGACCGAAACACCGGCGCGCTACGGCACGGCGTCGCGCGGCGAGTGCGCGTGAGGCGACGACGACGACGCCCGCCAGATCGACTCAGCGCGCGGCTACGCCGAAGCGGTCGTCGTCGGCTCGTTTCCCGTTATCGAAGATCGCGCCGATGCTGGCCTCGATCGGGGCTGAGATTCCCGCGGGGTCTGACTGGACGTTCGAACCGAAGTACGATGGCGTGCGCGTCCTCGCGTTCGCATCGGGCGACGCGGTCAAGCTCATCACGCGCAACGGCAAGGACAAGGCACGACAGTTCCCGGAAGTGACCGAAGGCATCCGTCGGCTCGGCAGTCGCCGAAAGCGAGCGTTCGTGCTCGACGGTGAGATCGTCGCCTTCGCCGGCGACGCGCCCGCGCGCTTTCAGGCGTTGCAGAGCCGTATGCACCTTCAGGGCGATGAGAGCATCGCCGGCCAGGTGCTCGAAACGCCGTCCGCGCTCGTGGCGTTCGATCTGCTCGTGGACGGCGATGACGTGCTGCTCGACGAACCCTGGACATACCGCCGCCGCCGACTCGAGCGGCTGGTTGGAACCCGACCGCCTAACGGGGTTCGACTTGGTGACACCGGCCCCGGCAAAGGCCAGCGACTTCTCGACCGCGCTCGGCGGGACGATTGGGAAGGCATCATCGCGAAGCGCACGAACTCCCGTTACTACCCCGGCGTGCGGTCCCGCGACTGGCTCAAGCTCAAGGTCGAGTTTCGCCAGGAGTTCGTGGTGGGAGGCTACACCGAGCCGCGGAACACTCGCGAACATCTCGGCGCGCTGCTGCTCGGATATTACGACGGCGATGACTTCGTTTACGTCGGACACACGGGCGGCGGATTTACGCGTGAGACCCTCGCGGACATGGCGCGGCGCCTTCGCCGTCACGCGCGAAAGTCATCGCCGTTCTCGACGCCGGTTCGCACGAACGAAAAGGCGCACTGGGTCCGGCCCGAGGTCGTCGTCGAGGTGAAGTTCAACGAATGGACCGCGGACGGTCGGCTCCGCATCCCCATCTTCCTCGGCGTTCGCGATGACAAGGAGGCGCGCGAGGTCACGAAGGAAGCGACCAGCGTCCAACGCTCGGCTCGCAAGGACGCAGCCTCGCACGCACACCCACGCGTCGCCGCGAGCGCGAAGGCCACCTCGGCAAGCACGCGAGCTTCGCGGGCACGGACCCGGTCTGCCACGACGCCCGCGTCGCGGGGCGGCCGCGCGCGCAAGACAGTAGCCCCCAATGCGATCGAGGCCGAGCTGACCGCCGCCGAGCGCGAGGGTCGCGACATCGAGGTTTCCCTTCCCGACGACGGGCGTGTTGGACTCACGAGCCTCGAGAAAGTGTGGTATCCAGGGCGCGCCGGCGGCTACACGAAAGGCGACGTCCTGCGGCACTACGTCCGCGTCGCGCCGCTGATTCTCCCGGTAATGGCGGATCGACCGCTCGTACTCCGACGGTTTCCGGACGGCATCAACGGCGAGGCGTTCTATCAGCAGAAGGCACCGGCAAACCCACCGCCCGGCGTGAGAGTCGAGACCATTCAGGACGCCGATGGCGACCCGGCGGAGCGTCTCGTGGGCGGCTCGCTCGCGACGTTGCTCTATCAGGTGCAGCTGGGAACGATCTCCGTCGACGCGTGGCACGCGCGGGTGACGTCGCTCGACTACGCGGACTACTCGGTCATCGACCTGGATCCGGGACCACGTGCGAAGTTCGACCGCGTAACGGAAGTCGCGACGTACGTGAAGGAGGAGCTCGACCGTCTCGGGCTCCACGCGGCCATCAAGACGTCAGGGGCGAGCGGGCTTCACCTCTTCGTTCCACTTCCGCCTCGAACCACTAACGAGGCCGCGTTGCTCATTGCCCAGCTCATCGCGACGCGCGTTGCGGCCGCGCACCCGAAGGAGGCGACCGTCGAGCGTACCGTGGCCGACCGCCCGAAGTCGACGGTCTACGTCGACTATCTTCAGAACATTCTGGGAAAGACGGTCGCGGGAGCGTATGCGGTTCGCGCGCGTCCTGGCGCGACGGTCTCCACCCCGCTCGACTGGCGCGAGTTGACGCCGTCGCTCCACCCGACCGATTTCACGATTGAAACGGTCGTGTCACGCTTCGCGCGCGTTGGCGACCTCTGGAACGCCGCCCTGAAGCGTAAGAACACGGCTGCGGCGTTGCGTTCGTTGACATCATCGCGAAAGTAGTTGGGGTCAGACTCGAACTAGCGAAACGCTAACTCGAGTCTGACCCCAATTACCGATCGCGTTAGAATTCGAGAATGCCCTCCAGCCCAGGAGCACCGCCGGCGCTCTCCGTCAGCGGCCTCAGGA
>Ga0075421_100006850_pt1 | contig 13921 bp, 9 predicted proteins | sample SoiMetdeltSBSDD5_FD_75292 | JGI IMG/M metagenome (GOLD analysis project Ga0075421, IMG submission 75292) | Bulk soil microbial communities from a Populus tree surrounding site in Tennessee, USA - Soil MetaG P. deltoides SBSDD5 | ecosystem: Environmental > Terrestrial > Soil > Tree plantation...
GCGTATGGAGTCCTGCCTGTACCTTTGGCAACCGCACCAAGCCCTGCAAATGCCGCGCGCAAGCCTGTTCGAGCGCCTCCAGCCGGCGCGCGTAGATCTCCCGTAACCGGCGCAGGTGCCGCATGAAGTGCCCTTCGGCGATGAAATCGGTGAGTACCATCTGCGAAAACACGGGCGCGTAGAGATCGCACTCCGTCCGCAGCCGCAGGAAGCTTTCAGTGAGGCTTTCCGGCAGTACTACGTAGGCCAGGCGGAGACCGGGAAACAATACCTTGTTGAAGGTTCCCATGTACACCACCAAGCCCTGCCGGTCCAGGCCCTGCATCGCCGGGACCGGGCGGCCCTCGTAGCGGAACTCGCTGTCGTAGTCGTCCTCAATGATCCGTGCGCCCGATTCACGCGCCCAGCGCAAGAGATCCAATCGGCGCGCCGCAGGCATGGTTGGACCAAGAGGAAACTGGTGCGCGGGAGTGACGTAGGCGAGCTTCGCAGAGGGGCAGAGCCTTACGGCCTCCTCTATGCGCACGCCTAGCGAGTCCACCGGAACGCCGCGCACAGTAGCGCCGGCCCGTGCAAAAGCCCGGGCGGCGCTCGGGTATCCCGGATCCTCCACCCATGCCTCGTCTCCTGGGCGCAACAGCAGGCGCGCGCACAGATCCAACGCCTGCTGGATGCCGGAAACGATCACCACCTGGGAAGTCTGGCAGTAGACGCCGCGCGAGCTCCCGATGTATTGCCTAACCGCTTCGCGCAGCGGACCGTAGCCGCCTGGATCGCCAGGCTCCATCAGTTCACGTTCACCTCGCCGCAATCGCCTTCCGGCCAGCGCCGCCCAGATCTTCATCGGAAATTCGTCCATGGCCGGTTCTTGAGACCGGAACGGACGCGCAGCCGGACGTGCCTTCGCCGAAATCTTCGCGGCAGGGGGCAGGCTTCCTCCACGCGTACCCGCTTCGAGTAGATCCTCCGGCAGCCAAACGTTCACAAACGTCCCCGCACCCCCGTGGGACCTCACGTAGCCCTCGGCGCGTAGCTGCTCATAAACGGCGACGACCGTTCCGCGCGACAGACCATACTCAGCCGCCAGCACGCGAGTGGGCGGCAGCGCGGACCCCGACGCCAGGAGCCCACTCCTAATTCCCTTGCGCAACTCTTCGTAGAGCTCGATCGCTTTTCGCCGCGCCGCCATATGAAAATTGGTCCAACAGAAATCGGAATAATGGACCTTCTTACAGTACCAGTTCCCCCCTATCCTGAAGTCATGAACGCACGACGAAATTGGCTGCGCACAGCGTTCGCAGCTTTCCTGCCCGCGCTCGCGCCCGCTCAAGGGGCCCGGTCCGTGAAGGTCCTCTTCGAGCGCGCAATCGAGACGCCATTCCCCAACCGGACCGTCTATGTTGTTCGCGTTGATATGCCGCCCGGCGATCCGGTGGCAGCCGCCCACCGCCACTCCGGGCTGACCATTGGCTATGTGCTCTCGGGCACGTATCGCTTCCAGGTGAGCGGTGAGCCGGAGCGCACCTTGAAAGCAGGCGACGTTTTCTTCGAGCCTGAAGGCCACACTCACCTCATCTCCGGCAACGCCAGTCCGGATCAGCCCGCCGCCATTCTTGCCATCATCATCGGCGTGACGGGCAAACCCCTAACTGTACCCGCTTAAAGAAAGGGAACTCGTCATGGAACCAAGAATCAACACTCGCAAGGCCGCATATTCTGGCGGCATCAATGCCTTGCTCGGAGTTCACGCCTATATCGACCAGAGCGGTCTTGAACCCGGCCTGCTGAATTTGCTCTATCTTCGAGGTTCGCAGATCAACGGCTGCGCGTTTTGCATCGACATGCACTGGAAGGACCTGCGGGCCATGGGCGAGAGCGAGCAGCGGCTGTACGGCCTGGACGCCTGGGAGGAGTCGCCGTATTACACCGAGCGTGAGCGAGCGGCTCTGCATTGGACCGAAGCGGTGACTAAGGTTCGCGAAGGGCACGTGCCCGATGAGGTCTACGCCATTGTGCGCTCGCAGTTCAGCGAGAAAGAGATCGTCGATCTGACGCTAGCCGTCGGCATGATCAACTTATGGAATCGCCTTGCGATCTCCACGCGTACGGCGGCTGGCGGCTATGTCTCTCCGCATAAGGCGCGCGTGGAAACTATGGCAGCTTCGCGCTAATAACGGCCGCCAAACGATAAGCGGCAAGGGCGGCCCGCTGGTGCGCCACACTCAGCGAGGCCGCTTCATAGGCCGGCGTGCGTCGGAATGGGTTGTCTCTCGTTCCCACGTCCGCTGGCATTGCATACGCCTTTCCCTTCGCTAGCGCAAATCCTTCGTCGATCCACACCGCTGGATCAAGGCTCAACTGGACCGGACGTTTATGCTCCTTCTTGAGCCTCGCCGCCATCCAGTTGATGTAGGCTTCCTCCCGCGTGACGCCGAGCAGATCGTCCCACACCGCATGCAGGTTCGTGTAGCCGTCGACAACCAGCAGGTTGCCGCCCAGGTCCGATGTGGGCCTTCCGGCCCGGTCGACAATATGTTTGGTGAGGCGCGAGACATCGTGCATCGGTTGGTGAACGTCGCCCTCGACATGCAGGAGCCAAACCAGGTGGTACCAATTCAGGTCACCTGAGAGTCCGTCGATCATTTTCGGCAATTCGGTCTTCGCGTTCGGCTCAGGGGTGCGCGGCAGCGGCGATCCATCCGGCGAAAAGTAGAGATTCACAAAGTGCCAGTTGGTGTGGCGCTTGGTGTCGGGAAACGGCTGCAGCGCCGTGGTCGGTTTCGCGTCCCGCCGCGTGTCGTCGTAGAACCGGCTGTCGCCTTTGATGTCATCGGCCCATGCAGCCGCATGAATGAAAGCCCAGCGCGCCGTGTGATTGGCGTCGCCCCTCACGCCTTCGGTGAATCGCGCATAGTCAGGATGTCGCTGAATAATTGCATCCACACGCGCGCGGATCTTCTTCGGGAGCAGGTCATAGGCCATCGCGGCGATGATGCGGTGACCTACCGGATGCCACGCCCATGCCGGCGAAGTCAGCGTCAGGATCAGCAACACACGTAGGAAATGCCGCATGCTCACATCCTCAATTGATAGCCTGCCGCCTTCAACACACCAATCACCCGCTCACGCAGTTCGGTAATCTCTTCGGCTGATAAGGTATGATCCGCCACGCCGACCGTCAGCCGGAAGCTCACGCTCTTCTCTCCCTCTGCCAACGGCGCACCGATATACTGCCGCACGAACTCGACTGTCAACAGGCCGTTCCCGCCGCTGTCCACGATCAGCTTCTGCACTGCACCCACTTCCTCGCCCAGTGTCGTCACCACGGACAGATCGAATTCACTCACCGGGAAGCGCCGCAACGTTTTGTACCTTGCTGGCGGGGGCTGCAACCGATAAAGCGCGTCGAGGTCGAGGTCGAGGATCGCTCCGCGTCCGTGCTCGCAGAACGTGGGGTGCAATTCGAACAGCCGTCCCGATAATTCACCTTGCCAGTGAATGTTCCACACGCGCTGCGGGTGCTCAAATACACGCGCCTCATTCGATCGCTCAACCAGCATTGCCGGCGCCATAATTTCGGCCAGTCGCTTCAGCTCAAATAACCCTGCCTGTCCGTCGCCTTCCCGCGCGTACACAGCGGCCACAACGTGCGGAATTTCGTTGGGCAACTCATCGGGTTGCTTGTGAACCTCATTGCCGATTTCGAACAACCGGAACTCGCCCATGTGGCGTGCGTTGTCTTCGATGTTCTGCACGATTCGCGGAATGAGCGACACCCGCATGAGCCCCTGATCGCTGGCAATGGGATTGAGAACTTGAATGTGGCTCTCCGGCGCGAATCCGAAACGCGCAGCGCGTTCCTGGCTTAAGAAAGAGTAGTTGTAAACCTCTGTGAATCCCTGCGCAACGATGGATTGCCGCAAGGCGTGCTGATACTCCCGTTCAGGCGACGGCGGCGGCGGCGCGGAGGGTACCAGCGGCGCCTGCGGTGGAATCGAAGCATATCCGATTACACGGCCGATCTCTTCCACAAGATCCTCGGCGATGGAAATGTCCTTGGTCGCCCGCCACGAAGGCACAATCACCGTCAGCACGCCTGGCTCGGGTTCGGTGACACCGAACTCGAGCGAGCGTAGGATGCGTTCGACTTCGTCCTGTGGGACCACGCGGCCGATTTTGCGATTCAACCAGTCCAACTCCAGCCGGATGACCGGCGGCGGCTTCATCGGCGCGGCGTTGTCGATGAGCCCACCGGCCATGCGAATTCCCGGCGAGACGAGTTGGAACAGTTCCCAGCAGCGTGCCAGAGCGCGCACTGTGTTGTGCGGATCCTGGGCCTTCTCAAACCGCATACTGGCGTCCGTTCGTACCTTCAAACGCGACGACGTCTTCCGAATGGAGGTCGCCAGGAAATTCGCCGACTCAAGCACCACGCGCTTCGTTCCCGCGTGAATCCCTGTCGGACGTCCGCCAATCACACCAGCAATCGCCTCGGCGCCGCCCGCATCGGCGATCACGAGCGCCTGCTCATCGAGCGAATATTCTTCGTCGTTGAGCGCCAGCACTCTTTCGTCCGCGCGTGCTTTGCGGACGAAAATCGTATCGCCCTTCAATAGGTCGGCGTCGAAGGCGTGCGTCGGCTGCGCCAGTTCGGCCATGACGAAGTTGGTGACGTCGACGATATTGGAAATCGGATTCAGCCCGATCGTTTCAAGCCGATACTGCAGCCACAGCGGCGAGGGACCGATCGTGACGTTTTCAAACACGAGCGCCGAATACCGCGGGCACAGCTCGTAGTCTTCAATCTCGACCTTGAGCGCCGGAGCGCCTGTCCACTGCACCGCAGGCACGGGGTCGCGCAGTTCGCGGCCCGTGATTGCCGCCACCTCGCGGGCTATACCGTGATGGCCCCACAAATCGGGCCGGTGCGTGAGGCTCTTGTTGTCGATCTCGATCACGTGGTCGGGCGCGATGGCCTTCAGCGAATCGCCAGGCGCTCCTTCAGTGAATTCGAGAATGCCTCCGTGCTCACGGTTCACGCCAATTTCATCGCCCGCCGCCAGCATGCCTTCGCTCTCGTGGCCGGACACCCTGGCCTTACCGATCGCCTTGCCGCCGGCAAGCACGGCGCCTGGCATCACCCACGCGGCAAGAATTCCTGCCCGGCAATTGGGCGCGCCACACACCACGTTTTTCATGCCTAGCGGTCCGGCATCGATCTTGGCATAGACGTTCTTCGAGCCTTCGATCGGCTGCACGTCCATGACCCGTACCAGGCGCACACGATCGAGAAATGGAGCGTATGCCTCGATGCTTTCGCACTCGGCCGTCTTCGTCGTAATGAGCGTGCCCAACTCTTGCGGCGTCACCGCAAGCCCGGGAACCAGCTCGGCAATCCAGTTAGCGGAGAACTTCATCGGAATTGGTTCAAGAATCGGAGATCGCCCGACTGCAGCAGCCGGATGTCGTCAATGCCATAGCGCATCATGGCCAGTCGGGTCAGCCCCAAGCCGAACGCGAAACCATTCCAGTCTCGCGGGTCGATACCCCCGGCGCGCAGCACGTTGGGATGCACCAGACCACAAGGGAGCAGTTCCACCCAGCCCGTCTGTTTGCATACCGCGCAGCCGGCGCCGCCACAGATCGAACATTGAATGTCGAGTTCGAAGCCCGGCTCGACGAAGGGAAAATATCCTGGCCGCAGCCTGACCGTCACGTCGCGTTGGAAGATCTCCTTCAGCAGGGTTTTCATGAAGTACAGCATGTGCGCGATGGAGACCTCGCGGTCCACCATCATGCCTTCGAGTTGATAGAACGTATGTTCGTGCGACGGGTCGACTTCTTCGTTGCGGAAAACGCGGCCTGGGGCGATCATGCGCAGCGGCGCGCCCAGGCGCTTCATTCCGCGCACCTGCACGGGCGATGTGTGCGTGCGCAGCAGATTCCCGCCCTCAAGCCAGAACGTGTCCTGCATGTCGCGGGCCGGATGCGTCGGAGGGATGTTCAACGCGTCGAAGTTGTGAAACTCGGTCTCCACTTCGGGCCCGCTCAAGACGGCGAATCCCATCGATGTGAAGACCTCTTCGAGATATCGCTGTACCTGCGTCACCGGATGAAGCGCACCTGGCTTGACGCCCGGAGCGGGAAGCGTCAAGTCCACCCATTCCGAGGCCAGCCGAGCATCAAGCGCGGCCGCGGCGAAGGATGTCGTCTTCGCATCGAGCGCGGACTCGATCGAAGCCTTCACGGCGTTGAGCAGTTGTCCCATCACCGCTCGCTCTTCCTTGGGCACCTTGGCCATCTCTTTGCCGGCATTGGCGAGCACGCCCTTGCGCCCAACCGCCTCCACACGAATCGCTTCTAACTCGTCCAGCGTGGTGGCCTGGGCGATGCGCACGAGCGCACTGTCTTTTAACTCTTGTAGCGTGGCTGCCAGACTCATGGCGTCAACCGGCTCAGGCCGCGGCGACCGCCGGCGCAAACAACGCCGCGTTTTCGTCGACTTCGTGGGCCAGATGGTTCAGGTAGAAGACGAGGATCGCTTCCGGGTAGGTAGAGTGAAACTCCGCATAGGCTCGCTGCTGCCAATCACCAGAAAGGTGCTTGCTTAGCTCGGCGTCTTTCTCAAAAAACCCTTCATTGTGCGGCACGCCGAGGAAATTTAACACGGCGATTATCATGTTGAGGTGTGAAACGAGGATGGATTGCGCCAACTCGGTGGCGAACTCTTCGTCCTGCTCGGCTAACCGCGCCAGAAACTTCGGCGCCGCCTTGCGCAACGACTCCTGATTCAGCTTATTCAGCCGCGCGCGCACTTTGAAGGGTTCAAACAGTTGGAAAGTTTTCAGTTTCCCCAGTGAGATCTGGCGCAGGCACGCTTCCAGGCGTTCCTGCCCCAACCCGAGAAACACTTCGGCAAGGGTCATTCTTCGTTAGTGTAGCAAGCACACGACGGCGCACGATCCATCAGTGGCGTCGGGACATCGGCTGTTCCATAATATTGAGAGTGGGCCTCCCTAGCTCAGCTGGTAGAGCAACTGATTTGTAATCAGTAGGTCGCCGGTTCGAATCCGGCGGGGGGCTCCAGTTCCGGAAATTCCCGCTCACACGTTTCGGCACGACATGACTCCCAGGACCACGCGGCTTCCATTCCCAACCTTTAGCGCTCTCGCGCTGCTCCTCCTCTTTGGCATTGCCTGGAGTACGCATTTGTTGCTTGCTCAGTCGACGAGCAACTCGAGTGCTCCGGAGGCCACGCCGCTCGCCGCAAACTTCGATCAATCGATCAAGCCGTTCCTCCAACAGAATTGCGTAAAGTGCCACAACGCCGACAATCCCACCGCGGGCATTCGTGTCGATCATCTTGACGCTTCGCTCGATGATCGCCACATTCGCATCTGGGAAGGCATCCGTGGCCGTGTGAAAAATGGCACCATGCCACCAAAGGGTTTGCCGCAGCCTTCCAACGCCGAACGCGAGCGCACGATGGCGTGGATCGCGCAAGCACTCGAGGCGGCGCGATTACGTCCCTCGCCGAAGAACGGCATCGTGCGGCGCCTCACCGTCGCTCAGTATCGCAACACGCTCCGCGAACTATTGCTACTGGAAGACGACCTCACCGAAACGTTGCCTCCGGATGCCATTTCCAGTGACGGTTTCGTGAACAACAAGGAGACATTGCAACTGTCGCCGTTGTTGATTGAGGCCTACCTTGAAATCGCCGAAGATGCTCTCAATCGTTCCATCGTCGATCCGAAGTCAAAGCCCAGTATCCAGAACTTTCGCATGGATCTCGGTGCGCGTATTAATCCGAATCCGGTCCCCGAAGAACTGATCTTAGGCGCCAACAGCGAGTTGCTCAAGAACCCGGATTTCCTGGTTACACAACTTACGCCCGCCAAGCCCTTCGCCTTCGATCCCTTCGTGATGAGGACGAAGTATCGTTTCATCGAGGGCTATGCCGGCAATGACACCGTCCGGGGGTGGCGCGAATACGACAGCATCTACCACGCGGTGTTTGCCTGCATGCGCGGCAGCCGCGGCTATCCCAAGGGCCACGCGTACGACACGGTCCCGCAGGGTCTGCTGTTGCGGCCCGCGATTCCCAACGACGAGTTGTTCGACGCGGACGGCACCTACGGGCCCAAGGCCAATTTCAAAATTTCGCTGCGGGACCTGCCCGACAACGGGCGCTTTCGCGTCGCGGTCACCGCGGCGAAGTATGACGACGGCCTGTTGCTCGATGAAGGCGATGCGGCAAAACCGTCCGAGGCCGCCGGCAGCATTGTCGTCCGCGATGCCAAATCGAGCGTGACCATTGCCAAGCCCGGCATCTACCAGGTGGACGTTCACACGACCCCTCGCTATGAACCGCGCATCGCCCCGGACATATCGAAGCTAAGTGAAGCGTTGGGCGGCGCCTGGTCGTTCGATGGAAGGCCTGAAGTGAAGCTGGAAAGCGGCGCGCACTTCATCGACTCTCCATTCGGCAGGGCCGTATCGTTCAGCGGCGATGAAGACGCGGCCGTCATCCCGCGTACCGGCGCCCTAAACGTGGGCGACGGCGAATTCACCGTCGCGGCATGGATTCGCCCGGAATCCACGCGCAGGTCGGGACTGATTGCCATGGGCTCTCCGGATTGGATTCACGGCTGGTTGCTTGAAATGCCCGACGACCGCGGCATCTTGCGGCTGGAGACAGCGGGTCCCGACAATCAGACCAACGGCGCGGTAGCCACCCGCCCGGGCGTGCTTCGCGCAGGCATCTGGCAGCACTTGGCCGCCGTCGTGAAGCGTGGCCGAAACAAGACTCGCCTCTACGTCAACGGCTACCCCGTGGCCGAAGGAACGATTAACCGCGCCAATCTCGACAATCCCAAGCTCGACCTTCGCCTGGGCAATCTCCCGGGCGGCCGGGGACTTCGAGGAGCTTTGGATGAGGTGCGCCTATATCGTCGGGCTCTCAGCGAAGCCGAACTTCAGGCACTGATCGAACCGGGTCGCGAGTTGGCGAAGCCGCCGAAAGAAAGGCCCCCCGATGCCGTATTCACGCTGGGAGATCGGCAGTTCTCAGGCGCCGTGAACCAGCCCGCGTTTCTGGCAGTCCGGCTTGCTGCCGGAACCTTTTCCATGCAAGCCGAGCTCACCAACCACAACCTTAGCGGCACCCACACGCTCGACCGCATCGTGCTCACGCCGCTCAACGCGAGCGAAACGATCGCCGGCCGTTTTCGAACCTTCGAACGGCGCGCTCCCCGAGTCGGCGTGCACCTCGGTCTGCGTCGCGATTGCGGCAGCACGCTCTTCCCCGTCGCCCCGCCGCAGGCTGTATCAAGCACCAGGCCAACCCGCTTCGTCTTTGAGGGCGCGATTCGCAACTTTCCCAGTCCCGACGTCGAAAAGGATAACGTCAACTACCTCGCCGGCATTCGCGAGATAGGCGTTCGTAGCGAATACACCGACGGCCGGGACATTCCGCGCTTGCTCATCCGTTCGATCGAATTCGAAGGGCCATTCTATGAACAGTGGCCACCTCCATCTCACCGCAACATCTTTATCGAGTCGGAGCGAAAGGGTGATTTGCCCGCTTATGCCCGTCAGGTCATTCGGCGGTTCGCCACTCGGGCATACCGCCGTCCGATCACTGCCGCGGAAGAGTCCTCCCTCATGGCGGTCTTCCAGAAATCGTTCGCGGCCGGTGGCCATTTCCAGCAAAGCGTGAAGGATGCCCTCCAGGTAGTATTGACCTCGCCGCAGTTCCTTTTCCTCGTCGAAACAAGCGCCACACCCAAACCCGAGCCGCTCGACGCCCACGAGCTTGCATCCAAGCTGTCGTATTTCTTGTGGAATGGGCCGCCGGACCGGACGACACTACGGCTGGCGGCAAACGGCATGCTCCCCAAGCAACTGGATGGCGAGGTGGATCGTATGATCGCCGATCCGCGTTTCCACCGCTTCATCCAGGAATTCACTTCGCAGTGGCTGAGTCTAGACAAGTTCAAGGTTCTTGAACCTGACCGCAAGCAGTTCCCCAATCTTACTCGCGACATGCGGGCTCAACTCGGCCAGGAGCCGGTTCGCTTTGTCGAGCACCTGATCCGGAACAATCTGCCGGTGCGTAATTTGATCGATTCCGATTTTCTTATCGCCAACGAAGTCATCGCCAACTATTACGGGCTGGCTAACAAGACCGAAAGCGGGTTGCAATTTGTTCCCATTCGCCACGGCCGCGGCGAACTCGGCGGTGTGCTCACGCAGGCTTCCATCCTGGCCGGGCTTTCCGATGGCCGCGAGTCGAATCCAGTGAAGCGCGGCGCGTGGCTTGCCCGGCGGATCATCGCCGAACCACCCGCCGATCCGCCGCCGAATGTGCCCGCACTACAAGAAGACAACGCACATCTGACCCTTCGCGAGCGTCTGGAGCAGCACCGGAATCATTCCGGCTGCCAGCAGTGCCACACGAAGATCGATCCCTGGGGCGTCGCACTCGAGGAATTCGATGCCGGTGGCCGCCTCAAGCCGCAGCCGGTGGACGCGCGCTCGAAATTGCCCGACCAGACCGAGGTCAGCGGCGCCAACGATCTGAAGCGCTATCTCAGTGAGGACCGAATCGACCAGGTTGCCTTTAGCGTCCTCAAACATCTCGCCACCTATGCTAACGGCCGCAGCCTGACATACAATGAACTCAACTACTTGAAGCAGGACGGGCTAAAATTGAAGGCGAGCGGTTACCGGCTGAAGGACATGGTCCGGTTTGTCGTAAACAGTAAATTGTTCGTGGAGAAGTAGCCAGTCACTCGAGCGGAGACCACCGATGAGCACCTTCCGTAAAATCGATCGCAGGGCTTTCCTGAAGGGCGCGGGAGGAGCAACGCTGGCCTTGCCCGTGCTCGACGCGATGGGCGCCGAAGTCACCACACAATTGCCGCGCCGCTTCTGTGCTCTGTACACCGCCAACGGCATGTCCCTTCCGAGGACCGAACATGGGCTCGCCGAGTGGAGTTGGTTCCCAGCCAACACGGAGAACGGCGAGTTCGTTTTCGGCAAGTCCACCGAACCGCTAAACCCGTTCCGTAAACAGCTCAGCTTTATGGGCGGACTTCACCATCCGAGCGGTCCAAAGGCCGATCCACATACATGCTCGGATATGTGGCTCACAGGCGCCCCGCTCCATAATCCGAAGCCCGGCACCTACAACACTGCAGGGCTCGATCAGATCGTGGCGCTGCACACTAAGCAGTATTGCCGCCAACCATCCCTTGTACTGTCCATTGACGCCGGCACGGGCTTCCTCTCGCGCACCGGCACGATTTCCTATAGCCTCGAAGGCCGCCCCATTCCCGCGGAAAACAACCCCCGACGCATCTTCGACCGGCTCTTCCGCGGCGATCGGACCTCGCTTGCGTCCGAACACGAGAAGCTCCAGCGGCGCATCAAACTCGTCGACGCCGTGGTTGACAGCGCGCGATCGCTCGACCGGCAACTCGATAAGTCCGACCGCGAGCGGATGGATCAGTACCTGACATCCCTCAATGAAGTGGAATCTCGCCTCATCGCTTCGGAAAAGTGGATCGACATTCCGCTCAAGAAGCAGGACTATTCGCACCTGAATCTCGATGCGACGTCCGAAGGCGAGCCGGCGGAGTACTACCGCAGCATGTTCGACCTGATTGCGCTGGCCTTCGACGCCGACATCACGCGCTCGGTCGCCTTCATGCTCAATCGCGAAGATGGCATGGGCATCAGCGATACGTTCCCGCTTAAGCTAGGTCTCTCCAAGACCCACCACAATCTTTCGCATGCCACGGACAAAGAAGGACAGCTGCAGTTTGCCAAATACGACTTATTCCTCAGCCAGCAGATTGCGCACTTCTTTACAAGGCTCAACAGTTACAAGGATCGCAGCGGAACGGTGCTCGACAACACAATCGTGCTCTTCGGCAGCGGCGCCAGCACGACGCACAACCCGCTGAACCTTCCCACGCTGGTCGCCGGCGGCGCCAATATGGGGCTGAAGCACGGATCCTATTGGCGCAAGGATGGTTCGCGCATGTCGAACCTGCACTTGAGCATTTTGCGTTCTCTCGGCATCGGGCAGGAATCCTTCGCCGACAGCACCGGTACACTCAGCAGTCCGGTTTTCAGCCGCGTCTGAGCCAATCCCCTGCGGTAGCATGTTGGGCATGCGAAGGCTGACCTGTGTGCTCACTGCTGCCCTGACGATTGCGCCGTTGCTGGTAGGCGCCGAAGAATATGTCCTGGGGCCCGATTCACAGCGTCAGCCCGGCGTACCACAGGGCAAAGTCACCAAGCACGAATGGACGAGCAAGATCTACCCCGGCACCGTGCGCGACTACTGGGTCTACGTCCCAGTGCAGTACAAACCTGAAAAACCCGCTTGCACGATGGTCTTCCAGGACGGCGGTACCTTCGTAAATGAGAACGGGGCGTTCAAGACTACTGTCGTCTTCGACAATCTGATTCACAAAGGCGAAATGCCAGTGACTATCGGTGTGTTCATCAACCCCGGAGTGGTCCCCGGCACGGGCCCAGACACACAAGCACGGTTCAACCGCAGCGCCGAATACGACGCTGTAGGTCCCCGCTTCCCGACGTTCCTGATTGAGGAGATCCTGCCCGAAGTCGCCAGGCACTACAACCTCTCGAACGATCCCAACGACCGTGCCATTTCAGGATCCAGTTCCGGAGGGAACGCTTCCATGAACGCCGCCTGGACGCGCCCGGATGTGTTTCGCCGCGTGCTGAGTTTCATTGGTGGTTTCACAAACCTGCGTGGCGACCATATTTACCCCTCGCTCGTACGAAAGATGGAGACGAAGCCGTTGCGGATCTTCCTGCAGGACGGGTTGCAGGACGTGAACGTCTACAGTAACTACGAACTGGGCCTGGCGCTGCAGCATGCCAACTATGACTACAAGCTCGTGGTCGGCACCGAAGCCCATAACAGCAAACACGGTTCCGCCATCCTGCCCGAAGCTTTGCGGTGGCTGTGGCGGGATCATCCGAAGCCCATCGCCAAACCTGTTAACGGGCCGCGTCATTTCATCAGTAACAACATCGTCCTCGATTCCGATCCTGATTGGGAAGTAGTCAGCCAAGGTCATAAATTCACCGAAAGCCCGGCAGTGGATGCCATGGGGAATGTCTACTTCAGCGACATTCCGAATGGTCGCGTCCACAGAATTGCGATTAATGGAAAAGTCACCGTATTCCGCGAGAATGCGGGGGAGGCCAACGGCCTGATGTTCGGCCCGGACGGGCGATTGTATGCCTGCCAGAATGGCCGCAAGCGTATCGTTGCCTTTGCGGTTGACGGCAAAGAATCCATCATCGCCGAGGACGTCAACTCGAACGATCTTGCCGTAGGCCCCCGCGGCGAAATCTATTTCACCGACCCGCAGAACAGGCGAGTCTGGTTCATTGATGCCAATAGGAACAAGCGCGTGGTGCATGAGGGAATTCTTTTCCCCAACGGCATACGCTTCTCGCCTGACCATGCGTTCCTGATGGTGGCCGATACGATGAGCCGGTGGATCTGGTCGTTCTCCGTCGCTCCCGACGGGTCGCTCGCAAACGGTGTACCCTTCCACAGGCTGGAGATCCCCGATGAGGTGGAGTCTGGTGAACTGCGCAGCGGCGCGGACGGGATGACGGTTGACGCCGATGGATTCGTTTACGTGGCCACGAAGCTCGGGATCCAAATTGCCGATCCCGCCGGCCGGACGGTTGGCATCCTGCGCAAGCCGGAGAGAAGCGACCCTTCGAGCGTCGTCTTCGGCGGTCGCGATCTGCAAACTCTGTATGTCACGTCAGGGGACAAAGTTTTCCGGCGGACCATCAAGAAGAAGGGCATGTTCCCGTGGGTGCCGGTGACCCCACCGAAGCCACGGTTGTAAGCGCA
>Ga0075421_100006852_pt1 | contig 13921 bp, 12 predicted proteins | sample SoiMetdeltSBSDD5_FD_75292 | JGI IMG/M metagenome (GOLD analysis project Ga0075421, IMG submission 75292) | Bulk soil microbial communities from a Populus tree surrounding site in Tennessee, USA - Soil MetaG P. deltoides SBSDD5 | ecosystem: Environmental > Terrestrial > Soil > Tree plantation...
GGAGCCCCGCCGGCAGCTCCCACGTGTAGGACTCCACCGCGGGCCGATATTGCCGGATGAGAGGAATCAGGCCACCGGGCGTGCGCGCCAGCACGGCCACGTAGTCCGCCAGCGCGAGACAGTGATAGACCTGGGGCGTCGCCCCCGCCAGGAACTGCACCTCCTTGGCCACGAGGCGCACCCAGGGTGAGACGGGTGTTTCCGTGCGCGAGATGAGGCGCGCCTGACCCTCGGGACGAGACACGGAGGCGCTCATCCGACGCGCCCCTCGAGATACTTCGCGCGGTTGTCGGCCCGGGCCGTCTTCCCGGAAGATGTCTTCACCACCCAGCGCTCCTCGACGAGGCGCACGTCCTTGAGTGTCACCTCGGTCTGCTGCACCACCCGCTTCCGCAGATCGCGGGCAATCGCGTCGCGGTCGTGCTCGCCGGCCTCCAGCTCACAGACCATCACAATCGCCTCGGTGCCCAGGTTCTCGTCCGGGACGCCGAAAGCCACCGAGCGTCCTGGCCGGAGCCCCGGGATTCCGTCGGCGATCGCCTCGAGGTCCTGCGGATAGAGGTTCTTTCCCGCCACGATGATCAGGTCCTTGCGCCGTCCCGACACGTACAGCTCGCCGTCCGCGAGATAGCCCATGTCGCCGGTATGGTACCAGCCGTCCCGCAGGGCCTCGGCGGTGGCGTCCGGGCGTCGATAGTACTCGGCGAGCAGGCAATCGCTCCGCAAGAGGATCTCGCCTTCACATCGCTCGGGCAGGCGTGCCCCGCCGGGACCGGCGATGTCGATCTGCGTCCCCGGGATCGGAATCCCGCAGCTTACCATCGCGATCGCTTCCGTGGTCGAGGCCTCGCAGGGCACGGCGCGCTGCGTCTCGCGCAGCGTGCGGCGGCTGACCCAGTCGACGCGTGGCGGTCGACCGATTGGGCTCTGCGTGGCCGCGAAGGTGTTCTCGGCGAGCGCGTAACACGTCGCGAGTGCTTCCTCGCGCAAGCCGTAGGGCGTGAACCGGTCGAGGAAGCGGCGATGGCTTTCGTGTCGGACAGGCTCCGAGCAGTTGATGACGGCCCGCAGGCGGCCAAGGTCCACACCCTCCATATCCTTCTTGCGGATCGAGAGCGCGCAGTGGTTGTACGCAAAATTGGGGAGCCAGCACAAGGTGCCACGGTGCTCGTGGATGGCGGACAGCAGGATCCCCGGCGTCCGCACCCAGTGGAAAGGGGACATGAGGACCAGCGGGATCCCGGCCACGATCGGCATGACGCATCCCGCGATCAGTCCCATGTCGTGGTAAAGGGGCAACCAGCTCACCACCACGTCGTCGTCGCGGAGGCCGATCGCCTCACCGTACGCCTCGATCTGCCTCAGAACGGCGCGGTGCGACAACGCCACGCCCTTCTGCAACCCCGTGGTACCGCTGCTGTGCTGCAGGAAGGCCAGCGATTCCGCCGTGGTCGACAGTGGGGCCGCCTCCCACGTGCGCGCCGCGTCCAGCGGCAGGTCGTCGGCGGTCAGGACGCGGCAAGAGGCACCGTGAAGGAGCGCCTCGATCGGTCCGCGGAACTCGGGAAACGTGATCACCGCTCGCGCACCGGAATGACGGACGAGAGTGCCGATGCGTTCGCGGTAGATCTGCGGATCGAGCTTCTCCGTCAGGTACGGGAAGATCGAGGGCACGGCGCCGCGATACAGCGCGCCCCAGAAGGCGGAGAGCAGGACGGGCGAGTGGCGCAAGACCACGATGACGAGATCGCCGGGAGCCACGCCGACGGCCGCCAAGGCCGCCGCGAATGCCGCCGCGCCTCGATCGAGCTGGGCGGCGTTGAAATGCTCCCGCTGCCCCCCTTCGTCGATGAACGTGAGGACGTGTCGATCGGGATCGCGGCGGGCCCGCGCGGCGACGGGCTCGACGAGCGTGCGAACGGTCACGCGCCCGACGGCCCGGCCATCACGCGGGCGACGATCAGCTCGAGCGTGTCCATGTTCGGCACGGTCAAGTCGTTGTCGGGCAGGTTCACGCCGAAGGACGTCTCGATGAACACCGCGATCTGGGCGAGCGAGAACGAGTCCATGAGGCCGGCCGTGATCAGCGGTTCGTCATCGGCCAGCGGGTACGCGGGATCGTGCAGCAGGTTCGTCCGGATGTAGGCCTTCAGCTCGTCCCTGACCTTCGAAGCTTCCATGAGCCTCAAAACTCCTGATACACGAACGTGCGCGCGGCGACCCCGAGCGACGCGAGGGCGATCGCCAGGAGGGCGGCCGCCAGTGCCGCGATCCTTGCCGCAGACGGCCACCGCAGGAAGACCAGCTCATCCCGTCCCCGGTGCTGGATCCAATCGATGAGAAGGGCGAGCGCGATCAGCAGATAGACGGGATATTCTACCCGCGCCAGCCCGGGATGCGCGACCGAATGGGCCATCCCCCACAAGAAAAGCGCGCACGACTGGAGCCCCGTCCGGAACGGCAGCCACGTCAGCGTGACGAGGGCGAAGACGAAGAGGCGCGCGCGGGCCTGGCGCGCCGCGGACCATTTGTCCGGAGGCACGACCGGCCCACGCGAGGCGCGAACGCGCTCCATCGCCTGATAGGCCCCGTGCAGCGCGCCCCACACGAGCATGTGCAGGCTCGCTTCGTGCCAAAGCCCGCTCACCAGCATCGCCACCATGGGCGGCCCAATCACGTTGGGCAGATGACGCGCGCTGGGATTGCGACGGAGCAGGACGCGGCTCACCGGAAAGTACACGTAGTCGCGCAGCCACGCCGAAAGTGTGATGTGCCATCGGTTCCAGAACTCGGTGAAGTTGCGCGCCAGATACGGGAGCTGGAAGTTGGGCGACAGCTCGATGCCGAAGAGCAGACTGACGCCGCGCACGAGGCTCGTGTAGCCGGCGAAGTCGTTGAGAAGCAGGAAGGCGAAAGCCAGCAGCGTCGTCGCGAGGGACAGTCCGCTCATCTCCGAGCGGAGCGGATCGTCGAACGCGTGCGCGGGGACGAGCTCCGACAGTCCGTCGGCGATCACGACTTTCCGCACGAGACCGATCACGATGAGCGCGAAGGCGCGCGTGACGGCCGCATCGTCCACGACGCGTGGCCGCGCGAGCTGCGGCAGGAACGTGCGGGCGCGCTCGATCGGCCCGGCGAGAAGCTTCGGAAAATACGCCAGGTACAACGCGAAGTCCCACGGGTTGCCGTCGGGGGCGGTCTGGCCGCGATGCACGTCGACGAGATACGAGATGGCCTGAAGCACCTGGAAGGACAGACCGACGGGGAGGAGAAAGCCCGCGGGTGCCGACGCGGCCAGAAGCGGCGGCGCGTACTTGAGCAGCGCCAGGCACCCAAGGTTGAGGCCGATGCCGGCCAGAAGCCACCGGCGGCTGCCCCGGCAGCCGCGCCCGACCGTGTACGTGGCGGCGGTGAGGACGGCGAGAACGACGGGAAAGAACCAAGTCCAAGTCGCGTAGAAGACGTAGGAGGCGACAAGCAGCCAGCGGTTCTGGAACCGCCGAGGGATGAGGTAATACACGATCAGGGCCGCGGCCACGAACAGGGCGAACGGCCACGACGTGAGCGTCATCGGTCCGCGAGACGCCGCCCGACCCAGTCGCTGAATACGGCCGCACCCTCCTGGTTCAGGTGGAAGAAGTCGGCCCAGCCGTTCGCCGGTACGAGGTCGAGTGCCGTCGTCGTCCAGAAGGGCACACCCTCTCGGGCCGCGTCACCTTCGACGGCGCGCAGGAAGGCTCGATAGTCGTCGTCGCCGCGAGGCAACATCGTGATACACGTCGGAGGCACGGGCATCTCCAGCACCAGCAAGGGCGTGCCGCGCCGCCGCAGGCCGAGCACGCGCTGCAAACCCGCTCGCTCCTGCGAGTCCATCGAGAATGCGGCCAACGCACGGTACATCTCCTTATATATGTGCTCGCGGGGGCGGCCGTCGACCTTCTCGGTCTCGTGCCGCGGCCAGAACCCCTCCGGCGTCACCCGCTCGTCGAACTCCGCGCGCGTCTTGCGATCGGCCCAGTAGTGGACGCGTCCGAAGTCTCGATAGGTGAGATAGTGACGATAGAGCGCGGAGTGATCGATGAGGGCGCCCGCCAACGAGAACCGGCCGGTCCGATAGTCCGTCCACGGCCCGTGCACCGGCGCGCCCAGCTCGGGCACGTAGTCGCGGAAGCTCGTGCCGTACACGAGCAACCGTGGATGGTAGCGGGCGGCCAGGATCTCGGCGATGACGCCGGCGCCGGTCGCGTTCAACGCGAATAGTCCGAAGTTGAAGCACTCGAGCGGGTGTCCCCCCTGCTCGGCCGTGACCACGCGAATCCGCGCCGGGTCGAGGCCCCGCACGACCATCGAGCTGCCGAGGAAGATGCAATCGGGCGCGCCCTTCCGCCGTGTAATGTCGTCGAGCATCTCGAGCTTGGGGCTGATCTGCTGATGAGAACCGCCGACGCTGGGCCCGGCGAGTCGACGGCGCACGACATCCGTGCGCACTGCGGCCTCACCGGCCGCGAGCAGGATGGCAACCGTCGCCAGTGCACACAGCAGCGTCCGTGGCGGGCGGCGGCCGAGGCGAAGGGCGACGCCTTCGCGCGGCTCGTTCAAGCCCGAGGCCGAGGCGCGCCGGCGTGTTCCTCAGGCGGAGACACGGGCGCGGGCCCGCCCTTCGGGTCGTCGGCTGCCAGTCGACCGGGGCGATGGGCTCGGTAACCCAGCGCCCGCGCGAGAGTCTCGACCGGCTCGAGCTGGCCCACCTCGCCATCTTCCCAGCAGCGCTCTTTTCCGAACGGCACCGCCGTCGGCTCGCCCGGCCGCGGCCACGGCGGGTCGTAACCGCGAAACGTGCGAGGAACCAGCTCTCGCAGCGACGGCCAAATCGTCAGCCCGAGGTCGCGGAACAGCGCCTCGACCGTACCATGTGCGTCCGCCAGCAGGCTCTCGTAGTGCACGCGGAAGACGCGGCCGGGCCACCGAGCACCGTGAGCGTCGCCCAGGGCATGAAGCGCGCCGATTTGCCAGCTCAGCCGCGCGACAACGCTCTCGCCGCGATGCGCTTCGTGGCCCGGCGGCACGCCGGTCGTGAAGCCGAGCTCGTCGATCTGGCCACGGCCCCGCTCCGGGAAACGATAGACGCGAAGCAACGAGTTCAAGACCGCGCGCGGATCACGGATCAGGAAGACGTGAAGGCTGTCCGGGAAGACGGCATCGATGGCGTCCAGCATCAGGAGGTACGTCGGACACTTGTCGAGCACCCGGTAACGCGCGGTACCGCTCCCGGCCCAGCCGCGGCGGAGATCGGCATACCGGGTCCGGATGCGCGCCCCGAGCGAAGGATCCAGCCGGCTCCGCTCGAAGAGGCCGATCGAGTCGTATTGGATCCCCGCGCCGAGCCAGAAACGGTCGAACCCTTCGTGAGGCGCGGGTCGTCCCCGCAGCGCCGGCGGCGTGTCTTCGCCCCAGTGCATGTTTCCCCACAGGCCTTTCTTCGCCCGCTGGGGCGTCGTGGGACAGGCCAGGGATGGATGCAGGGAAAGGACGTCGTAGAGCAGGTGGGTGCCCGATCGGGGCACTCCCCAGATGAAGACAGGTCGGTCCAGGTCCATTGCGCTGGGCCTCAGCAGGTCCAACATCCGCCGCATGATCCGGCGATTGTACACGGGGCCGGGGCAGGCCGGGAGGCGCCCCGTGATAGACTGAGCGGTCTTCCCGGAAGGATTTGCGCCGCATGGAGCGAGAGAACCTCATAGCGATCGATCCGGCCCATCGGTTCGATCGGCGTTCGATCCGACCGAAGAAGATCGCGCTCGTGGCCTCGCCCTGGGTCTTCGACGACCTCGTCGAATTCCGCTCGCAGCAGCTCGGCCTCGGTTACGTGGGGGCCTACGCCGAGCGCTTCGGGCACGAGATCGTCGCCTTCGTCGATCCGATGGTGAAGGGCGGGCACCTCGTCGAGACTCCGCTCCAGACGCGGTACCGCCAGACCAAACGGTTCGGCCACTCGGACGCCGACGTCGTCGGGCAGATCCCACGGGACGTCGACCTGATCGGCCTCAATGCGCCCTTCACCGACTCCCGCCTCACCGCCTACCCGCTCATCGACGCCATCAAGGCGGCGTTTCCCGAGGTGCCGATCGTGGTGGGCGGCGTGTTGGCCACGACGCTCGCCGAACAGGTGCTGACGGAATCGCGTGCGGACATCGTGGTGAAGGGTGAAGGCGAGATCGCGTTCGCCCGCATCGCCAACGGCGAGCCCATCGAGAGGATCCCCGGGCTCGTGTTCCGCCGGCCCGACGGCACGATCCACACCAACCCTCAGCGCAGCGAGCAGCTCCGCTCGATCGATTCGATACCGCCGCCGGGATACCACTTCCGCCCGATGGAGGAGTACGCCTCGTGGTCGCCCCGCGGCGACCGCGGGCGGCGCACGCTCTCCCTCATCTCGTCGCGCGGCTGCCCCTTCACATGCGAGTTCTGCTCGATCCCCGAGAAGGGACAGCGATGGCGGCCGTTCACGCCCGAGCGCATCCTGGGCGAGATCGACAGCTGCATCGAGAAGTACGGGATCACCCACATCGAGTTCGAGGACGACAACTTCACGCTGCAGGAAGACCGCGCGATCCCGATCCTGCAGCACCTGGCCGCGCTCCGGAAGAAGGGGCAAGCCATCGAGTGCTCGTTCCCCAACGGCATCATGATCGATCGCATGTCGCGGGACCTCGCCTTCCTGATGAAGGACGCGGGCACCGACGTGGCCTACCTGCCGGTGGAGTGCGGCGACACGCGCGTGCTCATCTCGATGGACAAGCCCAACGCCGAGGAGCACCTCGATCGCACGCGCGAGATCGCGAAGCACTGCATCGACGCCGGACTGTTCGTGAGCTGCTTCTTCATCGTGGGCTACCCCGGCGGCCGCATTCGCCGTCAGAAATGGGCCAAGCCGGAGTACGAAGCCCACATCATCCACGACGGCGATTCCGACTACATGCGCGGCGAGGACGAAGAGAGCTTCCAGACGACCATCAATTTCTGCCGGGAGCTGCGCGGGCTGGGCGTGCAGGGCATCACCCCGCTCATCGCGACGCCGTACCCGGGCACCGAGCTCTACGACGTGTGCGATCGGTTCGACTGGCTGGCCTTCCCCGACCACAAGAACCTGCTGACCACCGTCTCCTACGCGCACATGAAGCCGGACTACGTGCAGATCGAGACGCCCTACTGTTCGCGGACGCGGGCCTTCGAACGGTGGAAGGAGATGACGGACATGTTCCCCACCTTCCACAACGTCCGTCGCTTCGACGACGGCGGCCTCGTTCCCACGAGCGAAGTGGCCACCAAGGAGACCGCGGCTCGTTGAGCCGTGCCGACACGACCGCCGGCGATTTCCTGGCCGTGGTCCCGGCCCGCGGCGGCTCGAAAGGGATCCCCCGCAAGAACGTGCGGCCGTTCCTGGGGCGCCCGCTCCTCGCCTGGACGGTGGACGTCGCGCGTGAGAGCGGCGTCTTCGGCCGCGTGGTGGTGAGCACAGAAGACGCCGAGATCGCGCGCGTCGCCGCCGAGTGCGGCGCCGAGGTCCCTTTCGAGAGGCCGGCGGAGCTGGCGCGCGACGACTCCCCCACTGCCCCCGCGGTACGGCACGCGCTCGAATGGATGGAAACGCAGGCGGGCTGGTCGCCTCGCTTCGTGATGGTTCTCGAGCCCACCGCACCCGCGCGACGCGCCTTCCACGTGCGCGAGGCGGCGGAGCTCCTCGCCTCCGGCGACGCCGATACAGTGGCCAGCGTGACCGAGCTGCCGCACCACTACAATCCCGAGAAGGTCCTGCGTCGTGCCGCAGACGGGACCCTCACGGGAATCGACGGACGCCACATCCGCGACATGGTGCACCGCCGCCAGGACCTGCCGCGGTACCATGCCTTCGACGGGCTCCTCTTCGGCTGCCGGCGCGAGTTGCTCTTCGCCGACCCGCCGACGTTGTGGGGGCCACGCGTGGCGGGATACGTCGTCGAGCCCCGTTTCGCGATCGATATCGACCGGCCCGAGGACTGGGGGTCGGCGGAGGTCAGGATGAGAGAGATCCTCGAGGCGGAGGGACGGTGAGCGCGCCTCTCCGCGTCGGAACGATCGAGATCGGAGACGGCCGGCCCACTGTCGTCATCGCCGAGGCGGCCTGCGAACACAAGGGCGACCTGGGCATGGCCAAGCGGATGGTGGAGCTGGCCAAGGAATCCGGGGCCGACATCGTCAAGTTCCAGCTGCATCTACCGAAGGAAGAAATGCTGCCGGGAACCGTGCGCTTCTGGGCAGGCAGCATGGACGAGGTCCTGGAGAAGGTGAACCTCAAGCCCGAGGCCCACGCCGACCTCATGGCCCACTGCCGCGCGGTCGGCATCCAGTACCTCTGCACGCCGTTCTGTGCAAAAGCAGCGGACCTGCTCGAGGACATGGGCGCGGAGGCCTTCAAGACCGGCTCCGGCGAGATGACCAATCTCCCGATGCTGCGCCACATGGCCCGCAAGAAGAAGCCGATCATCGTGTCGACGGGCATGGCCACCCTGGACGAGGTGGGCCGCACGGTGGAGGCGCTGAAGGAAGAGAAGGCCGAGTTCATGCTCACCAACTGCACCTCGGCCTACCCGCCCTCCGACGGCGAGGTGAATCTCGGTCTCATCCGGCGGATGCGGGAGATGTACGGGGTGCTCGTCGGCCACTCCGACCACACCCCGGACACGTGGGCACCTCTGGGCGCAGTGGCGCTGGGCGCATCCGTGATCGAGAAGCACTTCACTGCGGACCACGCCTACGAAGGTCCCGACCATTTCATCTCCCTGGACCCGCCGGCGTTCCGCAAGATGGTGGACGCCATACGCAAGCTCGAAGCGTCGCTGGGTGCCGAGAAGCGGGTCTGGCCGGGTGAGGAAGCAGTCCGCCGCTGGGCCCACCATTCCGTGGTCAGCCTCCTCGCGATCCCGGCCGGCACCACGGTGACGCCCGACATGGTCGACGTGAAGCGGCCGGGCTGGGGCGTGCCCGCCCGCCACCTCGAGGAGTTCTACGGCAAGATCGCCAAACGCGACATCGCCGCCAACGCGCTGCTGGCCTGGGAGGACTTCTGAGCCCAGTCGCTCGAAAACGGCTGGTCGCCTTCATCACCGGATCGCGGGGTGAATACGGCTATATCCGTCCCATCGTCCGCGAAATCCAGAAGACCTCGGACCTCGACTACACGATCATCGCCACCAACCTGCACCTGCTGACCGATTTCGGCCTCAGCATCGAGGAGCTCGAGCGCGACGGCCTGAACGTCTCCGACCGGATCTTCATGGCGCTGGACGGCTACACGCCGGCGTCCATGGCGAAGTCGCTGGGTGTCTTCCTGATGAGCGTCACCGACACCCTCGTGCGCCTGCGGCCACACGTCGTCCTGCTGGCCGGCGACCGCGGCGAGCAGCTCATGGCCGCGGTGGCCGCCGCCCACATGAACATCCCCGTCGCCCACGTCCAGGCCGGGGAGCTCTCCGGCAACGTCGACGGCATGACGCGCCACGCCATCGCCCGCTACGCGCACCTCCACTTCGCGGCCAACCCGGACGCCGCCGAGCGCCTGCGCCGCAGCGGCGAGCAGGAGTTCCGCATCCACATGACAGGGGCGCCGCAGCTCGACGAGCTCGTGAACGGCGAGCTGGCACCACCCGACGAGGTCGCGCGCACGCTGGGCTTCGCCCCCGACCAGCCGGTCATCGTCGTCGTGCAGCATCCGGTCACGGAAGAATACGGCCAGACGGCCACCCAGGTTCGCGAGACGCTGGAAGCCGTGGTCTCCTTCGCATCGCATCAGGTGCTCGTCGTCTTCCCCAACAACGACGCGGGCAGCGAGGACGCCCGCCGGACCATCGAGCACTTCCAGGGCCCGCGCCTGCGCGTGGAGCGCACGCTGCCCCGCCGCCTCTACGTGGGGGCGATGAAGATGGCCGCCGTCATGGTGGGCAACTCGAGCAGCGGCCTCATCGAGGCACCCGTCTTCGGCCTGCCCGTGGTGAACGTCGGCACACGCCAGCGCGATCGTTTCCGCGGACCCAACGTCATCGACGTGCCCGCGGAGCGCGAGGCCATACGGGCGGCCATGGCGGAGGCCATGACGCCCGCCTTCCGCGAGAGGAGCCGGCACGGCAATCCGTACCTGTCCGACGGCGGCGTGTCACGTGTGATCGTGGACATCCTGCAACGGCTCGAGATCGACGAGAAACTGCTCAAGAAGCAGATCGCCTACTAGGGGGAGAACGTGAAGGACTTCGAAGACTTCACCGTTTCCATAACCGACACGATCCACACCGCCATGGAGAAGATCACGCGCAACCGCCATCGCGCGGTCATCGTCCTGGACGGGGGCTGCGTGGTGGGGACGGTGAGCGACGGCGACCTGCGGCGGGCGTTCCTTCACGACGTGCTCCCGATCGCGCCGGTGGCCAAGATCATGAACGTCAACTGCCGCACGACCACCGAGCGCGACCCGAAGCGCCAGCGCGAGATCATTCTCAGGGAGAAGGTCACCGTACTGCCGGTGGTCGACGAGGCCCACACCCTCGTCGACGTGGTGACCGCGTACGAGCCTTTCGCCGACGCGGCCACCGACTGATCTAGCGCCGGTCGCGGCGCGGCTGGTACGCGAACACCTTCCCCATGGGGCCGTTGCGGCCGGAATCCGCGGCGACGAACACGCGCATCCCGTGCTGCCCGAGTGCGCCGGCGACCTGCCGGTACATCGGCTCCCCGGTCTGGCCGTCCGCGAACGGAGACTTGATCCAGGCGCTGGCCCCCGGCGTCCGCAGGTAGGTCGACATCCCGGCCAGGGCCTGCAGCTCGGCGCCGTTGATCGTCACGAACACGTGACGGATCCGCGGAAACGCGGCGAAGATGCCGTCGAACGTGTCGCAGGGCACCTCGACCACGCGCGCCGACGATTCGTAGAACGGTTTCCCCGAAGTCCCCGGGATCTTGTGAAACTCCGTCATCCCCGTTTCGTCATAGACCTCGAAGGGAACCACGCCCTTGTGCGTCCACAGGGCGAGGTTCAGCGGGTGGATGCGCTCTCGGTGCGGCACCGCGGCAAGCCCTTCGACGAGGCGCTGGTAGTTCTGAGGGTGCCCCTCGATCAGAACGACCTGCCCGCCCGGACCCACGGCTTCGGCCAGCTCCGCCGCATACTCGGCACGATAGAAGCCTACGTACGCCAGGGCCCCACCCTTCTCGACGTAGCAGTCGGCGGGAAGCTGCGGGAAGACCCGATGGTACGCGCCCCGCATCCACAACTTCACGTCCGACTCCGGCAGCCTGCGGAGCAGGCGCGACGGGGGCGCCACCCACGCCACCGCCGGCGCCAGCGCTCTCACGAAACCACCTCCGCGTCGATCCTTTCGACGTCGACCCAGCTCGCCCGCACGCGGATGAGGCCCAGCGTCGCATGCGTCGATTCGAAAGACCCGGCTCCGCCTGGTACGAGCACGGTCCGATCGTCCTCGGCGCTCTGCGGGTCCGGGATCACTTCGAAGCGGAAGGCCGGGCTCACATTGTCCTGCGGGAGGTGGGAGAGCAGGATCACGTCGCCTTGATACACCCCGGGAAGAAGCGGTGACAGGCCGAAGCGCAGGCGTACGCGCAGGCGTCCGGGCTGGATGGGCGCCAGCCGCTTGCCGGGCAGCCCGGTGAAGACGAGCTGACCGTCCGTGGTGCGTACGCGCACGAAGATCTCGAGGGCCTGAACGGCGACGCGAACCTCGAAGGTCAGCTCGAGGAACACCTCCGCATCCTCGAGATAGGCGCCCGTCACCTGGCCCGCCGCGTCCAGGAGCCGTACCGATTCGAGCCGCATCTCGCCGCGGTACTTGGGGAGGCGCACACGCCGGGGCTCGAGGTGGTCGGCGCCGAAAGTCCCGCTCTCGCCGTCGACCTCGTTTCCCGCGAGGTATCGGTTCACCACGTCCCGCGGATCACCGATCTCGCGCAGCCGCCCGCGGTCGAGCCAGAGGACCCGTTGTGCGAGGGACTTGATCGCGCTCATGTTGTGACTCACGAGCAGCACGGTGCGTCCCGCGCCCGCGACCTCGCTCATCTTGCCCAGGCTCTTCTTTCGGAAGCTGGCGTCGCCCACGGACAGGACCTCGTCGACGACCAGGATGTCGGGATTGAGATGCGCGGCAACCGAAAACGCCAGGCGAACGTACATGCCGGTCGAGTATCGCTTGACGGGTGTGTCGAGGAAGCGCTCGACCTCGGAGAAGGCCACGATCTCGTCGAAGGCGGCCGCGATCTCCGCCTTCCTCATCCCGAGGATCGCGCCGTTCAGATAGACGTTCTCGCGCCCGGTGAGCTCCGGGTGGAAGCCCGTTCCCACCTCCAGCAACGCACCGACGGTGCCCCAGATGTCGGCATGACCCTCCGTCGGCTCCGTGATCCGCGAGAGGATCTTGAGCAGCGTCGTCTTCCCCGCGCCGTTGGCGCCGACGAGGCCGATCACCTCGCCGGGGGCGACCTCGAACGTGACGTCCTTCAGGGCCCAAAGGTCGTCGGCCGCCTCTCCCTCCCCCCGGGGACGCACCACCGACGTCAGGCGGCGGAACGGCGCCCGGATGACGCCGTTCAACGTCGCCGCGAGCGACCGGTCCGGCTGACGGTGACCGATGCGGTACCGCTTGCCGAGACCTTGGACGCGGAGGGCCGGGTCGCTCATCGGCTGGCCGTTCCCGCGTGGACGCCGGACGTCGACACCGCCGCACGCATCTCGCGCACCAGGCGGGCGGCGACGACAGCGGGAGCGAAGGACCGTTCGTAGGTGGCGCGTCCCGCCTCCCGGATGCGCCGCGCGAGCTCGCGGTCAGTGATCGCCGCCTTCACCGCCTCCGCCACCTCTCGCCCGCTCGCGCCGGCCAGCGCGTTTTCACCCGGCACCAACTCCGGGAGCGGGCCGCGGCTGTTCGCGTGCGCGACCAGGCACATTCCCATCGACCACGCGATCACGTGCCGGGTGTACGCCGCAAGGTAGCGACCGGCGTTGTTCAGGAGCAGCAGGACGTCGGCCTCGCGCATCTCGGCGTCGATGTCCTCGACGTAACCGCGTCGCACGAGTCGCGGCTGATCGAGGAGGCCGCGCAAACCGGGAACCACGTCGCCGCCGCCGACGAGGTGGACTTCATAGTCGACGCCGCGCAGCACCTCGGGCAGATGCGGCATCACCTCCGCGAGGAGGAAGTGGAGTCCGTACGTGCTGCCGGTCTGTCCGAGGCCGCCGACGTGTCCGAGGATTCGCGCAGGGCGGGTCCCCGTCCGGTTGACCTCCGTCGGCGCCGGCCCGCCGACGTTCGTCCACGTGTTGCCGACGTACAGCGACGCGGGATGTCCCTGCGCCGTGTAGACGGGAGCGTTCGTCGCGGTCACGTTGGCGATGACGGTGACGTCGCGCATGAGGGCATGATGAGCGCGGCGGAAGCGATCGAGCGAAGCCGACTCCTGCCAGCCGCCGAGCCACCCTGCAGGGCCGATGCCGAACAGCTCGCGATCCTGGAGCCGCACCTCGCGCGGCACGTAGTCCACGTCGCCGTGGAACGCGACGCGCGGGCAGCCGCGAAGGCCGTGCGTGGCGGCGATGCCTTCGGGGCTCCACAGCGTCAGCACGGCATCGGCGCCCCGGGCCCGCAGCCGCCGCTCCACCTCCGCGCGCAGGCCGACGGCCGGATAGAACTCGGCAATGCCCGGCGTCGTTGAGCCTCCGGCGCCCAAGGCCGCCGTGACGCGATCCAACCGCGATCGCGGTGGCGGGACCAGGGCACACGACAGGGGCGGAAGCACGGTGACGCCGAGGCGCTCGAGGTGGCCGCGCTCGTCCTCCTCCGCCGGCGACAGCGTGGGGCTGGGACGATCGAGGAGGATCTGGAGC
>Ga0075421_100006853_pt1 | contig 13921 bp, 38 predicted proteins | sample SoiMetdeltSBSDD5_FD_75292 | JGI IMG/M metagenome (GOLD analysis project Ga0075421, IMG submission 75292) | Bulk soil microbial communities from a Populus tree surrounding site in Tennessee, USA - Soil MetaG P. deltoides SBSDD5 | ecosystem: Environmental > Terrestrial > Soil > Tree plantation...
GGGCCATGGCATCCACCCATGTGGGCATAGGCACAGGTAGAGGTAGAGGTGACCATACGGTGCCTCCGTAGCTGGTGTGCGTAGCTGTGCTGATCCTTATAGCGAGTACGTGCAGGGGTACGGGTAGTGGTGCCATGCCTGGGGCACCGTGCCCTACCTGGGGGGGTGGGTGTACCGCAGGTGATGCAGGTGCTAGGCATGAGGGTGGGGCTATGCATCTGTCCTCACGATCATCTCTCTACCACTAGATGAGGGTTGCCATAGTGCGAACCACCTACGTATGGCGTCCTGCCATGGTGTAGGGCGTTCACTCACAGCACGTTCTAGGCATATGTCCATGGGTGCCATGACCACCACTACCGAGGCCTTGTGCATGGCCCTGAACCGTCCACGTTCTGCCCTTGTGGGAGCGGTGAGAATGGCCCATGTGGTGAGGGGCATACGTTCTACCCATAGGCGCTGTGCTTGGGCCATTACCTGAGAATCTCTGGTGTAGCGGGTAGCGCCTAGTTCCTCGATGATGTCGTCATAATCCAAAACTCTATCTTGGGGCAATGCGTGATTTCTGACGTAGGTGGTCTTCCCACCACAAGGCGGGCCGGCTACCAGGATCATGCTGCTATATCGTCCTTCACCCTTACCTTCTGCCAGTCTGAGTTAGGGAATGTCTCTATTGCCCCACCACCGAAGGTGACTTGCCACTCCACTAGATAATCCCCTGGTGTATCAGTGTTGAGTGCAGTAGGGGTGTAGCTCACCTTCCCAGTAGCAGCATCGGTGATCGTGGCAGCAGCGTTGACCTTGACCGCTGCATCTCCTGGTCCCCACATCATGAACTTGACTGAGGCACCAGCAAGGTTGACCGCTGCACCTAGGCCATCGAATAGCTGCTCTGCGATAGCGGGGGCGGTATCACCCTGTTTCCAGTAGAAGTCTGGAGGCTTACGCTGCCAGCGGGTACGGCTCACACTTCCTCCATGCTGTTATTCCCTGCACCGATAGGCACTGCTCGAGGTGGGCCGGCTAGTTCCGCTGCACTAGAAGCTGCACCCACTAGGGACGGAATGCGGTTGGGTCCAGCCAGTTCTTCAGTATCGTTATCATCCCCTACCAAGGACCGGCCATATGTTGGACCCTTGACTGGGGTACCCACGAATCCCACGAAAGGCGAGATCGTGAGTGCCGAATCCGTTTCATCGGCCCTAAGGAACCCTAGCTTAGTGCTGAATCCTCGGGCCGAATCTGTCTCAACCGCTGCTGCATAGCCGAGAACGATATTGAATCCACGGCTCGAATCTGTTTCGGCAGCAACCCCGAAGTTGATGCCGCCCTGAGAGATACTGCCAGCCAGGTCGGTTTCTGAAGCGAAGCTGATACCGAGCTTGATACCGAAACCAAGAGCAGTATCGGTTTCGCTAGACCGAGCGATTCCGATCTGCTTACCGAACCCCTGTGCTGTATCGGTCTCACCAGCAAGGGCAATGCCTAGTTTGATTCCGAAAGAGCCAGCTAGATCGGTCTCATTACTTTGAGCCAGACCCAGCTTGATGCTGAATCCTTGAGCGGCATCCGTCTCACTAGCCGCACCGATTCCGAGGCGTATAGCGAATCCGAACGAACTATCGGTCTCGGCGGCCTCGGTGTATGCAAGTGCCCCACCAGCTGGTTCCTGGAAGGCATTATCTTGGAATGCGTTATCTTGCCAGGCATTGGCCATAACGGCCTAGCCCTAGGAAGCCCTGAAGAATTCAGTCGTCGTTGCGACGATATCGGTGCCGGATGGTGTCACGATGAAGTCGTGATACGTCAAAGGGACGATGTTTGCATCTGTACCGGTTCCGGTATTGTCGTCGTACGCTACAACCAATGCCGAGATAGCATTTCCCGTAGCAGCCGTCCATGTGATATCCGGGAGATCCAGCGAATAGCGGTTGTTCGTATCATCCGGAGCCGGTAGAGCGGCAAGCTCAACATCGGTCAGGGTCTTTCGACCCATCGTGGTCTGTTCGTTCGTCGTGCCGGCGATAAGCGCAGACACAGTATCGACATCCTCGAGAACAGCCTGCGTCTCTAAGCCCGCCGTCTCAAGTGGAATCACGATAAGCGCCGATGTTGATGGGTCGTTATTCTCCACGCGGTTGTAATACTCAACCGTCCGACCCTTGGCGATGTTGAAAACGAAGTTGGCCATCTAGCCTCCTAGCCGGTGAGCTTGCACTCCGTCACTTCAATCGTCCACACCGGGGTGCCGGTGGCGATGGTGTCGATGGAGAGCCCTACATACGTTCCCGCCAATGCCGAGTTGTCGAACGTGGCCGGGATGTTACTCAGGGACGAGTTCCCGAATCCGACCGCATCTGCCGCACGCTTACCAGCGATGGAGTAGTTGAACACGACCTGCCCCGAAGCACCTACGGAGCGAACGTGACACATGAACATGAACAGCCCGCTATCCACGGCGGCAGTCTGAGCGGCTGATGTAATCGTGGCCCGCGTGGTGTCGGCGGTGGTCTGGGCGGCACCTTGTTTCAGCCTGAAGACAGCGGCACCCGTACCAGCAGCGGTCTTGCTGATCCACAGGTACCAGCGGAACAGCATCCCAGCCTTGAACCCGGGCGAGGGAACCTGAAGACCTGAGTTGGTGATGTACGTCTCACCGCCTGAGGGCAGGGTCTGTGTTGCCGTCGAGTCATTCCCCGACAGGAACGTGCCGCGCAACCCACCAGTGTCATCGAGGAAGATGGGCCGCTTCGTCGTCGAGTCAACAAACAGGCGTGACTTACCCGCTGCCGGCGTGGTTGGCACAGACTGGTTATCGAATAGCGCTGTCCCCATTTAGACTGTCCTTCCCGCGAGTATGGTTTCGGAGGTCTCGTTGAAGTTGGCGATATATAGCTCGGCGTCACCTTCGATGAAGCCCTCGATCTCGTCTGTCAATGCAAGTTCTTCTACCTCTGTGTAGTCATGGCCGGTTGGGATGCGGAACGGGGCTCGAGGTGAGCGAGGATTGCCCAATACGTTGTAGACCTTCCCGTCGGTCCAGCCGAACACCGTGATTTCCGCTGTGCCGGCCAGGACAAGCTCTCCGGTGGCTAGGGCGATCTCGTACAGATGGATCGCAAAGTCTCCGTCAGCCAGTGTCAGGTTGCCAAGTGTCGAGTTCGTCGGCCAATCGTGGGCGGCGTTCCAGTTCGAGGGACGGACTAGGGTGGCGTCACCGCCGTCTGCGATCCCTGATACGAAGGGGTGAACGATATCAGGCATCTAGGGGGCCTGGAAGAAGCCGGTGTCGTCCAACACGATCTCCCCCGGTGTGCTCTCGTCTCGGAAGATCAGGAAGGCGCGGCACGTTCCTTCGGCGACGGTGCCGAACCACAGGACCCATACCGTGTCGTCCATGATGTACACGCCGTTGCGCTCGATCTCTTCGCCGTAGTACGTCGGGTTGCCTGCGGCATCCCAACACCGTGTGGAGACCCAGACATGATCCCGCCGGCCTACATGGCTTGTCGTGGCCGTGAAGGTGACTGGCGTGGTGTCAGTCAGAGTCAGGGTGCCCTGGGGCTGGGGGCCGGCGGCGAGCATCAGCGGCAGGATCAGGAACATGATCAGCCGCCCACGGGCCCGAACTGGCTTGGGGCGGTGGGGTGATGGTGGTTTCGTCCAGGGGAACAGAAGCATCACCCCGGATCCCTTCAGGAAGTCTCTTCGGGTTAGGAGCCAGTCTTTCACTCGTCTAGGCCGCGCTTGAGCTCAGCCCTTGAGCGGCCTACCCCACGGGCTAGTTCTGGGAGCTTCTTAGCCCCGAAGACCAGGACTAGGAGCGCGATGATGCCGACGATGATCCACTCGTTCAATGGGATGACCCCCAGAAAAGACAAAACGGCCACGGGCCAGGGTCACCGTACGCCTTAGATTAGCCCGTGTCAACCCCTTAGATACGACTAACTTCCTAGCTCGATCTGACCCGCTATCTCTTTCTCTAGCTGCCTCAGCCGGCGTAGCTTCTCTTGAAACTCAGGATCTTGTTCTGCCCAGGCTTCTACGATGATGTCACTGGCCTGCTCGAGGATGGGGCCAATCCTACGAAGGGGCCTAGCGGCCATACGTACCCGCCACCGCATCCTCTTGTGCATCCCAGATGTGGCTACGTCACCAGTGGGATCGCCCAAGGGCGCTCCGGGTCGATTGATGCCCAGACCGTCACCGCCCGAGGTCTTGCGAAAAGCAGCGTCATATAGGTCGGCGTAGGCATCTCCTACATGCTGGGCTAGGTCGGCTAGTTCACTAGCGGTCCTTACGATCCTGGTCATCTCAGCTGCTACGGCCTCAGGAACGGGCATGGCCGGTCGCTTCATTTCCCGTCCTTGGCGAGGGCGGCGCGGGCGATGGGTACAGCAGCTAGATAGCGAACGTCCTCAGCGATGACTTCCAGCGCCGCCCGCAGCCGCTCGACCTCGGTCTCTAGACGTTCAATCGCATCGGCCGCTTCAGCCGGTGCCCCATGCATTCCCCGTAGGAAGTCCAGACTGTATTTCACTTCACACGATCCCTTCTACCATGAGCTCGGGCTGCTAGGGCATCGAACCTCTCGTCACCGATCTCTGCCCGCCAGAATGCTTCCTTCTCCCAAGGATGAGAGTCTAGGTATTGGTGGTCTCCATAACACAATGCCATAGCGTTATCAGGATCGAATCTCGTAGCCCCGGTTCGTCTGGTGAAGTAGTGAGCGCAGTGAAGGCCACCCTTGGCCGGTGTCTTGTGGCATCGCCTGCACCTATGGCCATCTCGCTCTCGGATCTGTTGGGAGAATCTCACGTCGGCCTGAGTCCTTCGGATGCCACTCATGCATCCACCGGGGTGGGCACTACGGCCTCGAGCTTCTTGTATCTGACCTCGAACTCTCGACCGCGTAGTTGGGTGCTCTTGAGGTTGATATCAAGTGGGTCATCAGCCACGATCTCCAACCAGTGTTTGACACGCTTCCGTTCCCATTCGATGGGGTGATTGTGTTTGAGCTTGCCCGTGATGCTCCCCCCTCGTTCTTCAGCCATACGAGCACAGGCCCTGCACCATCCGTTGTTGGGGACACGGCCTACCTCATCGGTGTCGTGGCCCCGCTTACAGATGCGTTCCCTTGGGCGACCCATCATGCGCACGACCATGCGGACCAGCCGGCGGCGTGAACCATCCTAGCCGTCGTCACGATCTGGCTCCTTGAGTTCGTCCATCTCCACCACGGGCCTACCTTCCAGGCGTCGGGTATCTGATGTGTCACTCGTGACGGCCAGTACGTCGCCGAGTGCTGGAACAGGCCGAGATATCGGTTGGCATTGTTCGCTAAGCGATTCCAGCCGCTCTCGCATGAGGCGATAGCATCGAACGTCGAAAGACCACCCGGCACAGACCATCTCGCAACGGCACACCGAGCGGTCAACCGCTCCTCCCGTGTAGTCCATACTCCCTGCTGCAAACTCTGATACCTGCACTGGTTCTCCTGTCGTTCAGTCAGTGCTTGGGATGGTGTTGGGATCAGGGCGATACACATGGCTATGAGTAGGCACCTCAGCATTCCCACCCGGCCTTTCTCTCACTAGAACTCGACCGCATTCATGTATGAATGGCCGACCCTCGCGGGCAGCCTTGGCGGCTTCAACTCCGTCGAAGGGCTTGGCGCAGGTTCCACAGATGGGATTCGGAGTCACGATCTTCTTCTTTGCCATAGCCCTTCCCTTGGTCAGGAGGCCCCGACCTTGCCCGAACCTATGAACCATGAAGGGGAAGACTCCGAAGGCCCCTCTAGACAGCGCGTTACCCGTGTTGCTTGGGTCGCTCTACCTGTCCGTAGCACTGGAGGTTGCCCTGACCGTTTGCCATCCCCGCCCCGGAGTGGTGCCCTTCATGGGTTGTCAAACCGATGCCTTGGATCGCACTTCTCCGCATTCACATTTCAGCTTGTTGCGTAGGTTCGGATGGGGTTGCCAGTCATGGATGTGCGGGGGAGAGGCCGGTTCCTTCCCCTTGGATTCGACCTCTCCCCCACGATCTTCGGACGCATCCGCTTGATCGTTCGTGGCGTCAACCGGAGAGGCGGTCCCTGAACCAACCTCATATGCGCTTGATGCGTCCGAAGTCTTGCGAAGCCATTCGTAGAACTCATCAGCGAGAGTCAGGCACGCACGCCGCCCGTCAATGATCGTGTGCGGCATGACGGGGTCGGCGGGGTTGTAGGCATCCACCGCCTGCATCAGCGCGGTCCTTCGGTCCATCCGTTCCTGGATGAATACATCTCGGTCCACGCTTGGTCCAGCGCCGTCAACGATACGCTCCGGGGAGCGGCCCGAGTACCGCTCACCCATGTTGGCGTGGCCTCCTGGTGCAGCCGTCCCCGGAGAACCTGGGGCAGTGTATGTAGCTGCACCACCCGGAGTCCCAAACCCTTTGATGTTGAACTTGTCCCGCCCCGTCTTAGTCTGGCCTTTGGATTCAAGCGTGAAGTCCTGCTCGACGCCAATGGCTTCCCTGAGTAGCCCCTGCACCTCGAGGGCGGCGTCGTAGTTCTTCTTCCCAGCTGATCCCACCGACTCATCGCTGAAGATGGCGGTCACGTAGTAGATCGTGCCGTTGGGGCCATTCCATTCGTTGATGTCGTCAATCACCGAACTGACGGTCTTATTCACTGCCCACCTCCGCGACTGGATCTCCCTCGTCGATGAACACCAACCGGATAGGGCCCGGGCAATGTAGGTCGTGGGTGTCGAGCTCCTCGACGTACCTGAGGACAGCGCCGCAGTCCTCACAGACTTTCTTTATGGCGAGTGGAATCATCGAACCCGCCTATTGGCACCCATAAAGAAGGCCATCACCAGGACAACACCTATGACCCATGCTCCGAAGATGAGCCAGCTAACGATGGGACTCATGGCAGTTCCTTTCGGAGTAGCAGCAGGAGACCCTGCGCGATCTTCGCCTGGCGTTTGCGGAGCTCGTCGATCTCGGAACGTTGCCGGTCGAGCTGCCCGCGTAGATGGCGCTTCGTTTCCCTCCCCGTGGTCTCGAACGGCCAAATCAGCATGGGACCGGGGTCCGTGAGGTGGTCCACAAGAGCCTGTATCTCAACGAGCCGCCGCACCTCGGCTTCATCGCACGGGCTGTTGTCGGTCATATGTCCTCCGCATCTAGATCGGGGTGAGGTTCAGGGGGACGGCCCGGCCCGTCAGAAACACCGCGGTCTTCCGCTGCCGCACTTGCGCTGTTACCGCCCCCCTGAACGTAGTCGGTCATCCGCTTACGCAGGTTGATCGCCCACTGGGTTGACCCGAACAGCCTCGCCTTGAGCAGTTCGCCCATCGTCCGTAGGCCACGGCTGTTCTCAGCGAAGAGCTCGGTCTCTACCCGCCGGCCTTGTTCGATGGTGGTGATGAGGTCGGCCCGCTCAAGTTGGTACTTGGACAGACTCATTGCATCTGCCACGCCGGGATCACCACACCGGGAATCTTGCTCTTGTATAGAGCGTCAACGTTCTGTTCACCGAAGGCAGCGAAGACACAAGGCCCACCGCTGTTTCCAATTGCCTTAGTGCCATCGGGGCGGTAGAACGTCGGACGCCCTTGCATAACAAGAATGCCATTAGCGAACTCCCATACCGTGTCTCTGAACCAACGTGTTTCAATCCGAGCCTGGACAAGCGCGATCCCATTACCGTGAAGCGCCAGGCGCAGAACCCACTTCTCGGTGTCAGGACCGTATGGTGGATTCAGCCAGACTCGACCCTGCCAGCGTTTCTTCAGCCCATCGTCAGCCTTGGTATATCCTCGCGGAGCGTGGAGCCACGGCTGCGGTTCGCATTCGCAAGGATCCAGATCAAACTTGCCCAAGGCTTTGACCAATTCAGGCGGTGTAATCCAGTCGTCTGTGACTCCGCGATAGGGGGGACATGAGATGGCGGTACTCATGGCCTGCCGTCCATCTCATCGAGCATGGCCACGATGAGCTCGCGCCCTTCCTCACAGAAGTGGTCTTCGGTGTACCGATCCCCGATGTGGCAGAAGAAGCACTTGAAGAAGTGACGGCAGAACTCATCGGATAGTGCGGAGGACGGGCGACTTTGGGTTGATGCGAGCGGCCCTGAGTCGCCAGGGCGGCCGCCCCCACCGTCCCCCGCACGTTCTAGTGATTCCACTTCGACCCTCCGATGAAATGGACGCTGCAGCCTGCGGTGGTGAATCCCCAGACCTCGCAGGCGCTACGGTTCGTCTTGGCGGGCCAGAACAGGCCCTTCTCCTCGACGAGGAACGGGCGGACCTTCTCTACGCCGTCCACGGTCTCGAGCTTGGAGTGCTTCCAGCACCAGGTGGTAAGGGGTACGGCGGGGGGAACCCCGGAAAGGGAGGACCTCAAAGAGGGCTCGACCCCCGCCGCACGCTTCAACGATCCCATCTCGTCCTCCCTTTCCGGCAACATCCTAGACCCTGACGTAGGTGCAGTCTAGGTTGCGCGGCCGGGCGTTACCGTAGTTCCCAGCGTCCGATGTCGTCCACTGGCGACCGAAGGCCGGCAGGTAGTGAGCGAACACCCAGCTGTGACCGTCGGCCCTCCAAGTGCAGCGGTATCGACTCGGCTGGGCGTCACCGACCACATAGACGATGTACCCATGCGCGGCCGTCCACTTATAGTCGTACCGGGGAGCAGCCTGGGCGGACGGTACAAGCACGAACAGGGACGTGAGAACCACGATCCCGATGAGGAATTTCCTCATGTCGTCCTCCTTTCCTTGGAACTGAGGCCACCCTAAATCCCCCCTGGTCCTCGTGTCAATACCTTGAACCCCGCTGGGTCGGGCGGTATGAGTTGGCGGATGGCCCGGTTCGGAACTTTCAGGAGGCCCAGCAGCGTGAGGCTGACGCATCGGCCTAGGCACGGAACATCCAAGGACGCCAGCCCTGCCCCCCGGATCGCTCCTGGGCCATTACAGAGCCCGTATCAGGGTCTCCAGACTCTCGGCGGTTTGAGCCAATCCCGCTTGAGGAGCTCTTTTCGGAGCAGGATGTGCTGCTTCACGTCGCCAACGACCCGTCTCCGGGTCTTGTCGATCCCCTCAGGGGTCAGGCGGTTGGCCTCCCGCCAGTCAGCCTGGCCCATCCCTACCTTGCGGACCCGGATCCCCAGCATCTTGGCTAGGTTCTCCTGGGAACCCGAGACCCCGCCCTTGCGTTTCAGGTCGGTATACGTATCGCATACCAGTTTGGGGGGCAGGGGGGATAGGCCCTGCTCGAGTAGGGCTCCGTTCAGGATGCGTAGGTCATGCTTGATGATGTTGTGGCCCGTAATCAGATCGGCCTGGACGTAGGCGGCGACGAAGCCAAGCAGCATGGTCTGAGAGGGCACTTCGCCTAGGCATAGGGCGTGGATAGGCCCTGGTTCTTCGATGAACTTCCAGGCTATAGCGGTGATCTCGGAGAATGTGAAGTCCTCGCCAGCATAGGATAGGGGTCTATTCTCAAGGTCGAAGTCCAAGACCCGAAGGGGCCTAAGCTTTCGCCACTCGGCCATTCTTCGCCTTGATCGCGGGCCGCAGTTGCCGACTGAGTAGGTCATCGACCCATCGAGTTGCCTCATCCTCGAGTTCTACGAGGCTGCCTGTCTCGATGGCGGCGACGTACTTCTCCCAAGAGGCTGTGAGCATCTCGTTCAGGAGCTCCTCACGGAAGTTCTGGATCCTCGTGTCAAGGTCGCGGGTCACCTGACGCCGAATCCTGTTCCAAGTCAGATCGGTCTCGTCCTTCTCGCGATAGCGGGCCGTATCAAACACCCCTCTCTTTCATCCGCTGGATTGCCCGTAGGCGTCGGGTCCTAAGCTGCTTGGCATGGTGTTCGAACCATGTCTGGTCGGCATATCGCTTACGGTCTCTCGCGTAACCAGCCTCCCTGAGCCGCGGGCAGAGGGTGGCCCAATCATTCCGATCGTGGTGTCCGGTGCAGCCTGTGTCATCGCATCTCATCGGGGCGCCTGCTTCTCACAGACGATGCAGGCATAACCGTCCACGAAATAGAAATCCGGGCAGGGCTCGAATGGGTTATCCCAAACGAGACCCTGCCCGGTTATGAAGTAATGCCACCAGATGCATTCGTGCTCTACTTCGACCAAGTACCCCCCTCGCGTAGGAACTCCACTGCGCCCATATCCCCACACACCCAGCACCAGCCGGACTTGATGTCCTTAGGCTCAAGGTGTGCGCCGCACCGACGGCAGCGGACCACGGGATACTCGGGGCCGAGTGTCCAGGTAACGGCGGTCATTTGATCGGGGAAGAATCAGCCAGCAGTCCGTTCTTCAGGGCAGAGATCGCAGCAGCGATAGCGGCACCGATTAGCGCGAGACCGACGGCCTTCGCGGCCTCGAGTCCACCACCCTTGAATGCCTCTAGCACGTCCCCCAGCCCCAGGGCCAGCACCGCTACGAAGGCTTGCAGCGCGGTCCACAGAACACGCTTCACATCATCTCTTGTGAAACCCCAACTCATACCGTCTCCCTTCAGAGGGTCTTGCTTAGGAACGCACCAGCGAACAGGGCCAGGCCGAGACACTCAAGGCTCTTGCTGAGCCAGGCTGCGATGGCGAACACCACGACTGCCACGATCAGCAGCACTTGGAACCAATCCATCAGTCCTCCTTCGGGACTAGGACGTACACGATGGTTTGAGCAACGGGGCTATGGCACTCGTACAGCGTCTCCCCCTGGTTATCGAACCCCCACTCTCTGAGCGAGCCGGTCTGTAGCAGATGCCAGAAGCCACGCTCAGCCCGTGAGTTGGCCTCGTCCCAGTCGGCTCCGATGTTCTGCACCCAGTGGTCGCGGATGTGTCCGACGATCTCGTCTGAGGTCATGGGCGGAGGTGGGGGGAGCTCAGTCACCACGCATCATCACATCCACTAAGGATTGCCAGGCCGCGAACCGTTCATCGGCACACTCCTGGCAGAGCCTTGCTTCGACAGCCGGCGGGGGCTTCTGGGGTGGATGACAGCCGCAGTGACAGAGGGCACTCCAGGTCACGGGCTGTCCGTTCGGACCCTGGGGACGAGTGATGCCTGGGCCGCGGCGAACCATCGAGGGGACGTACATCACGCCTCAGCGTCCTCTCCTTCGGCTTCAGCCTCGGCACGTTCGGCGTCTTGGACGATCTCCCTAGCCTGATCGAGTAGGGCGAGAACCTCCCACCCCTCAAGATCCCCGCAGTTGACTTCGATGGAATCCCCGACTGTCCATGAAATCTGAACGACGTAGGGCGGGGATGCCGGGGCTCGGTCATAATCGTCAGTGGTAGCCATTACCCCCGCTCGTTCCTCCACCCCGGCTTCCGAAATAGAACCCGGTCACACCCGAGACGACGGCCGCAGCCCAGGCTGGGATCTCCGCGGTGTCGCGCAACACCACTAGCTGAACAAAGGCGAGTGAGAATGCCCCGAGCAGCGCCATGATGGCGAGGATGCCTCGCACATCCCAGTCGATACGCCGCCTACCCTGGCTGGTATATCCTTCCTTCACGTCGTCGTCGGCCCCCGTCATCCGCCGATAGCCTTCACAACGAGTGCTCCCCCAACAGCGGAGAGCAGCGAGACCAGGGCACCGAATCCCAGGGCCTTACCCCGGAAGGACTCCAGCGTGGCAACCTTGTCCTCTAGGGCCTTGTGCTGGGTGTCGTATCGGTCTCGGGTCAGGTAGTTGCTGCGATCCTCGATGACCTCTTGTCTAAGTTCGTTCAGCTTCTCTAGCCGTAGTTCGAGGTTGCGGGTAGCGAGTTCGAGCGCAGCCTGCTGAGACCTGAACGCCGCCGTCAGCGCCTTATCCCTCTCGGCCATGATGGCTTCGATGTATTCCCTGAGAGTGACGGTGGTGCCGTTACGTTCATGGACGGGACTCTCCTCGTTCAACCCCATAACTCCCTCTGCAGATACACGGTGCGTGAATCGTCAACGAGCTCGTAGCGGTGGCCGGCGGCACACTGGATCATGTCCAGCCAGAACAGGGCGTCCCGTCCGTCGAAGTCCACGCCCGCAGCCTCATGTCCCCCGATGGACTCAGCCGGGGCACCGCAGTCCAAGCATTCAGTCTCAGTCATCGGGGTCGCCGATGTCGGAAACGATATCGTCGAACTCATGGCGGGTACGACCACGGGCGTCTTCAGCCTGTACCCACTTGAGCAGCGCGATGATGCCAACTGTCAGGGCGACGGATAGCGCGAGGTAGAAAAGAAGGTCCATCAGGCACAGGCCGGCGTCCCGGTCTTCATAGGGGCGGCACTGACGTGGATGTGGGAGCCGGTCGAGCCGCCGTAGTCATGCCAACCCTGGCTGGGGGTCCAGATCCTGCCGGCGTCATGGTCGATGACCTCGGCCACCTCGAGCTTGCGGAGTCGGTTGGCCTTGGTCCGGTTCTTGGCTTGGTAGACCACGGCATCAGCGATGGCTCGGAGTTCATGCTGAACCGTCACCCGCTGGGGACTGGGCTTGGGGAACAGATCGAGGGCGTTCCCCCAGGAGTGCTGGCTCCAGGAGTTCGAGTCGAGGATCTTCTTGCAGATGAAGCAGCCCGCGTAAGAGATGATGCGGGTGGTCCCCGAACCCACCTTGGTTCGGCCCATGACCGTGGCTACGCGGGCACAGGGAGCCGTCTGAACGCTGGTGGAGTTCACAGGGAATGCCAAGTCGGCCTCCTCGAGGCAAGTCTAGGTGGGTTAGATAGGGAGGGTCAAGTAGGGAGGGTTAGGCTGCCAGCCTAGGCAGTTCGTGGATCAGGGCCAGGTCAACCCAGCCCAGGGAGACGAGCTCCTCGAGCTCAGCTACCCGCATCCGGACGGTGCCGTGGGCCCCCCACTCGATCCCCCAGCTGTTCTTCAACCGGTAGTAGGGATCCATCCCATCTACCGGGGCGAGGTCGATGCCGTTGATGAGGAGTTCATGTCCCCCACGCTTGACCGTGGTCCGATCCTGGTGGATGTAGTAGGCCCGAGCATCACCCTTCAGGACTAGCCGGGGGTTGTCCATCGACGTGTACCAGTCGATCCCCAGACAGACCGACCCAACCTCCAAGAGCGTGTACCTCAGTCCTTCGGGGGTCGTGATCCATTCGTATCGGTCTATGGCCCCTCGTTTCAGGAGAACTTCCCCAGCGCTTCGGGCTGAGGTTCCCTTCTTCATCGTGGTATCGGGGACACCCCAGTAGATCGCCGAGGCCTCGAGGTAGAGCTTCTGGGCCCAGGGCTCATCGATGCCGGGGATGGGGACTGGGCCATCGGCTCTGCGATGGCCGAAGGCATTGCCCACACAGGTTCCATATGGCCCCTGGTCGAGCCATGCCCCATTCTGTTTCCAGTTCCTCACCGTTCGGTCGGTCTCACCGACTGTGGCGGGGTAGAGGCTGGCTGCTCTAGGTGTGTCGGGGTCGAGGAGTCGTCCTAGTTCCATCTATCCTCCGAAGAAGCCGCTCATGCCGAATGGATCGGCGACGGTGGAACCCGCGGCACCTGCGGCCTTGAGCTCGAAACCGATCACGCTCCAACCGACGCTCGTCGTCACCCAGGTAGCCGACCCCGTGGTCTCGAATGCATCCTCTCGATACTGGGTCTGGATGCCGACGTTCGGGCCGGCCCCGAACATGTCATCAGCCTCGGTCCAGCTTGCTCGGGGGGTGTGCCCCTCCGTAGCGAAGTGCCAGACGAAGACACAGGCGCGGTTGTCCGTCGATCCGGGGGAAGCGAACGTCACCGTCGCGGTCCCCGAACCACCATCACCGAACGGCGTTTGGACGAACGCCGCCGCCACGGTTCCCGAGAGGTCCACTCCGGTCGCTCCGAAGAAGGACGTGTAGCAGCCGAGCTGCGTTACCCCGCCGAAATCCACCGTCGTCGCTCCGGTCGTAGAA
>Ga0075421_100006856_pt1 | contig 13917 bp, 11 predicted proteins | sample SoiMetdeltSBSDD5_FD_75292 | JGI IMG/M metagenome (GOLD analysis project Ga0075421, IMG submission 75292) | Bulk soil microbial communities from a Populus tree surrounding site in Tennessee, USA - Soil MetaG P. deltoides SBSDD5 | ecosystem: Environmental > Terrestrial > Soil > Tree plantation...
GTTGCTCGGGAACGGGAACGGGTACGGGTACGAGGGAAGGCATTCTTCAGCGTTTCAGGGTGCGCAGGGTCGGTGATAATGGGGCCCGTGATCGATGGGCCCCATCACGAGCAGCGAGCGCTGAGCAGCGTGAGCGCGGGATTCGCGCGCTTCGTCTCCCTCGCCCTCCTCATCGCCCCATCCTCGGCGCCGGCCGCAGAAGTCACGTTCGAGTCCGCGGTGGCTCCGTTCATCGCGAAGCACTGCGCCTCCTGCCACGACTCCGCGAAGAAGAAGGGCGATCTTGTCCTGGACGGCTACAAGGACGGCGCGCGGGCGGCTCTCGACAGGGAAGTCTGGGAGAAGGTCGCCGCGCGCGTGCGCGCCGCCGAGATGCCTCCGAGGACCCGCCCGCGACCCGAGGAGGCCGAGGTGCGCCCGTTCCTCTCCTGGGTCGATGGCGCGCTCGGCATCGTGCCCGGGAAGCGCGACCCCGGTCGCGTCACCATGCGTCGCCTGAACGCGTACGAGTACAACTACACGACGCGCGACCTGCTCGGCATCGATCTGAAGCTCGGGGATGGCTTTCCGGATGATGACGCGGGCTACGGCTTCGACAACATAGGCGACGTTCTCACTCTCCCTCCCCTCCTGCTCGAGAGGTACCTGGCCGCAGCCGAGAGGCTCGCGGACGAGGCCATCGTCGAGGACGTGGCGAAGGCGAAGGGCAAGCTGCCCGAGCCCCACAGGAGGATCGTCTTCCTCGAGCCCGATCCGAAGGTCCCGAAGAAGGAGCGCGCCCGGCGCATCGTCGAGCGGTTCGCGACACGCGCCTGGCGCCGGCCGGCGACGTCCGCGGAGGTGAACCGGCTCCTCGACATCTTCAACATGGCGGACCGGGAGAAGGAGACCTTCGAGAGGGCGATCCAGGTCGTCGTCCAGGCGATCCTGGTATCGCCGCATTTCCTCTTCAGAGTGGAGCTGGACGGAGGCGCCGGATCCGCGGAAGCCGTCGAGCCCGTCACGGATTGGCAGCTCGCGTCCCGCCTCTCCTACTTCCTGTGGAGCAGCATGCCGGACGAGGAGCTCTTCGAGCATGCACGGAAGGGCACGCTCCGGGAAGCCGCGGTGCTCGAGCAACAGGCGAGGAGGTTGCTCGCGGATGGGAAGTCGCGGGGCCTCCTGAAGACCTTCGCGAGCCTCTGGCTCGGGAGCCGGAAGATGAAGACGGTCACCCCCGATACGGACCGGTTCCCCTCCTTCGACGAGGACCTGCGCACCGCCATGCGCACCGAGACCGAGCTCTTCTTCCAGGAGGTGATGGCGCAGGATCTGAGCATCCTCGTCTTCATCGACTCGGACTTCACATTCCTCAACAAGCGCCTCGCGAAGCACTACGGGATCCAGGGCGTCGAGGGGAAGGAGCACCGGAAGGTGAAGCTCGAGGGCGAGCGGCGCGGGGGCGTGCTGACGCAGGGCACCGTCCTCACGGCGACCTCGAACCCCACGAGGACCTCCCCCGTGAAGCGGGGGCGCTGGATCCTCGAGCAGATCCTCGGCACGCCTCCACCGCCGCCGCCCCCCGGGGTGGATGTGCTGCCGGAGGAGGGAGGGGCCGAGCTCACGGGAACGCTGCGCCAGCGCATGGATCTGCACCGGAAGGACCCTTCCTGCGCCTCCTGTCACGGGAAGATGGATCCCCTCGGCTTCGCCTTCGAGAACTACGACGCGGTGGGGGCCTGGCGGGAGAAGGACGGCGATGCGCCCGTCGATCCCTCGGGTGTCCTCCCCGATGGCGGAGCGTTCCGGGGCGTCAAGGAGCTCAAGGCCATACTCCTTTCCCAGAAAGATCTCTTTGCCCGCTGCCTCGCCGAGAAGATGATGACGTTCGCGCTCGGGCGGGGCGTCGAGGCCAGGGACCGGCCGGCGATCGATCGCGTGTGCCAGGCCCTGGCCGCGAACGATTACCGCTTCTCGACGCTCGTCATCGAGATCGTCAAGTCGGACCCGTTCCTCTACAGAAGGGGGAGAGCCTTCCGTGAACCTTGAGCCGAACGCCGGACCGCTGCCTCGAAGGACGATCCTGAGGGGGCTCGGGACCATCGTCGCGCTGCCCTTCCTCGAGGCCATGTTCCCCTCGACGCTCGTCGCGGCGACGCCGAAGACGCCGAAGAGCCCGAAGGGGCCGCCCCGTAGGCTCGCCTTCATCTACGTTCCGAACGGCGCGCACATGCCGTCGTGGACTCCCCAGGCCGTGGGGGGGAACTTCACCGTCCCCAGCATCCTGAAGCCGCTCGCGCCCTTCAAGGACGACATGCTCGTCCTCAGCGGGCTCACGCAGGACAAGGCCCGCGCGAACGGCGATGGCGCCGGCGACCATGCCCGGGCGGCGGCCGCGTTCCTCACCGGGAGGCAGCCCCTGAAGACGAGAGGCGCCAACATCCGCGCGGGCGTGTCGGCGGATCAGGTCGTCGCGCAGGAGTTGGGACACCTGACGACCTTCCCATCCCTCGAGCTCGGCTGCGAGCGCGGCGGGCAGACGGGAGACTGCGACTCCGGCTACAGCTGCGCCTACTCGAACAACATCGCCTGGAGGAACGAGTCCATGCCGCTCGCCAAGGAGGTGGACCCCCGGCTCCTCTTCGAGCGGCTCTTCCCCAACATCACGACCCGGGAAGGCCAGAAGCGCAGCAAGTACCGAAAGAGCGTCCTCGACTACGTCCTCGAGGACGCCTCGCGACTCGGGGCGAAGCTCGGCGCGAGCGACAAGAGGAAGCTCGACGAGTACATGGTGTCCATCCGGGAGATCGAGGGGCGCATACAGAAGGCGGAGGCGGACGCGAAGAAGCGAAGCCCCTCGTCGGCGCAGTCGAAGGACGCCGCGAAGCTGGGCTCCTCCCTGCCCGGAGGCGTTCCCCAGGACTACGGGGAGCACATCCGCCTCATGGGCGACCTCCTCGTCCTCGCCCTCCAGGCGGACCTGACGCGCGTCGCCACGTTCATGCTCGCCAACGAGGGATCGAACCGGAGCTACCGCGACATCGGTGTTCCCGAAGGGCACCACGACCTCTCCCATCACGGGAACGAGAAGGCGAAGCAGGAGAAGGTGGAGCGGATCAACACGTTCCACGCGGAGCAGCTGGCTTACATCCTGAAGAAGCTCCGGGCCGCGCGCGAGGGAGGCGCCTCGCTCCTCGACCGCTCCATCATCGTTTACGGGAGCGGCATCGGCGACGGCAACCGGCACAACCACGATGAGCTGCCCATACTCGTCGCCGGAAAGGGCGGGGGAACGCTCCGGCCGGGACGCCACATCCGCTATCCCAAGAACACTCCGCTCAACAACCTCTTCCTGGCGCTCCTCGCCCGGATGGAGGTGAGCCGGGAGGCCCTGGGCGACTCCACCGGCATGCTCCCCGATCTGTCCTGAACGTCGAGGGGCGCTCTGTCAAACTGGCAGAGGTTCCGGCGTGTGACTGCCGGAATGACCCGGGGTCGTCCTACCGCGCTCCGGTTGATCTCGCTCAAGTCTTTGCAGGGTAGTTGTTTGTGTCGTCCGTCCCGGGGGGCACACCCTTTGCTCCCGGCCGGTTGGCCTGGGATGTTCCTCTGGACCTGCTGTCTCACGGCTCCGGCTTCCCCTCGGTGCGGGAAGCAGGCACGAGAATCATCGATCTCCACGAGGTGAGAGGCGTGGAGCTGACGTCGTCATGGAATCCATGTGGCTCGACTCCAGTCGCCCTCTTCGCCCGGATGACGAACCTCGCAGGCTTCACATCCTCCTCGTCGACGACGACGAGAGGTGCCTCGAGAGTCTCGAGAGCATCCTGGCGCCGGACGGGCACGACCTCTTCTTCGCGACGCGAGGTCTCGAGGCCGTCGAGTGCGCCCGGGCCCTCAAGGGGAAGAAAGTGCCCCTGGATCTTTCGATCCTCGACTTCAACATGCCGGACCTGAACGGGATCGCGACCTTCCGCAAGCTCATCGTCGAGTTCCCCCGGGTCGAGGGGATCTTCATCTCCGGCGAGGAGTCGAAGGAGCTCGAGAACGAGGTGAAGCTCGCGGGGGGACGGGCGCTGGTGCGGAAGCCGCTCGACATTGCGAGCGTGAGGACCGTGGTGAGCGAGTTCGCGGCCACGCGGCGGCGGATCAACTGAATCGGAATCGAGTGCGGTACTGGCTCCGCCGGATGGGACCCCGGCTGGAGACGGGTTGAAACAAGAGTCCAGAAGGAGTCCACAATGGCGAAGCTGAACATCCGGCCGCTCAACGACAAGATCGTCGTGAAGAGGGTCGAGGCCGAGGAGAAGACGAAGGGCGGCATCGTGCTCCCCGACGCCGCAAAGGAGAAGCCGAAGGAGGGCGTCGTCATGTCCCTCGGGAACGGCAAGCTTCTCGACAGCGGGGAGAGGGCGAAGTTCCAGGTGAAGGAGAAGGATCGCGTGATCTTCAGCTCCTACGCCGGCACGGAGATCAAGATCGAGGGTCAGGAGTACCTCATCCTCAACGAGGATGATGTCCTCGCGGTCGTGGACTGAGCCACGCCTGGGGCCGGAGGGTCGATCGCGCAGGACGAGTCTTGTTGACGAAAAGAGAGGTACAAGGAGGTTGATGGCATGAGTGCCAAGAAGATCGCATTCGATCAGGAGGCGCGCGAGGCGATTCGCCGCGGCGTCAAGAAGCTCGCCCGCGCGGTGAAGGTGACCCTCGGCCCGCGCGGCCGAAACGTGATCCTCGAGAAGAGCTTCGGTGCGCCCACCGTCACGAAGGACGGGGTCACGGTCGCGAAGGAGATCGAGCTCGAGGAGCCCTACGAGAACATGGGCGCCCAGATGGTGAAGGAGGTCGCCTCGAAGACGAGCGATGCCGCGGGCGACGGAACGACGACCGCCACCGTCCTCGCCGAGGCCATCTACGACGAGGGCCTGAAGAACGTCACCGCAGGAGCGAACCCCATCGCGCTCCAGCGCGGGATCCAGCAGGGCGTCCGGGCCATCGTCGAGGAGTTGCACAAGCTCTCGAAGAAGATCAAGGACAAGAAGGAGACGGCGCAGGTCGCCACCATCGCGAGCAACAACGACACCGAGATCGGCAACATGATCGCGGAGGCGATGGAGAAGGTCGGTAAGGACGGCGTCATCACCGTCGAGGAAGGGAAGAGCCTCGAGACCACGGTCGACTGGGTCGAGGGCATGCAGTTCGACAAGGGCTACATCTCGCCGCACTTCATCACGAACGTCGACGAGATGACCTGCGAGGTCGAGGATCCCTTCATCCTGGTCCACGAGAAGAAGATCAGCGCGATCAAGGACCTCGTGCCCCTTCTCGAGAAGGTCGCGCAGGCCGGAAAGCCGATCCTCATCATCGCCGAGGACGTGGAGGGCGAGGCCCTCGCGACCCTCGTCATCAACAAGCTGCGCGGCACCTTCTCGTGCTGCGCCGTGAAGGCCCCGGGCTTCGGCGATCGCCGGAAGGCCATGCTCGAGGACATTTCTATCCTCACCGGCGGGCGCGCGATCTTCGAGGACCTCGGCATCGAGCTGAAGAACATCCAGATCTCGGACCTCGGACGGGCGAAGAAGGTCATCGTCGACAAGGAGAACACGACGATCATCGAGGGCGCGGGATCCTCGAACGACATCAAGGGCCGCATCGCCCAGATCAAGCGCGAGATGGAGAACTCCACGTCCGACTACGACAAGGAGAAGCTCCAGGAGCGCCTCGCGAAGCTCGCCGGAGGCGTCGCCCAGATCAACGTCGGCGCCGCCACCGAGGTCGAGATGAAGGAGAAGAAGGCTCGCGTCGAGGATGCCCTCCACGCGACCCGGGCGGCCGTCGAGGAGGGGATCGTCCCCGGCGGCGGCGTCGCTTACCTGCGCGCCATGAAGGCGCTCAACAGCCTCAAGCTGTCGGGGGATGAGTCGACCGGTGTCGACATCGTCCGCCGGTCCCTGGAAGCCCCCATCCGCCACATCGCCGAGAACGCCGGCATCGACGGCGCCATCGTGTGCGAGCGCGTGAAGAACGCCTCCGGGAACGAGGGCTTCAACGCCCTCACGAACGAGTACGTCGACATGGTGAAGGCCGGGATCATCGACCCCACCAAGGTGTCGCGCACGGCGCTCGAGAACGCCGCGAGCATCGCGGGTCTCCTCCTCACGACCGAGGCTCTCATCAGCGAGATCCCGGAGAAGAAGCCCGCCGGCGGCGGCCCCGGCGGCGGCGGGATGGGAGGCATGGGCGGCATGGGCGGCGGGATGTACTAAGAGAAGAAAGCGTTCTTCCGCCCGTGCCGTGACCGATGCCCGCGGATTGCCGGCTGCCGGTGATCTCGGGAGAGGGAGCGGGAGCGGGAGGGGGAGCGGGCAGAAGGGGGAAGGAAGGCCTGGCCCAGGAGAATGGGTCAGGCCTTCTTCTTTTCAGGCGGGGGGGGCGGGAGAAGAACGGGAGAGGGAGCGGGAGAGGGCAGAAGGAAGGCCTCAGGAGCTGGACTCGGCCTTCTTCTCCTCCAGGATGCCCCGGAAGTACTCGATCGTCTTCTGAAGGCCCTCGGCGAGCGTCACCTTCGGGCTCCAGCCGAGCAGCTTCTGGGCGAGCCCGATGTCGGGTCGCCGCCTGCGGGGATCGTCGCGCGGGAGCGGCGCCTTCACGATGGTCGACCGTGACCCCGTTGCGCGGATGACGAGCTTCGCGAGGTCCATGACGGAGACCTCGTCCGGGTTCCCGATATTGACCGGGCCCGTGGTCTCGTCCTGGTCCATCATGCGGACCATCGCCTCGATGAGATCGTCCACGTAGCAGAACGACCTGGTCTGCTCCCCTTCGCCGTAGATCGTGATGGGGTCGCCCCGCAGCGCCTGGACGACGAAGTTCGAGAGCACCCTTCCGTCCTCGGAATCCATGCGCGGTCCGTAGGTGTTGAAGATCCGCACGATGCGGATGTTCAAGCCGTTCTGACGGTGATAGTCCATGCAGAGGGCCTCGGCGACGCGCTTTCCCTCGTCGTAGCAGCTCCTCTCGCCGATCGGATTGACGTGGCCCCAGTAGCTCTCCGTCTGGGGGTGCACCTCCGGGTCGCCGTACACCTCGGAGGTGGAGGCCTGGAGGATGCGGGCCTTCGTCCGTCGCGCGAGCCCGAGCATGTTCACCATGCCCACCGTGGAGCACTTGATCGTCTTGATCGGATTGAAGCGGTAGTGGATGGGCGAGGCGGGGCAGGCGAGGTTGTAGATCTGGTCCACCTCCACGAAGAGCGGGTGCACGATGTCGTGGCGCATCAGCTCGAAGCGAGGGTGGTTGAGGAGGTGCTCGATGTTGCGGCGGTGCCCCGTGAAGAAGTTGTCGATGCAGACGACCTCGTCGCCTCTCCCTATGAGTCGCTCGCAGAGATGGCTTCCGAGGAATCCCGCCCCTCCGGTAACGAGTATGGTTTTCATCCCGGGCACAAGGTAAGGGATGCTTTCCGTGAGCCGCAAGCGATACCTCGCCGTCGACCTCGGCGGCACGAAGATCTCCGTCAGCCTCTGGGAGGATGGGCCCGCCGGCCCTGCAAGGACCGGGAGCTCCCGCTGGGCCACGCTCCCGGATGGCCCCGGCCCGAACATCGATCGCATTGTCGCGGAGGCGAACGGACTTTTTGGGGCCGACGGGCGCGGCCGGCCCGATGCGATCGGCATCAGTGGCGGAGGGCCTCTCGACCCGGAGCGAGGCCTGATCCTGAACGTCCCGAACCTCGCCGGCTGGATGAACGTCCCCATCACGAGCATCCTCGAGCGCCGGCTCGGGGCGCCCGCATGGATCGAGAACGACGCCAACGCCTGCGCGGTCGCCGAGTGGCTCCGTGGCGCAGGGCGCGGATCGAGGAACATGGTCTTCCTCACTTGCTCGACCGGCATGGGAGCCGGCCTCATCATCGACGGCAAGCTCTACCGCGGGAGCCGTCACCTCGCGGGCGAGGCGGGCCACCAGGTGATCGTTCCGGACGGCCTCCCGTGCGGCTGCGGAAACCGCGGCTGCCTCGAGGCGTACGCGAGCGGCGCGGGCATGGCCCGCAGGCTCGAGGCCCTGCGTCGCTCGGACCCCGGGCTTCCCAGGACGGCCCGGGAGGTCGTCGAGCGCGCGCGCGCGGGCGATGACGTCTCGGTCCGGTTCCTCCGGGAGACGGGGGAATACCTGGGCATGGGCCTTGCGAACGTGGTCTTCCTGTTGAACCCGGAGCGCATAGTCCTCGGAACGATCGCGGTGGGCGCGGGAGCCCTGCTCCTCGACCCCGCCAGGGAGGCCCTCTCCCGGATGGTCTGGCCTACCCTCCTCGAGGGCCTCGAGATCGTGCCGGCGGAGCTCGGCGAGGATCTCGGCGATCACGCGGCGCTGGCCGTGGCCAGGGACCTGCATGCGCCTCTGCCGGGCTGAGTCCGACTGTCCAGACGTTGTACGGGGCGTGCCGACGCGGTACGGGCCGGTGGGGGAGGGATTCCGATGACTTCGAGCCTGGAAACGAGTAACCGCAGGCTGGTTCCGGACCGCCGCGCCCGCCCGACGCCGCTCTGGGGCACCCTCCGCATGCGGGGCCGGAGGTGCGGCTTCCGGCGCGAGGGAGAGAGGCGGAACAGCTACGTGGACCGCCTGTCGATCCGCGTCGTTCTCCTGAGCCTGTCGATCGTGATCCTCTCGTTTCTCGATGCGGGCTTCACGCTGCTCCATCTCGAGCTGGGCGGTTGGGAGGTGAATCCGCTCATGAGGCTCGCCCTGGTCTCGGGCATCCCCTTCTTCCTCACCGTCAAGATCTGCTTGACGGGTGTCGGCGTGGTCTTCCTCGCGGCCCACCAGAACTTCCGCCTGAGCTGGGTCGCGCTACGCTGCGTGGCGGCCGTGTACCTGTGGCTGCTGGCGTACCACATCTACCTGTATGGCGCGGGCCCTCCGTAAACGCTCCCCCTCCCGCTCCCCCTCATCTCTTCAGTGGCCGGCTTCGCCGGCACGATCAATAAAACCGGAAGATGCCAGGTCTGGGTCTTCCTTCCTTTACCTCCCTTTACTCTTCTTCCCGTCCCGTCCCTTCCCTTCCATTCCGTTCCTGCTTTCCTGACTTCCTGCTTTCCTTATCCTGCCTTTTCTTCCTTTCCCTCTTCTCCCGCGCGACCTAAGATCCTCCGCCATTCGAGACCCACCTGCATCGGGAGAGGGAGCGGGAGGGGGAGCGGGAGAGGGAAGAAGGTGCGCCTGATCGGCAACAAGACACGGCTCCTCGGAGAGATCGAGGGCCTCCTCGACGAGCGGGGCATCCGCCGCGGCACCTTCATCGACATCTTCTCGGGGACAGCCAGCGTCGGGAGGCACTTCAAGGCGCGGGGCTTCCGCGTCATTGCGAACGACGCCTTGCCCATGTGCTACACGAAGGCCGTTCACGAGATCGAGGTCGGCGCATGCCCGAGCTTCTCGAGCCTGCTCTCGAAGCACGGATTCGCGACGGGCGATGCCGCGACCTCGCCGGTCGAGCACGCCGTGCGCCTCCTGGCCGCAGCCCCTCCCGAGGAGGGCCTCGTGTTCCGGAGCTTCTCTCCCGGCGGGGGCGGCGGGCGGATGTACTTCACCGATCAGAACGCGAGGCGCATGGACGGGATGCTGCGCTTCCTTCGCGAGAACGGGAGGGATGGCTCGCTCGAGCGCCGGGAGCTCCACCTCCTTCTTTCCACGCTCCTCGACGCGGCGGACCGCGTGGCGAACATCTCCGGTACCTACGGCGCGTACCTGAAGAGCTGGCAGCCGAACGCCGTGGCCCCGATCGCTCTGAGGATCCCCGAGATCATCCCGAGCCGCCTCGAGAACCTGGCCTTCAACGAGGACGCGAACTCGCTGGTCCGCCGGATCCGGGGCGACGTCCTCTACGCGGATCCACCGTACAACCACCGGCAATACGCCGCGAACTACCACGTGCTCCTCATCCTGGCCGAGCACCACGGGATCGATGACCTCGAGGCCTTCGAGAAGACCCTCTACGGAAAGACGGGACTCCGGCCCTACGAGGAGCTCCGATCCTCGTACTCCGTTCCGGGAGAGGCCCTCGCCGCCATGACCGATCTCGTCCTCTCCGCGAACGTGGATCACGTCGTCGTGAGCTACAATGAGGAAGGCCTCATCAGCCGGGAAGAGCTGGGGGCTATCCTGGCCAGGTTCTCCGGAGCGGCTTCCTTCGACTTCGATCGCGACATGCGGAGCATTCCCTACAGGAGGTTCCGGAGCGACGCGGACCGCGCGCGCGGCGGTAGCCGCGGCGCGCGCCGGTACAAGGTCCTCCCCGGTCGCGGCCGTAACGAGATCCGGGAGTGGCTCCTCATCGCTTCGCGCACCCGGGCCCGCGAAGCCGCGGAAGCGCGATGAAGACCGCGGGCGCCCGGAGGATACTCTGCCATGCGAGTCGCTCGGAGGCCGCGCGGGATGCCGCCGAGGGCCTCCAGGCCGAGCTGCGCCGCGCGGGCTTGGAGGTCCTCGAGAGGCTCGAGCAGGCCTCCGAGCATCCGCCGGACCTCGTCATCGTCCTCGGAGGCGATGGCTTCCTCATGGAGACCATCCGGAAGCTCCACTACCCTCCATCGGCGTTCTTCGGGGTGAACTTCGGGACCGTGGGCTTCCTGATGAACAGGAAGGAGTGCCTCCCCGCCCTGATCCCCATGATCCAGGCCTGGGACTTCCAGGAGGAGGATCATTCCATACTCGCGGCGCGCATACGGCTCGAGGATGGATCCGAGGTCGATGCTCTTGCCTTCAACGACTTCGTGATGGAGCGCATGTCGCGCCAGAGCATCCGGCTCAAGGTGTACCTCGACGGCAACTGCTTCAACCGGTTCGCCGGGGACGGGTTCGTTCTCGCGACGGCAGCGGGCTCGACGGCGTACAACATTGCCGCGGGAGGACCCGTGCTCCATCCGGCGGTCCAGGCGATCGTCATCACCCCTCTCTATCCCCACCGGGCTGCGCCCTTCCACTCGCTCCAGTTCTCGCTTCTCGTGCCCCTCGAGAGCCGGCTTCGCATCGTGAACGATGACCTCCCGAAGAGGAGCATGCGCGTCGTCGCGGACGGCAGGCTCATCGAGAGGGTGGAGGAGATCGAGGTGATGGACTCCCGACGCAAGCTCAGGCTCCTCCGCCCCCCGAGCCATCTCTTCGTGAACACCCTCGCGAGGAAGTTCATAGGCGGGTGATTTCCGGTTTCTGGCGCCGGCGGGCTTCGCCCGCCTCGCGCCAAACTTCAAGGGCGTTTAGGCGGTCCTCGAGTCCAATCGGTCGGGAACGGGAAGGGGCACGGGAATGGGAACGGGTACGGGGGAGCGTCGAGACTTGGGGAAGAACTACATCCCTCACCCCAGGCTCCGGAGGTACACGAGGTCCTTCCTCGACTGCTCGACGAGCTCCGGGGTCGATAGCCGCCGCCAGCTCGACTCTCCCTTGTACTCGCTGTGGAGCGACACGACTCCATCGAAGCGGAGCTGTCGCAGGTAGCCCATGAACTCCGGGAGCGGCGCGTGGCCGTCCTCGAGCGGCACGTACTCCCAGCGCCAGCGCATCTGACCCTTGCCGTCCCGCCCGGCCTCCTTCCAGCGGAAGTTCTTCACGCCTGCGAGCGCCAGCCAGGGCGCGACCAGATCGAGGCCGAGCTCCCAGCCCGACAGGCTCCCCTCGATGGTCATGTGCATCGGGTCGACGTAGGCGCCAGCCTCGCCGGGCCGGAACTCCCGCAGGACCAGGTAGAGAAGAGCCCCTCCCGATGCGACGAACCTCCCCGAGTGGCAGTGCACGCAGGGCAGCACCTTGTACTTCTCGCCGAGGCGCGCGAGGCGCTCGAGCCGCTCGCGCGCCTCGTCGATCTGCTTCGCGAGCGTGCCGAAGGGGCGGTACTCCCAGTAACCCAGCTTGAGCATCCGGGCCCCGTAGTGAGCCGCGGCGGCGAAGACGGGCTCCGCATGGGGCTCCTTCGCGTCGGTCACCGCGGTCGTGATCATGGGGATGGAGACTCCCTCGCCATCCGCGACCCGGCGCGCCTCGGCGAGCCCCATCTCGGCATCCCCGGGCTTCACGTGCCCGCCGGGCCGGACCGTGAGGTCGACGCCATCGAACCCCGCATTGCGGGCCGCGCGGCAGGCCTCCGCGATCGAGAGGTCGGCCAGGTTGTCGGTGAAGAGGACGTGTTGCACTTTCCCTCCGTTCCCGTTCCCGAGCGATCGGACACGAGCGTAGTCGACCTCCTCGACCGCATTGTAGCCATGCTGACTCGAGGGATTCGATCTCGCCCGTGGCCAATCGGGAGCGGGAGCGGGAGAGGGGGGGAGCGGAAGGGCCCGAGTGTACAATCGATCGAGCATGCCGCCGGCAGACGTAGAGCAGTTTCCAGCCATGGAGCACTGGAAGCGTCTGAGCGCGGGACCGCCCGATCGCTCCTTCCTGACCGAGATCCTCGACGGGCTCGCCGTCGCGCTCGACTGCGAGCGGATCCACCTCTTTCGCCTGAGAGAGCGGGGAGGGTTCCACGTCCTCATCGCGCGTAGCCGCGACCTCGTGAACATCCCGAGAGCTTCGGAGCGCATCAGCCATCACGCCGTGAGGCGGATGGCGGGAAGGGGGACCTCCATCTTCGTTCCCGATGCGCGCCAGGACCGGCGCTTCCGGACGGAGGAGTCGGCGGGAGGGAAGCGCACCGCGGTCTCCATCCTCGCGATCCCCATCTTCCTCGAAGGCGGGCTCTACGGCGGCGTCTACGCGGATCACCGCTTCCAGGCCCTCGAGGACCTCTCCGCCACACCCGCGGCCGGAGCCTGGATGGCGCTCCTCTCAGCGGCCCTCTACCTGCGTCTCGAGTCGCTCGCTGCCCGCAGGTTGAGGCGGGAGCTCGAGGCCGCCCGCGTCTCGCTTCCGCGGGATGCGAGTCGGCCGACGGGAAAGACGAAGGCCGCGGCTCCGGAGCCGGACGAGTCGACGGAGGAGGTCGAGGACCTGCATGGCTTCATCAGCGCCAACCCCGACATCCGTGACCTCTTCGACTCGATCCGGAACCTGGGGGCCTCCGACCTCCCCATCCTGATCCAGGGAGAGACAGGGACGGGCAAGGGGCTGCTCGCGCGGGCGATTCACGAGAGCTCGACGCGCAGGGACCATCCCTTCGTGACCCTTCACGCGGCGACGGTTCCCGAGGCTCTCTTCGAGAGCGAGCTCCTCGGGCACGTGCGGGGGGCCTTCACGGGGGCGGAGGCGAACTACGACGGCGTCTTCGTGCGGGCCGACCGCGGGACGCTTCTCCTCGACGAGATCGGCGAGACGACCCTCGAGGTCCAGAAGAAGCTCCTGCGCGTGCTCGAGGATGGCCTCGTGCGGGCCCTCGGCGCCAAGGAGCCCGTGCAGGTGGACGTGCGCCTCATCTCCACGACCAGCCGAAACCTCGAGAAGCTCGTCCGGCAGGGGCGGTTCCGGCGCGACCTCTTCTACAGGCTGAAGGGGGTGGACCTGCTCGTCCCGCCGCTACGGGACCGAAGGGAAGACGTGCTGCCCCTCGCGCTCGGGTTCCTCGAGAAGCATGCCCGGGCAGCGGGCAAGAAGCCACCCGAGCTGACGGCCGGCGCCCGGGGAAGGCTCCTGCGGCATTCCTGGCCCGGGAACGCGCGCGAGGTCGAGAACGAGATGCGAAAGCTGGTGGCGCTCGGGGCGGACCCCATCGAGCCGCGCCATCTCTCCCCGACCCTGGCGCGGCAAGGGAGAAGCGGAGAGGGCGACTGGCCGTCCCAGGGCTCTTCCGCCTGGCGGCTCGACGAGACCGTGGAGCTCGCCGAGCGCGAGGCCATCGTGGGAGCCCTCAAGGCCTCGCGAGGGAACAAGTCCCGCGCGGCAAAGCACCTCGGCATCACGCGAAAGTCGCTCTACCGGAGGATGGCGAAGTACGGCATCGGGGGC
>Ga0075421_100006857_pt1 | contig 13916 bp, 12 predicted proteins | sample SoiMetdeltSBSDD5_FD_75292 | JGI IMG/M metagenome (GOLD analysis project Ga0075421, IMG submission 75292) | Bulk soil microbial communities from a Populus tree surrounding site in Tennessee, USA - Soil MetaG P. deltoides SBSDD5 | ecosystem: Environmental > Terrestrial > Soil > Tree plantation...
CTGCGCCACGACGTCATGGCCCACATCACCGCGTTCGGCGAGGCATGCCCCTCGGCGAAGCCGATCCTCCACCTCGGCGCCACGAGCGCCTACGTCACGGACAACACGGATCTCATCCTCATGAGGAGAGGTCTCGAGATCCTCCGCGACAAGCTCGCGGCGCTCCTCGAGGCGCTTCGCGACTTCGCCCTCGCGCACAGGGACCTCCCGACGCTTGCGTACACCCACCTGCAGCCCGCGCAGCTCACGACCGTGGGCAAGCGGGCGGCGCTGTGGGCGCAGGACTTCGTCATGGACCTCGAGGAGGTGGATGGAAGAATCGCGGGGATGCGGTTCCGGGGCGTCAAGGGCACGACCGGGACCCAGGCGAGCTTCCTGAGCCTCTTCGAAGGGGACTCGGCGAAGGTCGAGGAGCTCGACCGCCGCGTGACGGAGAAGATGGGCTTCTCGCGGAAGTTCGCCGTCACGGGGCAGACGTACACCCGGAAGGTCGACGATCTCATCCTCCACGCGCTCGCGGGCATCGCGCAGTCGGCGCACAAGTTCTCGAACGACGGGAGGCTGCTCCAGGGCTTCGGAGAGGTGGTGGAGCCGTTCGAGGAGAAGCAGGTGGGGTCCTCGGCGATGCCCTACAAGCGGAATCCCATGAGGTTCGAGCGGATCTCATCGCTCGCGAAGCTGATCCTCTGCGAGGCGCAGAACCCGGCGTGGATCCACGCCACGCAGTGGTTCGAGCGTACGCTCGACGACTCGGCCAATCGGCGGATCTCGATACCGCAGACATTCCTCGCGACCGACGCCATCCTCATTCTCGCGATCAACGTCGCTTCGGGGCTCGAGGTTCAGAAGGGCGTCATCCGCCGCCGCATCGACGAGGAGCTTCCCTTCATGGCGAGCGAGGACCTGCTCGTCATGGCCGTCAAGCAGGGAGGCGATCGACAGGCGCTCCACGAGCGCATCCGGGTCCACGCCATGGATGTGGTGAAGGCGCGCCGCGAGAAGGGCGCCAAGAACGACCTCCTCGAAAGGCTTGCGGCGGACCCCGCGTTCGAGGGCGTGCGATCGCGGATCCCGGACCTTGCCGATCCATCGCGCCATGTCGGGCGGTCGGCGGAGCAGGTCGCGGCGTTCTTCCGCGACGAGGTGGACCCGCTCCTCGCCCGCTCCACAGCGTCCCGCGGCGCCAGCTGGGAGGTCCGCGTGTGAGCATCGAGGAAGGCCTCGTCGTTCACAAGTCATCGAGCGATCTCCGTGTCGAGACGCGAATCGGGGTGGTGGTGCGGTGCTCGCTCCGCGGGAAGCTGAGGGCCGCGGGGGATGGGCGATCCCCGGTCCTCGTGGGAGACCGTGTGGAGATCTCGTTGACCTCCGAGGGGGAGGGAACCCTGGAGAGGGTACTCCCTCGGCGAAACGTCCTCGGCCGGAGCACCGCCGGCGGCAAGCCGGTCGTCATCGCCGCGAACGTGGATGCGCTGCTCATCGTGATGGCGGCGCGGGATCCTCCTCCCCGGTGGGGGCTCGCCGACCGGATGCTCGCAAGCGCCGACAGGGATGGCTTCGAGGCGGCCATCTGCATCAACAAGTGGGACCAGATCGACATGGCTCCGGAGCGCGGCGAGCTCCTGGACACGTGCGAGCTCTACCGGCGCATCGGGTATCCCGTGCTCACGGTCAGCGCGCTCAGGGGCGACGGGATCGATGAGGTGGCCTCCCGCCTCGGAAACAAGGTCACCGTGCTTTCGGGCCACTCGGGCGTGGGCAAGTCGACCCTCCTCAACCGCCTCGACCCGAGCCTCTCCCTGACCACGACAGAGGTGAACGAGGTCACCGGGAAGGGCAGGCACACGACCACGGCGGCGGCGCTCTACCGCATACCCTCCGGGGGCCATGTCATCGACACCCCCGGGTTCCGGGAGTTCATGCCCTCCGACATCCCACGCACCGAGCTCTGGCTCCACTTCCCGGAGATGGCCGGCCTCGAGGGGGCCTGCCGCTACAAGGACTGTCTCCACCGGGAAGAGCCGGGCTGCAGGGTGCGGGCAGCGCTCGAGGAGGGAAAGGTCCCGCGCATGCGCTACGAGAGCTACCTCCGGATCCTGGAATCGCTCCCTCGATCGTGACCCTGGGGCCGGGCGACCCTGGTCCTTGCATCGAGGTCTCCGTGGCCGGGGGGGGGCAGCCGGACAGGCCAGGCGGCTCAGCGGCTCCAGGTTCTCTTGCGCGCCGTGCGTGCTATGATCGACACCGGGACCCTGGTTTGCTGGGGAAACCTATCCTCCTGCCTCGTTCCCGGTGAACGGGGCCGGGGAAGCTCTGCCGGCCTGGCTTGCGGCGGTTTCCGCGCAGGATGGGGAGGATCTGGACCGTCTGATGTAACAGAAGCCGGCTCTTCGGGGCGGCCTGGCCGCCACGAGCCGGATTGCACGATGTTCTCCGAGGATCGAGATTACGTTCACCGGTTCCTCCAGGGAGACTCGGATGCCTTCGAGATGCTGGTCCGGAAGTACAACCGCCTGGGGGGGGCCATCGCCTTCGGCATCCTGGGGGACTTCCACCAGGCGGAGGACGCCGTCCAGGACGCTTTCCTCACCGCTTTCCGCTCCCTCGGCGGGCTCCGGGACCCGAGCAAGTTCAGGTACTGGTTCGCGAACCTGGTGCGGACGAGGGCTCTCGATGCCCTCCGGCGACGTCGCGGAAACGAGGAGATCGGGCTTCCGGACGGAGTTCAGCTCCTCGGCTTCTCGGCCGTGCCCGCCGTGGAGGATGAGCAGATCCGTGAAGAGACCCGTCAGAAGATCCTCGAGGCCATCCGTGAGCTCCCCACGGAGGACCGGCTCGTCGTCGTGTTGAAGCACATGGAGTCCCTCTCGTACAAGGAGATCGCCGAGCTCACCTCATCCACGGTGAGCGCGGTCGAGTCCCGGCTCTTCCGGGCTCGCCAGGCCCTCCGCAAGAAGCTCGACCCTTCCAAGACCTGACAGATCGTCCCATGGACCCGAACGCGATGATTTCTTGCCCCGATGTGGACCAGAACCTCTGGCGCTATATCGACCGCGAGCTCTCGGCAAGCGCTCTCGCGGCTATAAGCTCCCACCTCCGCGCCTGCGAGAGCTGCCAGGGGCTTTACTACGAGCGGGCCAGGGACGCGAGCCATTACCGCATGGTGTTCGTGGATTCCCCCTTCGGCGAGCCTTTCGTGGTGAAGCTGAGGAGGAGGCTTCGCCAGGAAACACCGGCTTCCCCGGGAGGCAGCTCCGCCCGGGGGCGCGGAACCGGCATCCTCTCGTTGCGTCACAGGAAGGTGCGCCGGGCTCTTGCCGTGGCCGCAATGCTCATCCTCATTCCCGTCGTGATCCTGATCGGGCTTCTCCAGAAGAGCTCCGAGCGCCGGTGGCTCGGGTCTTTCGTGGCAAAGGGCCAGGGCAAGGTGTCCCTGATCTCCGAGGACGGCACCCGGGACGAAAGCGTGTCTCTGCCTCTGGTGGCGCGGGGGCGCTACGGTCCAGGCGACGGCATCGAAGTGCCGAAGGATGTCGAGGTCGCCCTCGACTACGGGCAGAGCCAGATCACGCTCCACGGACCGGCGTTTCTCCGCCTGGATCCGAATTCGTCGCGGGATCAGTTCCTCGCGTATCTCGAGAAGGGGAAGCTGGATGCCGGGGTGACACCCCTGACCCTACCTCAACAGGCCTTCGTCATCCGGACGGAGCACGCCGTCGCGAGTGTCGTGGGGACCCGGTTCACCGTCGAGGCTCTGGAAGAAGAGACTCTGCTCGCGGTCCAGGAAGGCACGGTGAAGTTCCAGTGGGCACCGGCCCGGCCCGGAACGCCCCCGAGGAACGTCGAGGCCGGCGAGCGCTTCCGGATGAGGAGGGAAGGTCCCGACCCCGAGCAGATCGTGGATGATGGGTCTGGCCAGGCCGTGACGGATTCGACGGCGGAGGATCCCACGGCTGTGTCCTCTCCTGCACAGTCTTCTTCGGCGGAAGGCTCGAAGGAGGGCACCGGGCGCGAGCCGGCGGTTCAGGACGCTCCGGGCAGAGTGGCGGTCCCGGAAGGGGCTCCCCCGGCGGAATCCGGGGCGCGCGTGGAGGAGCCGGTAAAGTCCGGCGACGGCAGCCCCGGTGATCCCAATGTCGATCTGGACCAGCCGGTAACGCGCTAGCCCCGGCTCTTCTCGGGGGGCGGGGCGAGGACGAGAAGGCCGCCGTAGAAGTAGTAGAGCCGGTTCCCGTAGGACCACTGATCGAACTCGCGCCCGTTGAGGCTCCTCCTCTCGACGCGATCCGGGAACCCCAGGGCCGCCTGCACCTCCACGGGACGCATTCCGACGTCCACCGCCCCGCTCTCGGCGATGCGCTGGTAGTCGCGGTCCGTGCGCTTCCGGATGACGATCTCCGGCTCGCCGTGCTCCCGGAACCACTCGAGGCTATCGATCAGGTGCTTCTCCCGGGGCTGCATCCAGCGCTCCGAGTGCTGGACCAGGCCTTCCGCCGTCTTGAACTCCTCGTAGGTGAGCCACCGGCCGCGGTAAGGCCTGCACTGGAGCTCGATGAAGAACTTCCCGATGGATGCGCTTCCCGGGAACTTCGCATGGAGCCGTTTCAGGGCCTGGATCGCGAGCTCCCTGTCTCCGAGCGCCTCGTGAAGCTCCCGGAGGGCGGCGATGTGGCCTTCGAGCGTGTCCGCCTCGAGGCTCGTTTCGAGGAGCTCGAGCGATTCGGAGAAGAGGCTCCTTGCGAGAGGTAGGAGCTCGGGGTCCTCGTGGCGCTTGTACACCGAGAGCACGCGCTTTGCGATCTGGTGGAGATCGCGCCCGGCGGTCGGTCCCTGGCGCGGTATGCGGTCGGCGTCCCGGGAGAAGACCTCGAGGTCGCTGGGGGCCTTGACGAGCGCCGTGGCCTCTATGGCGACCCCCCCGCCCTCACGGGTGACGACGCTCCCGGACACGGCCAGGTTGTCCCTCTCGGGCTTGAAATCGAGGATCCTCTTCAGCAGCTCCGGCTTGAGGAGGAGGAAGGGAGTCTCGCAGTCGTGGAGGATGAGCTCCTGGTCCACGAGCTCCCGGTACTTCCCCGTCACGAGGACGTTTTCTCCCGGGCGGAGGCCGGCGGTGCCCATGCGTGCCGCCGGGATCTCGCGCGGCGCGGTCTCTTCTCCAGGGGCCGGCAATGACGGAATCCAGAGGAGGACGAGGAGGAGGCGCTTCATTCTCCCACCTCGACGAACTGCAGCTTCCCCGTCGCCGTTCCCACGAAGAGATGGTCCCCGAGGATGCACGGAGGGGCCAGGAACGGGTTATCGCACTGGTACTCCCACGCGAGCTTCCGATCCCGCAGCCCCACCGCGGTGAGCTGTCCGGATTCGAGAGTCGCGTAGAGCATCTGGCCCTGCACCGCGAAGCCCGCCACCGCACCCTTTCCGAGCGTGAGCTCCCAGATCGTCTCGCCCGTGCCCGGATGCAGAGACAGGAGCTTGCCGCTCGATGTCGTGACGAGGAGGCTCTCGGACTCCTTGTGGAGCATGCTCGCCGCCCCCGGGGCGAGCGAGCGTGTCCAGGTGATGCCGTGCGAGGCGATCTCGACCGAGTGCACCTTGCCGTCCACGGTGGCGGCGAAGAGACTCGAGCCATCCGTCACGGGATCGGCGACTATGTCGTCGCTCAGCTCCTTCGCGAAGACGGCTTCCTTTCGGGTCACGGACCATCCGTACACGTGATTGTCGGTGCTGCCCGCGACGATCATCTCTCCGATGAAGAGGGGCCTTGCGACGATCTCGTTCTCGGTGGACAGCCTCGCCACGATGCTCCCGGTCTCGTTGTTGATGAGGGCCACGATGCCGGCGGTCGTCGCCGCGGCGACCCATTTCAGGTCGCGGGAGATGGCCGGAGCGGCGAGAACCGAAGCGCCCACCTTGGCGATCCAGCGTGACTTCCCCGTGTGGGCGGACATCGCGGTCACCTCGCCGATGACGTTGCCCACGTAGATCTCCTCTCCGGAGACGGTCAGGCTCGAGACCCTGTCCCCGTACCGCCCCACGACCCTTTGCCAGTGCGTGATCTTCCTCACGGGATCCACGGCATACACGTGGCCATCCCTGGACGGGAAGATGATGCGGCCTCCAGCGGCCATCATGGGCTGCTGGATGGCCGGGGCAACGAGGAAGTCCCCCGTCGGTTTCCGCCTGAGGTCGAAGTGAAGGGACCAGTTCGAGCCCAGGGTCACCGACTTGTGGACGGGCTCGCAGCTCTTCTTCTCCACCGTGATGGTCACCGTGGTCCCGGGCTTGAAACGGAGGATGACGGGCGTCTTTCCAATCTCGTTTCCGGAGACGCTCAGCGTCGCCCCGCTGGGCTCGGAGGTCACCTGGAGCGGCCAGAGGATGTTCCGGGTTGCCAGCAGCTCCGAGTAGTCCTTGGAGACCTTGCGGAGGACCTCGTGCGCCTTCGCGAGATCGCCGTCGCGCTCGGCGGCTTCCGCCTCCACGAGCGCCGCCGCGAGCTCATCCTTCATGACGGCGAGCCTCTTCTCGTTCTCGATCTTATGCTTCTCGGTCTCCGCCTCGTGGCGCTCGAGGAAGGTCCGCTCGATGTGCGAGATCCGGTCCAGGGCCTCCTGGGCCTCGGCGACCTTCGTGCTGAAGCCGTAGCTCTTCACGAGTTTCTCGTAGGCCTCGCGCGCCTTCTTGAAGTCCATGGATACCAGCGAGATCTGCTCGAGGCGCTGCGCGTGGCTCAGGAACTCGCGGGCCTTGACCTCGTAGAGGAAAGGGACTCCGATGAAGAGGAGGCCCGCAAGGCTCGATATCCCCACGAGCTTGACGCGCTGCTTGCGCCGCTTCTCCATGCGGACGATGAGGTCCTGGATGGCGACAAGGCGCGCCCTCGCTTCCTCGCTCTCGGGGTTCATCTCCACGACGAGGCGCAGGATCTTGAGGAGCTCGCGGTGCTTCCGCGCCTTCTCGAGGGATTCGCCCACCTCCTCGAGGTACTCGGTGGCCCGCTTCTTGTCCCCCGCCTTCTCGAAGAGCGTGGCGACCTGGATCTTGAGGTTCAAGTCGGAGGGGTCGAAGTTGGCGAGCGTGCCGAGGATGTCCGCGGCCTTCTCCACGTCCCCCTTCTTCTGGAGGAGCGTCACGAGCTGGTGGCCCGCCGACATCGCCTTCTTCAGCTTCTTGAGCTGGAGGTAGGACTCGAAGAGCTTCTCGAGGTCTTCCTCTCCGAGCGGACCCAGGGCCATCACCTTCTCGCCCGTGTCGATCGCGGCGAGGCTCTCTCCGCTCTCGAAGTAGATGCGGAAGGCTTTCAGGTAGGCTTCCTTGGCGGGCTTCTCCTGGTGGAACGTGGCGAACGCCCTGCCCAGCTCGCAGTGGAGCGCGGGGCTTTCCGGCTGGAGCTCCGTGGCGTGCTGGAAGTAATCGGCGGCCTGGGGATAGGCCTTCCGGGCCATCGCCTCGGCGCCGGCTATCCTCAGCTCCTCGACGGTGAGCGGCCGGATGACCTTCCGGTCGAGCAGATCGCAGAGGAGCTTCGAGCAATCGAACTTCGTTCCCGGGAAGTCATTGAACAGGTCCTTGACCGGACGGGTGCCGTCCAGTCGCGCGACGAGCTCAGCCTCTACCTTGTCCGTGGTCTCGACGTCATCCGCTTCCGCACGAACGAAGATCTCGTTCCAGGTGGGAATCGTCTTTTGGATGATGGCCCACTCGTCCAGCCGCCTGAGCCCCTCCATGATCACGCTGTTCGTGTTCAGCGAGATCCCGGCCTTCCGCTGGAGCGAGTTCGAGAGCTCCTCCGGGAAGTACCCCATGTGGAACTCGAAGCTGCCTTGCCTGAGAAGGAAGAGGTCGTAGAGCTCTTCCCTGACCTGCGTCTCGAGGGCCTGGCGGATATCGTCCGGCGTGATGAGGCCCTTCCGCACGAGGATCTCGCCGAGGACCTGCTTCGTCCGCTTCTGCTCCTCGAGCGCGTCGGCGATGTTCTCCTGGGTGATCTGCCCGCTCCTGAGGAAGATCTCGCCGATCCTGGGAACGTCGGCGGAGCCATCGGAGAAGAGCCGAATCTCGCCCCTGTCGAAGTAGATCATCTTCGGGGGCTGGTTCGCGGCGACGAGCTTCAGAGTCCCCGTATGATTGTTGATCGCCAGGGACTGGAAGATCTCGCCAAGGCTGAAGCTGGCAAGGTCGCCTTTCAGCATCCGTTCATCTTCTTTGACGCGGGTGGGAAGATAATCTTGCTACGGCGCGGAAGTTCCACTTGGACAATACCTTGCTGTCACGGATGCGGGCAACCGGACCTCCGGGGCCCGTATCCCACGCGGGATCCGCCGCAGGATAGGATCGAAAGCCATCCCACATGACGAGCCCGATCACGAGCAGAGGGGCGGGTACATCCGGTAAGACCTCGGAGGATCCGGATTCGAGACCGGGTCTTTACGTGCACGTCCCCTTCTGCCACTCGGAGTGCACGTACTGCGACTTCTACAGAGTCGGATACCGGGATGCCGCGGCGATCCGCTTTCTCCGAGCGCTGGAGATCGAGATCTCGGCGTTACCGGAAGGCTTCCGCGCGCGCACGGTCTACATCGGAGGAGGTACGCCGTCGGCTCTCCGGGAAGCCGAGCTGGAGCGGCTCGTCATTCTCCTCGCACCCCTTGCCGGCGGCTGCCTCGAGTGGACGGTGGAGGTGAACCCGAAGTCGGCCACGGAGAGGAAGATCGACATCCTCGCGGCTCACGGGGTCGATCGGGTCAGCTTCGGAGCGCAGACGTTCCGGGATGATGCTCTCGAGATTCTCGGCCGCAGACATCGCGCCGCCGACATCCTTCGCGCCTTTCGCCTCATCGAGCGACGCATACCCGCGGTCAGCTTCGACCTGATCTTCGCCCTGCCCGGGGAGACCCTGGAGGAGTGGATCGGCGACCTGGAAGCGGCCCTCGCGCTCTCCCCGGCGCATCTTTCCGCCTATTCGCTGATCCACGAACCGGGGACGCCGCTCACGCGGCTGATCGAGAGCGGCGAGCTCCAGTCACCCGGCGAGGAGGTGGAGAGGGCCATGTTCCTCGAGGCTCGGGCGAGGCTCCAGGCTGCCGGTTACGAGCACTACGAGGTTTCGAGTTACGCCCGCCCGGGCCGGCGATCCCTTCACAACCAGGGCTACTGGGAAGGACGGGACTACGTGGGGCTCGGGCCCGGAGCCGCATCCACGCTGGGGCGCCGCCGATACACGAACAGCCCCGACCTCGAAGCCTACTGCCGCTTGCTGGAAGCGCATGGAGAGCCCCCTCGAGAGGAGGAGGAGCTCTCCGAGGAGAACCGCCTCGTCGAGCTCGTCCTTCTCGGGCTGCGCACCTCGGACGGCCTTTCGCTCGCCGAATTCCGCGATCGCGCGGGGCTCGATTTCGCGGCCTGGTCCGCCGGCCGGTCCCAGGCTCTCGTCGCCCAGGGCTTTCTCGAGGAATGCGGTGGAGCCCTGCGGCTGACGGGCGAGGGGCTCCCCGTGGCCGACGCGGTGATCTCGCTCCTCGTGGCTTCACGTCCGACGGCATCGTAGTCTTCCGCCGGAAAAAGAGCCCCATGTCGAGTCCACCGAGCCACGACGAGAGCCTTTTCGGGCGCATTGCCGTTTACGGGAACTACATCCGCCCCGATCAGCTCGATGAGTGCCTGCGGATACAGCGGGAGGAGTCGCCTCCGCGCCCGCTGGGCGAGATCCTCGTCGCGCGCGGGTGCATCGATGACGAGCAGCTCCGGATGATCCTGGAGATCCGGCGAAAGAAGGGCAGGCGTCCCTCGAGGCGTTCGGACTCGGCCCGGGTAGAAGAGACCCAGTTCGGCAAGCTCGCGCTGTCCGCCGACATGATCACGATGGACGATCTCGAGGATGCGATCCTCGAGCAGCAGAGGCTCGACAGCCTGAACCTTCACTTCCGACTGGGCGAGATCCTCGTCACGAAAGGAAAGCTGAAGCCCTCCGATGTACTCGAGATCCTGAGGAGGCAGGGGAAACGCCTCCTCGTCTGTCCCGTCTGCGACCTTCACTACAACGTGAAGGGGTTCAGGAACGACAAGGAGTACACGTGCACCCGGTGCCCGGCGAAGCTCCTCGAGCCCCGCCATCTGGATACGGTGTCCGCGGATGCATACATCGAGGGTTGATCCAGCGCCCGAGAGGTGCTCGCCATGGGCATGACCGAGGGAAAGACTCGACCGGGGGAGGACAGGCTCACGGCGCTGCTCCTCCAGAGAAAGGTCATCACGGAGGGTCAGCTCAAGGCCGCGCTCGATTATCAGAGGTCCCTGGGGGGGCAGCTCCAGGACATCCTCGTCAAGCTGGACCTGGTGCGGGCATCCCAGATTGACGAGTGCCTGGAGAAGCTCGATGAAACCGGGCCGGTCGAGGAGGAGAGGAAGCACCGTAACGTCCTCGACCCCGAGGACTTCAAGGTCTCCGAGCTGAAGGTCCACCGCCGCCTGCTGGACAAGATACCGAAGCCGGTCGTCGAAGAGCATCTGCTCATTCCCTTCTTCCCGACCTCGAACGTCGATTCGAGGAAGATCATCCTGGGTCACGGGCACGAGCTCCTGAGAAACATCGAGGAGAAGGTTCGCGCGATCGTCGGAGTCGATCTCTGCACCCTCGAGCTGCCCGAAAAGGTGGCGCGGGAAATCCTCGAGGAGAACCACCGCGGCGGGGAGACTCACCCGAAGAAGCCCGCGGGCGCGAAGCCTGCGTTTCGATCGGTGAGGCCGCCCGGCGTTCCGGACGAGATCGTCCTCGGCGCCCTCCTCAACGTGCTCGCCAAGCGCGGCATCATCACCGCCGAGGAGCTGCAGCTCGAGGCGGAGCACCTCCAGGGCGGGTGACCGTACGCGCCGGGAAGCGACGGCGGGATCCGGTCAGTAGATCGCCCTGTACACCGCCGCGGCGAGGACGAAGGCGGCGAGAAGCGTGAAGGAGTAGAAGGCGATCCAGAGGAGGATCCGGATGGGCCGCCGCACCCGCCGCATCAGGTTCGAGTCGAGCTGCTCCTCGCGGATGCGGCGAATGATCTCGTCGACGCGCTCGTCCCGGGTACCCTCGACGAGCGAGCCGAGATAACCGAGCCCTCGAGCAACGTGAACATCGAGGATCTCGATCTCATCCGCCATACTCCGGCACGCCGGGCAGGACTCGATATGCGAAGCCGGGTCGCTGCCGCCGGCGCTCTCCTTGCCGTCGATCCAGCGCGATCGGAGGGCCTCCAGGGCTTCCGCGCAGTCGCTCTCCCGGAAGACGTTCCGGCTCATGGGCTTCGCGCCCCCTTTCGAAGAACCTTCTCCCTGAGCATCTCGAGCGCGCGAAAGAGCCTGTTCCTCACGGTCCCCTCCGGCTCGCCGAGCGCTCTCGCCATGGACTTGCCGTCGAGAGCTTCGAGGTACCTGAGCGCGACCACCTCGCGATAGGGATCGGGAAGGCTTTGCAGCGCATCGAGCACCATCCGAAGCTCCTCTCCGGCCTCGAGGCTCCTCGAGGGGTCGGGCTCCTCGGACCTCCTCGCGAAGGTGTGGGATTCCTCCATGCCGTCCCCCAGGGCTTCCAGGGAGACGATCGACTTTCTTTTCCGCAGCCGGTCGGTGGCGAGGTTCCTCGCGATCTTGAGCAGCCATCCGACGAAGGCATCGGGACGCGAGAGGGATCGCAGCGATGTGAACGCGCGCAGGAACGCCTCCTGGGCGACGTCCTCGGCCTCTCTGGCATCGCCGAGTCGGCTGGAGACGATCACGTTCACGACCTTCCAGTACTTGTGAACCAGGCGGCGGTAGTGGGGCTCCCGGTCCGCGGCGTCTTCCGCCGCGAGGATCAGAGCGACCGATCGCGCGTCCTCCGCGAGGCTATCCGTGTCGGGGCCCGTTCGGCTCACTGGTTTTCCGGTGATGCATCGCCGCCCCATCATTATGGACGGTCCGCGAAGCGAGCACGTTGCGCGAGAGGAGAACATTCCTGGAAGCGCTCGTAAACCGGGACGGGCATGCGATTTGACGATCCCCGCGGATCCATGTATTCTTCTCAGGCCCTCGGGGTCTCGAACGACTACAAGTCATTAAATTTTAAGGGTTTACGGTTACTCCTTCCCGGGGAGGTTCAGCGCGCATGAGCAATTCCAAGCCGGAATCTGAAGGCGCCGGCAAGACACCGGCCGAGGTGGACTCGGACTTCGGCGAGTTGATGCCGGGGAACGAGGGAACACAGGTCCTCCCGGACTCCGCCGACGACGTCCTCGTCCTCCTTCCGGACGGGAGCGATGGCGATGTGCCCGTCGTGGAGACGCAGTCCGTGGACGAGGACCTCGCTTCCTCGCAGACGGAAATGGTGGACACGTCCGTGCCCCTCGAGGACGTTCCGCTCAAGCGAGCGAACCCGCTCATGCACGATATCCCGGCGGATCCGCCCCCGACCGAGCAGGCCGGAGGATTCGAGGACCTTGCCGCGGAGAGCGACGAGGACCTCTTCGGGGTGGAACAGCCCGTCGAGAAGCCTTCGAGGCCCATGAGAAGGGCCCCCGACCGGCCGAGGCCGGTGCAGGAGTTCTTTCCGTCCGCGGGCGCGTCCACGGGCTCGCGAAGGAGCTGGAAGCTCCCCATCGGGCTCGCGGCCGCCGTGCTCCTGGGCGCGGGGGGATACCTGTCCTACCCGCACTGGAGGCATTTCATCGATGAGGGACAGATCGCGATCGCCTCGGCGCGCCCCGGCGGCTCGACGGGGGCCACCGATCCTACCAGGACTCCGCGCGGCGGAGCATCGACGGGTTCTCCATCGGGAAAGACGAAAGCCGTTTCATCCGACCTCGTCCGCGCGTCCCGGGACGCGTTTCGCGAGAAGTTCCTGCTGAGCGTAGAGCTCGGTTACGTGGGTGAGGTGTCCAATGAGTGAAAGAGCAATGTTCCAGCGCCCTTCGACCTTCATCCCGGGAATCCTCGTCTGGTTCGTCGCGGCCCTTCTCGGCAGCTCCGGCGCCGAGGCCGGCAGCATCTTCATGAAGAACGGCTACATCATCCAGGGCCCCATCGTGGAGCGGTCCGATGAATCCGTCGTCATGGGCTGGCCGAACGGCAAGGTCACGATCCACAAGCGCTTCGTCGACAACATCGTTTACGAGGCCATGGAGGAGAAGCAGCTTCTCGAGGACGAGGCCTTCAAGGCCCAGGAGAAGGCGCGGTCCGAGGATGACCTCTCTCTCCTCTCCACGTCGAACGAGAGCGAGGACCTGCCCCCGAACCTGGACGCGCTCATGCGGAGGTACGAGGAGATCGCCCGCAAGCAGGGGAGCCCGGCGAGTGGAGGCGAGCTCACCCCCGGGACCGGGGTGGAGCGGATCGACCGCCCCGAAGCGCTCGGTGACCGTGTGGAGGACAAGGCAGTCTCGGTGGCCTTCAAGCCGCCCCAGCACTGGGGCCGCAAGAGCAACAAGGATGTGTTCGAAGTGGCGGCGTCGGTCGAGACGAACGGCTTCCGCCCCAGCCTGAACGTCGTGATGTTCGCGCGCGGCGCGCTGAAGAGCGATGAGTACGTGCACCTCCTCAAGGAAGAGGATGCTCGCACGCTGGAGAGCTTCGAGCTCCTTTCCGAGGGGCCCCGGATGGTCGGCCAGGACAAGGGATACGAGCTAGTCGGCCGCGGCTCCTATCAGGGAAAGGAAGCCGTCGTGCGCCAGGTGCTCGTGTCGAAGGATGACCGGGTATGGCTCATCTCGGCGTTCACGGGCGACCAGAGCTCGGAGGCTTTCTCGGCCGTCGAGGAATCGCTGAAGACCTTCGAGTTCCTCGCGCAGCCGCAGCCGGCGCGCTAGTTCGGACTTCCGCTCGCGGGCCGGTTCGTTTAGAGTGCCGCGCTCGTGAACGTTGTTCGGCCTCGCAGCACGGTTCGTATTCTCGTTACC
>Ga0075421_100006861_pt1 | contig 13912 bp, 10 predicted proteins | sample SoiMetdeltSBSDD5_FD_75292 | JGI IMG/M metagenome (GOLD analysis project Ga0075421, IMG submission 75292) | Bulk soil microbial communities from a Populus tree surrounding site in Tennessee, USA - Soil MetaG P. deltoides SBSDD5 | ecosystem: Environmental > Terrestrial > Soil > Tree plantation...
GGCGGCGGCGCGGGGGCTCGCCGACATCGCGTACCTGGTCGGCGACGTGGGGCTGGCGCGCCGCCACTACGAACAGGCGTTGACATACTTCGATGTATCGTGGATGCCCGGCGCGATCAACCGGGTCGAGACGCTGCTGGGTCTGGCTCGGGTCGCCATGACCGAGGGAGATCTGGACCAGGCCGGCGACCACTGCCGGCAGGCGATCGAGCTCGCCACCGAGACGGGGTGGTTGCCGCAGTGCGCGCGGGCGGTCGAGGTGCTCGCGGAGATCACGCTGGCTGGCGGCGATCCGGCCCGGGCGGCGTCACTGCTCGGCGCCGCCGGCGCGTTGCGCGGCCCGGACGTGGCCGCCGGACCCGACACCGCGCGGACGGCGCGGACGGCGCGCCTCGCCCTGGGCGACGACGGATTTGATGCGCTCTGTGCGACGTCCGCTCGGCTCGACCACGCCGCGGCGCTGCGGCTGGTGGGTCTACCCCCGGAGCTCATCGCCGGCTCACCAGTGTTGGCGGCCCGTGAGAGCGCGGTGAGTGCCCGGTGAGCGGCGGCGGTCACGCTGGCCGGCATGACTGCCTCCCACTTCGGCGAGCTTGCGAGCCGAACATCCAAGCACGTTCTTATCTCGGGCGCCGGCATCGCCGGACCGGCGCTGGCGTACTGGCTGCACCGGTACGGTTTCCGGCCGACCGTGGTCGAACGGGCACCGTCGGTTCGCGACGGTGGGTACGCGGTTGACTTCCGCGGCCCCGTCCACCTCGACTTGCTCGGTCGCATGGGCCTGTTCGACGCGGTCGAACGCGCCCGCACGGGCACTGGTGACCTCTGGTACGTCAACGCTCGGGGGCGCCGGGTCGCCCGGATGCCCGCTGAACAGACCGGCGGCGACCTCGAGGTGCTGCGCGGAGACCTCGTCCACATCCTGTATGAGGCGACCAAGGACGACGTTGAATACCTGTTCGGCGACTCGGTCACCGCGATCGCCGACGACACCGACGGGGTACGCGTGACGTTCGAGCGCGCCGCGCCCAGGACGTTCGACCTGGTGGTCGGCGCCGACGGTCTGCACTCACGGGTACGCGCGCTCGCGTTCGGCCCCGAAGCGACCTACCTGCGCCACCTCGGCCTGTACTGCGCGATCTTTACGGCACCCAACTACCTCGACCTTGACCACACCGGCTTGCTCTACGTCCAACCGCCCGGACGGGTGGTCGGAGTCTGGAGCGCACGGGGCAACACCGAGGCGAGGGTGCTGCTGTACTTCGCCTCGCCCCTGCTGACGTACGACCGCGACAACCTCGCCGAGCAGCGGGCCATCGTGAGCCGGGCGTTCGCTGGCGTGGGATGGGAGACGCCACGGCTGCTCGAGCTGATGGCCACGGCCCCGGACCTCTACCTCGATTCGGTCAGCCAGGTGAAGATGGACACCTGGACGCGGGATCGGGTGGCGCTGCTCGGCGACGCCGGGTACTGCCCCTCGTCGCTGTCGGGCATGGGTACCGGCCTGGGCATCGTCGGGGCGTACGTGCTCGCTGGCGAGCTCGCCGCGGCGCGGGGCGACCACCGGGTCGCTTTCCCTCGGTACGAGGCGACCCTTCGATCCTATGTGGAGGGTTGCCAGAAGCTCGCCGACGGCGTGGCCGGCTTCATGGTGCCGAGCAGCCGGTTCGTCGCCGCGTTCGTCCGGATGAACTTCAGGCTGCTGCGTTACCTGCCCTACCTGCGGGACATGCCGGGGCGGATGGCCCGCCGGGCGGCGAGCGCCATCACCCTGCCGCCCTACCCAGGCTGACCGGGTGGCACCATTTGCCGCGAGTGAACCACGTGGTGGGCAGGAGGCTGAGGTGACTGAGACGACGGTGGCCGAGGTGATGGCCGAGCTAGCCGCGCTCGAGGACCCTAAGACCCGGGAGGTCAACGAGAAACACGGTGACGATCACGGTGTGAACCTCGGCCTGCTGCGCGCGCTCGCGAAGCGGCTCAAGACGCAGCAGGAACTCGCCCGGCAGCTTTGGAAGACCGATGACACCGCGGCCAGACTGCTGGCGCTGCTGATCTGCCGCCCGAAGGCGTTCGAGCGTGACGAGTTGGATGTCATGTTGCGCGAGACGCGCACCCCCAAGCTGCACGACTGGCTCGTGAACTATGTGGTGAAGAAGAACCCACACTCCGAACAGCTGCGCCTGGCCTGGTCCGGCGATCCGGATCCAGTGGTCGCGAGTGCCGGCTGGGCGCTGACCACCGAACGCGTAGCCAAGCAGCCCGAGGGCCTCGACCTCACCGGACTGCTCGACATCATCGAGGCGCAGATGAAAGACGCCCCGGATCGCTTGCAGTGGGCGATGAATCACTGCCTGGCTCAGGTCGGGATCGAGCACGCCGAGCACCGCGGCCGTGCCATCGACATCGGTGAGCGCCTGGAGGTGCTCAAGGACTACCCGACTCCCCCGAACTGCACGTCTCCGTTCGCGCCCATCTGGATCACCGAGATGGTGCGCCGACAGCACGACAAGTAGGTCAATGGGGATCGATGTCTCCGATCGGCTCGCCGGCGACGTACTCGCGCATCGCCAAATCGTCACCTAGCCGGTGGACGTACGCGGGTAGCTCGCGCGGACCGAGTTCGATGATGTAGGTCCAGAACTCGCGCACTGCTTCGGCGGGTGTGCTCGCCTCGATCGGGAGATGAACGCCCACCACCCAGCGCACCCGGTCGGCCGGGTGCGGCACCGCGAGCCGTCGGACTACCTCGGACAGGACCGCTGGGTCCAGCGGGTGCAGGCCGACGGCCCGGTTCGGAAGGAGTCCCGCGGCGGCGAGCGGCTCATCGAGCCGGCGATGGGTGTACGCGACCCGGCACGGGCGACACGAGACGACCGTACCCGCGCCGAAGACCACCGGCTCGGCGAGTGCGGCGACCAGCGCCACCTTGTCACCCGGCGCCGGCTGCGCGGCACCGTTGTCGACGGTGATGGTCTCGTGGTGGCGCAGCCGCTGCTCGGCGTATGCCGGCGTGGGCACGACGGCCGCCCAGTACGCCATCTGCCTACCTCGTCCGGCGCGAGTCGACGGTACGGTTTCCCACGCTGCTAACGCATGGCGGGCGCCCGATGGTTGGTGGAAACTCCACGGCCTCGGCGTTGTGCCCGCAGGCTTTGGGTCCGTCCCCAACCATTCGCGGTTCGCCGTGCGTTCGTAGCGTATGAAGGCGCCTTGGCGGAGTTGGAGAGTCCTCTCGATCGCCCTCGCTAGCGCTCTTGCCGGCGGTTGCACCGGCACCGAGCATCCTGAGGCGAGCAGCACCACCGCGCCTGCTTCGCCGCAAGCCACACGGTCGACCATCCCCAGCCCGATAGCGATTACACCGCCGTCGGCGGCATTTCCCGATCTGACCGGCAAGTACAAGGTCGGGCGCCGGTCGTACCAGTTCGTGGACGAGACCAGAGAAGAGCCCATGACACGGGAGGCGGGAGATAAGCACTCACTCACTATTACGGTCTACTACCCGGCGGGCGACATCTACAACGTTCAGCATGCGGCCTACCTTGACCCCCTGTTGACGGAAACGGTGAAAAGGACGGTCGGGGCATCATCCGCGCAGTTCCTTTCCACGCTTGTCACCCACGCGTACAAGGACGCACCCGCCACCGGAGAGGGAGGCCCCTTTCCCGTCGTCCTCTTCTGGCCGGGGACCCTGAACACCGCCGCGATTTATTCGACCATCCTGGAGAATCTGGCAAGCCATGGATATGTCGCAGTGGGGATTACGGAGCCTTATAACACCTCCTACGCGGAACTGGATAATTCACCAGACCCAAAGGGACCGGGAAGAGTGTACAGTTGGGCCGCCGACGAACCCTTCATCCTGCAGAAACTCAGCGAACTCAACAACACGGACCTTGGTGGCGTTGTCGACGTGGATGCTGTTGCGGTCGGCGGTCATTCAGCCGGCGGAGACGCGGCAGGTCTAGCGACCGTCGAGCACGGAAACGTGAAGGCCATGCTCAATCTGGATGGCGCGGGTGGGCTGGGCCACAACCCGTTGGTACCTTCGTTGCTCATGTCTTCAGGTTACGACAGAGACCGCTATACGTACGACTTCAGAATGAGGGGGATCGCCCACAGCGACTTCGAGACGGACGTTGGGCTTCTGGCTGAAAAGTACCCTAGTAGAATCGGCGTCCGTCGGGGGTCGGTTCGGCCGGCGCGGATGCTAGAACTCGTAGTCACCTACTCGCTGGCGTTTCTTGATAAGCACCTGAAGAGCGTTCAGACTTCCCTGCTCGACGGTAACTCCACTCAGTTCCCTGAAATGCAGCACCGACCTCCGGCCTGATCGAGGCCGCCGCGCATCGTGGAGCCCTGAGCTGTTGGCGAAAAGGCGCCACTAGCGCATCGCGTGGTCGAGGAATCGCAGGGTGGCGGTGAGAGGGCCGTCCTTTCCGGAAGCGGCGACGAGTGCACGGCCGCGCTGGACCGCCGCCTCGTACCCGGCACCCAGCATCGCGGGCAGCTCGGCGAGGTCGCGCCGGCGGCTTCGGCCGACAAGGACCGAATCTGCCGAGTCAACCAGCGACGCTGCTGCTTCGTATACACCAAGCAGCGTCGCGCCCATCTCGTGACGCTTCGATCGAACACACCATGTGGCCAGCCGAAGGATGTCCTCGAGGCCCTTGGTAAAGCTGTCGCTGCGGGCCAACTCGAGCGAAGCGCGCAGATCGGCGAGCGCGCCGTCGAGGTCGCCAGTCTCCAGTCGCGCCAGCCCGCGTTGGCTGAGGATCCATCCATATCGATAGGAGTCCTCGGCCGCGCGGGTGATCTTCAGGCCGAGTTCGGCCATGGCCAATACCCGTTCGTACCTGCCCTGCTCGAGGTCGAGCTCACAGGAGATGTTCAGTGCGGTGCCGGTCAGGGGATAGAGGTCGTGCGCGAGGGTGAGCTGAAGGAGGTCCTCGTGTGCGGCCCGGGCCGTCTCTGGGTCCGGGTCCACCGATGCCACGAGTAGGAGGTGGTAGACCCGCAGCTCCACCGGATTACCCGCGGCAGCCACAGCCCGCCGGACCCGATCCACGTGCTCCGCGGCACCTTCAAGATCCCCGGCGAGCAGCAGCAGCCACGGCTCGTACAGAAGCACCCACGCCTGGCGTAGCTCGTCGGAGGCCGGGGCCAGTATCCGGGCCCGCTCGAGATCCGCAGTGGCACGGTTGAGATCCCCGACGTGGCAGGCGACGGCGACGCGCCGGATCAGCGAGTCGATCACGCGGCCGGGGCTGGTCTGTGGGTCGGTCAGGCAGTGACGCAACCACTCTTCGAACTCCTCGCGCGGTCCCAATCGCTCCCACATTCCGCCGGCGGCATGGACCAGATCAGCGAAGAGTGCAGCATCGCCCACGTCGCGTGTCCACCGGATTGCGACGCGAATGTTGGGGCGCTCGGGCAGGAGTGAGGTCCACTCGGAGCTTGTGCGCACGCTGGAGCGCGCATCTGGCACTGGGCCGAAGAGTCGGTGGTAGTAGTGAGCGTGACGTCGCCGGGCCAGTTCGAGGTGGCCCGGATCGGCCTCGTCGTTGAGGTACTCGCGAATCGTCTGGAGGAGGTCGAAGCGTCGCGTGCCGTCCGCACCGGTGCGGCGTCGCACGAGGGACCGGCCAACGAGCCCATCCAGCGTGTCCAACGCCCGGTCCGTGGACAGCTCTGTGACCGCGGAAACGGCTTCGAGGCTGAAGCCGCCGTGGAACACCGACAGGGCAGCGAGGCACTTGCGGTCGTCTGAGGCGAGGACTTTCACGCTGGCGGCGATGCACGCGCTCAGAGTTCGATGCCGCTCGGGCGCGTCTGCGCGGCCGCCGACCAGCAGCGGCAGTGGCCGGACCATCCGCTGCCGGAGTTCGGCGGCGCTGAGGACCCGTGCCCGCGCGGCGGCGAGTTCGATCGCCAGCGGCAGTCCGTCGCAGGCGGCACAGATCGCGGCGATATCGGCCATATCCTGTGCGGTCGGTTTCCGGCGATCTCCGGCCGCCCGGGTCCGGGCGAGGAACAGTGCCACCGCGGGGGCCGGTGCCGCCTCGTCATCGTCGCCCGACGTCGTGGCCCTGGTGTGGGGCAGCGGGTCGAGCCAGTACTGATGCTCGGCGCGTACGCCGAGTTCCTGCCGGCTCGTCGCCAGGATCCGCAAGCAGGGCGCGGACGCGAGCAGCTTGGACAACCGTGGGGCGACGGAGACAACGTGCTCCACATTGTCACAGATGAGCAGAGTGTCGCGGCTGCGCAGCGCAAGCTCCAATGTCGACCAGGTGTCATCGGCGTCGACCCGCACACCCACCGCCGAGCAGAGGACCGAGGCCATGTCATCGTCCCGCTGCGCGTCGGCGAGCGCCGCGTACACCACGCCGTCGGCGAACGTGCCGGTGAGCCGGCGGCCGACTTCGATTGCGGCGCGCGTTTTACCGACGCCACCCGGTCCGATGATGGTCACCAGGCGTGCGTCCTCACTTGTCACCAACCTGATCAGGGCCGCCAGATCCGCCTCACGGCCGACGGTCTCGTCGAGCAAGTGCGGCACCGGTGTGATGCGCCGTCGTGGTGGCGCCGACGGCGGCGGCGGCTCCGTCCCCGTGAGCAGGCTGCGGTGCAGATCTCTCAGAGCGGACGACGGCTCGATTCCAAGCTCTGCGCGCAGACGTTCCCGGACAGCAACATACGTGGCCAGCGCGTCCGCCTGACGCCCCACAGCGTGGCAGGCACGTATGAGCAGGGCGGCGAGGTTCTCCCGGAGCGGGTGTTCGGCGAGCAGCATTTCCAACTCCGCCAGCGTCTCCTCGGGCTGACCGGTGGCGAGGTCTGCGTCAAAGCGCGACTCCAACGCCGCAAGGCGCTGCTCCTCCAGCAGCGCCGCTGCGGCTGGCGCAAAGGCGACCGTATCGAGGTCGGCCAGCGCCCGCCCGCGCCACAGCGCAAGCGCCGCCCGCAGCGACTCACCTGCCGCGGCCGGTTCACCTCCTGCCATGAGCCCGCGACCGGCCCGGCTGAGCCGATCGAAGACGGCGACGTCGACCTCGACGGAATCGGCTAGGCGGTACCCGTCGCCCACCGTGGCCAGAGCCTGCGGCCCCAGTACTCGGCGTAGCGCCGACACGTGGGCCTGCACCGCGTTGGCCGACTCGGCGGGTGGCGCCTCTCCCCACAGCGCGTCCACGATCTCCGACCGGGTCGCCGCCCAGGGAGCCCGGAGAGCAAGGAAGGCCAGCATCCCCCGCCGCCGCGGGCCGCCAAGAGGCAGCGGGATTCCCGCCGCATCCATCGCGGCCGTCTCACCCAGGAGGAGGACGCGGGACGCCGGCATCCGGACAGTGTGGTTCGCACGATCCGGACCCGGCATCCGGTTCCCGGGCGAACCTTCATCAGCGATCGGTCAGCCGGCGATCAGCGCGTGACCCCACTGTGAAGCCCTGGGTTTCGCCGGCCCAACTCGTCCACTGCAACCGTTCAGAAGAGGGGGCCCATGGGCCGCCGGGTGTCGTGCCTGATGATCGTCGTGCTCACCATCGCGGCGGTGCTCGCTGTCGCAGTGCCACCGGCCGCCGCGGAGACGCTGCGAATCACCGAACCGCCGAGTCCGATGGCGGGGATTGTCACGGTCCCTTTCTCGTACACGTTCACCGCGCGACCGGGCACCGGCACACCCCCCTACCGGTTCCGCCTGCACCCAACCAGCGGTGACCTGCCCCTGGGGCTCTCCCTCGCCGAGAGCGGGGTGCTGAGCGGCGCACCCACCGCCTACGGGACGTGGATCTTCAGGGTGATGGTGCTGGACGCGAACTCCGCCGCCGCCTCGACCGGGCAGATCACCTTCAACGTCACCGTTCTCCCCATGACGCTCGGCCCGGCACCCACGGGGACCATTACCGCGCTCGTCGACCCTCGGCACCAGTTCATCGCAACCGGTGGAATGCCGCCCTATACGTACTCCCGGACCGGCGATCTTCCCATCGGCATGGCCGTCTCCGCCTCGGGTCTGCTATCGGGTGTGCCGCACGAGGTGGGTACGTTCAGCTTCACGGTCCGGGCCACCGACGTCCTTCATTCCTCGGTCAACCGCAATGTCACGTTGACCGTGATCGCACCGGCGATCATCAGCGCTCCGCCTCGGTCGCCCATCCAGGTCGGCCAGCCGTTCTCCCACACGTTCGCATCGACGCCGGGCCGCATTGGCAGCGTGAGCTACGCGCGACTCACGGGATTCATCCCGGCCGGCCTGTCACTCAGCTCGACCGGCGTGCTGTCCGGCACACCGACGGTTCCAGGGACCTACAACGCGGTCATCGTCGCTACCTTCACCGTCGGCAGCCCGCCCGTGGCGACGTTCCAGGACTATCAGCAGATCACTATCGCCGTTGTGAACGCGCCGCCGCCTCCAACACCGACGCCGACCACTCCGAACACGTCGACGACCGGCCATGCCACCACAGCCCCAACCGCGACCGGCGGGGCCACCACAGCCCCAACCGCGACCGGCACAGCGCCGACCGTGCCCGCAGACGTGGCGCAGGCGTCTTCCGGCGCCGCGACACCTCCCGCCGCAAATCCCCAAAGGTCGCGGTCTGCGTCACCGATGAGCGGCGGCGGGATGGGCACGGCCGCTTGTCTCGGTGCGGTGCTGGCGGTCATCGCAGCCGCTCTCGCGACTTGGCTTCACCGGCGTCGGCACAACTCCGTCAAGGCACCTCCAGACGACACGACGGCGACGTGATGTGGGGCCAAGTTCGTAGTTCCGTCCGACGCCCACCTAGCCCGATTTGTCGGGCCGCCCGCAGCGGTGATCGCGCCGCCGAACAGAGGCACGCAACGAAGTCCGCGTCGAACCAGCTGGGAGCCGCCGCGCCGTGAGCTGACACGAGGCGGGCAATGTCAGTTCAGCTCAGCTCCACGCGTGTGCCTGGAACGGCTGCTCGAGCGGCGGCTGGGCAATGTTGCCCGCGTAGTTCGCCATGGTCGAGATTGCTACACCGGTGATCACTTCCAACAGCTGGGCCTTGTCGAACCCGGCCGCGATAAAGGCGTTCGTGTCGCCTTCGTCGAGGTGCCCGCGTTTGTCGATCAGCGTGCGCGTGGTGGCGGACAACGCTGACAGTCTCCGGTCAGAAGGCAGACGCCGTTCCCGGATCGCCTCGACCTCGGCCGTGGCGACGCCCTGCTTGAGCGCCATGGCGGAGTGGAACGCCACTGCCCAGGAGCACTTGTTGGTGACCGCGTTCGTCAACAGCAGTACCTGCCGTTCCCCGCCGGTGAAGCTCTCACCGCCGAACTGGCCTTGCGCGGCGACGAAGGCGTTCACGAGCGACGGCGAACCGGCCATCGTGGCGGCGAGATTCGGGACCATGCCGAATGCCTTCTGAAGGAACTCGAGCGATTGCTTTGCGCCCTCCGGCGCCGATTCGATCGTGTGGATCGGGTATGTGCTCATGACCCCACACTGCCCGCAGGCAGCTCCGGATCCAATTCCCTCCGAGGTAAGAATCGCACGTCCAATGTAGATGATCGGTTGCCGCTGCTGACAGTGCCGGCGTCACGTCCAGCGGTGCTCAACGGATGCGTCATCGAGGGGAAAGAAGCTCTCCAGCCGGATCTCCTGGGATGTCACGTCTTGCGGGGTGCCGACAGTCGTCACCATCGAGAAGTAGCTCGCGGCGACAGCGTCGCGCTCGAACCGCACCGGAATGACGGGCAGGATCGGCCGCGTGACGTCGGCACGCCGCCACGACGCGGGAATTCCGGGTAGGGCGAGAACCTCGATCAGCAACGCGTCGGTCTGCGGATCCAGGACCCCGGCGATCGCCTCTCTGTGCGCCCGTTGGATGAGCGCCGGGCCGACCTCCGCGAAATTCGGCACGTATGGGCGAAGGGGCCCGAACATCAGCCGGATGACGTTGGGCCGCTCCGGCGCCGGCGTACCTGCGAGCAGAATCGCGAACATCGCCGTGGCGGCGTCGTTGGCCTGCAACACATTCCAGTGCCTGTCCATCACCACGGCCGGGTACGGTTCGTGGTGGCTCAGCACGCGCTCCAGAGCACCGCGGACCGGAGCCATCACCGGGTCCGTCAGTGGTGTCTCGCGGTAGACCGGCGCGAATCCGCCGGCAAGCAGCAGCTGGTTGCGATCCCGCAGCGGCACATCGAGGGCCGTGGCCAACGTAAGGATCATGTCCCGACTCGGTGCTGCACGGCCACTTTCGATGAAGCTCAGGTGCCGTGATGACACGCGGGCATGTCCAGCGAGCATGAGCTGGCTGAGCTGGCGCGCATGGCGCCACTGCTGCAGCAGTTTGCCGACTGCGCTGGTTCGCTTCTCCGCATGCACGTTGTCACGTTACGTGGCTCGCGCCGACAGAACACTTATCTCCGAGGTAACCACACGGCCGCGAGCCAGCGGCCTGGACGGCGAACCTATCGCACCTGATCGAGAAGCCGGTGGATCAGGTCAACGACCTCGTCGGCGGCAAAGTCCATCGCGTGCTCACCCACGCTGATCTCGAAGCTGCACCGGCCGGGATCCGGCGCCGAGCGAGCGTATCCGAAGACCTGTACGCCGGTCTGCGCGATCAGCGCGGCCTGTGCGCGTTCCAACGCCGCCTTGCCGACCGGGACGTGAATATGGAACAGCGGCGTCTGCGGCGGATCCGGCCACGCCCGGGCCGCACCATCGGCGTTGACGGCGGCAGCGATCGCCACGGCGTGGTCCCGGAAGGCCGGCATCCGGGGCAGCAGGTCGTCGAGCCCAATCAGTGCTCCGAGCGCCAGTGGCCACGCGTCGGGGATTGAGCCACCCAGCCGCGTACGCCATACGGCGGCCTGCGCGATGGTTCCGGCGTCGGCGGCGAGCACGGCGCCGCGTACTCCTTGCAGGCCCTTGTATACCGACACGTAGACGCTGTCGAAGAGGCCGGCGATTTCGGCGTGCGGTCGGTCGTAGAACGGTTGTGCTTCCCACAGCCGCGCGCCGTCGAGGTGTGCCGCCGCGCCGCGGGCCCGCGCGGCCGCGACTTGTTCGCACAGATCGTCCCAGGTCGGCAACTGGCCGCCGATGTCGCGCTGCGGCAACTCCCACACCACGGCCGCCAACGGCTCGGCGACCGCGTCCAGATCGGCCTGAACCATCATCGTGTTCCGGTCGCCCACCGGGTGGTAGCGCAGTCCGTGCACCACCTGGTAGCCGTGCTTCTCCCACACCTCCATGTGCGACTGCGGATGCCCGGCCCAGGCCAGCCGGTTGCGTCGCTCGGCATGGATGCGTAGGCCGACCTGCTGCGCCATCGTCCCGGTCGGGAAGAACAGCGCGCCCTGCATGCCGAGCAGTTCGGCGATGCGCGCCTCCAGCACCGCCACCGGCCCGTCCTCGCCACCGGCGGGTGTGTCGTCGTCGACGCGGGCGAGCATCGCCGACAGGACCGCATGCGGCCGCCGCGGAAACGACGCGTGCAGAAACAACGACCGACGTATCGAAGTCTGGGCCATCACGATGCTCCTCAGCCATGTGCCCACTCGCTGCGGCGTTCGCCGCACGCCGGCAGCGGCCGGCTGGACCCGAGGAGCGTAACTTCCAGGTCCTCAATATCACCGCCTTGATTCCGGTTCCGGGCTGCTGGCCATCAAGATCGTTGGCCGCCGGTGTACACGGCAACGGAGTCATCTTGAGTTCATCGAGAAGTCAGCGCACGTCCCTAGCGTCTACGGCGCGTACCGAAAGCGGACGCGTGGGACGGAAGAGGTTGTCGCTTCCGCTCGCAGGCTAGGAAAGGGGGCACGCGTTGATGCGCCGATTGGGGCGGGACGGCCCGGGCAACAGGACGGGAAGACACTTGCTGCTGGTCACGGCCGGGCTGGTCACCGCCGCCGCCGTGGTGACCAGCCCGGCGGTGGCAGCTGCCGGTCAACCATCGGACACGTCATCGGTCAGGTCATCGGCGGTGGCCCGGTTTCTGGCCGATCCGGGGCGGCCGCGGGAGGCCCCGTGGCGCACCAGCCTCGCGGCTGATCTGCGGGCCGAGCCGGGCCTCCGGGTCGACCGAGCGCTGTCCGCGGCGGCCAGCGGGCGGGTGCTCGCCGACCGCCTGGACATGCCGACGACGCTGTCGCTGACCGCGGACACCACGATCCTGGCCAACGAGTTGGTGTTCCCCGTGGCCACGGCCACCATCGTGACCAACGGTCACGACCTGACCGTGCTACCGATCACGGGGATGCGCACCTCCGGTGGAAGTGCGCTCCAGGTGATCATCCAAGCCGCCCCGGTCATCCAATCTGGTCTCCCGGGCGACCCCGGGCTGCCCGGGGCGGACGGCCTTCCCGGTAGCTTCGGGCTGAGCGGCACCAATGGCCAGTTCGTTGTCGGCGAAACCCCCGACGACTGCTTCCTCTCCGCCAGCACGTGGTTCGGTGGCACCGGCCAAGCCGGCGGGCCTGGAAACGCCGGCCGGGACGGTACGGCCGGCGGCGCCGGTGGCAGCGGAGGCAACATCACGCTCGACCTGCCCAGCGACGTCACCACCGGCAGCTTCGAGCTGATCTCCCGCGGCGGCAACGGCGGCGTGGGAGGAGAAGGTGGCAGCGGTGGTGTCGGCGGGACCGGTGGATTCGGCTCGTCCTGCCTCGCAGCCGGTACCGGTGAAGAGTTCTTCGCTCCCGGTGGCAACGGTGGCAACGGTGGCGGCGGCGGACGCGGCGGCAACGGCGGCGGTGGTGGCGGCGGCGGTCGAGGGGGGAACATCACGATCAACCACGGCCCCGCCTTCACCGGCAGCATCACCGCCGACGCCCAGGGCGGCGCCACCGGGTCCGGTGGATTCGGTGGCGCGGGCGGCCTCGGCGGCCTTGGTGGCGACGGCGGTTCCGGTACCGGCGGGCCGGGTTCGTTCGGCGTGAGCGGCACGCCTGGCGCGGCGGGTGGTGCCGGCGGTCTCAGCAACCCCGGCGCGCCGGGGACGGTCACACGCAACGGGGTTGTTCAACCGCCACCCCCGCCGCCTCCGCCACCCCCTCCACCACCTCCGCCTCCGACTCTGCCGGTTCCCGGGGCGGGCTGGAGTGAGGTGCCCGGCGGCGGCGCGACCCCTAGCGCCCCCGCGGCGACCATCCAGGGCGCCCAGGGGAACCTGTTCGTCCGGGGCGGCAACGACCGGATCTTCAGCACCTCATGGACCCTGGGCGGATTCGCGTCCGGCTGGGGCGAGGTGCCCGGCAACGGGTTCACGCAGGACGCTCCCGCGGCAGCGGTGCTCGGCACGACGCTCTACCTGTTCGTCCGCGGAGGCGACCGGGTCTACCTCAACCGGCGAATCGGCACCAGTTGGAGCGGCTGGGGTGAGGTGCCCGGCAATGGGTTCACGAACGACGCGCCGGGCGCCGCGGTGCTCAACGGCACCCTGCATCTGTTCGTGCGCGGCACCAACGACCTGGTCTACGTCAACCGGACCAACGGCAGCAGTTGGACCGGCTGGGCTGCCGTGCCCGGCAGCGGTTCCACACAGGACGCTCCGGCCGCCGTCGCCTACCGCAACAACCTGTACCTGTTCACACGCGACGGCACCCGGATGAACGTCAATGTATTCCTCAACACGGTCTGGGGTGGTCAGACCGAGGTCGACGGCAACGGCGCCGGCGTGAGCGCACCGGCCGCCGCGGCATCCAACGACCACGGCATCAACCTGGTCGTGCGGGGTACCAACAACCGGATCTTCCTCAATCGGTTCAACGTGCCCATCTGGTCCGGTTGGGGCGAGATACCCAACAGCGCCACCCCGGACGCGCCCGGCATCGCGCTGCTCTTCAACCAGATCAGCACCTTCGTCCGCGGCTCCGACAACAAGATCTACGTCAACCAACGCAATCTGTGAACTGCCGCAACGTGGCAGGCAGC
>Ga0075421_100006865_pt1 | contig 13911 bp, 8 predicted proteins | sample SoiMetdeltSBSDD5_FD_75292 | JGI IMG/M metagenome (GOLD analysis project Ga0075421, IMG submission 75292) | Bulk soil microbial communities from a Populus tree surrounding site in Tennessee, USA - Soil MetaG P. deltoides SBSDD5 | ecosystem: Environmental > Terrestrial > Soil > Tree plantation...
AATTTTCCGATGGCGTTGTATGAAGCCTGCGCTTTTTGAACGTTGTTGGCCTTGGCAGCACCAGCGATACCCGCAGCTGCGTCCTGAGCGCCTTTCGCCGCATCGATCGCGTCCCTGGTTTTGAACGGTACCCAGAAATCTTCCGTTTCTTTAAATAATACCTGAAGCTTAGCAGCATCCGCCGCAACGGCAGCCGCTGCATTGGAGTCGAGATTCTTTTTGACGCTCGCATATGTGGCGGCAATCTCTTTCATCAACTCGTTGTAGGGCTTCTTCTGCTGGGCAAAGGAGGCGTTTCCCGCGAACACCCCCGCAGCCAGGATCACGACCAAAGCAAGCTGACGGTTCATGTAGTACTCCTAAACCTGGTGAAAAGAATTGACTCGACTACGGCTATTCAATACATTGCAACGATAAGGTGTATCCGACAAAAAAGAAATACCTTTACCGGTTTTCCGAGGAGGGTCCGAATGCGATCGAGGTGGCTGTTTATTTCGACCTTGGTTCTGTTCACTTGTGCACTTTCCGTATCCGCACAACAGCCTGCGCAGCAGCCGACAGCCGATGACTTTGAGCAGGCGCACCAGGGTCTGTTCGCTCCGCAAGAAGATAAGGCAGCCGAGGCCAGCCGGCTTACCACGTCGTTTGCCGGGCAACGAGCCACACCGTCCCCGGACGTTGCAATCAAGAACTACATTGACGAATACATCTTCGGCAGGATGCAGCGGGACAAGGTTCCGCATGCACCGATCGCCAGCGACCAGGAATTCGTCCGCCGTGCATACCTCGATGCCACGGGATTGCTGCCCACGCCGGCGCAAGTACGTGAGTTCGTCGCCAGCAAGGATCCGGCGAAACGCGACAAGCTGATCGACTCGCTGATTGGAAGCGACGATTTCGCCGACCAGTGGGCATGGTTCTGGGCCGATCTGTTTCAGGCGAGAAACGATTCGTTTGCCTATTGGTTCAAACAAAACCTGAAGGCCGATCGTCCGTACAATGAAATGTTCGCCGATCTCGTGGGTGCTTCCGCCACAAAGAATGCCTCCATGATTCCGGCATGGTCGATCTACTCGCAGTCCTTGTATAACGCTCTGCGAGCAACGACGGCAACCGACCAGGACAACTATTACTACGCGAACAGACTTGATTGGATTGACGAGTCCACGGTTAACCTGGGCCGTGTATTCCTCGGCATCAACATGGATTGTTTCTCATGTCACGACGGCAAGGGTCACACGGATTCGATCAACCTGTTTCTGACGAGCAAGAAGCGCAGCGATTTCCATTCGCAGGCCGCGTTCTTCGGTAACACGAGAAATATCGCAACCTGGAGCGATCGCTCCAAAATGCCTTCGAGCGCACAGGACGTTATCGATGACCTCGCTCCGGGATACAAAGTCGACAACGACGCGCCGTTCTTTACGATGGCCGAAGGCCGTTTCCCGCGTCGCGGCGTGATGTACGAACCCGCGTTCATTCTGACCGGCGAGAAACCCCGCCCGGGAATGAACCCACGACAGGAACTGGCGCGAATTGCACCGACCCACATTCAGTTCAGCCGCGCGGCAGTGAATCTGGTTTGGGGCAAGTTGATGGTAGTCGGCTTCGTGGAACCCTACGACGGCTTTGATTTGTTGAGACTGGATCCCGATAATCCGCCTCCGGCGCCTTGGACGATTCAGCCGACCAACCCATGGCTGCTCGACGCGATGGCTGCCGATTTCAAGAAGAACAACTTCAGCCTTCAACGGCTGTTCAAAGACATCATGAAGTCGAGCGCCTATCAACTTTCAACGCAGTTTGCGGGCGAATGGAAAGAGTCCTATTCCCCTTACTATGCTCGACGGTTCGTGCGCGTGCTGACGGGACCTGAAGTGGCGGACGCGCTCGCGCAAGTCACCGAACAGCCTTTTTCATTCAACCTGAAGGGTCAAACCGTGACGCGCGTGAAACAAACCGCAAGTCCGGTAGTGCGTTCGGGTGGCGGATCGTCGGCGCGAAACAACGATGCCGCGCGACTCGCGAGCGTCACGCCGACTCGATACAACGATGGCACTGCCATCAGTGCATTGATGCAGGCATTCTTCCAAAGCGGGCGCGAAACGCCTCCGTCAATACCGAACCGGGCCAGCGCCGTACAAGCCATGATGATGATGAACTCGCCGGCTGTCACCAATCGTGTGCGTCCGGAAGCAGGCGTATTGCAGCAATTGCTGAAGTCCGGTAAATCCGATGCAGAACTGACCGAGGAACTGTTCCTGTCGTCGATTGCTCGCACGCCGACACGCGAAGAATTGGAAGTCGCCCAGCGGATTCTGAAAACGAATCGCAGCCAGGGCGCGGCCGATATTCTGTGGGCCTTGCTGAACACACCGGAATTTCTGCTGAATTATTGAGGTCCCGTTATGCAATGGAATACCGATAACCTTGTCGCCCGGCGTGAAGTTTTGCGATGGGCAGGTATGGCCCTGGCCGGCACGATGGCGGGCGTAAGCTTGCCTCTGAAAGTGAGCGCTCAGGCCAGAACCCAGCCGCTCGGCACGGCCCGCAATGCCATCTTCATTCAGTTGACCGGCGCCATGAGTCAGATGGACTGCTGGGACTATAAAGAGACAAAGTGGACGCCTAAAGATCTCGATCCGCAAAAAGTCTGGGGTGAGCTCTACCTGCCCAAAACGCTATTCGGACGCACGATGGCGTCGAAGACGATGGAACGAATCAGCTTCGTGCGTTCTATGCGGGCCCGGGAGTTGGTTCATTTCAATGGCCAGTACCATTGCCAGACTGGACGCGCGTTGAATGTAGCCGTCGGAAAAGAGATTCCGGCTTTCGGTTCAGTGATCGCCGCGGAGCTGGAGTCTCAACGCAGACCCTCGGATACGTTCCCGACATATGTCAGCGTAAATCTGCGTCAGGACCGTGTCGGTCCCATCGGTTCCGGATTCTTGCCAGTCACCTACACGGGGCTCGACCTGGATCCAGCGGTGGTCTTCGATGTCTTCGGCGGCGCAAATGACGGCGCGGCGGAACGCGATCTGGAACGGCGCTGGCAGACATTGCAGCGAATGGCTGAGGTTTCGCCGCGAGCTCGAGATTTGGGAGAGAAGTCGAACGATTACCGCACATTCTACGAATACGCCTATCGCATCTTGAACGACAAGCGGTGGCCCAAAGTGTTCGAGATTTCGGATCAGGATAAACAACGCTACGGCACAGGCGTCGTCGCTCAGAATTTCCTGCTGGCGCGTAACGTGATCAAGTCCGATGCTGGAACGCGGTTTGTATACATTTCCGAAACCGATAACTTCGGATGGGACTATCACAGCTCGATTTACGATAAGACCCGACCCACAAACCTCTATGTTTCGGCGGATCGGTTCGATCGCGCCTTCCCGGCGCTGCTGGAAGACCTGGCCGAGACGCCCGGTCACACGCCAGGCAAGAGCCTGTTGGATGAAACACTGATTGTCGCCAGCAGCGAATTCGGACGCACGACTTATGTCAACAATGCCGCTGGCCGCGACCACTATGACGAAGTATTCACCGCCGGACTCGTTGGCGGTGGAGTTAAGGGGCAGCGAATCTTAGGGGCGACGGACGAACTCGCCGGTAAGTGTATCGACACTGGTTGGAAGGACCGGCGGCAACCTGTCGTTGATAATCTCGTTGCTACGATTTATTCGGCAATGGGAATCGACTGGCGCAAGAAAGTGGAAAACACACCATCCGGCCGCGGATACGCGTACATTCAGTCTGCGCCGATCGGGTCCTCGGAAACGATTAATCCCAATCCGATTGAAGAGCTGTTCATTTAGCTTGTAGGCGCGCTTACGGTTCGATGAGGGCGGTTTCGTCCTTCAACATATATAGACGCAATCGTTGAATCTTCCCGGCATCGTTGAACAGAAAGAAGGCACTTCCCGGAACGATGATGCGTCTTCTGTCCTGCCGGTCGGTGTACACGGCAGTGAACTCGACTGCAGCGCCAATTCCGCCCCACGCCGGCTTGATACTGTAGGTCAATTGAGCGGACTTCTCATTGCGTGTGATGAAATCCACGCGATACGCCAACTGCACGTGCTTCTTCGCAAAGTCCGTTGCCCACTTCTTGATTCCGTCCCGTCCGTGAAACACGACCGGGCCGATTTGGTTTTCGTTCGGACCGACTTGATGGAATGCGTCGCTATCGTATAGATCCACGAACCGATCGACGACGGCATCGGTTTCTTCCTTACCGTCATACGAAATGTACCAGTCGTCGAGCGTATTGATGCGTATGAACCATTGATCAACGAGCTTCTCGGGATCGAGAGGCGGTGGCGCTTGCGCGTGCAGGAAAGATAGCGACACAAGAACGCAGAGTGCAGCGACGGCGCGACTCATTGTGCTCTCGCACAGCGAAAACCAACCGTAAACGTTCGTACGGATGGATCGGCAAAATTTCGATAATGGTTCATGAAGTTTCGTTCATCGTCATCGGACCAGCCACCGCCGCGAATCACTTTGTACGTTCCGGTTGACGGACCTTGCGGATTGCGGTCGGGGGAAACGGGATAGTAATCGCGATCGTACCAATCGTTGGTCCATTCCCAGACATTGCCGACCATATCAAAGAGCCCAAACCCATTTGCCGGATAAGAACCCACCTCCGCCGTTCCAAACGGAAAACCGACGTGAGCCTGCTTCGTCCTCTCTGCGGGCCCACCCGGAGCCGCGTCGGGATCATTTCCGCCGAGACCGGGAGCATTGTCGCCCCATGCAAATTTTTTCCGGTCGAGGCCGCCTCGCACCGCACGTTCCCACTCCGCTTCGGTAGGAAGACGTTTTCCAGCCGCCTTGCAGTAAGCGTCCGCCTCGAACCATGTCACATCATGAACCGGCTTCTTTTCGTCACCTTTAGGGACTTTGCCACCAGGCCAGTACCAAGGAGCGGGTTTGCCGGCCGATTGCGCGAAGCGCGCATACTGCTCATTGCTGACTTCGTTTTTGTCCATGTAGAAGGCATCGATGAAGGTCTTATGCGCAGGCATATCATCGCGGCGGTCGCGCTCCAGCCATCCGACTTCATCAATGAGGAAGTAGTGCGTGCGGCCCATCCAGAACTCTCCGCCGGGTATCAACACCATTCCTTCCGGTGGTTGCTGTAAAAGCGATGCAATCACAAAGATTCCCAGTACTGCTGGTTTCATGATTAGTCTCTTTAAACCTACAGGTTTTTCCAGTCAAGGCTTTAGTCGGCACGTGCGCCGGGATGGAAGAACCTATCCGGAACGGTAAAACTTCCCGTCCGCGACCCGGGGTCCGGCGAGCTGGGTTTTTGGCCGTTGTCGAAAATCGCAGCTGAACGTGGCACTTAGAACGATCGGCTGGATAGCGGCACACGATCTGCACATACATCCTTGGGTTTTCCCTAGATTGGAGGTCTGGTATGCATTCCTTTCGTAAAAAAATAGCTGTCGCGCTCGGCTGCCTTACAGTGGCAGCAGTGTTTTTGTCACCACCGGCTAGTCGCGGTGACGACTGGAATCTAGCTACGAGATTTAGTGTCAGTCAGCCGTTTCAAGTTCCGAAAATGGTTCTCGAACCGAACACGAATTATGTGATTCGGATTCACGATTCGCCTGCGACTCGTCAGGTCGTTCAGATCTACAACGAAGATCAAACAAAGATGCTGACGATGTTCATAGCCATATCGGCACAGCGTTTTGAACCCAAAGATGAAACGCAGTTCACGTTTATGGAAACCAGCCCGGGCTACCCGGTGCCCATTAAGGAGTGGTTTTATCCGGGCCGTCTGACTGGGTTGGAGTTTATTTATCCAAAGGATCAGGCCGAAGAAATTGCGGCTCACAGTCGCGACCGTGTAGCAACGACTGAAGTTGCTGAACTTCGCGAGCCGGCTGAGGCTCCGATCGCTGCACCGGTTGAAGAAAATCAGGCCGAGGCGGAATTGGAGATCCCGGCACCGCAAGTTGAAGAACCGGTAGAAATCGCACAGAACCAGGACAATGAACCTCTACTGGAAGAGCCTGCTGTCGAGCAATCACCAGTCGAGACTGCAGCTGTAGCTGTGTCAGAAGATCGCGAGGAACTGCCGCGCACTGCCGGCGAGTTGCCCGTGTTTGCTTTGATTGGAATGCTCTGTCTGGGCCTTGGTCTTGGCATGAAGGTGTTATTCCGCGAAATGTAATCCGGTCAGGACGGGGGAATAATCGAAAGACTCGAATTTTCCTCCGTCCTAATACCCCTCGCGCTGATCATGCGAAATATCGAACACGAGTGGCACTCGGCGAATGATCTGTACATTGAACCGGCCACGTAGCTAGGATGGCCGGTATGTCTCGTCAACTCATCTCCAGCGGTAGCCCCTACGAGCCGCGGGTCGGCATATCGCGCGCCGTCCGAGTCGGCCAATACATCAGCGTTGCGGGCACAGCTCCCATCGGAGCGGATGGAAAGACGGCGGCACCGGGCGACGCTGCAGGCCAGGCCAGGCGCTGTCTCGAAATTATTCAAACAGCTCTCGAGAAAGCCGGAGCCAAACTCGCACACGTTGTTCGCACACGCATTTTGCTCACACGCATCGAAGACTGGGAGAAGGTAGCGGCGGTACACGGCGAATTCTTTCGCGACATCCGCCCTGTAAATACGATCATGCAAGTGAGCCGGTTTATTGATCCCGCATGGTTGATTGAGATTGAAGCTGACGCAGTGATTGACGAACCGCCGGTCTGAACATCGTTCGATACCTGCTTGACACACGTCTTCTTCCTGCAACACACTCCTGCGCAAGAAATCCGTTGTTGAACAGATTCGAATAATACGGATGAACGGGGAGGAGATCTGATGCGAATCGTATTGCGATGGCTTTTTTCTGTCTTGCCTGTCCTGATTGTTGGAACAGTTTCTCTCTTTGCACAAACGGATCGTGGAACGATCACCGGCACTGTTTCCGATCCGACGAACGCGGTTATTCCCGGCGCGGGTGTAACGGCAACAAACACTCAAACAACACTGAAGTACGAAACCGTCAGCACGGAAACCGGTAACTTCACGCTCACGCAGTTACCTGCCGGCACTTACGAATTGAGCGTAGAACTGCCAGGATTCAAGCGGTATGTCCGCCAGGGCATCACGGTGCTGTCTGCAACCACTGTCCGTATCGACGCCAAACTCGAAGTCGGCGCCGCCACTGAAGAAGTAACAGTGAATGCCGATGCTCCGCTGCTGCGCACCGAAAGCGGTGAGCTGAGCCATAACATTCGTACCGATGCCGTCGATAATTTGCCGATCCTATCGGTCGGCGCGGCCGCCGGCAGCTCGGGCATTCGGAATCCTACCGCTGTGGCAGCACTGCTTCCCGGCGCGTATGTCGTGCCGAACAGTGTCGTCAAGGTGAACGGAGCTCCGGGCAATACCGCGTCGTATCGCGTCGAAGGCCAGGACGCCAGTAACGGCCAGGTTCCCGCGACACAGGCGCAGGTGCAACCCAGCGTGGATGCTCTTCAGGAAGTGACTGTCCTCACCAGCAACTTTTCGGCGGAGTACGGTCAAGTCGGAGGCGGCATGTTCAACTATGTCGTCAAATCCGGTACCAATGCATTTCACGGCAGCGTTTATGACTATGCTGCTAACGAAGCTCTGAACGCAGCTGCTCCGTGGGTGAGCAATAACGCCAGACCTCGCGTCCGGCGGCACGATTATGGATTTACATTCGGCGGACCGGTCAACCTCGGCAAACTTTACGACGGCCGCAACAGAACATTCTTCTTTTTCAACTTCGAGCAGTATCGCGATAAGCAGGTCATCAACACGATCGCCAACACAGTTCCGATCCAAGAGTACCGGGATGGCGACTTCCGCCGCGCCATGACGACTCGCAGCCTGGGCAACGACCCACTTGGCCGGCCCATGATCGAGGGAACGATCTATGATCCTGCCACGACGAGGGCGGCGCCAGACGGACGGTTAGTTCGTGATCCGTTTCTGAACAACACGATTCCCATCGACCGCATGGATCCGGTAGCTCTGAAAATTCAATCCTTGATACCCTTGCCAACCCAGGCCGGATTGGTGAACAACGGCATCTTTCCGTTCCCCAGTAAACGAGTCACCGATATTCCAGCCGTCAAAGTCGATCACAACGTCAGTTCGAAGGGGAAATTGTCCTATTACTGGTCGCAAACCCGAACGGCGAGCCAATATTCGAGTCCGCTCGGCGGCGCCGACGGCTTACCGGAACCGATTACCGCGGCTATCGGAACCTTCATCACGGCGCGCGTGCAGCGTTTGAACTTCGATTACACGTTGTCGCCGACGATGTTGTTTCACCTGGGCGCCGGCTATCAGACGAACAACTTCGCCGATGATCCCGGCACAGTGGATTACGACATTGAAAAGAATCTGGGACTGAAGGGTGCGACGGTGAATCGCATCTTCCCGTCGTTTCAGAGTCTCAGTAATGCCCAGGGCGGCTCCAAGAATCTCGGGCCAGGCAACGCCAACAATCGACATCCACTCCTGTATCAAAAGCCGACCTTTAACGGCAGCCTGACCTGGACCAAGGACAATCACACTTACAAGTTCGGAGGAGAAGCGCGCTTCGATAAGAATGCGTCCACGGTCTATAGCAGCACCGGCGGCACATACACGTTTTCCGTCAATCAAACAGGTCAGCCATACCTGGCTCCCAGCAACCAGGCTGTCGGCGGCGCGACTGTCGGATTTCCCTACGCCAGTTTCCTTCTGGGAGCCGTCAGCACGGTCCGTATTGCACCTCCAAACACGATCAGCCTGAGCAAACAGCAATTCGGATTCTTCATGCAGGATACGTGGAAGCTCACACGCAAGCTGACCCTTGATTACGGTTTGCGCTGGGATTACTCGACGTACCTGAAAGAAGCCGAAGGACGTCTGGCGCAGTTCTCACCGACGACTCCGAATCCTTCGGCGGGCGGGCTGCCGGGCGCGGTGATCTTTGAAGGCGATGGTGCTGGCCGCTGCAACTGTACGTTCGCTCGGAACTATCCATGGGCGTTTGGACCGCGGCTCGCAGCTGCGTATCAATTTGCTCCCAGGATGGTCTTGCGCGTCGGCTTCGGCATTGTTTATTCGGGAACAGGAGATTCCAACGGCGCCACGCAGGGTGGACTGACGGCGCTGCAGGCCGTTCAGAATCCCGGGTTCGGCGAGCCCGTCATGACGCTGGGCACCGGCATTCCGTTCAGCCCTCCGCCTTTTCCAAACTACGATGTGGGACAGTACCCTCAGGCCGGTTATGCCGGACAGCAGGCGCCCGCCGTGTGGTACGACCGCAATGCCGGCCGGCCGGCACGACAGTGGCAATGGAGCATCGGCATACAACGTGAGATCTTCCAGAACCTTTCGGTCGAAGCGGCATACGTGGGTAATCGCGGAGTGTGGTGGAATGCGCCCGGCCTCGTTGACGTGAATGCGAATACACCGGAACGGCTCGCCGCGTTTGGATTCGATGTCAACAATGCAGCGGATCGCACCGTTCTCACCTCGCAGTTGGGCAGCGCCGCTGCCACGGCCCGCGGCGTAAAGATTCCGTATGCCGGCTATCCGCTCAGTAACACGGTCGCTCAATCATTGCGGCCGTTCCCGCAATTCACCAGCATCACTTGCCTCTGGTGTCCGCTGGGTAAAACCTGGTACGACTCGCTGCAGGTGAAGGTCACCAAGCGTATGTCTTACGGTCTGTCCTTCTCCAGTAACTACACATGGTCGAAGAATCTGGCGATGGGTTCGCCCAACAACGTTGTGGTTCCCGGAACCGGCGGCGGAGCGACCAATGATGTGTTCAAGCGGGATTCGAACAAGTACCTCTCGAACCTGGATCAGCCCTCGATTCTCAACATTGCGCTGAACTACTCAGTACCGGCAATCCAAGGGAACCGGATTCTGTCCTACGCACTGCGCGACTGGACGATCGGTCTGTTCGGCACATGGGCGAGTGGCCAGTTGATTCAGGCTCCATTTGCTCAAAACAACCTTAATTCCGTATTGCTGCGCCAGACCGGTGCGAACCTGACTTATGCCAACCGTGTCGAGGGACAGCCCCTGTTCCTCAAGGACGCCGATTGCCATTGTTTCGATCCGAGCAAGGAATTCGTCCTGAATCCGAAAGCCTGGGCGGATCCCGCGGCGGGCACCTTCGGCACGGCTGCGGCGTATTACAGCGATTATCGTTGGCAGCGTCAGCCGCAGGAGAATTTCGCGTTCGGGCGAACATTCCGTATCGGTGAAGGCAAGACGTTCAATATTCGCGCTGAATTCACGAATATTTTCAATCGCGCGCGGCTGCCCACCCCGACGTCGGTGAACGCCCTGGCGACGCAGACGCCGACGCCCGACGCCACAGGTCATGTTGAAACGAGGACGGCCTCGGGCTTTGGCTTCATCAACACGGGCGTGGCTCCATCGACTCCGGCATCCCGTCAGGGCACGATCGTGGGACGGATCGTGTTCTAGGGAGCAGTTGAGAAATGAAAATTGATTTAATCAATACTCAATTTTCATTGAAGCTGAGAACGTGGAAAAGTTTCTATAACCCCTCCTTCGAGGAGGGGTCGATGCGCCCTTTAAACAAAATGTCTCGCTACCTTAGATAGGGCGCAGCGGGGGAGGTCAGAATCTTTGTTGCAACAGTGGTTTGACCTCCCCGGCAGCGCCGAGTTTTAAGGTAACGTTATATTTTGCTGGATCGGCGCTGCCACCCCTCCTCGAAGGAGGGGATACAGCCACTTCGACAATGCTTCCCAATTCATTCACACATTCTTTCGACCTACTCAGCCGCACCTGCGCTTGGATGACTACTTCTTCCCGCCCAGGATACCGCCGAGAATTCCTTTTATGGTCTCGACTGGTTTCTGGCCGGGTTGATAGCCCGGAATCAACTTCTGCTTTTGCATCTGAACGAAGGTTTGAACATCCGGTGAAAACCTGGGTTGCTTGAACGTCCCTGTGACCAAAGCGGGAATGATCAGTTCGCCTTCGTTGTTGGTAAGTGCGGTTCGCATGTAACCCGCGACGCGCGAACCACCGGCCTTTTCCGTCGCTGCTTTTGAGAGCACTGCAGCGAGTTTCAGGTTGAGGGATTCACTTGCCAGATCGGCCGTACCGGTTGCAGCGAGATTGCCCAGCGCGGTCTCGGCTCTCAGGTCGTCAGTCTGTGCGATGCCGTTCTTTACAACGATCTGTCCCGTCAATTTGAGAATATCGCTGAAGCTTTTAGCGGAATCCTTCGCGCCGATGAAGCCCCCGATTACGCCCAACTCATGCGCAACGTCGAATCCGGAAAGCCGCACTGCATTGAAATCGAGCGTCAACGCCCCATTCAGCGCGCGTCTCAGATTTTGGGAATTGAACGACTCCACGGTGCCGGCCGCGCGCAGGTCCAGATCGAGTTTGCCTTCGCCTGCGATTTGATCGAGGCCGGTTACGCCGTAAGCTGTGGCGATCGATTGGATCTCCGGCAGCGTGGCTCCGTGAGCACGCATGGCGACGTCGATCGAAGGTGACTTCTCCATATACTGGCGCACGGCGAAACGCGCTCCAACATTGGTCTTGCCCGACGTCGCGGTAAAGTCGTTCGAGCGAATCTCGGTAGGGGTGAGCGTAATATCCACCGCTTTCACTTCCACCGGCTGCCGTACTTCCTTGCTGGAGATTTTCAGTTCCCGCGCGGAGATCTTGCCGTTCAGAGCAGGCTGAGACGCCGGTCCCGTGGCGGTAACGTCCGCATTCACCCTCCCAGCAACCGTCGTGTCGGGAGCAAAGGCCACACCGAACGCCGACGCGAGGCGAGCCAACTCTTCGATCGTCACATCTCCGGTTTTCATGCTTAGATTCAATCGTGCCGGCGTTTTTGCAGTGTCGATCGATCCCGTGATCGAGACAGGAGTTTTTCCGAGTTGCACGGCGGCCCGATTGATCGTTAGAAGTCCCTCGGAAGATTTTGAGGTCACATCGTAATCCACGGCGATCGGATAGCCGATGTCCACACCATTGAATCGCGCTGCATTCAGTTTCAAATTTCCGGTTGCGACCAGAACACCAAGCTGATTCGAAAGTTGGGTAGTGACATCGATGTGGTCATACACCGTCCGTGCCCGGGGATTCTGCAGGTCGGTCATGGCCACCTGGCCATCGCGGATACTCAGCCGCTCGATAGATACTCCGGCCCCGGCTGCACCCGGTTCATCCAGTGTGCTGGCTTCCTTTTCCGATTTCGCTCCCAGCGTCGAAAAATTCCAGGCGCCTTGCTTGTCTCGGATGAGTTCGACAACGGGCCGATCCAGTTCGAGCGACTGCACTTTGCCGTCTCCCCGCCACAACGACGAGAGGCTGACACGAACATCCAGCCTTTCCACCCGCACAAAAGGGCTGTCCTTGCCGAATGCAGGATCCTCTGCAATCGAGAAATCGTGTACCTGTAAGCGTAACGGAATGAATCCGAGACTTATCGTCCCGAACGCGACCTTTCTTGCAAGCGCCTGCTCTAGCTGCGCCTGAATAGGACCTCGAAACCGTCCGGCGTTCAGCAGCAACAAAGTCGCAACAACAGCCACAACAATGACCGCAACCACGATTCCGATAACGAGACGTAATTTGCGCATAGAGCGAATTTTAGCACCCTCGCTCTCTGCAGGCGCGGTCTTATCAAGCTGTCTTCTTGGTGACTTTGTGTCTTTGTGGTGGATGACGTTAATCACCACTAAGGCACAAAGTCACCAAGGCGTTTTGCGGTACACTACCTGTTTGCTTTGCCAAGCTTGGAGGAGGACATGAACGCCATATTGCTCGCAGTATTGCTCGTACAGGCTCCGCCGCAGGCCCAAAATACGCCACCCCGGCCGGGTTTCCGGGCGGCTCCACCGCTGTTCCAGCAGAACTGTGGCACGTGTCATGACGGAAGTCAGGCGCCGGCGATCACAGAATTGCAGAAATTCTCGCCGGAGCAGGTGTACGACGTGCTGACGACGGGCAAGATGAAAGACCAGGCGGCACAAGTCCCGGATGTGCAGAAGCGGCAAATTGCGGAATTCCTGTCCGGAAGGCCGATGGGCAGCGACGAAGCCGGCGACATTAAAAAGATGACGAACGCGTGCCCTGCCAATCCTCCTATGACCGATCCGGCGGCCGGCCCGGCGTGGAGCGGCTGGACCGGCGATTACGGCGCCAATAAGAATGCGCGCTTTCAGCCTGCAAGCGCTGCCGCTTTGACGGCCGCTCAGGTGCCCTCGTTAAAGCTGAAATGGGCTTTCGGCGTTCCCAAAGCTGCCGAAATGCATTCGCAGCCCGCTGTTGCCTCAGGCCGCGTATTCTTCGGCAGCGACGCCGGCTACATCTATTCGCTCGACGCAAAAACAGGCTGCGTCTATTGGGCTTTCCATGCGGATTCCGGAACCCGGACCGCTCCTGTAATTGCACCCATCCAGGGTCACGGTTCAACGAAGTACGCCGTGTATTTCGTCGACGTTCTGACGCGCGCTTATGCGCTGGATGCGCAAACCGGGAAACTGCTCTGGAAAGAACGCGCCGGCGCTCATCCGCGCGCGAAGAGCACCGGATCGGCTACCGTTCATGACGGACGAATTTATGTGCCCATGTCTGCAATGGAAACGACGACCGGAGCCGTTCTTACCTATGAATGCTGCACCTTCCGCGGCCATGTCACTGCGTTGGACGCCAATACTGGCAAGAAACTCTGGACAACGTTCGTCATTCAGGAAGAACCGAAGCCGCGTGGAAAAAATAAACAGGGTGTTACCCTCTACGGTCCCGCCGGCGGTTCCGTTTGGAATGCTCCAACCGTCGATCCGAAACGGCGCAGAATATACGTAGGTACCGGAAACGGCGTCAGCGAGCCCGCCAGCGATGGTA
>Ga0075421_100006867_pt1 | contig 13907 bp, 5 predicted proteins | sample SoiMetdeltSBSDD5_FD_75292 | JGI IMG/M metagenome (GOLD analysis project Ga0075421, IMG submission 75292) | Bulk soil microbial communities from a Populus tree surrounding site in Tennessee, USA - Soil MetaG P. deltoides SBSDD5 | ecosystem: Environmental > Terrestrial > Soil > Tree plantation...
GTTTGAGGAAAAAGAACCACGGGGAACACGGGGAGCACGGGGAAAAAAGAGGACAAGGCTTTATGGAAGAAAGGTTCAACATATCTTACAAGCAAGTTTATCCCCGTGATCCCCGTGGTCACCGTGGTTGAGTCTCTTCTGAGTTCAACTCAGGACTGGGATTAAGTGAGAGACACGAAACCCTCTCCCGCGGAGGCGGCAACGCCATCATGACTAGTGGCTTTGCAGTGTGGTCTCACAAGCGGAAAGAAGTAGCGCGTAGTAGGAAGAATTATGATAATAAATGGCCACGCAACCAACGCTCCCCCATGCTGTTCAACCCGATCAAGGAGGTTCTATGACTGCGCCCCCGGCGTCAGAGGTCACTCAACTACTCCTTGCCTGGAGCGCGGGGGACCAGTCCGCTCTGGAAAGACTGGTTCCGCTCGTTCACCAGGAACTGCATCGCTTGGCCAAGACCTATATGAGCCGCGAACGTCTAGGCCATACTCTGCAAACCACGGCGCTGGTCAACGAAGCTTACCTGCGGCTGGTGAATGTTAAACAGGTTAGCGTACAAAACCGCGCTCAATTCTTCGGCCTTTCCGCCCGGATAATGCGAAACATCCTGGTGGATTTCGCCAGAAGCCGCCCGCGTTCGGCGGACAAGCGCGAGCCGCAACATGTTTCGCTCGACGACGCGTTGGCCATTTCGTCCGAACGCAGCCGCGACCTGATCGCGCTCGACGAAGCTCTCGACGCTCTGGCCGAAATCGATCCGCGCCAGAGCCGCATAGTCGAACTGCGGTTCTTCGGCGGACTGAGCGTGGAAGAGACAGCGGAGTCGCTCGGAATCTCTCCCCGCACGGTCATACGCGAATGGAATTCAGCCAGGGCGTTGCTCTATCACGAACTTAGCGGAGGACCCGAAGATGAATCGCGCCGAGATCAACCCAGCCAAAATGAATCCTGCCAAGATGAACCCTGACAGGATGAGCCCTGCCAAGATGAGCTCTGAAAGATGGCGTGAAATCAAGCCGCTGTTGGAATCGGCGCTGGAATTAGATGCCGGCGATCGCCGCGCTTTTCTGGACGAAACCTGCGCCGGCGACGAATCCCTGAGACGCGAAGTGGAATCCCTCATCGCCGCGCACGAGCAGGCCGGCGATTTCATGGAAAAGCCCGCCTTCGAAGAGGCCGCCAGAATGCTCGCCGAGGAGCGAGTCGCGCAAGAAACGGCGCATATATATGAAACATCGACCGAAGAAAGGCCGCACAACGCCGCTACTCTGATCGACGACCGAAAAAACATCTCGCCCGCGCCGGGCGAGATTCTGGACGGGCGCTACTTGATCGAGCGAGAGCTGGAGCCTGGCGGCGTCGGCCAGGTCTTCCTGGCGCGAAATCTCAAACTTCCGGGCGGCGCGCAGGTGGTGGTCAAAGTCCTGCGAGAACAAATATTGGAATGTGAAGATCGCCTCTGGTTCGAGAAAAAGTTTCGAGCCGAGATCCTGGCGCTCTCGCGCATAAACCATCCCGGCGTGGTCAGCGCGCTCGACGCCGGCCAATTGCCCGACGGCCGCGCCTATTTCGTGATGCAGTATGTCCCGGGCCGGACGCTGCAGTCGGTGATGACGACCCGCGGAATGAATCCGAAGCTGGTCGCCGACCTGCTGCGTAAAATCGCGCAGGCGCTGGACGCCGCGCACGAACAAGGCGTCATCCACCGCGATCTGAAGCCGGCTAACATCATGTTGCAAACCTCCGGCCTGGAAACCGCCGGCCACGAAGAATACATCAAGATCATAGACTTCGGCATCGCCACTGTGCTCGAAACGTCCCCTGCGCCGGCGTCGAAAGATACCAGGATCGTCGGGACATTGCCTTACATGGCGCCGGAACAGTTTCATGGGCTGCCGTCCGCAGCCAGCGACATCTTCGCGCTGGGCGTGATCGCATTCGAGATGGTCACAGGGCAATTGCCGTTCAAAGCTGATACGATCACGCAACAGATCGAACTGCAACGCGCAGGAGTCGAAGAGAAACTGCGCCATCTGCGCGCGGGCCTGCCCGAAGCGGCTCGCGCGGCGATAAAGAAAGCGATGGCGTTCGAGACTTCAAACCGTTACCGCGCCGCGCGTGAATTCAGCAAAGCTTTCGATCAGGCGCTTGCCGAACCTGAGCGGAGCAACCCCTTCCAAACAACCCCTGACCCCCCGGCGATTGGCCAATTCGAGGCGATTCATGACGCAAAGCGGCGGCCGCGATGGCCGCTGTTGATCGTAGCGCTGATCGCGCTGTTGGCCGCAGTCGCGGTGGGAACAATCGCCTGGCGCCGTCTGGCGACGGCGCCCGAAGGGAAGCCGATCGCCACTAAAGCGAATCCGCCGGCGGGAGCCGAACGTAGCCTGAGCTACTCGCTGGAAGCGCGGAGAAATCCCAAACGCCATCCTGATGGCAAGCCGTTCATTCCGACCATCGACACAGTGTTCAAGGCGGGCGATGAGGTGAGGCTGCGCGTGAACAGTCCGCAAGCGTCCTATCTCTACGCCGTCAACGAAGCGCCGGAGCGAGCCAACAAGCTTCCCATTTTCACCCTGATGTTTCCGATCAACGGCGACTCCGCACAGGTCGCGGCCAATGAGACGATCCAGATTCTCGCGCCGGGTGGGGATCCCGAGGGTTGGTTCGAGTTCGTTGATAAGAAAGCGGGCGCGGAAAATGAAACGGGCGTGGAAAAAATCTGGCTGATCTGGTCGGAGCGGGGTGTGGCGGAGATGGAATCGATCAAATACCTGGCGAATCGGAGAGACATGGGCCTCGTCAGCGATCCCGAGCAGATCAGGCGCCTGGACTCGTATCTGAGGGCGCTCGCCCAGACAGCAGTCGAAGTGGAGAAGGATGAAAAGAGTGGGATGACGAAGTTTAAAGGCAGAGGCGAGGTCCTGGCGGGCGTCGTGAAGCTGGAGCATCGTTGACCTGTCTTTGACTCGGCGATCGTCAGGCAATTCAATCTCTCGAAGAAACCACTGAGTTTACGCATTAAGACTATCCGTGAAAATCCGTTTTGATCTGTTAAATCCGTGGTTTCTCCTTCCTTTTCTAAATGGCAAAATGCTGAGGCGCCTCACGGCAATTCCCAAAGACCAAAAAAAATCAGCCGCGTGTCATTTTTTGGCGGAAATCGACGCTCTTATTGGTGAGACAGGATGGCATCTTGTCCCACATTTTCGAAGGGGTCGTTCATATCGCGTGCGACGCCCTGAAGAAAAGAAAGGCGTTTTTAGGCGGTCTGCGACGCAACCGCCTGAAGGCCGCAGCTACAAACGATTTTCGAAAGGGGCAGTGAGAAAAATTATGAACATCGCCAAAAATGTCCGCCTGCAAGTTGTCGGATTGATTGTTTTACTCAACTCCATCTTCGCGTTCGCCCAGGAAGAATGGGTAGCGCCCGTTGCCAGGAGGTCGCTGCCTTCAGTCGTTACCGTCCTTTCCTTTGACGGCGACGGCAAACAGTTCGGAATTGGAAGCGGCTTCATCGTCCGCGAAGACGGCCTTGTCGTTACCTGCTATCACGTCATTCAGAACGCTTCGGCGGTTGAAGTCAGCAACAGGGAGATCGGCAGTTACCGCGTCAAAGGCGCCGTAGCGGTGGATAGAGAGCTGGATGTCGCCGTGCTCAAAATCACGGCCGAAGACCTGCCTACAGTCCCGCTGGGCGATTCCAGCCGTGTCAAACTCGGCCAGGGAGTCGTCGCCATTGGCAATCCTAAGGGATTGACCGGGACGATCTCCGCCGGTCTGATCAGCCAGATACGCGAAGAGGATGATTTCACATTGTTGCAGACCTCGGCGCCGGTCTATCCAGGGAACAGCGGCGGCCCGCTCCTCAACAAACAAGGCGAGGTCATCGGCGTCGTCGCCGCCCGCGTTGACGACGGCCCGACGCTCGGACTGGCGCTGCCGATCAACTATGTGCGCAAGGCCTTGCAGAACAACGCCCCGATCAAATACACGATCGGCGAGGTGGCAAGGATTGAAAAAAGAATTTCCGAGGAGCAGAGGGAAGACAGGCTCGCCAGAGTGATTCGCGAGAATTTTGCGTCGTACAAAGACCCGGATGGATTTTTCAGCCTGGCCGTTCCGAAGGATTGGCAGGCGCAGCGCAATCAATATTGGAGCGATGACCGCTCGACATTCTGCTACGAGACGGTGATCGCTCCGAAAGACGCCAGTCTGGCGCAAGTGGGAGGCTACGTCTCCGAAGGCTTGCGCATTCAATTCCGATTGCCGCCCAGAGGCAGAGTCTGGACGAGGCAAGGAATCGAGCGATGGAGAAGCAGCCTGGCGCAAGATATGGTGAAAGCCAACCCGGGCTTCGCGCTCACCGATTCCGGGACGACGAAGTTCGGCGGGACGGAGGCGCAGTTCTATACTTTCGTCGGGCAGGATCGCCGGTTGCCGGAGCCGGAGAAGAGCGTGATGTTCGTGGTGGCCAACTCACAAGCGCTGGTCACGATCGAAGTGATCGCGCCCACCAGCAAACTCGACATGCTGGACGCTATGCAGATCATTTCCGCCGCCACGTTTGAGTGGTTATCTCGCTGAAGGTTTTTTATGTCGCCACGCCGGCGTGGGGCCGCCGGAGCATCGTTGAGTTGTCTTTAACGCATTGATTGTCAAAGAGGAGGAAAGCAATGTCGCGGAAATCCTGGATTCATCAATCGCTTATCACGCTCAGGCGCCGTCCGATCCGGCGCCTGGCGTTGATTTCGGCAATCGGGTTGCTCTTATTCGCGGGAATCAGGGAATCCGGCGTACCCGCCGGCGCGCAGGTCGGGCCGGCGCGGGCGCAGGACCAGTACCGCCTTGCCGCTCTGAGGAAATTCAATGAAGGGGAAGCGCTACGCTCGGAAGGAACGGCGGAATCTCTGCGCTTGGCGGCGCAAAAATACCAGGAGGCGCTTCCGCTCTGGCGCGCGATCGGCGCCAAACGTGAAGAAGCCAAAACGCTCAACAACATCGGCGTTGTCTACGATTCGCTGGGTGAGTATCAGAAGGCGCTCGACTTCTATAAACAGGCGCTGCCGCTTTGGCGCGCAGTCAGCGCCCGCGGTGGAGAAGCCAACACGCTCAACAACATCGGCCATGTCTACTATTCGCTGGGGGAGAAACAGAAGGCGCTCGACTTTCTCAACCAGGCGCTGACGCTTCGCCGCGCAGCCGATGAGCCTGATGAAGAAGCCGGAATACTCCGCAATATCGCCTCTGTATACGAGTCGATGGGAGAGAAACAGAAGGCGCAGGACTTTTACGCTCAGGCGGACGAGGCTTTATCACGAGGCCGGCGCCAACAGGCGCCGGCGCAAGACCAGAACAGTCTTGCCGCTCAGAGGAAATTGGATGAGGCGAAAGCGTTGCGCACGCAGGGAACGAAGGAGTCTCTACGCCTGGCGGCGAAGAAATACGAAGAGGCGCTTCCGCTCATGCGCGCAATCGGCGCCGACGGCGCCGAAGCCGCAACGCTCAACAACATCGGCAGTGCTTACTATGATCTGGGTGAGTGGCGGAAGGCGCTCGAATTCTACGATCAGGCTCTGCCGTTGTGGCGCGCTATCCGTGACCGCGATGGAGAGACCACAACGCTCAGGAACATCGGCTCAGTCTATAATTCCCTGGGCGAGTGGCGGAAGGCGCTCGACTCATACAATCAGGCTCTGCCGTTGTGGCGCAGGGCCCGTGACCGCACTCAAGAAGCCACAACGCTCGCCGACATCGGCTTAATCTACTGTTCACAGCGCGAGTGGCAGAAGGCGCTCGAATGCTACAATCGGGCGCTGTCGCTGTTCAGCGAAGCCCGTGACAGCGGTGGAGAAGCCTTGGCGCTCGCCAACATCGGCGGTCTCTACCTTGCGCTGGGCGAGAATCAGAAGGCGCTAGAATTCTACAATCAGGCGCTGCCGCTTTATCGCGCAGTCCGTAACCGCGGTGGAGAGGCCACAACGCTCACTAACATCGGCGTTGCCTACAATTCGCTGGGCGAGTATCAGAAGGCGCTCGACTACTACAATCAGGCGCTGCCGCTTTTACGCGAAGTCGGAAACCACATCGGAGAAGTAAACACGCTCAACAACATCGGCCATGCCTACTATTCGCTGGGCGAGTATCAGGAGGCGGCTGACTTCTATGCTCAGGAGATGGTTGCGTCTCACAACACAGGACGTTACGAAGGAAGAGAAGTCACAGCGTTCAACAACATCGGCGATATCTTCAATGCTCTGGGCAAGAAACAGATTGCGATCGACCTCTACGCTTCGGCGCTGAGGTGGTCGCGCGCAGTTGGCGACAGCCAGGGAGAAGCCGCAACGCTCTACAATATTGCCAGGACTAAACGCGCTCTCGGTCATTTTAACGAATCTCTATCTCACGCCGAGTCCGTCTTGAGAATTATCGAGTCGATGCGCGTCAAGATTGATAGCAAAGACTTGCGCGCCACCTACTTCGCTAGGGTACAGGATTACTACGAATTCTATATTGACCTGCTGATGCAGATGCACAACAGGGAGCCGGCCAGGGGCTATATGGCCGCGGCGCTGGAAGCCAGCGAGCGCGGCCGCGCGCTTTCTTTGATCGAGGGTCTGACCGAGGCCCGCGCCAATATTCGGCGCGGCGCAGATCCGAAACTGATCGAGCAGGAAGACTCATTGCAGCAACGTCTGCGCGCCAGGGAGAACCAGGGGGGGATATTGGAAGCGAATGGGGCGGACGCCGCACGGCTCGCAGCGCACAGACGAGAGATTGACACCTTGACCATCGAGTTGCGTCAGGTTCAGACGCAAATTCGCCAGAGCAATCCGCGCTACGCCGCGCTGGCGCAACCGCAGCCGCTCACTCTCGCCGAGATTCAGCGGCAGGCGCTCGACGACGACACGCTCCTGCTCGAATACTCGCTCGGCGACGAGCGCAGCTTTCTGTGGGCGGTGACGCCGGCGACGATCAACAGCTACGAACTGCCTAAGCGCGAGGAGGTCGAAGCCGCCGCAAAGCGCGTCTCCGAACTGATGTCAAAACCTCCCGACAAGAGAAGCCAAACGGCGAAGCCTGGAAACTCGAGCTTCAATGAAACAGGGAGAGAGTATTTGACGGCGGCGGCCGGCTTGAGCCGGACGCTGCTCGGGCCGGTGGCCGGCAAGTTGGGTAAGAAGCGATTGTTGATCGTCGCTGACGGGATGCTGCATTACGTCTCGTTCGGAGCCTTGCCCGATCCGAACAGTCTCAACGCGAGCGCCGGAGGTTGGCAGCCGCTCGTCGTAGAGCACGAGATAGTGAATTTGCCGTCGGCGACGACGCTGGCTGTGTTGCGGCGCGAACTTGCCGGGCGCAAACCGGCGGCCAGGACGGTGGCCGTGCTGGCCGATCCTGTATTTTCCGAAGATGACGAGCGAATCAACTCTGGCGCGCGCCTCGCAGAGCGGCAGACCAATCAGCCGGCTTCCAATCCGGTCAACGAAATTATCAGCAGAAAGCTCGTCCAGATAGCCGGCGCCACGCCAGGCGCCGCGCCGAGCAAGTTGCGCATCAAGCGGCTGCGCTACACTCGGCAGGAGGCCGAACGGATTATGGCCCTCGCGCCGGCGGGCTCGGGGCTGGAAGCGCTCGATTTCGAGGCGAGCCGCGCGACGGTGACGAGCGGTCAACTGAGCCAGTACCGCTACGTCCATTTCGCCACGCACGGGCTGGCCGACAGCGAGCGGCCGGAGTTGTCGACGATCGCGCTCTCGCTCTACGACGAACAGGGCAAGCCGCAGGACGGATTCCTGCGAGCGCATGAAGTCTATAACCTCGATCTGCCTGCCGAACTGGTGACGCTGAGCGCTTGCGAAACAGGATTGGGCAGGCTGACCAGAGGCGAAGGACTGGTGAGCATGACGCGTGGATTTATGTACGCGGGAGCTGCGCGTGTGGTAGTCAGTCTGTGGAGCGTGAACGACCGGGCGACGGCGGAATTGATGGAGAAGTGTTACCGCCGGATCCTGGTCGGAGGCGAGCGCCCGGCGGCTGCTTTGAGAGCGGCCCAGGTGGAGATGTGGAGAGACAAGGGATGGGAAGCGCCGTATTACTGGGCGGCGTTCACACTGCAAGGAGAGTGGCGATAAACCGGCGCCTTGCGAGGAGCGGTAGCGACCTTCAGCGTAATTTTCGCCACAGCTACCTGTCTCTTATCGCACGTTTAGGAGGAATAAAAATGCAAAACAACAAACAAGCGCCGCGCTGGCGCGCAATATCACTTTTGCTCATTTCATGCGCCCTGTTTGGGGCGGCAATGCCGTCGCGTCAGGAAGAAGACGATGAGACGCGCCGGTTGTGGAATAGAAAATTTCAGAAAGAGCGTGAGGATGCCGAGAAACTCAGGCGAGATGCGCAGGCTCCGACGGGGAAGCCGAAGCCGCCGGCGCCCGCCAGGCCAAAGGCGAAACCCGGCGCGGCCCGCGGCGTCGAATTGGATGACCAGTTGATCGGCGTCACCATCTGGCGTTTGCGCCCGGCTTCGGCGGGCGACAGTCGATTACTTGTGGACGAGAAAAGCGCCGCATCCAATCAACTTGGCTTATACGAGCATGAACGAACCACTGTAGAGGCTCTTTTCAAAGAAGGGGAACGCCTGCGCATCAGCGTCGAGGCGCCGCGCGCAGATGACAATTACATCTATGTGATTGACCGCGAGATCTACAGGGAAAAAGGGAAGGAGATATTGCGTGAACCGGATTTGATCTTCCCTTCGCGCAGTACACCGATTGGCGAATCCAAGGTTTCGGCTGGTAAGAGCGTCTACGTTCCTGCGCAAAACGACCAGATCCCTTACTTCACCTTGCAGCGCAGTGACAAGGACCACGTCGGCGAAAGCGTGATCATCATCATTAGCCCGAAGCCGCTGCCTGTTAATGTCGAGCAGCCGGCGATCCAGCCAGCCATGCTCGCGCAGTGGGAACGGCAATGTGGGGGCCAGGCCGAGCGGCGCGAAACGCGCGGCGGCGCGGGCAAACCGCGGACGAAAGAGGAACGGGATGCGGACGAAAACAACCGCAAGCTCGTGCAGGGCGACCCGTTGCCGCAGACTATTTACCGTGTGCGGGCGCCGCTGGGCGCATGCGCCATGGTGTCCATACCGCTGCGGATCACGCCGTGATTGCCGGAACGCAACTAGCCTTTGTCATTTGTCATTCGTCAAATGACCCCAGGCTATTTTCCCGGTCGCGGCAGCGACCGTGTGAATTTAGCCCGGCTTTGAAAAGCCGGGCTAGGGTCAACCGTCACTGCCGCGACGAGTAGTTGTTGTCGCATTTATTTTTCAAACACCATAAGTCCGCGCCACGGTCAAGATCGGTTCCATCCATTTCTTAACTGTGTATCTGGGTAAACAACTCGCGCTACTGCTCCCGTACACGCAATTGCAATGTTGATATTACCCGCGCGAGCGGGAGATGCCCAGCTTCTGCATCTTTGATTGAAGCGTCGTGCGTTTCATTCCCAGGCGGGCCGCCGCGCCGTTGGGACCGCCGATCACCCAGTTGGTCTCGTCGAGCGCGCGTATGATATGACCGCGTTCGGCGTCTTCGAGCGTGGAGATCATCACGGGGACGGTTGGCGCCGATGATTTCAATTCGGAGAGCGAGACTTCAAGTTCCGGGCCCAGCGTCAGAACGACGGCGCGTTCGATGAAATGTTCGAGTTCACGGACATTGCCTGGCCAGCGATAGTTTGTAATCGCCGTCATGACTTCGGCCGGGATGGCTTCGATGCGTTTCTTTAAACGCCGCGCGTATTTTTGCGTGAAGAATCTTGTCAGCGCGGGAATGTCTTCGGTCCGCTCGCGCAAAGGCGGAATCGTGATCGGGAAGACGTTGAGCCGGTAATAAAGATCGCTGCGATATTTTCTGTCCGCGACCAGTTGTTCCAGGTCGGCGTTGGTCGCCGCGATCAAACGGACGTCAACCTTCTGGGTCCGGGCGCTGCCCAATCGCTCGAACTCCTGTTCCTGCAATACGCGCAGAAGCTTCGGTTGCAACTCAAACGGGATGTCGCCGACTTCATCCAGAAACAGCGTGCCTTTGTGCGCCAGCTCGAATCGCCCGACGCGTTGCGCTATCGCGCCGGTGAACGCGCCCTTCTCGTGACCGAACAGTTCGCTTTCGAGCAGCCCAGTCGGTATGGCCGCGCAATTGATTTTGACCAGCGTGCGTTCGTTGCGCCCGCTCAGGGAATGGATCGCGCGGGCGATCAGCTCCTTGCCAGTGCCCGTCTCACCGCGGATCAAAACGGTGGAATCGGTTGGCGCCACAGTCTCGATCTGTTTGAGAATGCGTTTGAACGACTGGCTTGCGCCTATCAACTCCTCGAAGTTGTGTTCGGTGCGGATTTCGTCTTCGAGGTATAGTTTTTCGCTGGCGAGCTTATTCTTGAGCGCGTCTATTTCGCGGTAAGCCAAGGCATTTTCAACCGCGATGGCGATCTGCCCGGCGATCTGTAGGAACAACTCCCCGTCGTCCGGCGTAAAGACGGCCTCTCTTTTGCTGGCGATAGTCATGACGCCGATCACACGGTTGTGACGAAGCAGCGGCGCCGTACAGCTTGATCTCAACCCCTGTTCGACGGAGCGCCTGACCATTTCTGAAGAAAACTTCTGCGCGTCGCCCGGCCCGATGATCACGACTCGCTTCGTGGTGACGGCCAGTTCGGCGGGAGTTCCTTCGATCGGCGTCACCGTCCCTTCCTCAAATAGGTTCAGACCGTCAGCGCTATCTATCACGTAAGCGCCCAGCTCTTTCTTCCGCTCATCGTAAAGTCCCAAAACGGCGAAATCGTGTTGAAACACCTGGCGAAGACTGGCGGAGACTGCGCGAAATAGCGCGGGCGGATCGAGCGCGGAGGCAATGGCGTTGTTCAGATTGAGAAGCAGTTGCAGGCGGTCAGACTGGCGTTTCGCTTGTTGTTCGGCCACGCGCGCCCGCTCGAAGTTCAACGCGTTCTCGACCGCGATCGCGATCTGATTGGCGCTCTGACGGAGCAGTTCGATGTCCTCGGCGGAAAAGGCGTTTGGGCGTTTGCTCGCGACGCCCAGGGCCCCCAGCTTGCGGCCGTGCGCGATGAGCGGAATGTTGCCACAGGATCTGAGTCCGGCGTCGTACGAACGTCTGGTGAAGTCGGAAGGGAACCTCTCCAAATCATATTCATCCAGAAAGACCGGCTCGCCCGACGTAAAGGCCAGTCCCATAACGCTGCCTTCAAGCGGAACCAGATAGCTCTCCTCCACGAGTTCCATTTGCTCCGGGAAGTCTGTCATGACGAGGCGAAGTTTGTCGCTTTCAGGCTCATAGAGCGCAATGCCCGTGGTGTCATGCGGCGACATCTCGCGCAGGGAGCGTGAGATAACCTGGAGCAGTTCATGGAGATCGAGTTGTGAAACGACCGCGTTGTTGATGCGCAAGACCAGGCCCAGGTGGTCGAAGTGGCGCCTGGCTTCCTGCTCGGCCTTACGCGCCCGCTCGAAATTCAGCGCGTTATCGACTGCGATGGCGATCTGAGCGGCGACTTGAGCGAGCAATTCCTGCTGATCTTCAGGGAACGCGTCTTCGCGAAGACTAGCCACGCCCAGCACGCCGAGCTTGCGGCCATGCACGATGAGCGGGACACAACCGCCCGATTTGACGCCGAGCTCGGTAAACCGTTTATTGAAATCAGAGACGGCGTCTTCCGAGCCGGGGCGATTGGTGAAGACCGATTGGCCGGTAGTGAACGCCTTTCCCCCCAGGCTGCCTTTGAGTGGGACCGGCGTCCCCTCGGGAATGACGAACTGCTTGTCGGGGAAATCGTACGCGTAGGCTCGCAGCTGATTGGTGTCGGGGTCATAAAGTGACAAGCCGGCGATGTCATGATGCAACACTTCGCGCAGGCACGCCGCGGTGACGCTTATCAGGTCTCGCAGATCGAGCCGCGATACGATAGCGTTATTGATCTCCAGCATCAGGCGGAGCCGGTCGTATTGGCGTTTCACTTCCATCTCGGCCGCGCGCGCGCGCTCGAAATTGAGGGAGTTCTCAACCGCGATGGCGATCTGAGTGGCGATCTGGCCGAGTAGTTCGATGTCTTCTTCGGTGAAGGCGTCTTCACGGAAACTCAACACGTCCAGCGTGCCCAACGCCCGGTCGCGCGAGATGAGTGGCACACTGCAACTGGATTTGAACCCTGCCGCGACTACGCGTTGCACGACCTCGTGGGGAGACTCCAGTTGGTCGATGCGCTGGAGCACCACCGTCTTCCGTGAAGTAAAGGCCTTCCCCGACGCCGTCCCCATCACGGGAATCAGGTCGGCCATCCCGAAGAACTCCCGATGTAGCGTGTGGTCCAGCGCCTGGACGCGCAACTGGCCGCTGTCGGCGTCGTAAAGCGCCATCCCGGCGAAATCGTACGGCAGCACGCGGCGAAGGCCCGCGGAGATGGCTGCCAGCAACTCCGGCAAGTTGAGGTTGGAAACGACCGCGTTGTTGATGTCGAGCAGCAGTTGCAGGCGCTCAGACTGGCGTTTCGCATGCTCCTCGGCCTTACGCGCCCGCTCGAAGTTCAGCGCGTTATCCACGGCGATCGCCGCTTGATTTGCGATCTGACACAACAATTCCTTATCGTCATCGGAATAGGCGAACTCGCGCTTGGAGGCGAAGCCCAGGACTCCCAGCTTACGACCCTGCGCGATGAGCGGAATGTTGCCGCCCGATATGTAACCGAGCTCATAACCCCGCCTGTCATAATCGGAAATCAAACTGTCTGAATCGGCCTTGTCCAAGAAGGACGGCTGACCGGAGGTGAAGGCTAATCCGGGGAGAGTGTTTTCGAGCGGGATTCGGAGCCATTCTTCGTTGACAATCAGCTCCGACGATAAATCGAATGCAATAGTGCGCAGTTGGCCGCTTTCCTGATCGAACAGGTTCACCCCAACGATGTCATTTCGCATTACTTCGCGAATGCTGGAAGAGATGACCTTAAGAATTTCCCCCAGATCAAGTTTCGAAACCACTGCGGTGGTGATCTTCAGCATCAGTCGCAGGTGATCGAGACTGCGCGCCAGCTCCCGTTCCGCCTCGCGCGCCCGCCCATAGTTGAGCGCGTTATCGACCGCGATCGCCACCTGATTGGCGACCTGAACCAAAAGCTCCCTGTCGTCGTCAGAAAGAGAATTCTCGCGCTTGCTGGCGACACCCAGGACGCCCAGTTTACGCCCCTGCGCGATCAGAGGAATGCTGCCGCCCGATCTGTAGCCATCTTCGAGAATCCGCCTGGAATAATGGGAATTGAATCTTTCCGGATCAGGTTTATTGAGGAAGACCGGCTGGCTGGTGGTAAAGGCCAGCCCGCCGGGTGTGCCTTCTAAAGGGATCGAGATCCCCTTATCCCTGAAGGGATGTCCTGATGGGAATTGAGTCGAAAATGCGATCAGTTGTTCGCTTTTCTGGTCGTAAAGGCCTACGCCGGCGGTGTCACAACCCATCTCCTCGCAAATAGTGGCGGAGATGACGTCCAGCAGTTCCTTCAAATTTAGTTGTGAAACCACAGTATTGGTGACGCGCAGCATCAGCCTGAGGTGATCGAGCTTTCGCTCCAACTCCCGTTCCGCCTCGCGCGCCCGCTCGAAATTGACCGAATTCTCGACCGCGATGGCGACCTGATCGGCGACCTGGGTGAGCAGCTCCAGATCCTCTTCTGTGAACCTGTCTTCCTGTGCGCTACCCACCCCCAAAATGCCGAGCTTTCGGCCGTGTGAAATGAGCGGCGCCAGACAGGCGGAGTTCCGGCTGCCCTCGGTCGCTCGTTGCCCCGGATCAACGGGGAAGCGCTCCGGGTCCGGCCGCTTGAGCAGAAGTGGTTGCCCCGAGGTG
>Ga0075421_100006868_pt1 | contig 13905 bp, 11 predicted proteins | sample SoiMetdeltSBSDD5_FD_75292 | JGI IMG/M metagenome (GOLD analysis project Ga0075421, IMG submission 75292) | Bulk soil microbial communities from a Populus tree surrounding site in Tennessee, USA - Soil MetaG P. deltoides SBSDD5 | ecosystem: Environmental > Terrestrial > Soil > Tree plantation...
CGTCCGCGGCGGCGCGACCCCGGGGAGCGTGCCGGTCGTGAGCAGGTATTGGGCGTCGCGGTACCTGCCCTGGTTTCTCAGTGCGATGAGCAACCACCACCGCGCTTCCAGGAAATCATCCCTCTTCGGTGACTCGAGCAGGAGCTTCAGGTCGTCCGCGATGTCGTACTGATCGAGCAGAATCTTGATGCGGACCTCGAGCAGCGGGTTCCTCGGCCCAGGATTGTGCAGCGTCGATTTCCGAAGTGCGTCGCGCGCGGTGGATGTGTCCCCCTGTCGCGCCGCGGCCCAGGTGACGAGCTCCCACGCCGGCGTCCAGTCGGGACGCAGCGCCGCGTAGCGCCGCGCGGTACGCAAGGCAGACGGCAAGGAGTCCGACCAGAAGTAGACGTCGGCGAGCGAGGCGAGGTCCTTACAGAGATAGCACGGGGTCGTGGCCCCGAGCGCGGCCGAGTCGATGACGATCGCACGCTCGAGGGCGCGTGTGGCGCCCTCCCAATCCCCGACGAATTGACGCGCCCGGGCCACGGCGGCGAGCGCGCGCGCATCGTTAGGGTATCGCGTCGCCAACGTCTCCGCGACGGGCAGTGCGCCGGGCGAGCCAAGGATGAAACTCAGGAGGTCCACGGTGATGACGAGCCGCTCACGCTCCGACGCCCGTTGGGCGAGGCGAAGTGCGCGGTCGCTCGGCGCGGACGACAGTGGGCTGTCGGTCAGCAACGCGTCGTAGTACGCGGCCATGGCGAACGTCGAATCGTCTTCGAGCGCCGCACGCATCATCTGGTGCGCGAGGCCATGGTCGAACCGGTAGTACGCCCGCAGTCCTTCCTGATACAACCGATAGGCAGTGGCCGAGCGTGTGGTCACATCTGCGTCGGGAGCGGACCGGCCGCCACGCTCCAGGTTTCGCGCGACGATGGCAGTAACGCTGTCGACGAGCGCGGGGTTGGCCGCGATCGCGCCGCTGGCGTCCGGTTGACGCTGGAGGAGCGCACGGGCAGCGACTCCGACGATCACGACGGCGGTCATGCTGACCGCCAATCGCGTTAGGCGACGGCTTCGAATGGGCTGGTCCCCCGCGATGGCCGTGGCGGGCGCCGCCTGTGATCCCGAAACTGGCGTAGCCACCGTTTCAGCCGCAGTTACTCCCGGAGCCGGAGTCGCCACTGGCACCGGCGCTGACCGAAGCCTGGCCTCGAGGCGCTGGATCTCCGGATCTGGCTCCGTTTCCAGCTCGCGCCGCACGAGCGCAGCGTGGTATCGCACGAAGTCCAACGCCTCCGCACGATCACCGCGTGCCGCGAGCGCCGTGAGGTAGCCTACGGCAAACCTGCCGCTCAGCGGGTCGAGGTGGGTGAGCTGTCGCCACCAGCCGACAGCCGCATCGGTTTCGTTCGCGGCCGAGGCCTCGGCGGCCAGGGATGCGATCGCGGTGCTCGCCGCGGTGTGCAGTCGCGCGCGCTCTTCCTCGACCCACCGCTGGAAAGGCGCGGCGGAAAGCAGATAAAACCCGGCGAGAAACGGCCCTCGCACGAGTGTCGCGGCAGCCGCGCGGTCGCCTCGGCCCAGTGCGGCACGGAACTCGACCACGTCGGCGGCAATCGCGGACGGGTCGAGGCTCAGCGCGAAATCCGATCGGATGATCTCGCGCCCGACCTCCTGCCGCAGCGTGTACATCGCCTGACGAAGCGAGTGTCGAGCACGCTCTTCGTCGACGTCAGGCCAGAGCAGCCCGGTCAGTCGCTCGCGAGAAACGTGGCGGTCCCCCTCGGCGGCGAGCACGGCCAGGAGGGCGAGCCGCTGCGCGCTGAGCCGGGGTGCGACAGCCTCGTTGACGGATTCGAGCGCGAGTCCGCCGAACGTCACGAGGTGCAGCATCAGGGCTAACCATGATATGGCGGCCCCATGCTGTCAAACGGACAGTTCGTCCCACTCCGGTGACACGTCTGACGGTCGCTGACGCGCCAATGTCGGGCGGATGACGCTCCGCCCATACCATCGGCTGCGGGGAGCACCCTTCTCGTCGTCTACCCGCGAGGTCCCATGCGCATCATCAGTGGAGCCGCCCTCGTCGTTGCCGCGCTTCTCGCCGTAGCCGTCCCGCGCCCCGCGGAGTCCCAGATCGGCGGCTTCATCAAGAAAAAGGCAACCGATATCGCGAAGGGGAAGGGCGGCGAAGCCGAGAAGGGGTCGACGGCGCAGACCGATAGCTGCGGTCCGGTCACACCCCAGAAAGTGCAGGACTTCCTTCGGGGACTTCAGGCGGAGGGGTCCGCGCGAAACGAATTCGATTCCAAGGTCGCCAAGGAGGAGGCCAGCAGGGCCGAGGCGGAGCCACGGATCAAGGCGTGCCGGGACGCAGAAAACGGGGGCGCGACCTTCCAGAAGATGATGACCGAGGGATTCACCGGCGCCAACCCTCCCTCAACCGGGCCCGCCGTGCAGGCACAGATGGACAAGAACAAGGCGAAGTACGAGGAATACCTGGACAAGAAGTGCGGGAAGGTCCCCCCGCCCACCTCGTACGATCCGGGCGACACCTACCGAAAGGCGCACGCCGCGGGCGCCAAGGAAGCTGGGATGTCGGAGTATTGCTACGACGTGCTGGCGGATCGTGTCATCGCGTTCTGCAAACTGGGCAAGAAGGACCAGACGACCGCGGTGGAGAAGGGGCTTCGCGTCGACAAGACGCATGAATGGCTGTTCGCGGCAGACGAGGCCAAGGCAATTCAGCCGCACTGCGGCGAGCTCATGGCGGCGCTGAAAAACGCCGGCAACACGCTCGCGCAATAATGCGATTCGTCGCGCTGGTGTTGCTCGCGGGCACCGCGGTCTGGGAGCCGGTGCGTCCAGGCGTTTGGCAACGCGAGTCACGTATGGCGAGCACTGGGGCGCTGGCGCCGGTTCGAGCCGTCGCGGTACGCATCGATCCGCGTCGCGTGGCTTTTTCCCTGGGGCCGTTTGAACACGGCCGGTCATGGACCATCGACAGCGTGGGTGCGCTCGACGCGGTCGCGTTCAACGCCGGGCAGTTTCGGACCAGCGGGAGCTGGGGCTGGGTCGTCCGCGACGGTGTCGAGGTGCAGGCTCCAGGTAGCGGTTCCGTGGCAATGGCATTCGTGGTGGACAGCAACGGCGTTCCATCGCTCATTGATCAGTCCGAGGTGTCAGCGTGGCGCGGGCACGTACGGCTCGCGTTTCAATCCTATCCCGCGCTTCTCGTCGGGAACGGGGCGCTTCCGTGGGAGCTCCAGGAGAGCGGCCGCGGCGTCGATCTCGCGCACCGTGACAGCCGGCTGGCGTTAGGCATCCGGGATGACGGGTCGGTCGTCGTTGTCCTCACGCGGTTCACCGGGCTGGGACCCGGACCTGGCGAAATGCTTCCGTGGGGCCCGACGGTGCCCGAAATGGCGGCGTACATGCGCTCACTCGGGTGCCGGCGAGCGATGCTACTCGACGGCGGCGTCTCAGGCCAGTTGGCAGTCCGGAGTCAAAACGGGGCGCTGCGCCGGTGGCCGAACTGGCGCGAGGTGCCACTGGGGCTCGTCGTGACGCCGTTAGGCGGCGAGCAACCGCCGCACGTGGCACGCGTGGCCGCAAAGCGATTCTAACCAACGAGGGGTTATGTTGACTACGCGCGTGTTGTGCGCCGCATTCGTGCTGGCAGCGGTCGTAGCGGCTCCGAGCTCCGCGTCCGCCCAGAGCCTCGGCTCGCTGAAGAAGAAGGCGGAGGAAGAAGCCAAGAAGAAAGCGCAGGCCGCCGTCGAGAAGAAGCCGAGCGTCGATACCGCGACCCAGAAACCGGCGGCGGCGCCGGCATCTGCCTCGCCCGGAACCCCGGCAACCACGTCTGCCGCACCGGCTCCCGCCGCGTCCGCCTCGAGCGACGCCGCGGCCGCGAAGCCTAACGCGAAGGTATGGGAGAACTACGACTTCGTGCCGGGCAACAAGGTGATCTTCTACACCGATTTTTCCGAGGACAAGGTCGGGAACTTCGCGCGTGGCCTGAAGTATCGGGGTGGTTCCGCCGAAATCGTCGAGCGCAACGACACGAAGGTCCTTCGCGCAACCAACAACGCCGAGTTCCTGGTGCCGGTCGGCAAGAAGCTGCCAGAGCGGTTCACGCTCGAAGTGGACGTGAGGGCGCCACTCAGCGGCGTCATGAATCGAGCGCTTTCCTTCGAGGGCGGGGCGGAGCAAACCGGCGACGACAAGTCGGCCTGGATCACGTGGAACCCGCAGGGCGCCTGGATTCAGGGGTCCGGTCTCAACATGTCTAGCGGGGGCGTGCAAGCCCCGGAAGCGATGGTGTCCACGTTCGCCGGCAACGTCACGCACATTCGCGTGCTCATGGACGGCGCCTACTTCAAGATGTACGCGAACGAGCGCCGGATGTACAACATTCCCGAGCTGGCGTTCAGGCGCGACTCCGTCATCCGCGTGTCGTTAGGCGGCGCCGAGGAGGACGGGATGGCCGTCTATGTGACGAGCATTCGCGTCGCCGAGAGCGAAACGGACGTCCTGTACGACGCGCTCGCGGCCAAGGGCCGGTGGGTCACGCAAGGCATTCTGTTCGCCACGGGAAAGGCGGACGTGCAACCCGAGTCGCGTCCGGTGCTCAAGGAGATTGCGAGCACGCTGAAGCAGCACGCTGACCTCAAGATCCTGATCGAGGGGCACACGGATAATGTGGGCGCGCCGGCGTCGAACCTGACGCTGAGCGACGCCCGCGCCGCGGCGGTGAAGACGGCGCTCGTTGGGGAGTTCGGGGTGGACGGGAGTCGGATCACGACAAAGGGGCTCGGCGATACGAAACCGTCGGTGCCTAACACGACCAGTGCCGGACGGGCGCAGAACCGGCGCGTGGAGGTGGTCAAGCAGTGATCGCCCGTGATTTTTGCGCCATCAGAAAGTCGCAACCACGAACGCTGAATGCGCTGAGGTACTGCACGCTGAGGACGCTGAGAAGACCACATCTAGTAGCCGTGCAAGTGTTTTCCAGCGTATTCAGCGGCGCTTGCGTCTGCGTACTCAGCGTTCGTGGTTGCCTTTCGTCGTCGAATATTCGTGGTTGCGATAGGTATCGCGTTCGTGCCTGCGGCATCCCGCCACGAAGCGCGTTGACGCGATGATGTCGTCGCCATGCCACCGAAGCAGATTGCATGGCATGACCCCTCGCCGATCACGGCCGCCCGGCCGACATCTTCCCGAAGCAGACTACCCATTGCAGGACATCACAGGGCAGATCATCGAAGCGTTCATTCACGTCCACCACGAGTTCGGATATGGTTTTCTTGAGTCCGTGTATCGGAAGGCTCTCGCCGTCGAACTTCGACGACGCGGCCTCTCGATCGAGCAGCTGGTTCGGTATGAACTGGTCTACTACGGGGTCCCGATTGGTGTCTATGAGGCAGACCTCGTGGTCGAACGATCAGTGATCGTCGAAACCAAGACCGGGCTGGTGCTCGACCCCGTTGCTCAAGCGCAAGTCCTGAACTACCTGAAGGCATCCCATCTCCCGGTGGGCCTCGTCGTGCATTTTGGTCCCCGTCCGCTGGTCAAGCGTGTGGTCCGCTCCAGGTACTACTCGCGGCTCGGCACAGCCCCATTGTCGGACGAGACACCGGTCCCAATCGCTCAAGCATCGAATGATCGAGAGCAGGACGAGCGACCGGACGACGGACGGAACCACGAACGCTGAGTACGCTGAGGAACGGCACGCTGAATACGCTGAGAAAAACCTGAGACAGAATTCCGCCATCGGTTCTCAGCGTGCCGTTCCTCAGCGTACTCAGCGTTCGCGGTTGAAGTTCTCCGATTGCCGCGATAAACCCAGCACCGATCATCCTTCTTCCTTGAGAACGGTCATCGGACTAACACGCCCGGCACGCCACGCAGGGATTGCGGCCGCACCCACGGCGACCGCGAGCAGCACGAGCACAGCGCTCACGAGAACGCCCGGCTCACGCGCCGACGTCTCGAACAGCAGCGACTGCACAAACGGCGCCGCGAGGAGCGCGATGACAATCCCCGCCACGCCACCAACGGCCGCCCTCCTCACCGCGTCGCGCACGACGAGGCCGGCAATGCCACTCGTCGACCCGCCTAACGCCAGCCGAATGCCGATCTCGCGCGTCCGTTGTGTCACGAGGTACGACACGACCGCGAACAGGCCCACCGCCGCGATCGCCAGTGCCAGCAGCCCGAACGCCGAGAAGAGCGTTGCGCCCAGCCGCCACGAGCGGAGTTGCGGGTCGATGAGCGTCTGATACGGCGATACCCGCGCGTACACCGCTCTCGAGCTGGTGCTCTGGATGATGCGCTGGATCGGCGTCACCAGTCGCTCCGGGTCGGCCGCGGTGCGAACAAGAATCCCGTGGTACTCGGGGATGTTCGGGAACGGCGCCGGTGGGGTCTGGCCTAACGGGACGTAATACTGCATCAGCCGTGCTTCATTCCCTTCCGTGCGCAGCGAACGCGCGCGCGAATCGCGCACGACACCCACGACCGTCCGACACGGCAGAAACGCCGCCGCGGACATCGGGTCGCCGAGGTTTGGATCCCCCGCGTGGCCGGCCTGGACGCACCGGCCGATCGCGCTCCGGCCCGGCCACATCGTACGCGCCATCGTCTCGTTCACCAGAACCACGAGCGGCGTGCCGGCCGTATCGCCTCGTGTGAACAGACGACCCTCACGCAGCTTCACACCCATCATGTCCAGATACGCCGGCGTCGCGGCGTACATGATCGGCAGCTGCTGCGCGGCCGGCGACGGCATCTCATACCCGGGCACGTGAATGGGCGGAATGTTGTGTGAGGAGAACGGCATTCCCTGAACGAGCGTCACGCCCGCCACCCCGGGGACGCTCGCGATCCGCTGCGCGGCTTCGGCGTGTACGCGATCGTGTTCCGGCGCGGGCGTCGGTCCACGGAAATCGAGCGTGATGTGAAGGAGATGTGCGGTCGAGAACCCGAGATCCTGCGACTGCACGCGCTGGAGACTTCGCACGAACAACCCCGCGCCGACCAGCAACACTACTGACATCGCCACCTGCACCGCGAGCAACCCATGTTGATACACCACGCGGCCCGAGGCCCCGTGTCCACCGCCGGCGCGCAGCTCGAGCGAGAGGTTCCGCCGCGCCTGCTGCGCGATCGGCCCAAGGCTCGCCACGAGTCCCGCTGCGGATGCAGCAACGATCGACGCGAACAGCACTCCCGGCTCGACGAGCGTCGTCACCACTGCGACGTTAGGCAGCAGCAGGACGCGGACGATGTCGCTGATCCAATGCGCCAGCACGAGGCCGAGCGCGCAGCCGGCGAGCGACAAGAGAAGGCTCTCGATCACCGATTGACGAGCCAGGTGCTCCAGGCGAGCACCCAGCGTCAGCCGAACGGCTGCCTCGCGACGCCGCTTGGCAGCACGCAGCAAGAGCAGCGTGCCCACGTTCGCCGTCGCGATCAGCAGGACGACCACCGAGACGCCCGTGAGCCAGAGCGCGATGCGTGCCTGCGGGGTCGTGCGTGCCCCGCGCCCCGGCATGACCGGCTCGAGCGGTACGGCCGTCAGTCGATCCGCCGGCCCAGCCGGGAGCGTTTCTCGAAGCGTGCCGAGCGCGAGGTTCTCGGCCTCCTTCCGCGCGACTCCTTCACGCAGATGGGCGACGATCGAGACCATCCGGATGCGCGCGTCGCTCCACCACCCTGCCCCGCGGTTGCGCATCGCGGTCGTCAGTGGAATGAAGAGATCCGCCGGAGCGAGGTCGGTTCCGTTGAATCCTCGCGGCGTCACGCCGATGATCGTCAGCAGCTGACCGTCGACGACGAGCTGTTGACCGACCGCGGATGCTTCGCCCGCGAAGCGTCGTTGCCAGAACGCATGGCCCAAGACCACGACATCGTTGCCGTTAGGCAGCTCATCGTCGGAAGGCCCAAAGAGTCGTCCCGCGACCGGTTTCACGCCGAGCGCCGCGAAGTACTGCCCCGACGCCTTGACTGCCGGCACCTCGACAAGGTCGGCTCCCTCCCCGGCCGTCACCGAGTCGGCCAACACGGCGGCAACAGCGTCGAACGCGCGATCCAGGGCCGCCAGGTCGCGGAATGCGGGATACGACGTCGATGACATCGTAAACACGCTGCCGTCGTCGGTCGTGAGCGTCGTCGCTACGCGGACAACACGTTCGGCGTCCTGAACGCCAGGTGGCGGCGCGAGCATGAGCCGACGGACCAGACCGAACATCGCGGCGTTCGTCCCGATGACGAGCCCGAACGTCAGCACGATCCCGGCGACGAACGTTGGCTCACGCCGGAACGTGCGGAGCGCATAACGAATGTCGGTCAACGACGTCATTTCCCGGCCGGACGCCTGACCAGTGCGAACGTGCCGCTCGGCGGCTTCTCGCCGGGCGGGAGTTGCGGCCAGTCCTCGAGGGCAACGGTACCCGCAATGCTGTCGCGCGACACGATCTTCCCGGCGTACACCCAGAAGCCACCGCCGCTATTCTCCTGCTTCCAGCGCATCTCGCCGTGGACGACCGTCGTTTCGAGGTGCGGTGCGCGTGCACCGTTCGGGAGAATCGTTGCGCCAGAGTAGTCGCCTTTCGCGCTGTCGGCGACGATCAGGACCATGACGATGGGAATGTCGTGCTCGCCGCCGGGACCATTGCGCAGTGTGAACGTTCCGTCCCACACGCCGGCATACGGGTGTTGTGCGCTGCGCGGAATTCCCTTGGGCGCCTCACCTCGCGCCGGACCGCCGGCGCCATCCGGAGCGCTGCGGCGCACCTGCGCCTGCGCATTGCTGCCCCCGACAGCCGCGACGAGCACGATCGCGAGCCAGCTCATCACAAGTCGATTCACGAGATCCTCTCGATCGGATGACGTGCACACACGCAGCGTCGACGCCGCGACGTCCGATCGATAGTCGCGTGTCCTGCAAGCGACCAGTCGGTAGGGGGCGGGCGCACGGAAATTCGGGGCGGATGCACGGGTGACATCCTGAGGCGGCAGGCTTGCTGTCATCCCGAGCGCAGCGAGGGATCCTCATCGTCCCGACAGATCCTCTCTTTCGGGATGATGAAGATCCTTCGCCTGACGGCTCAGGATGACAACTGCTGGACGCGTCATGGCAAAACCGCTAACGTGTCGGGGCGTACAGGACGCATCCCGTCCGCGGAAAGGGCCGAGCCCACCTGTGCAGTGGCAGTCACAACACCTTCGATCTTCTTTCAGCCCGGCGTGCGGACGCGGGCGGCTCTCGAGAGGAGATCGTCATGACCGAACCCGCCTCGCGGCTGCCAGCGCGTCCGTCGCTGGAACAGCTCCGCAAACAAGCCAAGAACCTGCTGCGTGACTACCGCGCCGGCGACGCCGACGCGGCCACTCGTGCGCGTGCGGTGATCCCCCGAATCGGCGACGACAGCTCGGGGCTCGCGCTCGCCGACGCACAGTTCATCATCGCGCGCGAATACGGATTTCAGAATTGGGCCGCGCTCGTTCAGCACGTCGAGCACATCAACCCGTCGAGCGTGGCGCCACCGCATCGGCCGCCCATTCGTCCCTTCGAGATGCGCACCGGGCAGGTCATCACACTTCCCGATGGTGGCGCCGTCCCGGCGGATACCGTGTGGAGCATGTATCTCGCCACACACGCGGGCGATCTCGATCATGTGAAGGCGCTCGTGTCCCGCCATCCGGGGCTGGCGCGCCATGAGTACAACTACACGCCACCCATTCACTTTGCCGTACGCGAGGGTCACGCGAAGCTCGTTAGGTTCCTCTTGGAGCGTGGCGGCGCCGATCCCTCGTATCGGAGTTACCCGTTTGGCGACTCCCTGCTCACCATCGCCGAGGACCGAGAGCATGCAGCGGTGTCGAGGGTATTGCGAGAGCACCTTGCCACGCGTTTCGCGCTCAAGGATGGGCTGGCGGCAATTCTCGACGCGGCACAGAAGGGAGATCTCGCGACTGTGGAGCAGGAGCTGCGTAGAGATGAGTCGCTGGCACGAGGGAGCAACGACGTCGGGATGACACCGTTGCACGCGGCCGCGAACAATGGTCACCTCGCGGTGGTGCGCGCACTGCTGGCCGCAGGCGCTCCGGTGGACGCGATCATGGGTGACGGCTATCGCCCCATCCACAACGCGCTCATGCCGCGCGGCCGAGTGCGTCCGGCTCCCGAGGCGTCGCGAGCGGTTGCCGACGCGCTCATCGCCCACGGAGCGGAGTACACCATTGTCGTGGCGCTGCTTCGCGGTGACCGGCAGTTCGCCATCGCGGCACTCGCACGCGATTCGTCGCTCGCGAACGTCGAGGATACTTGTCATCGCCGCCCGATCTCCATCGCAGCCGAGCGCGACGATCTCGAGATGGTTCGGCTGCTGTTGAAGAATGGTGCCGACCCGAACCTTCCCGAGGAAGGAGCACCGCGTGGCCACGCGCTCTGGACTGCGGTGTACCATCGTCGTCGCGAGATGGCACGCGTGCTCGTCGAGCACGCAGCGGATCCTAACGCGATGGTCGAGTCGAGCGGAACACCGATGATGCACGCGCTCAAGGATCCGGAGCTGTACGCGCTGCTCCGCTCCCACGGTGGGATCGATGAGCCCACCGAGCGCGAGCAGTTGCAGCGAAGCGTCGGTGATGATCTCAAGGCTACCGAGATGTGGCTGGAGCGGCATCCGTCGGCGATCACGGACGAAGCCGCGTTCTGGAACGAGGGGATTCTCGCCGGTCCCGCGCGGGACGGAAACCACGCCATGCTCGAGCTGCTCATCCGCCACGGCGCAACCGTGCCGAAAGTCTCGAAGTGGGGCCGGTACTATTACTTCAAGCACACCGACACCGCGGCGCTGCTGCTGAAGCACGGCATGGATCCGGACCACATGAACTGGCACTACACAACGCTGCTGCACCATGTCGCGTCCGACGGCGACATCCCCAAGGCACGCCTGCTGCTCGATCACGGCGCGACGATCGATGCGATCGACGAGGAGTACCGCTCCACACCGTTAGGCATGGCCGCGCGCTGGGCACGAACAGACATGGTCGACTTCCTCCTCGAGCGCGGCGCGGATCCGACGCGTGCCGGCGATCCCGGGGCGACACCGTTGGCGTGGGCCCGCAAGAAAGGACACCGGGACGTCGAGTCCCTGCTGGATCGGGCGTCAGGGTAAGAGGGTAAAGTCGCATGCAACCCTTTCGCTGTCCCGCGTCACTCATTCGATGATGCAGGACGCCGAACACGACGACGCGCTGCTCGAGCGGCTCGCGCGCACGGGTGACGCCCGGGCGTTCGACGTGCTGTACCGTCGGCACACGGGGGTTCTGTATTCGACGGCCTGGTGCCTGACGGGGGACGCCGACGTCGCCGCCGACCTGGTGCACGACGCCTGGGTGCGCGCGGTGGAGTCGGCGGCCGCGTTCGAGCGGCGGTCGTCGTTCCGCACGTGGATCACGGGCATTCTGATCAATCGTCACCGGGAGCACGAGCGGGCGAGCCGCCGCGAATCGGTCGACTCTGACGCTCGCCAGGGCGTCGACGATGTGGTCGATCACGCGTTGGCCTCGCCACTCGACACGTCGGGCATCGACCGAATCGACCTCGAGGCGGCGATCGCCGCGCTGCCTCCCGGATTTCGGCAGGTGCTGGTGCTACACGACATCGAAGGATTCACCCACGAGGAGATCGCCGAGGCGCTCGGGCTCGTCCCCGGCACGTCGAAGAGCCAGCTCGCGCGCGCTCGACGGCGTGTTCGAGACATGCTGTCGGGCGGAGTGCCGCGGACGATCACATGATGCACATGACTGACGACTTCAATACTGACGGGGGACGGGGCTCGCTGCGGGAACGGTTGCCAGTGATCGAACCCCCGACCGAGCTTGCGGCGCGAGTGAACGCGACGCTCGAGAGTCGGGGACTCATCAGGCCCGTCGGTTCGGTTCGGCCGCACCGAAACCCATGGGTTGCGCGACTGGGCTACCTCGCGGCCGGGATTTTCCTCGGTTTCGCGATTCGTGACGCGTTAGGCGTGACGAGCGGCCGTCCGTCCGCGGCGGCGACTGCGGGCCAGTACGTACTGCTGCTCTATGGTGATCCGCCGGACGACACGGGCGCCGTGCACGTCGCGCGCGAGCGGGAATACGGTCGCTGGGCATCGGAGCTCAGGGGCGGCGTTCGCTGGGTCGCGGGCCACGAGCTGGACGATGTAATCGAGACCATCGGTCCGCCGGGCGGCTCGCTCGGCAACGATCGCCTTGCGGGCTACTTCGTCATCGACGCGCCGTCGCGCGAGCGCGCGGCCGAGGTGGCGCGGTCGTGCCCGCACCTCAAGTACGGAGGCCGCGTGGTCGTGATGGCGGTCGCCGACTGATCGGAGCAGAAGACGATGGTTTCTCCACCGAGACTCACCCGTAGCGCGCCTTACTTTCCCGTCGCCGACGTCGCACGCGCTGTCGAGCATTACCAACGAGTGCTGGGCTTCCAGACCGAGTACTCGGCCGGCTCACCCCCGGAGTTCGCGATCGTCACCCGCGATGGGCTCTCGATCATGCTTCGCCGCGTCGCCGACGCGCATCGTATCAGCCCTAATGAGGAGCAGGGCGGGACCTGGGACGTGTTCTTCTGGGTGAGCGACATCCGCGCCCTCCACGCGGAGCTCGTCACCAACGGTGCCGACATCGTGTATGGTCCCGTCCTCCAGGAGGCCTACCACATGACCGAGCTCGCTGCCCGCGATGCAGACGGCTATGTGCTCGGCTTCGGCCAACCCGTTACCGATTGACCTGATTCCCCGCGATCCACACCGACGCGATGCGCCGGACGTTCGAGATGCTCGCCAGCGGGTCGGCGTCGAGCACGACGAAGTCGGCCCACTTCCCCGGCTCGATCGTGCCGAGATCGCGGTCGAGCTTCATGCACCGAGCGGCATCGCGCGTGGCGGCGGTGAGCGCCTGACGTGGCGTTAGGCCGGCACTCACCATCTGCTCGAGCTCCATGAGCTCGAAGTAGCCCTGGAAACGTCCGGCTGGCCCGGTGTCGGTGCCCATCGCGATCGGCACGCCGGAGTCGGAGAGCGTCTTGAGATTCCGTTTGGCGACCTCGAGCGCAACCTTGTACCGCTGCGCAGCCGGGCTCGCACGCATCGCTTGCTGAGCCTCCGGCCTCGAGACGTTCGCCATCCACTCGCGATTCGCGTGCGTCAGGAAGAGAGAATCGGAGAAGAAGTCGGGTGTCTGCTCGTACACGAAGGTCGAGACCTCGCGCATGAGTGTGGGGCTCACGCAGACGTTTCGCTTCTTGAGCTTCCCGATCACCTCGGCGTCGACGTCCGCGTCGCGAATGCTGTGGGCGACAAAGTCCGACCCGGCGTCGAGGAGCGACTTGGCATCGGCGAGATAGAAGAGGTGCGTGGCGACGCGCATGTCGCGCTTGTGCGCCTCGTCGATGACGGCCCGATAGACTTCCGGCGTCATCTTCGGCACGGTGCCGAGGTTGTCGTCGACGCGAATCTTGACGATGTCGACCTTCTGCGCGGCGTCGGCGGCGACCTGCGTTCGCGCCTCGTCCGGCGTCTTTGGCGTTAGGACGGTGCCGGCGAGGAACACACGTGCGCGGTCGAGCGTTGGCGTGTTCTGCGCGGCACGGGCCGCGAACACGGATGGCGGCTCGCCGCCGAGACTGAAGACGGTGGTGACGCCGTAGGCGGCGTAGGTGCTGAGGTCCTTGGGGTCGTTGACGTGACCGTGGGCGTTGATGATGCCGGGGATGACGGTCTTGCCCGCGAGCGAGGTTTGCTGGGCGCCGGCTGGTATCGTGACGCTGCTCGCTGGCCCGGCCGCTACAATACGTCCCTCGCGGACGACGATCGTCGCGTTAGGTACAGGTGCGCGGGCGGTGCCATCGAT
>Ga0075421_100006869_pt1 | contig 13905 bp, 10 predicted proteins | sample SoiMetdeltSBSDD5_FD_75292 | JGI IMG/M metagenome (GOLD analysis project Ga0075421, IMG submission 75292) | Bulk soil microbial communities from a Populus tree surrounding site in Tennessee, USA - Soil MetaG P. deltoides SBSDD5 | ecosystem: Environmental > Terrestrial > Soil > Tree plantation...
AGCCGCGCGCGCCGTTTTCTGCGCGAAGTCGATTCGAGCTCGGTCATGGTGAACGCGTCCACGCGTTTCGCCGACGGGTACGAATTCGGTCTCGGCGCGGAGATCGGAATATCCACCGACAAGCTTCACGCCCGCGGACCCGTCGGACTCGAGGGACTCACGTCGCTCAAGTGGGTCGTGATCGGCGACGGACACATCAGACAGTGAGCAACGTCATCGAAGTCAAAGTCCCCGACATCGGGGACTTCAGCAATATCCCGGTCATCGACGTGCTGGTGAAAGCGGGTGACCGTATCGGCAAGGAAGACGCGCTCGTCACGCTCGAGTCCGACAAGGCGACGATGGATGTGCCGTCGCCCGCCGCCGGGGTCGTGCGCGACCTGAAGATCAAGGTCGGCGACAAAGTCTCCGAAGGCACGCTGCTCCTCACGCTCGAGTCGCAGGACGAAGGCAAACAGGCTCCCGAAGCGCGAGCGCCGAAGGAACCTGCCGCGGCACCGAGCCAGGAGGCGAAAGCGCCGTCCAGGGAAGTTCCGCGCGATACGATGCCGGCGACGCCTCCTGCAGCGCGCGTTTCGTCTCCCCGCGAGGGCGTCGATATCAATGCCGAAGTCGTCGTGCTTGGCGCCGGCCCCGGCGGCTACACCGCAGCGTTTCGAGCCGCCGATCTCGGGAAGAAAACGGTACTCATCGAGCGCTATCCGACGCTCGGGGGCGTGTGCCTCAACGTGGGCTGCATTCCTTCGAAGGCACTGCTGCACATCGCGAAAGTCATCACCGAAGCAGAGGAAACCGGCCACGCAGGCATCTCCTTCGGCAAACCGAACATCGATGTCGGCAAACTGCGCGCGTGGAAAGCCGGCGTCGTCGGCAAGCTCACGAAAGGCCTCTCGGGTCTCGCGAAGCAGCGCAAGGTCGACGTGGTGCAGGGACGCGGCGAATTCGCCTCGCCGAACACGATACGAGTAGACACCGCCGACGGTCCGAAGACAGTCGGTTTCGATCACTGCATCATCGCTGCAGGTTCATCGGTCGCGCGCATCCCCGGCTTTCCGTACGACGACCGCCGGATTTTCGATTCGACCGGCGCGCTCGAGCTGCCGGAAATTCCGAAGCGATTGCTCGTCGTCGGCGGCGGCATCATCGGGTTGGAAATGGCCACGGTCTATGACGCGCTCGGCAGCCGTATCACCGTCGTCGAGTTGATGGATTCGCTCATACCCGGCGCCGACAAGGATGTCGTGCGCGTGCTCTCGAAGCGCATCGAGAAGCGCTACGAGCGCATCCTGCTGAAAACCAAAGTCACGCGCATCGAGCCGCAAGCCGATGGGCTCAGAGTGACGTTCGAAGGCGAGAAAGCGCCGCAGCCGCAGGTCTACGATTACATTTTGATGGCCGTCGGCCGCAGGCCCAACGGACGCGACATCAAGGCCGAGGCCGCGGGCGTGGCCGTAAACGAGCGCGGCTACATTCCGGTCGACAAGCAGCTCCGGACGAACGTCCCGCACATCCATGCGATCGGCGACGTCTGCGGCGAGCCAATGCTCGCGCACAAGGCGAGCCATGAAGGGAAAATCGCTGCGGAAGTGATCGCCGGACACAAAGCGTATTTCGACGCGCGGACGATTCCATCCGTGGCGTACACCGATCCGGAGATCGCATGGATGGGCCTCACGGAGAGCGAGGCGCAGGCGCAGGGGATCGAGATCGAGAAAGCCGTGTTTCCGTGGGCCGCAAGCGGACGCGCGCTCGCCACCGGGCGCGACGACGGACTCACGAAGCTCCTCTTCGACAAGAAGAGCCGCCGGCTGCTCGGCGCCGCGATAGTGGGTGTCAACGCGGGCGAGCTCATCTCGGAAACAGTGCTGGCGCTCGAAATGGGCGCCGATGCGGCAGACATCGGCCTCACGATCCATCCGCATCCCACGCTCTCCGAAACCGTTTTCTTCGCCGCCGAAATTGCCGAAGGCAGCATTACGGATCTGTACATGCCGAAGAGATCGTGAAGACGCATCGCTCTCCCGGGACAGCGGCCGCTTTTTCGCGGCCGCTGTTGCTTTCAGCCTTACCCGACTGCAACGAACTCCACGCCGTTCTGCTGTAACCCGACGAGGCTGATGTTGCCTTCGTTGAGCGGCTGATCCGCCGCGAGCGCGAGCAGCTCGGCCTGGGTCATCGTGCCGCCGCTACCCTGCAGCAGTCCGACGAAGAAATCGCGTGTGGCATCCGAAGGTAGAGTCCCCACCACGTTGCGATAGACCGTGTTCACGAAGTCCACGTTGCTGCGCGATCCGGCGAGCGACAGGTAGAGGTCCGTGCCGAGCGCGAGATCTGCAACCTGCACCAGGCTCAAGCCCTGGTCGAAGATGCTGATGCCGACGCCGACGAGATCCGGCGTGACGCTGTTCGCGCCGAATGCGGCGCCAATGAGCCTCACCGTATTGCCGGCGGACTGTCCCACGCCGAGATCAAAGGCGACGGCTTCGTCGGCAAAGCGCAGGCGCTCGACACGCGACAGCGTGTCAGTGCCGTCCGTTCCCGCCTGGTCCGTCACTGTGAATCCGGTGGCCGTTCGAACGACGCTGTACCCGCTTCGCACTCCTCCATACACCGCAGTATCCGCTCCACCCGCCCCGTCGATCGTGTCATCGCCGGCGCGCCCGCGAAGCTCGTTGATCCCGTCAGAGCCGATGATCGTGTCGTCGAAGTCCGAGCCTTCGGCGTTTTCGATCGACACCAGCACGTCCGTACCGCCCAGCGCGAGAATGCCACCTGGACCGTTGTAGCCGTCCAGCGCAGCGCCGAGGGTGAGGCTGATTTGCACTGCCGCCGGATCGCCGCCGTAACTCACCCAATCATTGCCGGGGCCGCCGTCCATGAGATCGCTGCCGCCGCGGCCGCGAAGCCATTGATCACCGAAGCCGCCGCGTAGGATGTCGCTCGAATGCGTTCCACCCAGGCCTTCGATGTTGATCAGCGTATCCGTCCCGCCGAGCTTGTCGTTCACGACGCCCGAACCATTTTCGATGAAGGCGTCGATGCCACCGAGAACGAGTGGAACGTTCGAATACGAGGCGAAATCGAGGCCCGCGCCGCCGTCGATGAAGTCATTGCCTGCATCCCCGGTGAAGAACTCGCGCACGCTGACGTCATCGCTTCCACGGAAGTGGTCGTCGAAATCGGAGCCGCGGGCCTGCTCGATACTGGTGAGCGTATCGGTGCCCCCCATGCCGTCGCTTGCGGCACGCGCAGCCACGGTCGTGCCGGTTACGACGATCGATGCAGCGCTCAGGTTGACGATGACCCCGGCCGTCGATTGCTGGAAACGCACCTCGTCCGACCCTCCGCCGCCGTCGAGCTTATCGTTACCACGCCCGCCGTCGAACTGGTTGTTCTCGTTGTTGCCGGTGAATGTGTCGTTTCCAGCACCGCCGAATACCTGATCGATGTCGATCAGCGTATCCGTGCCGCCGCGGCCGTCATTCGCGACCCCGGTTGCAAGGTTCACGGTTATCGCCTGCGTGGCGCTGTTGTTCGCGTAATCGGCGCGATCGGTCACGCCATCCTGACCGCTGAATTTCGAGTTGTTGCCGTTTATCGTGTCGTTGCCGGAGTTGCCTCGGAAAGATTCGAAAAAAGTACCGGCCGAGCTGCGGCTGAGGCTCCCGCCGGTCAGAGTGTCGTTACCCGCGCCGCCGCGCACACTGTCGACCTCTGCGAGCGTGTCGGTTCCACCGACTCCATCGAGAGCGATGCCGGTAGCAAGATTGACATTGACCGACTGTTTGCTGGTATTGCCGGCGTAATCCGCCACCGTAAAGAAGCCGGTTCCGCCACCACCGGTGATCGAATCGTTCCCACCACGGCCGACGAAAAATTCACTGACGGTATTGCCCTGGGCATTCACGCCATGAGACGGATCTCCCCCGATGAATGTGTCGTTACCGCCCGTCCCGAGTACCGTTTCGATGCTGAGGAGCTTGGTATTTCCGCCCGTGCTCGTCGCCAGCCCTGTCGCGAGATTCACGGTTACAGGTGTCGAGCCGTCTGCGACCTCAGTCACGCCGGTTGGGTAATTCAACGTATCCGAGCCCTCACCGCCGTCGAGCGTATCGTCGCCCCATGGAAACCCGTCCGGAGTGGTGCCTACGAGCGAAAACGTGTCGTTACCAGGGCCACCTGCCATCCCGTCGTTCCCGCCAAAACCATACAGTCGATCGTCACCGGGACCGCCTGTGAGAACGTTGTCGAGATCATCGGTCCCCGTTGCGATCGCGTTGTCTCCCACGACGAGCAGACTGCCATCTACAAACATCACGTTCGTCGTAGTGAGCGTCTTGGAGTCCGTCTGAAGGGTGATCGTTTTTCCCGCAAGGGTGATCCGAGTAGATCCGGTTCCGACACTAAGCGATACATCAGCTGCCGATGCCGCCGGGTCATTGACGTTCAGGACGTCGGCGAGCGGATTGAATGCAATGCTCTGGTTGTTCGATAGCGTGGTCCAGTTGAATACGGCCATACGTCACTCCCCTGTGAATTGTTCGGATAGATTGGTTTGAGCTCGCGTGCGTCGTGTGAATGCGCATCGATCTCACGCGAGTACCGTAGCGATCCATCCACGTATGCGGTATCCGCCCTTGGGTGGATACGAAATGCGCGATCTCGCGCCGCGACTTGCGAACCGCCCGATCGCGCGTGAATATCCGCATGCGATGCTTCTAGAACAACCTGCGTAAGGGAGGACTTATGAGCTTGCTGCATTCATGGTGTCGTCGGATTGCTTTTGCCGCAGCTTTCGTCGCTGCCAGTGCCTCGGGCGCAGACAAGCCCCCTCCAGGCTGGAGTGCGAGCAACGTCGAGCTCGTCGGCTACACCATGATGAACGGGCATCCCGCGTTCAAGATCACGATGACGCGCGCGGGCGATCGCTGGTACATCATCGGCGGTCATTACAACGTGCCTGGCTGGAGCGTGATCGACGTGACCGACCCGCGCAATCCGCGAATGGCGAAGTTCATTCCGGGACCGCCGAACACGAGCACGAATCAGGTCGATTTCGCGGACGGGATTCTCGTCGCGTCACTCGTGCGGCCGAACAATCGCCTCGATGCCGGGATGGATCCGAAGAATCCGTTTCAGGCGGGCGTGATGCTGATCGACATGAAGGACCCGCTCAATCCGAAAGAGCTCGGACGATGGCTGACGGACAAACCCAATGGCCGCGGCACACATCGAAATCTCTACCAGGGCGGCCGCTATGTCCACCTCGCGGCAGACATGCAGGGCTACAGCGGCGACATTTACGTGATCCTGGACATCAGTAATCCCGCGAAGCCCGTGGAGGCCGGCCGCTGGTGGGTACCGGGACAGAACTTCGGTGCCGGCGAGACACCGCAGAAAGATCCCATCGTCAATCTTCACAACCCGAATTTCGTCGATGCGAACAACCACGTGTATCTCTCGTACGGCGATGCCGGCATGGTGGTACTCGATATAAACGATCCGTCGAAGCCAAAGCTCGTCTCGCGTACCAAATTCGAGCCCAGGCATCGCTTCGACGTGCACACTGTCACGCCGTTCTACAAGCGCAAGCTCGTGATCGCGAACTCCGAGTCGGTGACGTACAAGTGCGAAGGACCGCTCGACCATGTGACTATCGTCGATGTAGCGAATCCGGCGAATCCCGTTTCCCTCTCCCGCTTTCCAGTGCCGATTCCGCCGGCCGACGCGCCTTACACGAGCTTCTGCGACAAAGGCGGGCGCTTCGGGCCGCACAACCAGAACCAGCTCCAGCACAACCCTCACGTCGAGAAACAGGGCAATCTCGCCTACGTGACGTGGTTCAACGCAGGGCTTCGCGTTTATGACATTTCGAATGTGCGGCTGCCGCGGGAAGTCGGCCACTTCATGGCAGGGGCGCCGGAAAAGCAGTACCTGAGCTACTACGGACCGTACGTGCGGATGGAGGACGTGTTCGTCGACGCGCGCGGCTACATCTATCTGACGGGAGGCGCGCAGCAGGGCCTTTACATACTGCGCTACACGGGGCCTCGTAAGTGAGGTCCACGAGCAGGCACGAGAGCCGCTTGAAGTCACCGGCCTGCGCGCCTATCTATACGGAGTGCATACCGCGGACGAACGGACAACCGGATGAAGTACAAGGACTATTACGCGACGCTCGGAGTGGTCAAGAGCGCGAGCGCCGAGGACATCAAGAAATCGTACCGGAAGCTCGCCCGTAAATATCACCCCGACGTGTCGAAGGAAAAGGACGCGAAGGAGAAATTTCAGGAAGTCTCCGAAGCGTACGAGACACTCAAGGATCCGGAAAAGCGGGCAGCCTACGATCAGCTCGGAAGCTATCAGCCGGGCCAGGATTTCCGGCCGCCGCCAGGCTGGGAACAGCAGTTCCAGTCGGGCGGTTTCTCGTTCGACGACCTCGATCTCGCAGACCTCTTCGCGGGCCTCGGCGGCGGCGCGCGCGGTTTCCGGGGAAGCGCGCGTGCGCGGCCCAACATGCCGATTCCGGGTGAGGATTACGAAGTGCCGGTCCAGATCGCGCTCGAGCAGGCATACCACGGCACGACGCTCGACTTGAACCTGCAGATCCCGGAGTACGGCGAAGACGGTCGGCTGCGCCGTACGCCTCACGCCATCAAGGCGCGCATACCGAAAGGTGTCACGGACGGCGAGCGGCTGCGCCTGCCCGGCAAAGGCGGCAAGGGCGCGAACGGCGGGCGCGACGGCGACCTTTACCTCATCATACGCATCGCGCTGCACCCGTTGTTCCGCGTGACGGGCCGCGATCTGTACCTGGATCTCCCGCTTGCGCCGTGGGAGGCCGCGCTCGGAACCACGGTGGAAATCCCGACGCTCGGCGGGCCGGTGCGGCTGAAGATCCGGCCAGGCACGCAAGGCGGACAGCATTTGCGACTCGCCAGGCGCGGCCTGCCCAAGCCGGGCAGCGAAGGCGATCTTTACGCGATCGTACAGATCGCGGTACCCGCGTCGGCGAACGAGCGGGAGAAAGAGCTTTACAGGCAGCTAGGCGAGGCGTCCAGCTTCGATCCGCGTGCGCATTTCAAGCAGGAGACGGGCAGTGAAACTCGAACACACTGAAGCGGTATGGCTGGATGAGCGCGGAGCGGTGACGCTCGTCGAGCTCGCCGAGTGTTCGGGGCTGACCGAGTCGGAGCTTCGCGAGCTCGTCGACCTTGGGGCGCTGGATCCGCTGGATCCCGAAGCGCCGCAGTGGAGCTTCGCGGCGCGCTGCATCAGCTCGGCTCGAACGGCGACACGGCTGCGGGCCGATTTCGAGCTCGACACTCACGGCCTCGCGCTCGTGCTTTCGCTGCTCGAGCGCGTGCAGGAGCTCGAAACAGCGCTTCAGCGCATGAACGCCCAGCTCCCGAGAAGACCGCGCTGACGCACGCCCCAGTACGGTGCGGCGCGAGCTTGTCGGTTACGTCGCGGTACGCGCTTTGCAGAAGCCCGGAACCTACGAACGAAAGGAAACGCAATGGCCTTCAGCACCTTACAGGACAAGCTCGGTTTATCCAGCCGCGCCGCCGATATCGATCGCCAGCTGGACGACGCCGTCGCCGAAAGCTTTCCCGCGAGCGACCCGGTGTCCCTTGCACAACCGCACGACCCGGCCGAAGTGGGTGTACGGTCGAGCGCTTCGCTCACCAACTGGCTGCTCGTCGGTGGCGGTCTGCTCGCCGTGATCGCACTCATAGCGTTGCGAAGATAACCTCTCTTCGGACAGTGTTTTTGGCGGGTCGCCGAGACGTCAAATAAAGCCCTAATCCCTGATATTTCGCGCTTTTCAGGGCCGGGCCAAAAGCGTAGCATTACGGCGCACAAAATCGCGCCTTGTACGGCTTTGCACGCTTGGTAAGGACTTCCCTCCAGCGCTAGAGCAAAACCTCGGCGTACCGGAGGATTCTTGAAGCCCACGGATATCCAGCAGCCCGACTATTTCCATAAAGTCGTCGATTGTCAGTGGGCGTGCCCCGCCCACACGGCCGTCCCCGAATACATACGGTTGATTGCGGCAGGCCGCTACAGCGAAGCCTATCTCGTCAACTGGAAGTCGAACGTTTTTCCCGGCATCCTCGGCCGCACATGCGACCGCCCGTGCGAGCCTGCGTGCCGCCGCGGACGCGTCGAGGAGCGCAACACCGAGAAGCCCGAACCCGTTGCGATCTGCCGCCTGAAACGCGTTGCCGCCGATAACAAGGACGACATTCGCGCTTTCCTTCCGAAACCTGCGCAGCGAAAAAACGGCAAGCGCGTCGCGCTCGTCGGCGCAGGCCCGGCATCGCTCACCGTGGCGCGCGATCTCGCGCCGCTCGGCTACGACATCACGGTTTTCGATGGGGACAACCGCGCGGGCGGAATGATCCGCACACAAATCCCGCGGTTTCGTCTGCCCGAGTCGGTCATCGACGAAGAAGTCGGCTACATCCTCGATCTCGGCGTGACTTTCCGCGCGGGACAGAACATCGACAGCCTGAAAGCGCTGCTCGCGGAAAACTACGACGCGATTTTCGTCGGCAGCGGCGCGCCGCGAGGCCGCGACCTCGAAGTTCCAGGACGCAAGGATGGCGCGGCCAACATTCACATCGGCATCGACTGGCTCTCCAGCGTCTCCTTCGGCCATATCGAGAAGATCGGCAGGCGCGTCATCGTGCTCGGCGGCGGCAACACGGCGATGGACTGCTGCCGGTCCGCCAAACGGCTCGGCGGCGAAGACGTGAAAGTGATCGTGCGCTCCGGCTACGAGGAAATGAAAGCCTCGCCGTGGGAAAAGGAAGACGCGACCCACGAAGGTATTCCGATCCTGAATTACCTCGTGCCGAAGTCGTTCAAGATAGAGAGCGGCAAGCTGACCGGCATGATTTTCGAGAAGGTGAAAGCGACTTACGACGCGCGCGGCCGCCGCGAGCTCGTGCCGACCGGCGAGCCGGATCAGCACTTCGAGTGCGACGACGTGCTCGTCGCGATCGGGCAGGAGAACGCGTTCCCGTGGATCGAGCGCGACATCGGCATCGAGTTCGACAAATGGGGCATGCCCGTCGTCGACAAGGTGACGATGCGCTCGACGCATCCGAAAATCTTCTTCGGGGGCGACGCGGCTTTCGGCCCGAAGAACATCATCTGGGCTGTCGCGCACGGCCATGATGCAGCGGTCTCGATCGACAAGATGCTGAACGGCGAAGACATGAACGAGCGGCCGGCGCCGGGCGTCACGCTCGTGTCGCAGAAAATGGGCATACACGAGTGGAGCTACGACAACGACGTGTCTCCGGAGCAGCGCTACAAGGTGCCGTGGCAGGACAAGAAAGTGACTCTCCGCGACATCAAGGTCGAGGTCGAGCTGGGTTTCGATCCCAAGACGGGTTTTGCCGAAGCGCAGCGATGCCTCAATTGCGACGTGCAGACGGTGTTCACCACCAAGCTCTGCATCGAATGCGACGCGTGTGTCGACATCTGTCCTACGGACTGCATCACATTCACGGACAACGCCGAAGAACCGGATCTGCGGACGCGCCTGCGAGCGCCTTCGCTGCATACGGACCAGGCGCTTTATGTCTCCGACACGCTGAAGACCGGTCGCATCATGGCGAAGGACGAAGACGTGTGCCTGCATTGCGGCCTTTGCGCAGAGCGCTGTCCGACCGGCGCCTGGGACATGCAGAAGTTCTTCCTCGAGATGACATATGCGGGCCCCGGCTGCCGCAAACCTCAACGAAAGGCGGCGTGAGCGGCGCGTATGGAAAAGGTCCAGAGCATCCAGGCTGTAAACGACTTCGTCGTCAAGTTCGCTAACGTGAACGGCTCCGGGTCCGCTTCGGCGAACGAGCTGTTCGCGCGCTCGATCCTTCGCATGGGCGTGCCGGTTTCACCGCGAAACATCTTTCCTTCCAACATCCAGGGTCTGCCGACCTGGTACGAAGTGCGGGTGAACGAGACCGGGTACCAGGGCCGGCGCGGCGGCGTCGACTTGATGGTCGCCATGAACCCGCAGACCTGGGACATCGACGTGAAAGAGATCGAGCCGGGCGGCTATCTCTTCTACGACAGCTCCAAGCCGCTGCCGAAATCGAAGTTCCGCGACGACGTGAACGTGATCGGCATGCCGCTCACGGAGATCTGCAACGCGACGTATTCCGACCCTCGCCAGCGTCAGCTCTTCAAGAACATCATTTATGTCGGGGCGCTCTCGGCGCTGCTCGACATCGATCCGGCGGAGATCGAGAAGCTTTTCTCGGAGCAGTACAAGGGCAAGGAAGCGCTGCTCCAGTCCAACGTTAAAGCATTGCGGCTCGGACGCGATTACGCGCTGCAAAACCTCTCGTGCCCGCTGGGCATCCGTGTGAAGCGCGCGAACAACGTCGGCAACAAGATATTCGTCGACGGAAACAGCGCAGCCGCGCTGGGTGCTGTCTATGGTGGCGCCGCGGTGTGCGCGTGGTATCCGATCACGCCTTCATCGTCGCTCGCGGAGAGCTTCATCCGCTACTGTCAGAAGCTGCGGGTCGACGCAGCCAGCAGCAAGAACAAGTTCGCGATCATCCAGGGCGAAGACGAGCTCGCTTCGATCGGCATCGCGATCGGCGCCGGCTGGAACGGCGCGCGTGCGTTCACCGCGACCTCGGGTCCCGGCATTTCGCTGATGACGGAGTTCATCGGCCTTGCGTATTTCGCGGAAATCCCGGTCGTGCTGATCAACGTGCAGCGCGGCGGTCCGTCGACCGGCATGCCGACGCGCACGCAGCAGTCCGACCTGATCTCCTGCGCCTACGCTTCCCACGGCGACACGAAACACGTGCTGCTCTTTCCCGAAGATCCGACCGAGTGCTTCGAGCTCACTGCCAAAGCTTTCGACCTTGCCGAACGGCTGCAGGCGCCGGTGTTCGTCATGACCGATCTCGACATCGGCATGAACACGCGCCTGTGCGAGCCATTCCAGTGGGACGACACGGTCGCCTACGATCGCGGCAAGGTCATGTCCTACGGGGACCTCGACTCCGGGCGCGATTTCGGACGCTATCTGGACGTCGACGGCGACGGCATCCCGTATCGCACCTACCCCGGCACGCACCCGACGCGCGGCGCGTTCTTCACCCGCGGCACGACGAAGGATCGCTACGCGCGCTACAGCGAAGCGGGGCCCGATTACGTCGATAACATGCAGCGGCTGCTCCGAAAGTTCGAGACGGCCAAGACGCTGGTGCCGAAGCCGCTGCTGTACCCGGCCGAGAAACCCGCGCGCTTCGGCGCGATCTTCTACGGATCGACGAGTCCTTCCATGCAGGAAGCGCTCAATGTGCTGGCCGAGCGCGGGATTCACGTGAACGCGTTGCGCGTGCGCGGATTCCCGTTCCAGGAAGAGATCAACGACTTCGTCAATTCGCATCCCTGGGTGTTCGTAATCGAGCAGAACCGGGATGCGCAACTGAAAACGATGCTGGTGAACGAGGCGAAAGTGAATCCCACGCGGCTGCTTTCGATCCTGCATTACGACGGCACGCCGATTACCGCGCGCTACATCGTCGACCAGATCTCGCAGCACGCCGCCGCACGCACGGTCGTTCCACTCAAGCGCGTCTCCTGACGGCTCACCGCTCACGGCTTACGGACTCCAAATGACTTACCTCGCCAAACCCAAGCTCCATCACCCGACGCTTGCGAAGAACACTGTCGGTTATACCCGCCGGGATTACGAAGGCAAGATTTCGACGCTGTGCGCGGGCTGCGGCCATGACTCCATCAGCGCCGCGATCGTACAGGCGTGCTGGGAACTCGACATCGAGCCGCACCGCGTCGCGAAGCTTTCTGGCATCGGCTGCTCATCGAAAACGCCGGACTATTTCCTCGGCAACTCTCACGGCTTCAACAGCGTGCATGGCCGCATGCCGTCGGTTTTGACCGGTGCGAATCTCGCCAATCGTGACCTTCTGTACATGGGCGTCTCGGGCGATGGCGACTCCGCCTCGATCGGGATCGGCCAGTTCGTGCACGCGATCCGCCGCGGAGTGAACATGGTGTACATCGTCGAGAACAACGGGGTGTACGGCCTCACCAAAGGCCAGTTCTCTGCGACCGCCGACAAAGGTTCGAAATCGAAACGCGGCATCGCCAACATGGACGAGCCGCTCGATCTCATAGGAATGGCCTTGCTTCTGGGCGCGACTTACGTCGGCCGCAGCTTCTCGGGCGACAAGCAGCAGCTCGTACCGCTCATCAAAGGCGCGATCGAGCACAAGGGCGCGGCATTCATCGATGTGATCTCTCCGTGCGTCGCATTCAACAACCATGCCGGGTCCACGAAGAGCTACGAATACGTGCGCCAGCACAACGAAGCCGTGAACCGCCTGGACTTTATCGAATCACGTTCCGAGATCACGGCGGAATACGCGCCTGGAGAAGTCGTCGAGGTCCCGCAGCACGACGGCTCGGTGGTCCGGCTTCGGAAGCTCGCCGCGGATTACGATCCCACCGACCGCATCAAGGTCATGAACTACCTGCAGCAGCGCGCCGCAATAGGCGAGGTCGTGACGGGCCTGCTCTATATCGACCCTGCAGCCGAAGAGCTCCACAAGCACCTGAACACGGTGGATACGCCGCTCAACAGGCTCGGCACACGCGAGCTCTGCCCGGGCGCGGTGGCGCTCGAGCGAATAAACGCCTCACTGCGCTAGGCGTTTATTCGCTTCGCGAGCCGGTGCCCGACCGGAAGGAAACCGATGGTTTCCCTCCGACCTCCTTTCCTTCGGCTCGCCGCGCTCGCTCCGCTCCCAGTAGCGCCGTGGCTATCTGACCCTCTACCGCCGCACGCCGGGTGCTTCGATGGGCAATCCGGTGGCGCGCCAGGCGAGGAATAGCTCGAGCTCGATGAGCTCGCGCGAGCCGTACTCCGGCATCTCGGCGCGCAACCCCGAATAGCACGCACGCAGCCTCCGCTGCAGCGAGCCGAAGGTCTGCCATTCCAGGCGGTAGCCAGGCCACCCTGTGCCGTGCCCCTGGCTTACGGTCTCGTTGAACAGCGTACGGCCCCAGCTCTGGTCGTGGCAGTGCGCGCACGACAGATTCATCTGTCCGAGTCTGCGGTAATAGCGCTCGCGCGCACGCGCGAAATGAGTGGCTGCCTCGCCGTCGACCTTCGCGCTCATGGGCAAGCCACGCGACTGGAAGGTAACGTAAGACGCAAGCGCGAGTAATGGCTCCGACTCGAGTGGAAGCGCTTCGGCATGCTGATGGCGTTCACGGCAGATATTCACGCGTCCCGCGATATTCACGAGTTGGCCGCCTGCCGCATCCACCTGCGGATAGCGCGTCGCGACGCCTTTCATGCTCGTGGATGCGTCACCATGGCAGGACGCGCATGCTTTTCCCTCGCGCCCGGCGGGTTCGCGCCACAACCGTTCACCGCGCGTCACCCAGAGCATGCCCGGGTTCCCGAACTCGTCCGCCTGCATCGCGCGAACTTCCGCGCCCGCGAATTCGCTGCCCTGCTTGAGCGCGCTGCGCGGAATGGGCAGCTCGGCACCCACGGTCGCCAGCGCAGTGAAGCCGCTGAACGCGAACGCGGCGAGGCGCAGTGTCTTACGCGTGCCGGGCATGCGACGCCGTCATCCGTCCGGCGCTGAAGAGCAGAAAAGCCGCGACGGCGAAGCCTGCTCCGGCATAGAACGTCGCCGGCGCGCCGAAGCTGTCCCAGACGGAACCGGCGATGATGCTCGCAAGCAGCATCGCGCCGCCGCTCACGAGATAGAACATTCCGAAGGCGGTACCACGGAGCTCGCCCGGCGCGTTCGCCGCCACGAGCGCAGCGAGCACGCCCTGCGTCATCCCCATGTGCAGTCCCCACAGGACGATCCCGAACGCAGTGGCGGG
>Ga0075421_100006871_pt1 | contig 13901 bp, 11 predicted proteins | sample SoiMetdeltSBSDD5_FD_75292 | JGI IMG/M metagenome (GOLD analysis project Ga0075421, IMG submission 75292) | Bulk soil microbial communities from a Populus tree surrounding site in Tennessee, USA - Soil MetaG P. deltoides SBSDD5 | ecosystem: Environmental > Terrestrial > Soil > Tree plantation...
CAACGGCGCACACAAGAGCGCGCTGCAGTCGATCGATCTGCTGCACTACAACCTTCGTTCGCTGCTTCACCGCAACGACTCCATGGGCATGGCCGCCAGCGTCGAGTCTCGCTTTCCCTATCTCGACACCCGCGTGGTCCGGTTCGCGGTCAATGCGCCGTATCGCGCGAAGATCCGCTACTCGCCCACGGCGCTCGACCAGACACATTACTTCGTCCGGGACAAGTGGGTGCTGCGGAAGGTGGCCGAGCGTTACTTGCCCCGGAGCATCGCGCAGCGGACCAAGAAACCCTTCCCCGTCAACGCCTACTACGCCTCGCGCATGCGAATCGCGCCGGCGTTCTTCCACGATTCCGTGGTCAAGGACCTCTTCAGCCTCTCTCGAAACCAGATCGGCTATATTGCCGGCCTTGCGCCGCACGCATTGAAGTGGAAGCTGCTCCTCCTCGATATCTGGGCTCGCATCTTTCTCGACGGTGCTTCGGCACCGTCCTGTGCCGAAATTCTTGCGGAGCACGTCGCGATAGGCGACGCGATCGAATCCGGCGCCTTCCCGGCGCCGTCGGTGGTGACACCGGGGGGGTAATCTGCCATGAGGATCGAGGAGCCGAAGTTGTCGGAGCACGCGGGCCGGCCCCGCGTGGCCGCGAGAGTCATCTGGGAAGACTGTGATCGCCCTGCCATGGATGTGTACTTCGAAACCGTCTCAGCCTTTGGCGACGCCCTCAGCGGCGGCGCGGAAGCATTCCTGGTCGGCTGTGCCGTGCCTGCCCAGCACCACGGCGAGAAGCGCATCCTCGTCGATGGGGACGTCTGCCCCGAGCTGATCCGCGGTGTCGTCACCGCCATGAGCTGGTTGCGGCACTGGAACGACGAGGACGCGCGGCCCCTGCCGAGCATCGAAGCACCGCGCCGATCCTGTCCGGGGAGCGCCGCGGCGCGTCCCCGCGCGGGGGTGCTCATGTCGGGCGGCGTCGACTCGCTCGCCGCGCTGCGGGCAAACCGTCTCGACCTCCCGCCGTCACATCCCGGCTCCTTCGAGGACGCGGTGATGGTCTACGGCCAGAACTGGGAATCGGACGGTCGTCCGGAGACGTTCGAGGCGGCGATGCAGGCGCTATCCTCCGTCGCCAGCGACGCGAGCGTCGACCTCATCCCCGTCTACACCAACGTTCGCGATCTCGACAACACGCCGGAGCTCTTCAAGTACAAATTCAATTCGGCCACCATCGCGTCGGTCGGCCAGGCGCTGGCGGGCCGCCTGACGTCGGCGTCGATCGCGTCGAGTTACGACATCGCGACCTTGCATCCACGCTGGGGATCGCACCCGCTGGTGGACCCTCACTACAGCAGCTGCCGCGTCCGCACGCACCATTCCGACGTGGCGCTGTCCCGGTTCGAGAAGACGAAGCTCCTTGCCGGCTGGGGCGCCGGTCTCTCGAGCATCCGTGTCTGCCCCCGGAACTGGCCGGGATCGAACTGCGGACGCTGCGAGAAATGTCTACGGACCATGCTCGCCCTGCTGGCCCTCGGCGCGCTCGGACGCTGCACCGCGTTTCCCGCAGTGAATCTCACCGAAGAGCTGCTGCGAGAGTCGCTCGTACTGAACGACATGACGGCGCATTTCTATCCCGAGCTGCTGTCCCCGCTTCTCGCCATCGGCCGCCGCGACCTCGTCCGAGGCGTGGAGTACGCGATGGCGCGCTATCGAGGGGAGATCGGCTGGCGCGGCGCCGTGAAGAGGTTCGATCGCCAGCACCTCAATGGCACGGTCTTCGCGCTGAAGACGGCGCTGCTCGGCGTGGTCAGTTAGTAAGGCGTGCTCGCCGCGGCGGGCGATGCATCCAGCGCCGTTCGCGGGCGCGAATCACATCCTGGTGGATCGCCTGGAGGATCGTCCGCGCCACCAGGTCGTGGCCGCGCTCGTTGTAGTGGATGAAGCGCTGGAAGGGGAACAAACTCAGGGGAGCGCCGCCGTCTCGAAAGGCCGGCTCGAGATCGATGACAGGCAGTCCGAGGGCCGTCACGATGCCCAGGACGTCGTCCCGCGCACGCGTGTAGGGAGAACCGCCGCTGGCGTACCGAGAATACGCGGGAAGATACACGAAATAGATTGTCCCTTGCCAGTCCGCGACCACGCTCGATGCCTCGGTCAGAACCGTGCGGAGCAGGTCGAGATCGGACGCGGGCACGCCCCGTTGCGGCGTGTCCGCCAGCGACAGGCCGAGCCGCTTTCTGACCAAACCCAGCTTCAGGTGGCCGACGACGTCGGCGGCCGCGCTGCCCGCGACGGAGATGGCGCTGTCGCGCGTCCGGGACCGCAGCGCCGAGATCGTGTCTTCGCTGTGTCGCCGTAGAATCTCGGCGATATCGTCACGCAGCTCGGGCAACCCCTGCGAAAAGCCAGGCTCGAGGTACCGCCGCAGCAGCGGCGCTCGCTTCTCACCGGCAAGATGCCCGAGGTCGTCGTCTTCCTCGTACGTCCAGAGCACCAGCGGGGGCCTCATACGCGCCACGTATTCCTTGAGTGCCGCCAGCTGCATCAGCGGGCCGTGGCCGCCGATGCTGACATTGAGGGTCCCGTGATAGCGGCTCCGCACCAGGTCCACGAACCCCTTGCCGTCCGCGACACAGCCACCCAGCGCGAAGGAATTCCCGAGGACGGCGAGCTCTGCCGGCACGGAATCCCACACGCCGGGAGGATTCCGAAACCCGTAGCGATCGGTCCGGTAGGTGAGCCATTCTCCCGTCTCATTGCAGAAGAGGAGGGTCCTGTCCGGTACGACGCCGAGCGGCAACAGCTCCCGACCGCGGATCCGCAGTCGTGATGTGCGGAGCCCATCCGGGCCCTCCTCGAGCAAGTCCCGAGGCAGAGTCCCCAGCATCACGTCCGTCCCCTGCGCCCGCAGATCCGTCAGCACGGCCAGGCGCGTGCGGCCATCGAAAGAAGCGCCGGCACGCTTTGCCATGCGGACAATCGCGGCACGTCGCTCCGGGGTCGCCGAGTCGAAGTGCAACGACCCCGGCGGCAGCTCCGGCTGAGCCATGGTGAGGTAGACCTCGTAGCCATAGACAGCGCCCGTCACCGCAAACAAGAGCCCGAGCACGGCGAGCTTCCACTGGAATCTCCACCGCACGGCATGCACGAGCATCGTGCCGAAGCCGATCAAGCCGGCGAGCGACACCCACATCCGTGCCGGCGACACGGGGAGGCCCGGCGACGGCCTCAGATACTTGTAGAGGACGGCCGCGCCTGTGCCGAAGCTCAGAAGTGCGATGCCGAGGACGACGGTATTCACAACCGGCGTGAGGCGAACGGACCTCCGCCTGGAGTCTTCAGTCACCGTCACCCACACTCGCACGTCCGCCATTTGCCGCGCCGGCGCCGGCGGCCGGCGGGTTGCGGCGATACAGATCGGTCAGCAGCTCCGCCACCCTCCGATGGCCTTTCTCGTTCCAGTGGACGTCGAGCTCCTTGTAATCGGCCGCATCGAGCCAGCTCGTCCCGGCCACGAACGCGATGCCCAGCCGGTCGCAGATCATGCGGATCTCGCGATCGGGGAGGTCCGGGTCGAGCCCCTCGCCATCGTGACGATGCCGCATCAGAAGCTGATGCCCTGAGGGCGATAGCTGCGCCTTGTCGGGTATGGTCACCACGACGAGCCGGGCGCCCGCTCCTTCGCAGACTCGCTTGGCCCGGCCGAACAGGCTCTCGGTCGCGGAGTATTCACGCCGCGCCTGGGTGCTCGGCGTGCAGTACTTCGCCAGCGTCTCGTAGTAAATGCGTCCGTACCGACCGGTGTGCACCCATTTCGCGGGCCGCACGTGGCTGGTGACGATCTCCCACGTCCCTGCGCCGTCGAGCCGTCGCATGAACGGCATCGTATAGCCCTGCTTGTGCGGCAAGAGAGTATCGATCAGATCGTTTCCGAGATAGACGAGCCAGACGACGAGCTTTCCGCGCAGCCGCGGCGCCAGTCGCTCGAGCCACAGAAACTCCTGCGCGAGGTTGTACCCCATCACTCCGACGGTCTTGACCGTCAGGCCGGGGGCCACGACGTTCGCGAAAAAGTGAGCGTCGTCGATGCCATAGCCCCAGGCGAAGGAGTCCCCCAGAACCACGATGTCGCTCGACTCGAGCGTCGTCTGTCCGCGCCAGCCCTCGACGTCCGTCGTGACGTGAAAGACGTCGTCGAGGTGGTGATGCGCGTCGACGTTCGACCGCCCCTTCCACCCGATCAGGGGCTCGTACTCCGTGAACGTTCGGGCAGGCAGCCAGCGTGGCTCGAGCACGCGCGCGAGCGCCCGGGTGGTCATCGCGACGACCCAGAACGGCAATCCGATCAGGACGATCGCGATCATCCCGATCATCCCGACCGAGGCGGTGAGGGCGGCGAGCAGGAGGCGGATCAACGCTGGGGGCTCAAAACAGCGTATAGATCCCTGCGGGAAACGCCTCGTCTTGTTCCTGGCTCTCCAGCGCGACGATGAGCACCAGGAACGGCACGAGAAAGATGGCCCATGCGTTCCGCGTACCGACCGCCCATCTCACGAGGTCCGCCCATGGATGACCGTGCCGGGCCCTTCCGGGACGAGCGGACTGGCTTCCGTATGCCTCCAGCGGCAGCGTCGGTCTCGGCTGCCACAGCGATTCGCCGGGCCGCGGGCGTTGAAGCCGCAGCGACGATCCGGCGGCCCCCGCCGCCGTCACGACGGCGTAGCAGAGGACCACCGCGACGTGCGCCGCAGCCCGCGCGTACATTCGCGCTCCCTTGTTCCACACGCGATAGGCCAGCGTGGCCACGCGCGGGCGCCACGCGGCCACGACGCACGCCACCGATGCGACGAGCAGCGCCGCGATGACGGATCCGGGCGCGGCGAGCGACGCCAGCACTGCCGCCGCCAGTCCGGCCCACAGCCCGGTCGCGAGCGCGAAAGCCCGTGCCCAGGCGCGACGCGGGCGTGGAGGAAGCACGACCAGCATCAGTCCAGCTCGTACCGGGCCTTGTAGGCCTCGGCGTCCTCGAGGAGGTCGGCGGGTTGGTCCGCCTTGAGGAGGACACAGTCTTCAAGGACCAGGGCGTCCATCTCCGTCGCCATGAAGCAGCGGTACGCGTCCTCCGGCGAGCACACGATCGGCTCGCCACGGATGTTGAAGCTCGTGTTCACCACGACGGGACAGCCCGTGCGATCGTAGAAGCGTTCCATGAGGCGATGGAAGCGGCCGTGGCGCTCGCGATCCACCGTCTGAACCCTCGCCGAGTAGTCCACGTGGGTGACGGCCGGGATGGTGGAGCGGGGCACCGCGACCCGGACCCGCAGGTCCTGATCGTGAAGCCGTGCGAGCTCCTCGGACGTCAACTGTCGCCTCAGCTCCGGCCGGACGGCAGCGACGAACAGCATGTATGGAGAGTCCTCTCCCTCTCGCATCTCGACGACCTGGTCGACGTGCTCGCGCAGGATGCAAGGCGCGAACGGCCGGAACGACTCGCGATACTTGATCTTGAGGTTCATGGTCTGCTGCATGCGCGCGCTGCGCGGGTCGCCGAGGATGCTGCGTGCGCCAAGCGCGCGCGGCCCGTACTCCATGCGGCCGTGGAACCAGCCCACGATCTTCTCGTCGATGAGCAGCGAGGCGACCCGGTCGACGAGAAGCGCGTCATCCTCGATGCGCTCGTAGCGGGCGCCGATCGAGTCGAGGAAGATCACGATCTCCTCGCTCGAGAACGACGGCCCGAGCAGGGAGCCTCGCTGGCTGTCCTGCACCCGCGCCGTCCGCGGCTTCCCGGCCAGATGGTGATGGACGAGCAACGCGGCGCCGAGCGCCCCGCCGGCGTCACCCGCCGCCGGCTGGACCCAGACCCTTTCGAAGGGACCTTCGCGGGAGAGGCGGCCGTTGGCGACGCAGTTCAGGGCCACGCCGCCGGCCATGACGAGATTGCGTGAGCCGGTCACGGCGTGCGCATGCGCCGCCGACCGCAAAACGACGTCCTCGCAGATGACCTGGATCGAGGCGGCGAGATCCATCTCCTTCTGCGTGATCCAGCTCTCCGATGTGCGCGGTGGGCCGTCGAACAGATGATGGAACCGCTCGGACGTCATCGTGAGGCCCTGGCAGTAGTTGAAGTACGACATGTCGAGCCACAGCGAGCCGTCGGGACGGACGTCGACGATGTGCTCGAGGATCGTCTCCCGGTATTTCGGCTGTCCATAGGGGGCAAGCCCCATCAACTTGTACTCGCCGGAGTTGACCTTGAACCCGGCATAGTACGTGAACGCCGAGTACAGCATTCCCAGGGAATGGGGAAATCGCGTCTCGAACAGCGTGGTGAGGCGGTTGCCCTGGCCCAGGCCGATCGAGCCGGTCCCCCACTCGCCGCAGGCGTCCAGCGTCAGCACAGCGGCCTCCTCGAAGGGCGATGGAAAGAAGGCGCTGGCCGCATGGGACTCATGGTGCGTCATGAAGGACAGCGCCGCCCGCGACTCGTCCGCCAGTGCGGAGGCGAGGAGGTCGGGGATGCGCAGCTTGTGTCTCGTCCAGAGCGGAAGCGCCCGTCGGAACGACTCGAAGCCGGCCGGCGCATAGGCGAGGTACGTCTCGAGAAGGCGCTCGAACTTCACGAGCGGCTTCTCGTAGAAGACCACGTGATCGACGTCCCTTGCTTCGATGCCGCCTTCCCTCAGGCAGTACTCGATCGCGCGCACCGGGAGCGAGGGATCGCCCTTCAGGCGCGTGAACCGCTCTTCCTGCGCCGCCGCCACGACCTCACCGTCCTTCACCAGCGCGGCCGCCGAATCGTGATAGAAGGCCGAGATACCCAGGATGTTCACGCGCGGTCTCTCATCAAGGCCTTGATGTGGTCCGCCAACCGCAGCGCGAGCGCAACGATGGTGAGGGTGGGATTGGCGTACCCGCCGGTGGGGAAGACGGACGGACCGGCAATGAACAGGTTCGCGGTGCCGTGCAGCCGGCAGTCGCGATCGACGACGCCCTTGCGGGGATCCGCGTGCATCCGCGTCGTCCCCATGTGATGGTACCCGCCGTGGACGCCGAGCGGCACGCCGCCCACCGGAGGCGTGTCGTCGCGCAGCTCGATGCGAAGCTTGCCGAGCCCCGCCCGCCGGAGGGCCCCGTCCATGAGCTCCTGGGTGCGACGCACGCTGTCGATATCGATGGAGCTCAGCCGCCAGTCGAGCTTCGCGAGAGGCTGGCCGAGCGCATCGCGGTCCGCGGACAGCGACACCCGGCTGTCGGGGTTCGGCGCTTGCTCCGCCATGTTGGCGAGGCGGAAGAGCCGCAGCTTCTTCCCCCGCTGTCGATCGGCGAGCGTCCGTCGCAATTTCCGGTACGCCTGCGTCGCCACATCATCGAGCCCGGAAACCACGTTGGACAGGTGCTCACCGACCGCGTCGGGAATCGTGAGTCGCGAACCGGCCCCTACCAGGGTGCGCACGGAGTTCGCCGCTCTGGAGATGACCGCCGGGTAGAGCGCCGCCGCCGGCGCGTGCCACGGCAGCAGCTGGACGTTCTGGTTCAGTAATCTCTCACGGCGCAGCACCGTCTCGTGCAGCGCGAGCTTGCCCACGACCGGCACCCCGTTCACGACGTGGATGCGATCGTACAGGGCCATCGGCGGCCCGAGCTCGCGCGCCGGGACGTACACCCCCGAGGTGAAATGCAGGTGCTCCATGAAGAAGCGTCCGACCAGGTCATGGCCATTGCCCAGGCCGGCCGCGTGCACCGTGCTGGAGGACAGCAGCAGTCGGGGAGTCTCGATGCCGCCGGCGGCGAGGACGAACATCTTCGCGGAGACCGTGAACCGGTTGCCCCTGAGACAGGCGACATGCAGCCGGCGCACGACGCTTCCGCCCGAGTCCGTCTCGATGTCGACCACGTTGGCGTAGATGAGGACGATGACATTGTCCGCTCGCCTCACCACCGCGTCGCGATGACGAAGGAAACGGTCCTGCGGCGAGAACTTGAAGATGACGGTGTCGACCGTGTCGTCCACGAAGCGCAGGCGCGGCCGGTGCTCGTCGTCGATCCACTTCTCGGCCGCGTACGAACGCTCCTCGATATCGAACATCCACTGCGCGCGCTCGTAGAACGGCTCCAGCTCCGATCGATCGAGCGGCCATCCGCTGTACGGCACCCAGTCGCGCGGCTCGAAATCCAGCGGATCGAGCGGCCGCAACCGTGCGCCCAGGCGGCCGTCCCCCAGGTCGACGTCCCAGCAGTTGACCGAGCCGCCACAGTACCGGGCGCGCGCTTCGTGGAGCGGATAGTAGGGATGCCCGACACTTTCGCCGCGGTACAGCGCCTGCGTGTCGTCCTCGCGCTGCAGCGCGCCGCTCTCGAGGACCAGTACCTGAAAGCCCTGGTCCACGAACTCGCGGGCGAGCGTGATCCCGGCGACGCCGGCACCGACGATGCAGACGTCGGTCTCGACCGTCTCGTCGTCCGAGACCGAACGGCCGTCAGCGATCATCGCCGCCGGTGGCCAAACGTGGTTCTGCTCAGGCGGCCCGGTGAAACGACCGGAGCGCGCTCATTTCCACAGCTTCCAGGGGGCGTCACCGGTCTTCCACAGGTCCTCGAGATAATTCTTCTCCTTCAAGGTGTCCATGCAAGACCAGAAGCCGTAGTGCCGATACGCGTAGAGCTCCCCGGCCCGTGCCAGGCTCTCGACGGCGTCGCGCTCCCAGACGGTGTCGTCCCCGGCGACGTGGTCGATCGCGCCCCGGCTCAGCACGAAGAACCCGCCATTGATCCAGCCTTCGCCTGACTCGGGCTTCTCGAAGAACTCGGTGACGCGGTGGCCATCGAACGCGAGTCTGCCGAAGCGGGCCGGCGACCGGACGCTCGATACGGTGGCCAGCTTCCCGTGAGACCGGTGGAATGCGATCGAGGCGGTGATGTCGATATCGGCGACGCCGTCGCCATACGTGAAGCAGAAGACGTCGTCGTTCTCGAGCCACTTCCGCAGACGCTTCAGCCTTCCGCCGGTCTGCGTGGACAGGCCGGTGTCGGCGAGGTGGACGATCCAGTCGGGCCGGTCGTTACCATGGATGGTCGTCTTGCCGCTGGCCAGCTCGATCGACAGGTCGCTGTTGCTGGTGCAGAAGTTGAGAAAGTAGTGCTTGATCATCTCGCCGCGGTATCCGAGGGCGAGGACGAACTCCGTGATGCCGTGGGCGGCATAGATGCTCATGATGTGCCACAGGATCGGCTTGCCACCGATCTCCACCATCGGCTTCGGACGGAGGGTCGTCTCTTCCGATAGCCGTGTACCAAAGCCGCCGGCCAGGATCACCGCTTTGATGGTAGTCTCCCCCTCGTTCCGCCACACTCTAGGAGCCCTGCCGGGTCCGCGACAATATATCGGGCGGTATATTGTGCGCACGGCCCAAACTTCACATAGTTCGCTGGGATGCGGCTCGAGCAGACGCGCCATGCCAGCCTTCGCGACCTCCCCCCACCGCCACCGGGGAAGACGGGCTGGCCGTGGACGGAGGAGAGCGAGCCCCTGGCCGCGCAGATGCCCGACGGGCGGCCGTGGCCACGGATCACGGTGGTGACTCCCTCGTTCAACCAGGGCCAGTTCCTCGAGGCGACGATCCGGTCCGTCCTCCTGCAGCGGTATCCAGAGCTCGAATACTTCGTGCTCGATGGCGGCAGTACCGACGGCTCCGTGGACACGATCAGGCGCTATGCCCCATGGCTCAGCCACTGGGTCAGTGAGCCAGACGGCGGGCAGAGCGCGGCCATCAATCGTGGCCTGGAACGCGGATCCGGTGTGTACGCGACCTGGATCAACAGCGACGACATGCTGTGCCGGAACGCTCTCGGCAGCCACGCCACTCGCATCGGGTTCCAACCCAATACGATCTACGTGGGACAGTGCGCATACATCGACGCGGCCGGGCGTACTCTGACGACGCACTGCGGCCGGGTCCACACGATCGAGGACCTGGTGCGGATCGGAACGGTCTGGCGAGCCGCCGGGCGCCAGGGTCACATCGTCCAGCCCGAGGTGCTGTTTCCGCGGCAGCTGGCACTGGACGTCGGCGGACTGGATCCCGACAATCACCGGACCATGGACTACGAGCTCTGGGGCAAGTTCCTGCTGGCCGGCGCGCGCTTCGAATACACTCAGCTGCCGATCGGCATGTTCCGCGTTCATCCGGCGCAGAAGACGTACGACGGGTGGCGCCAGACCGAGTCGCTCATCGCCACGGCGTCCCGGCTCGTCGCGCGCGCGCATACGGTGCCGGCGGAGACGCGACAGCAGATGCTGGCCGACCTGCAGGCCTACGAAGCGGACTGCTGGCGGCGCAGCGGGCGGCTGGCCAGATTCGGGCTTCCGCGGGACGTCGTCATGCGAGTGCGTGCATGGCGGGCGGCCCTCGCTCGGCACGTTCACCGCTTCGCGAGCTGAGCCGCGTGACGCCACCACCGCAGCCGGGCTCCGGTCACGGTGTCAGAAATGTGTTGATGACGTGCTCGAACGACGCCGGCCACGGCGGCGTGCAGGTGGTCTTCCGCGATCTCGTCCGGTCCCTGGAGCGTGACGGCCGGCGCGTCTACCTGCTGTACCAGGACTCGACCACGCGCCTCCGCCTCCGCCAGGCCGTCAACGGATGGGGCCGGCTGGCCTTCTATTGCCCGCTCCCGACCATGATCAAAGACAGCCTCCTGCTGAGCCTGCCGCTCACCCTCGTGTATCTCCCGCTCGTCGTCTTTCATCTCGCGCGCCTGATCCGCCGTCACAAGATCGACGTCATCAACGCCCATTATCTGGCCGAGTACTTCGTCCATCTGGCGCTCGTCGCCCGGCTCCTGCGTGTCCCCCTGATCATCTCGGTGCACGGCGCCGATGTCGATCAATACGCGTCCGCTCGACCTGTCCAGCGCCTGCTGCTGCGTCTCGCCATGCGCGGGGCTCAGCGCATCGTCGCCTGCTCGAGCGCGATGGCCGACGAGACGGCCCGGGTGTTCCCGTCGGCGCGCGCGAAGATCACGCACGTCCACAATGGCCTCGTCCTCGACGACGTGCCGGCTCCCCGCACGGCGGGCGGCGTCTCCGGCCCCTTCGTCCTCTCTGTCGCGCGTCAGGTGACGAAGAAAGGCACCGACACGCTGCTTTGCGCCTTCGCGCTCGTTCACCACGATGTCCCGGACGTGATGCTCGTGGTCATCGGGGATGGTCCGGAGCTCGGGAAGAACCGCGCGCTGGCCGAGACGCTCGGCATCGCGCACCGAGTCCAGTTCCTGGGCGACCGGACCCGCGATGAAACCCTCGTCTTCTTTTCAGCGTGCTCGCTGTTCGTGCTGCCGTCCCGCGTGGAGCCCTTCGGTCTCGTGCTGCTCGAGGCGGCTTGCTACAAGCGGCCCATCGTGGCCACGGCCGTCGGCGGCATCCCCGAGATCCTGACCGACGGGGTCAACGCCTTTCTCGTGCCTCCGGATGATCCGGCGGCGATGGCCGACAAGATGAAAACGTTGCTCGCCAATCCTCGTCTCGGCGACCGCTTCGGGACCTCTGCGCACGCGTCCGTGCTCGCACGATTCCGGTGGGACGACCGCGTACGGGACTATGTCGCCGTCTACGAGGACGCCGAACGGGCTGCACGGCACTCCCGGCGCCCACGAGGCCTGGGCCACGCCGCGTCCCCGTACCTCCGGCCGTAGTCATGCACGCGCCTTCCAAACCGTGGACCGAGGTGACCATTGTCGTCGTCCCGCGGGAGCGGTTCAGCTACACCCGGGACTGTCTCGAGAGCGTGTACGCGCACACCGATGTACCGTTCCGTCTCGTGTGCGTCGACGGCGGATCCCCGTCAGGGACCCGGCAGTTTCTCCGCACGCAGGCTGAAGCCAGAGGATTCGAGCTCGTTCGAACGGATCATTACCTGTCGCCCAATCGCGCCCGCAACCTCGGACTGAGTCACGTCACGACCCCGTATGTCGTCTTCATGGACAACGACGTCGTCGTCGCCCCTGGATGGCTGGGGCCTCTCGTGCGGTGCGCGAAGCAGACCGGCGCCGCCGTCGTCGGGCCGCTGAACTGCGAGGGCCCTCCGCTCCACGAGATCATTCACTTCGCCGGCGGTGACTGCAGGATCGAAGAGACGTCGCGACACGGCCATATCGAGCGAACCATGATCGACACCATCGACCGTCAGGGGCAGCGGCTCGCCGACGTCCGGTACGAGCTCAAGCGCCAGCGGACGTCGGTCGCGGAGTTCCACTGCCTGCTGGTGCGTACGGCGATCTTCGAAAAGACCGGGCCCTTCGACGAGGCGATGCTCACCGTTCGCGAGAATCTGGACTTTTGCCTGGCCGTGGCCGCGGCGGGTGGTGCAATCTACATCGAGCCGGCTTCCATCATCACGTACCTCGGGTATCAGCCGCTCGCGTGGCGGGATCTTCCGTACTACCTCCTCCGCTGGAACGATCGCTGGACGCTCAGCAGCTTGCATCGCTTCCGGGACAAGTGGCAGCTGAGCGAGGATGACTATTTTCAGCGGCAGTACCGGGGCTTGCAGCGCTGGCGGCGGGACACCTACGTGATCCGGCCTCTCCTTGGGTGGATCCCCTTCGCGACGGGGCGGCGCGCTCTCGAGCGCGCCCTGCGGCCCATCGAGCGCGTCGTCAGCCGCCTGACGGTCATGGGTTACGCATACCGCCATCCCACCTCGCGGAGCTGACCTCAGCGCGTCACAGGATCGGCCAGCGTGGTGCCACCGACTTGCTGCTCGATCCACCGATACGTCGCACGGATGCCGTCGCGAAGCGAGGTCCTGGGACGCCAGCCGGTCAGATAGATCCGGCTGTTGCTGAAGTTGCGAGAGTGAACGCCGACCGGTCCATCGACGTATCGAATGCGCAAGCGCTTTCCGCTGACGGCGATCGCCGCGTCCACGAGCTGGCGCACGGTGACGTACTCGGTGCTCCCGATGTTCGCCGGCCCCTCGATGTCGGAGCGCATGAGACGAACGACCGCGTCCACGAGGTCGTCGACATAGATGAAGCAACGAATGGCGGTGCCGTCGCCCCACACGTCGACAGCATCGCCGTCGGCCGCCTGGGCGACCTTCCGACAGATCGCCGCCGGGGCTTTCTCCCGTCCCCCCTGCCACGTTCCGTCGGGGCCGTAGCAATTCTGGAAGCGGGCGATCCGGACGATCAGGCCGTGGCGCCGGCCGTAGGCCTGCAGCACGCGCTCCGCGAAGAGCTTTTCCCACCCGTATTCGTTGTCCGGCTGTGCGGGATAGGCATCGGCCTCGCTCAGCTCCGGCTCACCGACCGCCATGTCGCGATAGACGCACACCGAGGAGGACAGGAAATACCGCGAGACACCGGCATCGACGGCCGCCTGCGGCATGTTGAGGTTGATGAGCGCGCTGTGGCGCATGATGTCGCACTCGGCGGTGCTGATGTATCCCATGCCGCCCATCTCGGCGGCCAGCTGGTAGACCTCGTCGATGCGCTGCCCGCCTCGGGGGGCCACCGCGCGGCGTGCCTGGTCGATGTCGCGAAGATCGAGCAGCGCGAATTCGTCGGCGGCCGTCGGGCTGAACTCCGGTCGCTTGATGTCGACTCCGCGGACCCACGCCCCCTCGAGCTTCAGACGCTTCACCAGGTGGCTACCGATGAAGCCGCCCGCACCGCATACCACCGCATGCTTCATGCCGACTCTCCTCTCGCGAGCTTCAGCGGCATGCTAGCGTGAATGCCGACGGGCCATCAACTTCTGATTTCCTCCGGCGCGCATGCTCACGGCCATGACGCAGAGCATGAACTCGCTCGTGGATGCGACACGCTCAAGAATCCGCCGGGTCAGTGAGAGTCCTTGAGCGTCTTCGCCTCGTAGTACGTCTCCGTCATGCCGAACCGG
>Ga0075421_100006873_pt1 | contig 13901 bp, 8 predicted proteins | sample SoiMetdeltSBSDD5_FD_75292 | JGI IMG/M metagenome (GOLD analysis project Ga0075421, IMG submission 75292) | Bulk soil microbial communities from a Populus tree surrounding site in Tennessee, USA - Soil MetaG P. deltoides SBSDD5 | ecosystem: Environmental > Terrestrial > Soil > Tree plantation...
CTGACGACTATCTCGATTAGTCCTCCCGTGGTCGCCTTTACGTTTCTCGCCGTGCTGGTGACCGCGGTCCTGTGTGGGGCGCAGCCGGTCCGCCATGCAGGAACGCTGAACCTGCTCGAAGCCCTCAATGAAGCCTCGCGAGCCACGCCTGGGAAACGCTCGCATCGGGCTCGCTCGCTGCTGCTGGTCTTTCAGATCGCACTTACCGTCGTGCTCCTCGTCGCGGCTGGCCTCGTGGTGCGAAGCTTCTTGAACCTCAGAAACCTCGACCTCGGGTTCGTGCCGTCCAATGTGCTGACGATGAACGTGACGCCTCGCGATGCCAAGCCTTCGGCGAATCAGTGGATGCACGAAGTGCTTGCGCGCGTCTCAGCACTGCCGGATGTCGAAGCCGCAGGCGCCGTGTACCTGCGTCCATTGGCACTCGGGCCGATTGGCGCGGAGAGCTGGGTCATTCTGGATGGACAGCCACACACCGAGCCCAGGAAACGACTCAATCCGACGTTGAGCTACCAGGCCGCGACGCCGGGCTACTTCACGGCAATGCGGATCCAGCTCAAACGAGGTCGCCTCTTCACCGATCACGACGACATGGCGGCGCCCAGGGTTGCGATTGTCAGTGAGAGCACCGCCCGCGCTTTGTGGCGCGACGAAGATCCGCTCGGCCGACGGATCCTGATGCCGACGCATTCATCGGACGGCGGACCCACGGTCTGGCGCACGGTTGTCGGCGTCGTCAGCGACGTGCGTTATCGCGGTCTCGACGATGTCCGTCTCGACGTTTACGATGCTGCTCTGCAAGCTGCGGTGACGGCTGGAGACCTGGTCGTTCGGACCTCGCGTGATCCGCTCAGCGTTGCCGCGGCAGTGCAGGCGGAGGCGCGCGGTCTCGATACAGGTGTCGTGATCGACCGGCTGACGACGATGGAAGGCATTGTGTCGCGAGCGGTCGCGCCCTGGCGATTCAGCGTGTGGATGTTCACGCTGTTTGCGATGCTCGCGTTCGTACTTGCCACCGTTGGGCTCGTCAGCCTCGTCACCCTCGATGTCGCGCAGCGGCGGCGCGAGTTTGCCGTTCGCCTGGCTGTCGGCGCTCAGCGTTCGGATGTGCGTCGATCCGTGCTCGTATCCACACTGTGGCGAGTCGTGCCCGGAGTGGCGTACGGGGTAGTGGCAGCTCTCGTCGGTAGTCGCGCCATTCGCCACATCCTGTTCGGCGTGGAATCAGTCGACCTGCCCACCTACGGCGCTGTCATCATGCTCGTGCTTGTCGCGGTCACGGCCGCGTCCTGGCTGCCGGCCCATCGCGCCGCAGGTACAGATCCGCTCGCGCTTCTGAGGCACGAGCAATGATGCGTGCGTCACGAGGTCGCTGGGAACGGATCTCCAGTACGGGAGGAAACCATGATTGAAGCGCAGCGGGCGACGACTCCAGGCAGGCCGTGGCACTTGTGGCTGATCGGGATTATCGGCGGCCTCTGGAGTTCGATGGGTGTGCTGTCCTTCATGCTCACCCAGATGAACGTCGAAGCGGTCATGAGCCGGTTTCCTCCGCAGCAACGCGAGTACTTCGAATCGTTCCCGTTGTGGAGCGTTGCGTTCTGGGCGATTGGCGTGTTCGGTGGCGTGATCGGGTGCCTGCTGTTGCTGCTCAAGAACCGCCTGGCGTTTCCTGTCTTGCTCGCCTCGGTGATTGGGACGATGGTTTCCACGCTCGGCGGCTTGTTTCTTCTTGGCGGGATGAAAGTGATGGTCGAAACGGATGCGTTGGGTTTGACCCTATTCCCCGTTTTCGTCGCCGCGTTCCTCGCGTATTACGCTCGCGCGATGAGCAAGAAAGGTGTGCTCGGGTAGCTCGAGAGGCCTATAGCTGGAGCCGACGAACGAGCACGGCGCGAAGTGCTGGAATGCCGGCCGCGACCAGCGAGGCAACCGTCACGATCGCGGTGACTTGAAGGAAGGTGACTGGATCGGTTGGGGACAGACCGAACAGCAGTGCCTCGACGGCGGGTACTGCCGCGAACGCCAGGCCAAGGCCCGCCACCAGGCCCACGCCGATGTACCGTGCACTTTCCGTCAAGATCAGCCGCACGAGTGCCGCGGCGGTCGCACCGAGAGCCGCGCGAATCCGGAACTCGCGAGTCCGTTGGCTCACCGAGTAGGCGATGACCGCATAGATAGCGGTGACCGCCAACGACAATGCCGCCACGGCGAACGCCATCATCAGCGACACGCTGAATCGCCGTGGCCCGACTGCATCGTTGACGTATTGACGCATCGGCCTGATCTGCGACGCGACCACGTCGCCGTTCACACGGCGAACTTCCCGGGCGAATGCCGAGGCGAGCGAGGTTGGATCCGTTTCGGTACGCACGAACCAGAACATGTTGGCGGTGGCGAGGCCAATCGTGTCGGGGTGGATTTGCGGATAGACAAGGTAGATGTCCCACGTTGGTTCAATCGTATCCAGCGCGATCTGCTGAACATTGCCAACCACCCCCACCACCTCGATGGGACGCGCTGGCGAGCTGTCGCCGTCGTCAACGAGCAGCCGTGCCCCGATCGGGTCGCGATCGTCCAGCCACCGCTCCGCCAGCGCTTCGTTGACGACCGCAACTGGTGCGGTTCCCTCTGAATCGCGCTCGGAGAAAGTACGTCCACGCTTGACGGCAATCCTGAGCGCCTCGAAGTAACCCGCCGACACGAACCGGAATTGCGCCATTGGCACGTTCTCGCGTTCGATGACGCGGCCCTCGACCGTGAACGGGATCCGTGCAAGGGCACCAATCAGCGGCGGCAATGTGATCGCGCCCTGCCCGGTGACGCCTGGCAGCGTCGACACACGGTCGCGCAGGGACCGTTGGAAGGTCGCGATTGTTCCGGCGCTAGGAAATCGCTGCGGCGGCAAGGTGATGCGCGCGGACAGCAACTGGTCGGCATCGAAGCCGGGGTCGATCGACTGCACGTTGGCGAAACTCTTGGCCAACAGGGTCACGGTTATGAGCAGCGCGACCGCGAACGCCACTTCGCAGACGACCAGCGCGCCCCGCACGCTTCCCCCGCCGGCCGACGTCCCGCGGCTGCTGCCGGCGAGTGCGTCGCGGACGTCGACGCGCGCCGTGGCGACGGCGGGGCCGACGGCAAACAACAGCGCGGTGAGCAGCGAGACCGCGATCGAGAAGAACGACACAGTGAGGTTGAGGTCGAGGCCGCCGACGCGCGGCAGCTGCGTTGGCGCGAGCGACAGCAGCAGCGGCATGCTCCAAGAGGCAACCAGGAGGCCGAATGCGCCGCCGGCGCCGCCGATGATGAGCGCTTCAATCACGCAATGCCTGGCGACGATCCAGCGCGATGCGCCGAGCGCCAGTTGCACGGCGACGTGCTTGCGGCGGCCGGTCGCCCGGGTGAGCACAAGGTTGCCGAGGTTCGCGCACGCGACCAGCCATACTGCCCCCGCGCCCGCGAAGATCGTGAACAACGCCGTCCTGAACGATCCGGCGACACCCTCAATCAGCCCGACGAGGTTGATGCCGCGCTTCCTGGCGTTCTCGACCGGAAACTGCGCCTGCAACGTCCTGGCGATCGCATCGAGCTCCGCATCGGCCTGCTCGATGCTGGCACCCTCTCGCGCGCGCCCGACACCATGGATGAAACTGACCGAGTTCCGCAGACCGCGACGCGGATCGCGGTCCGGAGCGAACGGCATCACGAAATCCACCTCGCGGATCGGCGTGGCGAAGCCTGGTTCGAGAATGCCGACCACCGTGTATGGTTCGCCGTTGAGCCGAATGGAGCTGCCAAGCGTCCGCGGATCACTGCCAAAGCGGCGGGTCCACAACTCGAACGTGAGCACGACGACGTGTCCGCCAGTTTCCCCTTCGTCGGTCGGGCGGAGCAGACGGCCGAGCCCAGCGCGCGCGCCCAGGACGTCGAAGAAGTTGCCGGTCGCGCGCAGGCCATACAGACGCTCGCCGGCGGCTTCGTCGCTCAACCCCGCTCCGTAGCTGAAATAGCCGGCAAGGCCTTCGAGCGAGCGCGCCCGTTCCCGGTAGTCCATGAAGTCGGGCACGTTCAGCGGGGTTCGATCGCGACCCTGCTGATCTCCCCAGACCCAGAACACGCGCTCGGGGTCGCGATAGGGAAGCGGGCGCAGCAGCACGGCATGCACGACGCTGAAGATCGCCGTCGTCGCGCCGACGGTCAGTGCAATCGTCGCCAGGGCTCCAAGCGTGAACGCGGGTGTCTTGAGCAGCGCCCGCACCGTCACACGCGCTTCTTGCCACACGTTCATCGCTCCTGTCTTCGCGGCGTGGAAGGTCCCACCCGGGCATGCTATCGGAGCCGCTCGATCGATATCCGCCACAAATGGCTCACTTTCTGCCAACTAGGGTGCCAACTAAGGGGTCGGATCTTGTATTTCAACATTTTGTTGAAATACAAGATCTGACCCCATGCGGACGACGTCCTCACGACGGATCATCGTGGTCTTGATCCCTCCGGTCGATGAGCTCGACCTCGTGGGTCCACTTCAGGTGTTCAATTCGGTGAACCGGCTGGCGGGCAGGACCATCTACCAGATCGACGTCGCGACAAACGCCGACCGACTTGCGGTCGCGGGTGAAAGCGGGGTGCTGACCTTCATCGCGAAGGAACACGTCGACAAGGTTGCTGGTGACTGCGATTCGGTGCTTCTCGTCTGCGGCTTGGGAAGCCGCTCAGTTCGTGACCCAGCGTTGTCGGCGTGGCTGAGAACGAAATCGCAACAGGTGCGACGCCTCGGAGCCGTCTGCGTGGGCGCATTCCTCTTGGCGGAGGCCGGGCTGCTCGCTGGCCGGCGAGCCACGGCGCATTGGAGGTTTGGCCGGGAGCTCGCGGCCAAATACCCGGACATCAAAGTCGAGCACGAGCCGCTTTGGGTCAAGGACGGCAACATTTATACGTGCGCTGGAATCTCGGCCGGTATCGACCTCGCTCTCGCCTGGGTCGAGGAGGACTGCGGAAGCGCTCTCGCCCACGAGGCCGCGCGTGAGCTCGTCTTGTTTCTCCGACGACCCGGCGGACAGCCGCAGGTGAGCGTATCCCTCTCGGCACAGGCCTCCGAGATGTCTTCGATCCGCGAGTTGCAGATCTGGGTTGCCGAACACCTGCAGTCCAAACTGTCGGTCGAAGATCTCGCTCGTCGCATGGCAATGAGCGTGCGGAATTTCGAGCGCGTGTTCACGCGCGAGGTCGGGACGACGCCCGCGCAGTATGTGCTGCAGATGCGTGTGGAAGCTGCCCGGCGCCGGCTCGAGCGGACCACCGACGGCCTCAAACAAGTCGCGGCGGCGTCCGGGTTCGGCAGTGAGTTGGTGATGCGACGGGCGTTCGTTCGCCTGCTTGGCATCACACCACGACGCTATCGCGAACTCGCTGACCGCTAGGTAGATGCCGACAATCGCTCGCGGACGCGAAATAGCCGACCGCGATCCTACCGCTGCGTCCAGAGCGTAAAGGCGTCATCCCCACCGAGGCTCGTTGAATCGAAGGGCAGTATCTGACCGTTTTGCGCCTCGAGCAGAGTCGGCAGGTTCTGCACCACGCCGGTTGGAGTGACGAGATGCGTCGCTGCGTTCTTGGCGCTGTTCGACGCACGGCCGAACTCGTATGGACCCGGCCCGACGAAGCCCGCGGTCACGACCAGCCCGTTGCCACTGACCACGACTGACTCCGCACTCGCACTGAACTCCGGACTGCTGCCCCACGAGTTGGCCTTCTTCGCCTTGCCGTCGGCCGTGAATTCCGCGACGAAGCCGAATCCACCGAAGAAGTCCGGATCGTCCGCCAGAAAATTGCCGCTGACGAACACCGCCGTGCCGTCCGGCGATATGGCAACATCGCGACCCGTACCGAAGCCAGGGCCGCCGACTCTCGACCAGATCAGATTGCCCGCGCCGCTGAACTTCACGAGCACGATGTTCTTGAGGTGCCCGCTGTCGGAGGTGTTGCCGGTGAAGTACACGTTCCCGGCGCCGTCCGTCGTCACGCCGAAGGCGGTGGTGAGACCCGTTTGTGGCGCCTGCACGCCGTCCACGCCCCAGTCACGCTGCCACAGCAGGTTGCCGTTGAAATCGAATTTCACGAGGTAGGCGTCGTTCGCGAAAAAGGTGTTCGTCTCGCCCACCATGTAGATGCCATCGGCGGCGGTCGCTACGCCGTGGCTCTGGTCGAACCCTGGAACCCCTGGCTGGCCGATACCGCCCCACGCCCGAGCCCACACGAGATTGCCGCTCGCATCGAACTTCAGCAAGCGTGATTCGAGATGGGTCGGGTCCGAGCTGTTTGTCCCGCCGAAATGGGCAGAAACGTAGATGTGGCCATCCGGTCCGACGGCGGCGCCGGTGGCGATCGTCGCGTTCTCGCCATACGTACTGTCCCAAAGCAGGGTCCCGCCGGCATCGAACTTGGCGAGGAACAGCACTCCGGTCCCGAGCATTCCGGCCAGGTAGGCGGATCCGTCCGCTCCGACCGCCAGTCCCTCGATGAAATCGTCGTCGATTCCATTCGTCGGGTCGAACGGCAGACCGTACGCCCGTTCCCATTGCAGGACGCGGTTGGCGTCGTACTTCCGCAGGAACGCGTTGCCGTCACCGTCGCCCGAAAGAGTGGTTCCAGCGACGTATACGCTCCCGTCCGGTGCGAAGGCGACGCGACGTGCGTGGTCGTTGTTCGAGCTTCCGAAAACGTCGGACGCAAGGAAGGTCAACGCCAGAAGCGGAATCTGCACGAGCAGCAGAGCCATACCGAGCACGATCACTTTACGCATGGACCATCTCCTTGACGCGCCGGAACGAGGTGAGCGCGAGGGCAGCAAAACGTATTCCTCGGCGCTTGGCCACCGTCTGCGCGCATGTTCGGCGCGCGCGTGCAAGTAAATGTGCGGGGAATCGAAAGCGGCTTACTGCGATTGAAACTCGGCAGTCGCCTTGGCCTCCAGGCTGTCGAGCTGCTTCAATCTGCCGCGCCACATGCTCTCGAGCTGAGGGGTCCCGTGAGCATCGAGCAACGCGCGGTAGTCGCGCCGCAGTTGCTCGATCAGCTCGCGCACATGTGCCATGGTCCTCGCATCGCCGGGAGCAGCCGGCGCGAGGGTGCCCTCGAGTGTCTGCCAGATGCACGTGTGCAGCTGCTGCAGGCTCCTTTCCCAGAGGTCCGGGTTGCCGCCCACGTCGTAGACCGTTACGCGCTGGCGCGGCCAATCGATTTCGAAGACACCCGAGCGGGTCACACCCGCGGCAATCGGGCCGAACGCGTTGTGCAGGCGTGGCACGGCGATGTCATCGATAAAGAGCGAGGGCGGCGTCGTCAGCGGGAGCGGCTGTCGGAAATGGATGCGGAAAGGCACGGCGACGCGCCCGTCTGCGTCCGCCCGGACGATGACGCTGCCGTGGATCAAACGCCTGATGGGATGCACGACGTTGAGCACGGCGCTGTCGTAAGGAAAGCGGAGGTAGGCGCCGGAGGCGGGCCGGCCCTGGTCGTCGGCAATCGTGATTGTCGTGGGACGCGTCCACGAGATTGACGCAGTCGACAACATCAGCACGACCAGGCCGGCGAGCCAGTGACGAACGCGCTTCATCATGACGGGCAACGGGGAATGCTCGATTATAGACGGCGACGATTGTGGCTCACACCCATCCGCACCGCCTGGTGTTGACAGCCGACACCACATCGCTATAGTGTCGACAGTCGACACCATATGGGCTATCGCGACCTCAAGCTGCGCATTCGCGCGATGATCGCTCCCCGCCGGGTCGAATCGGATCTGCGCGACGAGCTGGCGTTCCACATCGAGCGCGAGGCCCGGAAGCTGATCGATCAGGGCGTCCCGGCAGACGAGGCGCGCTACCGCGCGCAGGCACGATTTGGATCCGTCACGGTCGTCGCCGACGACTGCCGCGACGAGCGACGGATCGGGCTCGTCGACGGTACTGTTCGCGACATCGCCTACGCCCTCCGCGCATCGAGGCATGCGCCACTGGTCAGCCTCACGATCGTCCTGACCGTCGCGATCGGGCTCGGCCTGATCGGGGTGCTCTTCACCGTTCTCAACATGATGTTGTTCCGTGTCGACAACGTGCCCGACATCAACGAGATGTTCGCGGTCGAACGGCCGCGCAACGAGCGGGACGAGCCGCAACCGTTCACGAGGCCGCAGTTCGAGGCCATGCAGCGCGAGACGCGCGCCTTCTCCGGGATGTACGCTCACATCTCCGACGTCGAGTCGCGTATTGACGGTCGCGTCGTGTCGGGATCGCTGGTGACGGGCAACTTTTTCCAGGTGCTCGGCGTTCACGCGGTGCGGGGACGGACGTTGCTGCCCTCGGATGACGAGGCCGGTGCCCGCCATCCGGTGGTGGTGTTGAGCCATCGCGCATGGGCGCGGAAGCTGAACGGCGATCCGCAGGTCGTCGGCCGTCACCTCACCATCAACGGCGCCGCGCACGAGATCGTTGGCGTCATGCCGGAAGGATTTCGTGGCCTCGAGGTGTCGGCGGGGGACTACTGGGCCCCCCTCTCGATGCTCGCCGAGCATCGTCCGTCGGATCGTGGACGTGAAGACAACGTCGATGTTGGCATCGTCGGCCGTCTGAGGCCCGGGACGAGCGCAGAAAGCGCCCGGGCGCAGTTCGAGGCCTGGTATTCGAGGCAGGTCACGGCCGGCGCCCAACGCGGCTCGCCGTCGATCGAGCTGCGGCCGAAGCGCGGCACCATCCCCCAACCGATGGAAGCGGTCATCCTCTTCACGCCGCTGTTCTTCGCGTTTGGCTTGATCCTGTTGATCGGATGCGCGAACGTCGCCAACCTGCTGCTGGCACGCGGCGTGACGCGGCAGAAGGAGATCGGCATCCGTTTGTCGCTTGGTGCATCGCGCGGCCGCATCATCCGCCAGCTGCTGACCGAGAGCTTGTTGTTGTCGCTCACGGCCTCGGTGCTCGGCTTCTTCATCGCTCGGGGCGCGCTGAATGCGATCGTCGGCGCGATCATGCGTAGCATGCCGATCGACATTGGCGACGTCGCGCTGAATGTACCTGGGGGTGACTGGCGCGTCGCGCTGTTCCTGGCATTCGCCGCCGTGGTGGCCACGGCGTTGTTCGGGCTGATGCCGGCGCTTCAGGCCACGCGCATCGATCCGATGCGCACCTTGCGCGGCGAGATGGTCAGGGATGTGCGCCCAGGACGGTCGCGCAGCGTGCTGATCGGGTTGCAGGTGACGGCTTCCGCGCTGTTGCTGATCTGCTCGGCGATTTTCCTTCGCAGCTCGTTGGCGTCGGCCACCGTCCATCCCGGCTTCCGCACAGCCGACACGATCCTCATCGACATCGCCAACGAACCGAAACGGCAAGTCACGGTGCAGTCCGTGACGACCGCCCCGTCAGTAGTTGCCGTTGGCGGGATGTGGCCAGAAATGATGGGCTTCCCGCGCGCGGTGACGACGGTGTCGCAAAGCGCCAAGGTCGCCGCGGGGTACCGGCTCGTCTCGCCGGAATACTTCGAGATCTTCGAGATTCCGATCGTGCGCGGGCGCGGGTTCACGGCGACCGAAGCCGCGGGTCAGCTGCCAGTGGTGATCATCAACGAGAGCCTGGCCAGGACGCTGTTCCCGGGAGCCGATGCCGTTGGCCAGACGATTCAGCTCGAGCCTGACCTCGAGTCGCCGACCCGGCGCCAGGACGAACCTCCGCTGATGTCGCGTGCCGCGACCGTCGTCGGTGTCTCCCGTGATGTCCCCGGGTTCCGGCTGAGCGACGTCAAGGAAGCCAATCTCTACCTTCCGGGCCATGCCGGCATCGCCAAGACGTTGCTGGTCGCGCGCGTGCATGGCGATCCCGACCAGGCGCGGCGGATGCTCCTCGACCGGTTGATCCCGCTCGATCCGAACGTGGGTCAGATCCTCACGATGAGAACGATCGCGCGGATGGAAGCCTACTTCCTGCAGATTGCGTTCTGGGCGACGCTGATCCTCGGCGGGCTGGCGCTGTCGCTGACGGTGTCGGGATTGTTCAGCGTGCTGTCGCACCTGGTCGAGCAACGCACGAAGGAGATTGGTGTCCGCATGGCGCTGGGCGCAACTTCGAAGGACGTCACCGCGCTGGTCATCGCGCAGACGTCCAAGCCGGTGATCATCGGACTCGTCGGCGGAGCAAGCCTGGTCCTGTCGCTGGCCACGGCGCTGCTATCGACGCCAGCCGCGGGCCTCATCGGCGACGTCATTCACGTGTTCGATCCGGTCGCCTACGTGAGCAGCCTGCTGTTGATCGTCACCGTCTGTCTGCTCGCCGCCTGGATTCCCGCCGCCCGGGCCGTCCGGCTCGATCCGATGCAGACGCTCAGGCAGGAATGATCGTCTTCGGTGAGGACGTCTCGGCGCTATCATAGGCGCGCCGTGACGCACCTGCGCTACGCCGTCCGGACCCTTCGGCGATCGCCGTGGTACACCGCGACCACCATCGGCGTGCTTGGGATCAGCATGGCGCTCGCGACAGTCGTGTTCGCGATCGTCGATGGCGTGCTGGTCAAGCCCCTGTCGCTTCCGCAACCGTCCGAGCTCTTTCTCGTTCGTGCCGATGTCACGAATACGAAGGGGGCAGTCACGACGGATCGGGTCCAAGCGCCACCGGTCTCGGGAATCGAGATCGACGCATGGCGTGAGGCGATTCCCGAGATTCCACTGACTGCGGTCAGCACTCCCTTCCGCTTCAAACGCACCGACGGCCGTGAGTACTGGGCGGCCAACGTGGACGCCCAGTTCTTCGACGTCATGGGCCTGCGGCCGTTGGCGGGTGGATTCGTTCCGGAAGACTACGACTGGGATCAACGCGACCGCGGCCGAGCGATCCGCCCGCTGCTCGTCAGCCATCGCTACTGGCAGCAGGTCCTCGGTGGAGATCCCGGCGTCATCGGGCGGACCGTCGATCGATGGGAGCGGGACGGCATCACGTGGGGCGAGCGGATCGCGGGGGTTCTTCCACGCGATTTCGTCTTTCCAGTCGATCCGGAAGAACCACAGCCCGAGCTCGTGTCACCAATGCCGCGGCGACCGGGGCTGAACGTCGACTATCAGGTCGTGCTACGTCTCCGCCAATCGGCCGATCTCCCGCGTGTGCGCGATCGCCTGCTGGTTGGCTTGCGCCAGGCGGCGGCCGCCGCGCCGCCGGCGTCGCACCAGCGACACAGTCCCTTCGACACCGCGCGCCTGGTGCCGCTGGCCGAACAGCTCGCCAGATACGAGAAGCCAGCGTTCGTCCTGCTGTTCTCAGGTGCTGCGCTTCTCCTGCTGCTGGGCTGCCTGAACGTCGCCGGCCTGGCTGCGGTCGGCGCGTTGATCCCATCGATGCGCGCAGCCAGGGTCGACCCTGTCGAAGCGCTGCGCTCGGAATAGCTCACGACGGGTGCGCACGAGGGGTGCGGCGCGGAGGGTGCCCGGAGTGAGAGGCGTCGGCGGTCGGGCTCGAGTAGCTGATCTGGCGGCGGAGCCAATCCCCGGAGCCCGTCAGCGGAGCGAAGCCCTGGCGCACTCCCTCGGATCGGCGCGTACCGGCGGTTGCGGAGCAGCCCCAGCCGCACCAATGTAACCGACCGAGGCCAGACGCTCGTGGAGATCAGACGCCGCGGCCTCTCCGTTGCCGACAACGGCTCGGCCTTCGGCCAGCGACGCCGCGCGCATGGTCATCGCGCGCGCGAGGGCGGGACGGTCCTCATGGATGTCGTGCTGCTCAAACGGGTCGCGCTGGAGATCGTACAGCTCCGGATCCGGTGCGTCGATCACCTTGAAACGACCCTGGCGGAGGGCGCGCAGTGTGCTGCACCCGAAGCGCCCGGGATACAGCGATTCCGCATATGCCTCCAGGTCGAGGCCACGACGACGACCCCCGATCAGATCGACAAGGCTGACACCATCCGATGGCGGCCCGGCGACGTCGAGCAAATCGAGGATCGTCGGCATGAGATCGGTGAGCCGTACGACTTCTCCGATCCTGAACGGCGCAATGCCCGGCACGCGAACGATCAGCGGCACGCGCAGGACGTTCTCGTAGATCAGGATCCCGTGATCGCGCTCTCCCCGTTCGCCGAGCGACTCTCCATGATCGCCGGCGACGACGACGATCGTTCGATGCAGGAGACCGCGTCGTTCCAGCGCCTCGAGCAGCCGTCCGATCTGCGAGTCGGCGAATGCGATCTCCCCCAGGTACAGGCTGTGCGCGTACTGAGTCCTGTATGGTTCGGGCGGATCGTACGGGCGATGAGGATCGTAGAGATGAGTCCACAGGAAGAAGCGGGATTCAGGGATCGTCTCGAGCCAGCGAAGAGCGTCGGTGACAACACGGTCCGCGCGGCGCTGTCGCGCGTCGGGTGGTCGACTCCCGCTGCCCACGCCTTGGTACCGTTCGAAGCCCTGGTGGAGGCCGCGGTCGGGATCGAGAACGGTTGACGCCACGAACGCCCCGGTCCGAAATCCTCTCGCCCGCAGCACTTCGGCCAGCGTCGTTTGCGACGGGGCCAGTGGTGGATCCGCATTGTCCCGCACGCCATGATTCGGTGGGAGCAGACCCGTGAGAAGTGTCGTATGCGCGGGCAGCGTCAATGGCGCCACGGACGTGGCCTGGTCGAACACCACTCCTTCACGAGCCAGTCGCTCGAGATGAGGGAGTGAGATGTCCATGAAGCCGTACGGCGACAGGCGATCGGCTCGGGTCGTGTCAAGTGTAACGAGAACGATGCCGAGCGGCTGGGGAAGGCGCCGCAGCGGGACCGCAACCGATTCGGCAATTGCCACCGCGGCAATCACGCCGGCGAGGCGACCGAGGCGCATGATCGGCGTCACTGGCAATCAGCGCCGAGTCAGCGTGAATCGATGGGCCGAGGTACCGGAGCCCCAGCAGGTTCCGAGCGTGCCCCCCGCACCGGGCGCCACCTGTGGGAAACCCGATGAATAATGAGCGAAGAATCCGTTCAGTTCTCCAGTAAGGCCGGCAGGGGTAGTCCTCGTCACCGCCGTACCGTCGATCTGCAGAAACGTCCCGTCCGGGATTCGCTCGAGAAGGTCGGGGTATGTCGAAGCATCGTACAAAGGGTAGTACGAGAAGAAGCTCTGAAGAACAAAGGTCGCGCCGCCGGCATCCGCGTGCCCCTTGAAGCGATCTCCACGGCGGGCGGCATTGACACGGAACCGCGAAGATTCCGTCAAGACGACGTCGATGACCGAGCCGGCCTGAGTGAGGACGGCGGCATAGCTGCGATGCCGCAGATCCGTCGGTCGCACGGGCGTTGACGTGTTGCATTCCGCATCGATTGCCAGCGTGTACGAACCCGAGAAGTCGAGGCGCGCGCCCGCGAGCGCCAGCTGGAAATTTCGACTCGCATGATCGGCGACGTCCAGCGTTTCGGCGTGCGTCCGGTAGCCGTTCCTTGTTACACGAACCTCTGCGCCGGTCGCCACGCCGTAGAGCCTGTAGGTCCCGTCGAAATCCGTGAGTGCCGCAACGCGACTGTCGCCGGTGACCTCCACACGAGCTCCAACGACGCGTATGTCCGGAGACTCCTCCTCGGTCACGACGCCGACGACCCGATACGTTCGCTCGGGTAGCACCAGGATCGTCTTGATGCCGTCCACGAAGCCGGACGGCGTCGTCACCCGCACCCGGAGAATCCCCTCGCCATTCTGCTGTCCGGCGGTTGCGAGTCCGGTAGCGTCCACATGTACGAGCTCGTTGGAGAACACCCACTTATGGTTCGTCAACGGTTCACGGCTGCCGTCACTGAAGCGCACGGTCGCCGAGAACTGTATCGACCGGCCGGGAGGGATCGACTCCGGTCCCGCAATGTCGACCGCAACGACGTGGACGGCCGGAGCCGGCGCC
>Ga0075421_100006874_pt1 | contig 13900 bp, 9 predicted proteins | sample SoiMetdeltSBSDD5_FD_75292 | JGI IMG/M metagenome (GOLD analysis project Ga0075421, IMG submission 75292) | Bulk soil microbial communities from a Populus tree surrounding site in Tennessee, USA - Soil MetaG P. deltoides SBSDD5 | ecosystem: Environmental > Terrestrial > Soil > Tree plantation...
ATCAACGGCACCAGATCCACGAGATCGCCATCGTTAGGCATGAAGCGCCCGACGTTGGGATGCGGCCAATCGGTTCCCCACAGGACACGGTCCGGCGCAGCCTCGACGAGGGCGCGCGCGAACGGAATCGCGTCGTGAAAAGGAGGTCCTGTGGCGGATACCCTCTCGGAGCCACACACCTTCACCCAGCAGTTCTCTACCTGCAGGAGGTCGAGTAGCGCTCGAAAAGGCACCTGGTCCACGCCGGCACTCGCCTTGACCCGTCCCATGTGATCGATGACGAACGGCACGGGAAGCGAACGAAGCACGCTCGACAATTCGACGATGTCGACGGCATCTAGATGGACGACGAGATGCCATCCGAGCGGTTTTACCCGTTGAATGACGTCGTGGACCACGTTGATGTCGGGCATGCCGCCCAGATGCCTGACGAAGTTGAACCGCACACCGCGGATCCCCCCTTCGTGCAAGGCCGCATAGTCGGCGTCCTCGAAGGACTCGTCCACAATCGCCACACCGCGACACCGACCGCCGCTGTGGGCAATGGCATCGAGCATCGCCCGGTTGTCCGTGCCATGGCAGCTCGCCTGAACGATGACAGCCCGCTCGATCCGCAACACCGCGTGCAGGGCGGCGAGGCGTTCCCGGGGAGCGTCCTGCGGCGTGTAGGCGCGACTCGGCGCGTAGGGAAACGTCGCGGCGGGCCCGAAGACATGACAGTGTGCGTCGCAGGCCAGCGGCGGGACGATGTACTGCGGGACGTACGGATTCGGATCGGGCGCCTCAGAAGAGGCCATGCGGTGCTCGGCAGGAGTGCAAGGACGGCAAGAGGATCGCGCGCGGGATTGTAGAATCCTCGTTCGAGCCCGTCAAATGCCCACCAGCGTGCCAATGCGCGAACGGACCGTCGAGGAGCGCACGATCCGGAAAGTTGCCCTCCGCATCGTCCCCTTCCTGATGATCTGCTACTTCGTGTCCTTCGTGGACCGCGTCAATCTCGGGTTCGCCGCGCTGGATATGGTGAGGGATCTGCGCCTGTCACCCACCGTCTTCGGGTTCGGCGGCGGCATCTTCTTTCTGTCGTACTTCCTGTGCGAGGTGCCGAGTAATCTGCTGCTCGCAAAGGTCGGGGCGCGGCGCTGGATTGCTCGCATCATGGTCACGTGGGGCATTTTCGCGGGCGCGATGGCGCTCGTAACAGGCCCGACGTCGCTATACCTGATACGGTTCCTCCTCGGTGCAGCAGAAGCGGGGTTCTTTCCGGGCGTCATCCTCTACATCACGTACTGGTTCCCTGCCGAGTACCGAGCTCGCATCATCGGATGGTTCACGGTTGCGATTCCCGTCTCCAGCTTCCTGGGTTCGCCGATTTCCGCCGCGCTCCTGGTCGCAACCGACGGATGGATGGGCCTTCGTGGATGGCAGTGGATGTTCATTCTCGAGGCTTTGCCCGCGATCGTGCTCGGCTTCATATGCCTCGTGGCACTGAGCGACGGCCCATCTGATGCGACATGGCTGCGGCCCGACGAACGGACGTGGCTGCTCGCACGTCTCGACGCGGACAGGAGACGCCAGAGACCGGTCGGTCAGATGAGTCTCTGGCGTGTTCTCTGGCACAGGGACGTCCTTTTCCTGGCGGTGGTGCTCGCCGGAAGTACTGCCGTCAGCAGCGGGCTTCAATTGTGGCAACCGCAAATCATCCAGTCGTACGACCTGAACAACATGCAGACGGGGCTGCTCAACTCCATACCGTTCGCGCTCGCGTCGGTGATCATGGTCTGGGTCGGCCAGCGATCCGACCGGACGGGCGAGCGCATCTGGCATGCAGCCGTGCCGCTGATGCTGACCGCTGTCAGCCTGGCGTCAGCGCTCGTCTTCGATTCGCTCTTCTCAATCGTCGTCATTCTGAGTCTCGCGGTCATCGGCATCTACGCGGGCAAAGGGCCGGTCTGGGCGGTCTCGACCGAATGGCTGTCTGCCGGAACGGCCGCTGCCGGTCTCGCACAAATCAATGCACTCAGCAACCTAGCCGGGTTCGGCACCACCTATGCGATGGGCTTTATCAAGGATGCGACCGGCAGCTTCGCCCTTGCGCTGCTGCCTCTGGTGGGTCTTTCCGCGATAGCGGCCGTGGCCATTTTGTGGATCGGCCGGAATCGGGCATCACTCGCGGTTGGCGCCGACAAGGCGGCCGTGACACCCGCGTAACATCTCGCACACGAGAATTGGCGGAGAGGGTGGGATTCGCACCACTGCTGGGTGTTGAAAACAAAGAACTTAACGGATTTCAGCTTCCTCACGATCCGCTAGATCCGCACAAAAGCCCTGGTAGATACACGTATTGAGCACGCGGACGCACCGGTGTCCAACTAGTGCGGCGCTCGCGATGCCAATCACCTTCATCTTGACGCCGTGTGCGACAGGTCGAAGTCCATAACTGTGGAGACTTCGTATCGCTTCTCCGCGGCGCCAACCTCGATCGTGTCGACCGGTGATGTCGATGCGTCACCGAGTCAGAGTGACGTACCAGTTGTCAGTTGTCAGATCGTAGGGGCCCAGCCTCAATTCGTTCCGCGGCGATTGCCTCCGGCCGGAACGTTCTTGCCGATCCAGTTGTAGATGATGTCCGCAATTTCGAGGTTCTTCTTGTCGAGCATCATCATGTGCGTGACGCCGAGAATCCCCATCTCGTCGAGTTTGAGATACTCCGCCTTGGCCGTCCCCTGTTTCGATGCGCGCCGCGCGTTGATGGCGTCCACCGTCTCCTGGCAGATCATGCTCGTCGCCGTGTAATCGCCTTTGAGCGCCATATAGGGGATGTTGTCGAAATCCGCAGAGGTCAGCCCGCTGTTCGGCAGCGAACACGACCCTTCGAGCGTGACCAGCCCCTTGAGAAGGTTCATATGGCCCCGCTCTTTCAGGATGCGGGCCATGTGATGACCCATGATTCCGGATTGCGAATGGGTGACTACGACCGCGCCTCCCAGCCGCTCGACGAGCGACGCGAGATTCTGCGGCGTCCAGGTGTTCGCCGGGGAGAGCGTCTTGGGATCGCAGCTCTCGCAGGTGGAGCCGGGGAGCGTCGCCTCGGCGTTGGGTACGAGTTGCTTGTAGTACTCATTGACGGCTTCGAGCGGAAAGACGGGCATCACGTGTTGAAACCGATCGGGATTCGGATTCGGATCCGCGGGGTCGCCGTGCGGAATCAGCCGGCCCGTGCGGATTGTCGAATCCGCCGGAACCAGGTGGCCGAACCAGTTGTTCCACGCCGCGTCGTTGGCAATCCGGGCGAAGCCGGGAATCAGCTCCATGCCAGCCTTGGAATCGCCCGCGCCGATCCGCGCCTCGCCCTCGTGGATGACGGATTCATCGAAGCCGGATCGGCCGCGTCCTGACTGGTCGACGATGTAGCTGGGGACGCCCTTACGAACGAAGTACGGATACCAGCCTTCACGCCCGTCCGGCGTCGACTCCAGGCACGCAGCCGTGTGACTCGAGCCGTGCACCATGATGACCGGCCATCCGCCGTACTTTCGAGCTGGAATCTGGAACTGCACGTACATTTGCCCGATGGTGACCTGATGCGGCACGACGGGAGCGGCGGCGGCGCCCGGTGCCGGCACCGGCGGGACGCCCGCGTAATCAGTGATCTTCTGAATGCCGCCGATGAAGAAGCTGCCCTGGTCCTCGATGGTCAGCGGCGCGGTGAGAAATCTCTTCGCCGGCGCCTGCCCCGAGAGCGTTGCAGCCATTGCAACGACCATGAGCGCCGATACTGCAGTTTCACGCGTCATGACGATCACCTCACATCAGAACGAGTAGCGCGGCGCCCCACTGAATCTGCCGCGCATCCCGCGCGCCGGTAGGCGCATGTGTGAATGCCGCGGCGACTGTACCACACGGGTCGTGTGCGGATGGTCTGCGCACTTCACCGGTTGCGGCTATCCTTGAAGCCGCCGTTCACCCATTGCGTGACGATCGACTCGAACTCGGGCGCTCGCTCCTCCCAGACGCAGTGACCGGCCTCCTCGGTGAACCTGCTCCGCTTCATCGGTCCTGCTTACGGAGGCGCCTCATGATACGCGTAGCGGTTCAGAGGGGGCCGGTCAATCCGATTTATTGGACGGTTTCACTACGCCGCCGGTGAAACGTCAACCACGCCAGCGTGACCTTTCAGAAAGGGACAGCGGTATTCCTTCGTGGTCGGCGTCACCGCCGCGTGAGCATGACGATGTACTGCACTCCGGCACTTTGATTCTGGACGCGCACATAGTAAAGAGCGTCGGAGGCAACCGAGATGGACCCCGTGACCCGCGACGACACGCTAAACTCATTGACTTGGCTCGGAAATGTTTCCGCGCCGCCACTGCTCGGAACGAGCGCCGCATAGCCACGGAGCGTTTTCGTCTCCCGCGCGGCGTCGGAAAATTCGAGCGTAACGTTGTACTCGCCCTTGTTCAAAAAAATCGCGTACGCCGCCGCCGCATTCGCATCCAACGCACCCGCTCCGCTCTCTCCCACCTGCAAGGTACGTGGCTGCACGGTGCCGAAGAACGGAACGAGATCGGGCGAGCCCGCGGCAACCACCGTCAGCCAGTGATCAACACGGCCGTCGGTGGAGTTGAGGAGCTTGACCTGAAACCCGGTCGGCTGCTTGAGAACCACGTCGGCGATTCGCCGCGCTGCGATGTCGAATCTGTTCACTGAAGCGGCGTGATCCTGAATCACTCCACCCTCGGCGTCGAGGATCGTCGCGTCCGTTCTGAGCGAACAGGTTTCCCCAGTGCCGCATCGCGCATCGATGATGACCTGGGCGTGGGTGACCGGTGTACTCAGTCGGAAGTAGGTATCGCGACCACTAGCCAATGCGACCGTGTAGGTCCGAGCGATCTGTGTCACCTGCGGCGCGTCGCTGCCGTGTGACTCCGGCGTCACGACAGTTGGCGGGAGGAACGGCCCGCCGCGCGTCCCGGCAACGTAAAACCGCCAGCTCGCAAACGAGACCACGACAATCGCGGCAATCGCCATCCATGCCCAGCGAGGCGATCTCCAGTCCCGAGGTGAAACCTGGTGCGGCGCAGGCGGTCCCTGCTCGCCTCGCTGCGGGGCAGCGTCTGACAGCGCTGAGACCAGGCGGTCGACGTCTTGGTGAAACCGTAAGTCGCTGATCTCCAGCGCCTGGCGCCGAGCGAGCTTCGACAAATCACTCGGCAAATCGACTCCGGCGGGCATCGCGGCTCCCGAGACGAGCGTGGGAACTACAGGAATACCGCGACGGAGCGCTGTCGCGATCTCCATTCGAACGAAGTCCTCCGGATTGTCGAGTCTGCGACGGCCGCTGGCGTCCGACGCACTCAGCCAGTTCCTGCCGATGACCGCGACAAGCGCATCACAGGAACTCACCGATCGCTCGAGACTGTCGACGAAGTCCTGCCCCGGTCGGATTGTATCGATGTCGACGAACACATTGTCGGCGCCGAAGTGATCTCGCAGCCGATCCGCCAGTCGGCCGGCATACGCCGCGCTGTCCTCGCGCCGGTAACTGACGAGGATCTTCGTCATCCCTTTCATATTCTGGGCGAAATGATGCCTGATGACTCCGCAAAACGCGAGGCCCGCCAACTTTCCGCGGCGGCACCTCCACAGCGACGCATCGGACCCGTAATTTAGCCGAAGGTCGATTGACCAGTGCCCCATGCGACACGGGCGTTGTTGAGAAACCCACCAGACGTTTGATCAGGACCCCGAGAAGCCGCCGGCGGAACGGCGGGAACGTGGACAAGCACCTGCGTCAGGACCGCGCAAATCAATGCCTGCTCAACTGCGGTTTCAAGACCGGAGTCTTGTCAAGTTTTTCGGCAGGCCGCCAAAGACGACGCCGGCGATCTGCCGTTTGGCCCCACCCTCGCCGTACATGAACATCAGGCCGCCGAGCACGATCGAAGGCGAGTCCGACCTGCAAATCCTCTATCGCCTGACGTGGTACGGAACAACGAGGGACGTGACGCGTGAGGCGAACGACGGCCGAGGGCCGGCCGATTTCAAGATCTCACGTGACAACAGGAACATGGCGTCGACCACGCGGGCCAACCGAGCCGATTGCTCCGTGATGATGTCGAGGGACTCACGGTATTCGGTCTCTGGCCGGGCCGCTCCAGCGAGCGTGACCTGAGCGGTTGTCCGAATGACCGACACAGGCGTACGCAACTCATGCGAGGCGTCCGCCATGAACTGGCGCTGCCCCTGGAGCGCCGATGCCAAACGGTCCAGAACGCCGTTGAACGCCACGGCGAATTGACCGAGCTCGTCGCCGGTATTCGGCGTCTGTAGGCGCGAGTCGCGCCCTCCGGCGGCGGCATCCTTAATCTTCTGTTCATCTAACTGGCGTTAGGCTGATACGCATCGCCGGCGCGGACAGAGGCTAGAATGACCTGTCGTTGGGCCGACGCAAGTCGCTTTCATGATTACTTATGCACACTCACGTGATCACCGTTGGCCTCCTGTTGTCGCTGGCGGCCGCCGGCTGCGCGACGCGTCCTGTTCCTGAAACATCGCCCAATCTCGCGCAGCGTACGGGCGTGCCGGAGCGTCCGCCAGATGCCCAGGGTACCGCCATTCCTCCTGGCGTCGTGTTGGACGATGGCCTGACGCAGGACGAGGCGGTCGCCATCGCGCTCTGGAACAATCCCGACTTCCAGGTGCAGCTTTCCGAGATGGGGTTCGCGCGAGCCGATCTGCTTGAGGCGGGCCTGCTGCAGAATCCCGTGCTTTCCCTCCTCTTCCCTATCGGCCCCAAACAGCTCGAGGCCACGCTGAAATGGCCGATCGACGTCCTCTGGCAGCGCCCGCGGCGGGTGGCTTCCGCGCGCTTTGCCGCCGACCGCGTCGCGGCAGGGCTCGAACAAGTCGGTCTGACGCTCGTCTCGGACGTGAAGATCGCGTACGTCGAGTATGGCCTCGCCCAGGACCGGCTGCGGTTAGCAGATCAGTCAGTCGTGGAGCTTGAGCAGATCAGCGCCCTGATGGAATCGCGTTTCCAGGCTGGCGACGTCAGCCTGCTGGAGGCGCGAACGGCGGCGATCGACGCTTCGCGCGCCCGCCAGGATTCGGTGCGTGCGCGTCTAGACGTGGTACTCCGTGCCAATCAGCTGCGCACGCTCCTGGGCTTGGCGCTGGATCCCAGAGAGTTCGACGTCGTGATCGCGCCCCCTGTGCTCGAACCGTGCGGCCCGATGCCGGGGGCGCTGCTCGAGGAGGCAATGGCCTCGCGGCCCGATGTGCGCGCCGCGGAGCTCGGCATCGAAGCGGCGGCGGCCCGTCTCGGCTGGGAGCGGTCGCGTGTGGTGGCTGTCACGGCCGTGTTCGATGCGAATGCCGAAGGCATCGACGGCTTCGAGACAGGCCCTGGGGTCGACATCGGTCCTCCGATCTTCAACCGCAACCAAGCAGGGGTGGCACGCGCCAACGCCGAGATCCGGCGCGCGGGCGGCCAATATGTCGCGGTTCGCCAACGCATCGCGGGCGAGCTGCTCGATGCCACCACGCAGTTCCAGCAGGCGTCGGCTGCGTTGGGTGGGTGGCGCGACACGGTCCTGGTTCCACTCGAGGAGCAGGTGCAGGTTGCCAACCGCGCCTTCGCCGATGGCGATGTCGCCTATCTCTTCGTGCTTGAGATGCAACGCCGGCTCACCGACGCCCGACTGAGGACGCGCGAAGCCGAGGCCGATCTCGCCCGGGCCCGCGCGCGGATTGAGCGTGCGCTTGGGCGCCGCTGCGGCGACGCCGGAACGGAGATAGCCCGTGGTTTTTAGAGGGAGTCTGGCCTCAATTGCTGCGTTCGGTGCATTGCTCGCGGGTTGCGGCGGCGACGAGGCGCCCGCGGCTCCGGCAAAGCCGGCGTCAGTCACTGCGCCGGTCAAGGAAGCCCAGCTGACCACGGTCACGCTGACGCCCGAGGCGGAAAAGCGGCTCGCGATCGTGACCGCGCCAGTCGAACGCCGCACGGTGCCGCGCACGCGTGTGCTCGGAGGGGAAATCACAGCGCCCTCCGGGTCCTCGTTCGCGATCACCGCCCCGGTCGCGGGCACGCTGCAGGCACCTTCCGGAGTGCCGATCGCGGGCTCGGCGGTCTCGCGTGGTCAGATGCTCTTTCGACTAGTGCCGATCCAGCCATCAGAGCGCGACGCCGCTGTTGATGCCCAACAGGCGGCGGAAACCGCCTCGGCACGACGCGAAGCATTGGCGCTCAAGGTCCAGCGCGCGGAACGCCTCGTGAAAGACGGAGCCGGTAGCCGCAGGGCGCTCGAAGAAGCGCAAGCAGAGCTGGCCGTGGCGGAAGCGGACCTCAAGGCCGCACGCGACCGTATCGCGCTCGCCACACGCAGCGGCACGTCGCAAGGCGGCGTCGTCCTCGAATCGCCCGATACGGCCATCGTCCAGGACGTCCATGTGCGCGAGGGACAGGCGGTCGCCGCCGGCGCGCCGCTGATCGACCTGGTGCGCCTCGCCACCGTGTGGGTGCGCGTCCCGGTCTACGCCGGTGAAGCGGCCAGCATCGACGCGAACGCACCTGCGCAGGTGCTTCTGCTCGGTGAAGCGCCAGACGCGGAAGGCGTGCTCGCGCGTCCCATTCCCGCGCCGCCGTCGGCCAATGCCACGACAGCCGGCGTCGATCTCTTCTACGCCACGGCCAATCCCAACGAGCGGTTCAGACCTGGCGAGCGGGTCGCCGTTCGCCTGCCGCGGCGTGAGAGTGATACCGGGCTCGTCGTCCCGAAGGCCGCGCTCCTTCATGATGCATATGGCGGCACGTGGGTGTACGTGGCGCGCGAACCGCGGGTGTATTCGCGGCAGCGCGTCGTCGTGACCGATGTCAGCGGCCCCTTGGCCGTGCTGTCGCAGGGGCCCGTCGAAGGGATGCGCGTGGTCACCGATGGCGCAGCGGAGCTGTTCGGCGTCGAGTTCGGCGCAGGAAAGTAGGGTGCCGTCATGATGCGCTGGATCGTCGAACACGCACTGAAGCTACGGTTGGTGGTCGTGGCGTTGGCGATGGTCCTGATCGTCGCCGGGTCGCGCGCCGCGCAGAACACCCCGCTTGACGTGTTCCCCGAGTTCGCACCGCCGCTGGTGGAGATCCAGACCGAGGCACCTGGCCTGTCCACCGGAGAAGTCGAGAGCCTGGTGACGGTCCCACTCGAAAACGCCATGAACGGCGTGCCGGGACTCACCACGCTGCGGTCGAAGTCGGTGCTTGGCTTGTCGTCCGTCGTGATGTTGTTTGAGCGGGGGACCGACCTGATGGGAGCCCGACAGCTCGTGCAGGAGCGTCTTCTGCGCGTCGCCACGAGCCTGCCAACGGCGGCGCATCCACCGGTCATTCTGTCGCCGCTCTCGTCGTTGAGCCGGGTGATGAAGATCGGCCTCACATCCGAGCGCCTGTCACAGGTTGAGCTCTCGACCCTCGCAAAATGGACGATCCGACCCCGCCTCATGTCGATTCCTGGCGTCGCCAACGTGGCGATATGGGGTCAGCGCGACCGCCAGCTGCAAGTCCTGGTCGATCCCGATCGGCTCCGCGCCAACAACGTCACCCTGGCCGACGTCGTCACTGCGACGCGTGACGGCACGGCGGTCGGGGCGGGCGGCTACCTCGAGACGCCGCAGCAGCGCCTGGCCGTGGCGCACTCCCCCGCCGTCGCCACTGTCGATGACCTTCGGCAAATTGTCGTATCGCGAGGCGCTACGACTGGTACGTCGAACCGGTCGGCGACCTTGTCCTCTGGGTCGCCATCGAGCAATGCGTTGCGCATCGGCGACGTCGCAGACGTGGTCGAAGGGTTCCCGCCACCGATCGGAGACGCCGTCATCAACCGCGGCGACGGCCTGATGCTCATCGTCGAGAAGCAGCCTGACGGCAACACGCTGCAAGTCACGCATGACGTCGAAGGGGCCCTCGAGGCACTCAAGCCGGCCATGCCGGACGTCGGCATCGATTCCACGATTTTCCGTCCTGCGACGTTCATCGAGATGTCGCTCGAGAACCTGAACCGGGCGTTGCTCATCGGATGCCTGCTCGTGATCGTCGTGCTGATCGTCTTTCTCTACGATTGGCGGACCGCACTCATCAGCATCATCGCGATACCGCTGTCGCTCATCGCGGCCGCGCTGGTGCTGCGGTATCGCGGAGGGACGCTCGACACCATGGTCATAGCCGGGCTCATCATCGCCCTCGGCGAAGTGGTGGACGATGCGATCATCGACGTCGAGAACATCGTCCGGCGTCTGCGCCTGAACGCAGCGGCGGGTCATCCGCGCTCGGCATTCCAGGTCGTGCTCGACGCGTCGGTCGAGGTCCGCAGCGCGGTGGTCTACGGCAGCCTCATCGTTGTCCTGGTATTCGTGCCGGTCTTCCTGCTCGAGGGGTTGGCCGGGGCGTTCTTCCGTCCGCTCGCGTTATCGTACGTGCTCGCGATCCTGGCGTCGCTGGCGGTGGCGCTGATCGTCACGCCAGCCCTCTCGCTCATCCTACTGCCGAAACACACCCACCCACGCGAAGCCCCGGCCGTCAGCAGCCTCAAGACACGGTACCGCCGGGTGCTGCCGGGCCTGATTGAGAGGCCGAAACGCGCAATGGCGATCGTCGCGCTGTCGCTGGCCGTCACACTCGCCGCGTTCCCGCTCCTTGGCGAGGAGTTCCTGCCGAGCTTCCAGGAGTACGACTTCCTGATGCATTGGGTGGAGAAACCTGGAACCTCGCTCGAGGCGATGCGCCGCGTCACCGTCAATGCCGGGCGTGAGTTGATGGACGTGGACGGCGTGCGCAACTTCGGTGCCCACATCGGCCGCGCGGAGGTCGCCGACGAAGTCGTCGGCATCAACTTCACGGAACTGTGGATCAGCCTCGATCCGTCAGTGGACTATGCCTCCAAGGTGGCGCAGATCCAGTCGATCGTCGACGGCTACCCGGGACTCACGAGGGACCTCCTCACCTACCTGAGGGAGCGAATCAAGGAAGTTCTGACCGGGGCCAGTGCGACGATTGTCGTGCGCATCTTCGGTCCGAATCTTTCACAGCTCGGAACGACGGCCGCCGACGTGGCGCGGGTCCTGGCAGAGGTCGATGGCGTCGCCGACCTCACCGTTCAACAGTTAACGATGGTGCCGCAGGTAGAGGTGCGTATGCGGCCGGAAGCCGCGCAAATCGCGGGGGTTACACCGGGGCAGGTGCGCGAGACGCTCGCGACGCTGCTGCGCGGGACCAAGGTCGGTGAGATCTACGAGGATCAGATGATCTTCGACGCCGTCGTCTGGGGCGTGCCGGCGGTCCGCGCCGATCTCTTCGCGATCAAGCGGTTGCCGATCGACACCGCTGGCGGCGGATACGTGCCGCTCGAGGCGGTGGCCGACGTGGCGCTGGCGCCTACGCCGAACGAGATTACGCGCGAGGGCGGATCGCGCCGCATCGACGTCACGACCAACGTGCGCGATCGCGACCTGGGCGCCGTGGCCGAGGACATTCAGGCCGCGCTCGTCAACGTGCAGTTTCCGGAGGGGTATCACGCCGAGGTGCTGGGCGAATACGCGGCGCGCGAGGAATCGCAGAACCGCCTGCTCGCGCTGGGTCTGCTGTCGCTGCTCGGGATCCTGCTGGTGCTGCACGCGGACTTCGGCTCGGCGCGACTCGTCTCGCTGGTGGCATTGACGTTGCCATTCGCGTTGATTGGCGGCGTGGCTGCCGCGTTTCTCTCAGGGGGTGTCTTGTCATTGGGCTCGCTGGTTGGCTTCGTCACAGTGCTGGGGATCGCGGCGCGCAACGGCATCATGCTCGTGAGCCATTACCGGCATCTCGAGGACGTCGAGGGCGTGCCGTTCGGATCGGAACTGGTGACCCGGGGCGCCGAGGAACGGCTCGCGCCGATCCTGATGACCGCCTTGGCGACGGGCCTGGCGCTGGTGCCCATCGTGGTGGGCGGCAGCCGGTCTGGCCAGGAAGTCGAGCACCCGATGGCGGTGGTGATCCTCGGCGGGCTGTTCACGTCGACGGTGCTGAACCTGTTCCTGCTGCCGCCGCTCTATCTCCGATTCGGACGCCGTACTGCGCGTGAGACCGTGACGCCGTGATCGGGTGTTAGTTAGGTTCACCGCGTTTCTCGAAACGCATGGACGGCCCAGAACGACACCCCACGGATCTGGGGCGGTTCCACCTCATTGCGCCGTACGAGTACACCCAACACGCTGGACGGATATGGAGTGGTTTGACCTATACACCGGCTCCGCCGATCGCATCACGACGAATGGACACTACGCGCATCCACACGGCGCGTGGTTCCTTCGACGCATTGGGCGCCGGACGTCGCCTCACTTTTGGCGAGTCGGACCGTGGGTGCCGGGGATAAACAGTACGGGGATAGGTAATAGCGAGCGACGAAACTGCCCTCCGGAGCGGGCGTGGGGATTAAAGGCGTGCTGGCGTGCAGACGGGCGCGAAACGTCTGCGGGCCCTTAGCTCGGTGGAGGGCTGCTCGACGGCTGCTTCCTGCACACACAAAATCTTACGGTTTCTCATTATCGGCGTAGGATTTGGGGCCGTTCACTGCACCGCGCTGTTTGGCGGCTGCGATATCGCCCAGACTAGGCTGGAGCCGCACGACGGCACGGCCGGACGAAATCGTGGCCATCTATCCACGCGACTACGAAGTGAAGAAGTTTCGGAGCTTCCAGCTCACCGCCGACGCGCTGACGTCCCGCGATGCGCTGGAGCATTTCCTCTACGAACAGGCAACCTCTGCAAGCTGCGCATGCACTGATTTGGAAGTCTTCGATATGGAGCAATGGCGCACCGAGGTGCTGCAAGAGTACGGCGGCGACGTGATCGGTGCAGCACTCCGGAAGTGGTTCACCTATCACATCCTGGGGGGCGGACGCTCCGCCCAAACTCGCCGAAGGCGAGTTTGGCGGAGAGGGTGGGATTCGAACCCACGTGCCGGTTACCCGACAAGACGCTTTCGAGGCGCCCCCGTTACGACCACTTCGGTACCTCTCCGGTCGTGTGCGCGCGGTCCGCGCGTTCCGGCTGAAGCCGGATACCCTAAAAATTATACCTTCCGGTCGCCTGCATCCCGAGCAACCTGCCGCCGCTCGTGGAAGAAAAGCTGGATAAGGCGGCGGCATTCTTCTTCGAGCACGCCACCAGTCACCGCGAAGCGGTGATTCAAGCCTGGCAGCTCGAGGCCGCGCACCGCGGACACGAGCGCGCCGCTCTTCGGCTCCGCAGCGCCGTAGACCACTTCCCGGACGCGCGCGTGCACGATGGCGCCCACGCACATCAAGCACGGCTCGACCGTCACATAGAGAGTGGCGTCCGTCAGCCGGTAGTTGCCGATCCGGCGCGCGGCTTCCCGGAGAGCCACCATCTCGGCATGAGCGGTTGGATCGACGCCGGAGATCGGCTGGTTGAATCCAGTGGCGACTACCCGCCCCTCGGTCACGACAACGGCGCCGATCGGCACTTCGCCCGACTCCAGGGCGCGCCGTGCCTCGTCGAGCGCAGCGGTCATGAACTCTTCGTGTTGCGACATCGGGGTGCGCTTGCGCGGGCTCACGCCGCATCAGGCGGGCCGCCAGCTCACTTCGAACCCGCCGCGGTCCGGATGTAGGCATCCACCTGCCGCTCCAGGAGGGGCAGCGGCACGGTGCCAGCCATCAGCACCGCATTGTGGAACGCCTTCGGCGAGAATCGAGCTCCGAGCGCGCGCTGCGCCTTGTCGCGCAGCTCGATGATCTTCAGCTGCCCGATCATGTACGCGCACGCCTGGCCGGGGTTGACGACGTAGCGTTCGATTTCGCTGGCTTCGATGCCGTAGTCGATCGCCTGCTGGCGCGTCCAGCGCTTCGCGTGAAT
>Ga0075421_100006875_pt1 | contig 13899 bp, 15 predicted proteins | sample SoiMetdeltSBSDD5_FD_75292 | JGI IMG/M metagenome (GOLD analysis project Ga0075421, IMG submission 75292) | Bulk soil microbial communities from a Populus tree surrounding site in Tennessee, USA - Soil MetaG P. deltoides SBSDD5 | ecosystem: Environmental > Terrestrial > Soil > Tree plantation...
TTCGCCGCTGCGGGCGCCCATGCCAGCCAGCCGTTCGATCTCCCGGCATCGATCCTGCCTGCGCGCCGATGACATCACTCCATGATGTGGCCGCCGTCATAGGTGCAGGCGATGCGGCCCAGCGCAGCGCGCAGTTCATCGGTCGCCAGCAACGTCGCCAAATCGGGCGCGGGCGACGGGGCGCGCGGAAACTCCGCCGAGCCGAGCAGCGCGGCCGCGACGGCCGGCGAGAACGCCCCGGCCTTGGTCGCGTCCAAACCTCGCTCGAGGATGGCCCTCAAGAGATCCGGATCGAGCGACGGCAGCAGTGCGAAGAAGCCGCCCTGCAGCAGTTTGGCCAGCTTGTGATCGGGATGCTCTGATTGGTCCGGCGCCCGCCCGCAGTCCCAAAGATGCTGCACGTGATTCCACGCGGCCGGCTGCTTGGGGAAGCGCTCGGCGAGCGCCGCTTCCTCGTCGGCGACATAGCAGCGATTGAGGTTGTCGAAAAACACAAACCGATAGCCGCGCGCCACCAGGTCCGGCTCCCAGCCCGACCACGCCGCCTCCATGCTGCCCGGCGCGATGGCCTCGATCATCACCACGCGCGGGCGAAAGCGTTCGAAATCCATGCCCGCCAGCACCTCGGCCTCGGCGCCCTCCACGTCGATCTTGAGGAAGTCGATCTTGTCGAGCCCAGCCTCCGCGCACAGCGCCGCAAGCGTGCGCACCGACTTGCGGATCGTCTGGTAGCCGGCGCCGAACTTGGCGGCACCGGCAGCATGCTCCTGCACGGTGGTGGAGAAGCCATGCAGCGTGTCGACGACGTGGAACTCGGCCTCACCGTCGGCGCGGCCAGCCAGGCAGCTCACCGTATGGTCGCGCGGGCGCACCTGCGCGTAGATGTCGGCCAGCGCCCGCTGCGGCTCCACCACCAGCCCGCGCCAGCCTTTTAGGTAGAACCAGAACGACACGTTGTCCGCCACCGGGTGACCGCCGCCGACATCCACGTAGGTGCCGCTGTCCTGCCCGGCGAACACCACGTCGAGATGGTAGTCTTCCAGGTTCTGCGCATAGGAGATCTGCATCATTTCGCCTGTTGTGTTCGCCCGTTGGTTCGCATCTATTGGGCTAGCCCAGCCTATTTGTCGACAGAGCCCGGACTCTTCGCCAATTCCATGACACCGCCGATCCTCGCCAGCGCCGCCGACCTGCTGCAGGCCTACGACGTACTGTTCTGCGACGTCTGGGGCGTCATCCACAACGGCCAGCGCGCCTATGCCGAGGCAGGCGAGGCCCTGGCCCGGTTCCGGGCGGGCGGCGGCACGGTGATCCTGGTGTCCAACGCGCCTGTTCCCCCGGCCGGCGTCGAGCAGGTGCTGGACAAGACCGGTGCTCGCCGCGATGCCTGGGATGCGATCGTCTCGTCCGGCGACATCGCGCTCCGCCACATCGCCGAGAACGGCTACGCCCGCCTGCACCGCGTCGGCCCACCGGCCCGCGACCGCAGCCTGTTCACGCGCCTGCCCGGCCCGCACGCGCCGCTCGAAGAGGCCGACGCCATCGTTTGTACCGGTCTGCGCGATTCGCGCCAGGAAACGGTCGAGAGCTATCGTGATCTGATCGAGGCCGGCGTGGCCCGCCAGACGCCGTTCGTATGCGCCAACCCTGATTTGGTCGTGGATGTCGGCGAGACGCGGCATTTGTGCGCAGGCAGCATCGCCGCCGAATACGAGAGGCGCGGCGGCAATGTGTTCTGGGCCGGCAAGCCGCACCCTGCCGCTTACGCCACCGCCCTGCGCGTTGCCGGCGAATTGCGCGGGCGTGAGCCGCAGCTGGCCAGGGTGCTGGCCGTCGGCGATGCCATACGCACCGACCTCGCCGCCGCAAAGGGCCTTGGCGTTGACGGACTGTTCATCACCTCCGGCATCCATAACGATACGACCATGACCGGCGGCAGTGTCGACGCGGCGAAAATCGCCGCGCTGTTCGCCAACCAGGATACGCCGCCCGCCGTTGCCGTGATGTCTGTACTCAGATGGTAGGAGATCCCATGGCCGATGTGACGATCACGCGCGAGGACAATCCCAGCAAGGGCCGCTACGTGGCCAAGGTGGCTGGCATCGACGGCGAGGGCGAACTGACCTACAGCCGGGTCAACCCGAAGCTGATCATTGCCGACCACACATTTGTGCCGGATGCCTTCCGCGGCAAGGGTGTCGCGCGCGCGCTGGCGCAGCGGCTGGTCGACGATGCGCGCGCCCAGGGCGTCAAGATCATCCCGCTATGCCCGTACGTAAACGCCGAGCGCCGCAAGCATCCCGACTGGAGCGACGTGTTCCAGGAGCCGTGATGCAGCGCTGAGGGGACTTGCGAGGGGACGGGGGCAATGCAGGTATTCCTGATCGTCGCGCCCGTCTTCGCGCTTATCGCCATCGGCTATCTAGCCTGCATCTGGGGCCTGCTGTCGCAAACCGCGCACAAGGGCATCTCCGAGTTCGCCTTCAGCATTGCCCTGCCGGCGCTGCTGTTTCGCACCATCGCCATCGCCGCAATGCCGACCCTCGAGCCGCTCTATCTGTGGGGCGCCTATTTCGGCGCGATCGCCATCACCTGGGTGCTGGCCATCGGGCTGTCAATCACCATGCTGCGGCGACCGCAAGCGGACGCTGTGTCTATCGCCATGGGATCGGTCTACGGCAACATCGTCATGATCGGCATCCCTCTGTGCCTTGCCACCTTCGGCGACGCGGCGGCCGCACCGATGGCGCTGATCCTGTCGATCAACACGCCGCTCTTGTGGCTGGTCGGCACGCTCAACATGGAGTGGGCCGAACGCCAGGAGGACACATCATTCCTGGGGTTGCTCGGCTCCATCCTGGCCGATCTCGCGCGCAATCCCCTGATGATCGCCATTCTGGGCGGATCGCTGTGGCGATTGACCGGCGTCGGCTTGCACCCGGCCGTCGACAAGGTGCTGATGCTGTTGGCGCAGGCCGGCGTGCCGTGCGCCCTGGTGGCACTGGGGGCGAGCCTCGTCAATTTCCAGATCAAAGGGCAGGCGCCCACGCTCGCCACCATGTGCCTGCTCAAGCTGGCAGCGATGCCGGCCATCGCCTGGGTGCTGGCGTTTGCGGTGTTCAAACTGCCGCCGGTGGCTGCCGGCGTCGTCGTGCTGTTCGCCGCTATGCCCACCGGGGCCAACGCCTACATCTTCGCAACACGCTACCAGCGGGTGGTGAACTCGACGTCAGGCGCAGTCGCGCTCGGCACGCTGCTGTCGGCCGCCAGCGCCGTCGCCCTCATCGTGGCACTGCTCTAGCGTCTTGTCGTGCCCGCCCGAGTGCAGCTCAGGGCCAGCACCCCGGATCATGTGCTCACACCGCTGCGTCCCGGCATGACACCAGCCCTATGCAGAGGCCGTGCTGCGCTGGGCGTCGTAGTGCTTGGCTGCGGCGATGATGGCCTCGATCACGACGCCGCGTTTGGCCTTCGGCCGGGCCGCGGGCCCCGTCAACAGCAGGCCGGAAAACCTTGCCACCGCACGCAGATCCTCGGCCGCCTTGACCTGCTCGAGCTTTCCCCGCAGCACATTCTCCCCGTGCGTGCGCAGCACGTTGATGGCATGCAGCTGCGAGGCGTCAAATGGCTTGCGCTTGGCAGATTTCCTGCCGGCTCTGGCCGCTAGATTCGCCTGCAGGGCATCGAGCAGGCTGCGCGCGAAGGCGTCGTTGGTCTCGGCCTCGCGCACGATGGCGCGAAACAGGCGATCGAGTACCTCGCGTGCCGGCACGTCCGTCATTGCGCAGCGACAACGATCGGCTTGTTGATGATCTTGAGCACGGTGTCGGTGAGCGCATTCACGTGCTGCGCCGCCGTGCCGAACTTGGAGGCGAACGTGCCCGGCTGATCGCGGTAGTCGAGCGCGGTGGCGAGCGGCTGGGTAGCAGGAACCTGCACACCGAACGGCGAATACTTGCCGCTGACGGCGGCGATGATGCCCTGCGCGCGACTGTCCTGGCCGGACACGCGGTTTGGCACCGTGTAGTACTCCGTACCGCCGCCATTCTCCTTCAGGCGGCGCGCCAGCCAGCCGACATTGTCCTCGGCCGTGCGATCGGGAATGTAGGGGACCAGCACCAGGTCGGCCGCGCGCAGCGCGCCCCACACCAGCTGCGAAAGTCCTGGCGCGCAATCGATGATGACCTGATCGTACTGGCCGTCGACGGAGCGGATGATCTGCGCCATGCGCGCCTGCATCTGGTCGAACGCGTCGCTGATCTTATGGAAGCGCGCCTGATGCGCGATCATCAGCATGGCTTCGCGGTCGTCAAGGTCGTGCGAGCTCGGCATGATGTCGAGGCTGGGCGCGTCACCGCCCGGCAGCGTCACGTCACCGATGCCTTTGGCGATGTAGTCTGACGTGGCAACCTTGTCCTCGCCAACCAGATGCATGAGAAGGCCGGCGTTCGTGCGGTTGGCCTCGCGCGCCTCGCGCCAGCGCCTGTGACCCATCATGACCATCGACGTGCTGGCCTGCGCGTCGAGGTCGATCAGCAAAACCCGCTGGCGGCCGGTGATGGCCAAGCCATAGGCGAGCATCATTGTGATGGTGGTCTTGCCGACGCCGCCTCGGCGATTGGAGACGGCAATATACTTGGTCACAGTACGCTCCCACCAAAGTACCAGGCCACCAAAGCAGCAGGCCCCCCCAAAGCACTGTATGTCATCGTCATCGTCTGCTCGGGCAGCAGGCCGATGACGGTCACGGCACGCAAGGTCGCTGCTTGTACTCAAACAGCTAATTTGCACGTCATAGTGGCAGACCAAGCTCCGCCTCGCCCAGCTGCAAGCTATCGGATGCACGATATCCAAGCCATTGATGTCGCGGCAAAACGGTTAAGATCGGCCCGCCGGCTGCCGCGGCGAAGGCGCGCCGAGCCGTTGTCCAAAATCGCAATCCTCGGGCTAAGCCGCTCTGGCGGCGCTATTTTCCGGCCGACTGAGGGCCGGCGTCCTTGCCGTCCGCGAACGCCTTGAAGACCATGTCAGGCGCACTGGTGTTGTGGCGCGACGGCGTCGTACGCCCGGCCCACACATCCGTGGCGGTGGCGCGCTTGAAGCTCATGATGCCGTCCTCTCGCCAGCCGCGCGCCCCCCTCTCCCGCACGGCAATGCGCGCCGCATCGTTGTTGAATTCGGTGACGTACATGGAGCGCAGGGCGGCGAACGGGCGGCCGTCGATCGGCTTGTCGAACGCGACGTCCAGCACGTTTCGGTTCTGGTCCGTCATCGCCATCCTGACGGTTGCCGAGCCGCCGCGCTCGAAGGCAAGCGTGAAGGTGCGCGCCTTCGCATCGAACACGACCTCCTTGATGCGCACGATCGGCCGCCCATCGATCTCGACCGGCCCAATAAGAAACGACGAGCCGAACGCAGTCGGCGCCATCCCTGCCGGCGCCAGCGGCCGCAGCCGCCAATATCCATCCTGCGGATAGAGCACGGCCACCTCCTCGCCGCCCATTGGCCGGAGCATCCACACCTGCAGGAGATGCACTCCCTTTTCGACACGCTCGCCGATGCGCACTGTGGCCGTGGCCGGACGCCAGAAGTCGGCGAACGTCAGGCCCACCACCCACAGCTCGATGTCCTCATAGAGCGTGCTGCGCTTGGGCGGTTGCGGCGGCCCGGCCTTGGGGTCGCCGGCCGCCGTGCAGCCGGTCCAGTCGGCCTCGAAGCTGTCGCGCTGGATGGTGCCGATGTAGGAAGGGTGTGCGGCCTCGATGCGGAACCGCCGCACATCCTTCGCTGCCAGATTGAGCGTAACGTTGTCCTTTTCGGCGCACAGCACCGGCTCGCTGGCGTTGCTCACCTCCACCGCCAGCGGCTCGGCCGATTGCGCGTGCGTCGAGGCGATGCACATGGCCAGCAGCATGGCCCCGAGGCGTACCGCGATCCTGTCATCACGGCCCACGCGCTGAGCGCGCGCCGCTGGCTGCCAGGGCCACACCCTGCGCCCAAGCGGCCGGGATGGTTCGCTCACGCGCAATTCCGCGATGGCAGTGCGGTCAGCCTTGCAGAACACAATAAACGTCCCCGGAGTTGGCTGCGTGCGGCAAGCCCGCGATATGCGCCGCCATTTCGGCCTTGGAGGTCCAGCGATTGAACGTCAGCACCTGGCTTTCACCGAGCACCACGTCGAACCCATAGGGCCCGAGCGAAGTTAGACGATCGAGGCATCGCAAGGCCACGTCGCGCTGGATCGTGGTGAACTCGAAGGACAGCGCCAGCACCGGCCGGGACAATCCGGCCAGCACCGTATCCTCAAACCCCTCGACGTCGATCTTGGCGAACGCCGGCGCACCATGCTCGGCGACCAGCGCATCGAGGGTTGTGCACGCCACCTCGATCTCATTGTCCCAGACCTGGCCTTCCCAGCCGCCGGCGCCGTCGGCTGCGCAGATGAAATCGGCCGAGGCCGTCGACACGGTGGGGTTTGCCGAATTGATGCGCAGCGTCAGTTTGCCTGGCTGCGCGCCACAGGCCGCCTCAATGAGGGTGACGTGCGGATCATCCGCGTAGATCGCCCGGATTGCGCGCGCGCACAACGGCTGCGGCTCCAGCGCCACGGCGCGCGCCCGCAGCCGCCGGAAGCTGCCGATGCGGTCGCCGACATGACTGCCGATGTCGAACGCAAGCGCGCCCGGCTGCACGAAGCGCGCATACAGCCCATCCATCGCCGCATCGCGACCCGCATCACCATAGTAGACCTCGAGCGAGCGCCGCAGCGGCGCAAAGGCGGGGTCCATGGCCAGCGCAGATGGGGATGCGGCGTTCATATCCCAATCCTATCACCACTCCTGGTCATCCCGGCACGTGTTCCCCGCATGCCAAGGCGACGATCATTTGTCACCGCCCGTTGTCCATCACGGCCGTCACCTCGGCCGGCGGCGCGAAATCCTCCGGGATGCCGCAGATGCCGAGCTTTTGTAGAATGCGGCCGAGCTGCGGCTCGGCTGTGGCGACGGCGAACGGGATGGCCACAAGGTAGCCCGCAGTCAGCGGCAAGCTCCACCAGAATAGCGCGGGCGCAACGGCTATCAGCGCGCCACACACGATGACGCCGAACAGCATCTGCGGCCACAGGTTGTGCGCCGCCTCCGCCCACGTCAACCGCTGTGCGTCGCGCGACTGCCCGCCCCACACCACCGACTTTCCAAACAGCAAGCCGATCATGAAGATCGACGTACGGATGGTGGACACGGCGCCCTGCAGGAACGAGAACGCCAGCTCAATGGCGGCGCTTGGAATGAACCGCAGCCAGCCGCCGTAGCGGGCGACGCCGCCGCGCGTCAGCATGGCATCCAGCAGACCGGCGATCTTGGGCATCAGGTACATGGTGAAGAACGTGATGTAGAGACCGATTGCCAGCTCGATGGGGAAGTCGGCGATGCCGCGCGACTGATAGGCCGCCACCGGCAGCAGCGCGATCATCAGCGTCCAGGCCGGAATGCCGAGGAACATCAGGATCGCCCACACCAGCTGGAAGCGGCTCATCGGGTACAGCCCCGGCAAATCGAGCAGCTTCAGATACTGCATATTGCCCTGGCACCAGCGCACATCGCGGCGGGCGAACTCCAGCATGGTGGGCGGATTTTCCTCCCAGCTGCCGCGCTCCTCGGGCAGCACGCGCACCTCGTAGCCGGCGCGGCGCATCAGCGTTGCCTCCACCTGGTCGTGCGAAAGCACGTGACCGCCGAGCGGCGGCTTGCCCGGCAGGATCGGCAGGTGGCACTCCTCGTGGAACGGCTTGATGCGTACGAGCGCGTTGTGACCCCAAAACGGCCCGCAGTCGCCGACCCACCAGGCCTGCCCCATGGTGTAGGAGCGCATGCCGTGACGCATGCCGAACTGGAAGATGCGCGCGAACGCACTCGACGACGGCATGCCCACCACCAGGCTCTGCAGGATGCCGATCTTCGGGTAGGCCTGCATCATGCGCACCAGTCGCACGATCTGGTCGCCGGCCATCAGGCTGTCTGCATCAAGCGGCAGCATCAACGCGTAGTCACCGCCCCAGCGGGCGCAGAAGTCGCGCACGTTGCCGGCCTTGTAGCCGGTGTTGTCGGTGCGGCGCCGGTAGATAATGCGCTCGCGATCGGGATCTTCCGCCTTCCAGGCCGCCACCGCCTTCTCCTCGGCGGCGGCCACCTCGGGGCTGTTGGTATCGCTCAGCACGAAATAGCCGAACGCCCGCCCCTCGCCGGTCGCATCGACGCTGGCCTTGACGGTGCGGAAGCGCGCGATGGCCCGGTCCGCATCCTCGTTGCGCAGCGTCACGAAGATCGCCGTCTTGATGCGCAGCGCCACCCGATCATCGCCAGCCGGGGCATAGGGCGCCACCTCGGCCATGGCGCCCTTGCGCACGTGCAGCAGCCACAGGCCGATCAGCGAATTCCAAAAGCCCAGTACCGTCCAAGGAGTGCCGAACACGAAGCACACGAACAGGACGATATCGACCGCCGTCCAGCCGCCGCTGCCCAGGATGCGGGCCGCCACCCAAAGCATGGCCAAATACGTGACGATGTTGAGCGCGAACACGATGCGCCGGCGCCGGGTCAGTTCGGCGATGGACTGCAACCCGGTTGGTGTCGTAAGGCTCATTCCCGCCGCCGGCATGGTCAGCGGCGCAGACGTGTTCACCGTATCGCTCATGGAGTTCCCTGAGTTTCCCTGCGAGCCCGGTAGCGGACGCTGGCGTCCAGGTCTAGCCGGCGAATTTGGCGCCTTCCCTAGGGCAACCGGAATGAAGCGTGGATGAACATGGTGGCCAGACAAGTGCATAGGACGGCACAAGGCCGGCGCCGCCCGGCCGGGGCTGCAACATGATGACGCGCCGCTCGGTGGGCAAAACCCGCATCGCCAAGTCCCTCTGGTACGCCAAGAAAGGGGTAGCCGAGCTTCGCGCTGCCCCCTTGCCTCCGCCCGGCCCCGGCTGGGCACGCGTGCGCACGTTGTTCAGCGGCATCAGCCGTGGAACCGAGCGCCTCGTATTCAGCGGGGCCGTCGGCCGGAGCGAATGGGAGCGCATGCGCGGCCCCATGCAGGAGGGGTCGTTCCCCTTTCCGGTCAAATACGGCTATTGCGCGACGGCAGTTGTAGAGGAAGGGCCGGCGGAACTGCGGGGAAAAACCGTGTTCTGCCTGCATCCGCACCAGGACTACTTCAACGTCCCCGTGGACGCCCTGGCGGTGCTGCCGGACGGGCTCCCGGCCAGGCGCGCCACCCTGGCCGCCAACATGGAGACGGCCCTCAATGCCCTTTGGGATGCCGGCGCCGGCCCTGGCGACCGCATCGTGGTCGTTGGCGCCGGCGTGGTGGGCCTGCTGGTGGCATCGCTCGCCGCCCGGCTGCCCGGCGCCAGCGTCGCGGCGGTCGACGTGGACCAGTCCCGCAAACCAATCCTGCAAGCGCTGGGCGCAGGCCTCGCCATGCCCAACCAAGCCCCGGGCGAGGCCGATATCGTCTTCCACGCCAGCGCCAGCGCCGCCGGCTTGAACACCGCCATCGCCTGCGCCGGCCCCGAGGCCACCATCGTCGAAATGAGCTGGTACGGGGACAAGCCTGTCAGCGTCGATCTCGGAGGCGCGTTCCACAGCCGCCGGCTGAAGCTGGTGTCCTCGCAGGTCGGCCTGATCTCGACCGGCCGCCGGCTGCGCTGGGACTATCGCCGGCGCCGCGACCTGGCACTATCCCTGCTGGCGCCGCCGGCCCTCGATGCGCTGGTCGCCGAGGACATCGCCTTTGCGGATGCGCCACGCGAGCTGCCCCGCATTTTTGCACCGGATGCGCAAGGTCTCGCCCCGGTTATCCGCTATCCCCAAAACTGACCGACCTGGAGAACACCCATGTACGCCGTCGAGGTCCGCGACCGGATCATGATCGCCCACAGCCTGCCCGACGCGTTCTTTGGGCCGGCCCAACACATGCACGGGGCCACGTTCGTTGTCGATGTTGCCTTCTACCGCGAGCAGCTCACCAAGCACAACGTGGTGGTCGACATCGGCGCGGCGCTGGACGTGCTGTCCAAGACGCTGAAGCCGCTCGCCTACAAGAACCTGGACGAGCTGGCACAGTTCAAGGGCAAGCTGACCACCACCGAGTTTCTCTGCCGCTACGTGTTCGACGCGGTAGCCAAGGCCGCCAAGGACGGCGCGCTCGGCGAGGACGGCAAGGGCCTGTCCAGTATTCGCGTCACCCTGCACGAGACCGATCTCGCCCGCGCCTGGTTCGAGGGCCCGGTGTGATGGCCCCGGTCATCCCGCACTATGCGCCAGCCACCATCCAGGACCTAGCCGGTTGCTCCGGCCAGGGGTCCCGGCTCCGTGCGCTGGCGCGCTGCGGCCGGGATGACCATCGGTCATGACCACCGTCGTCTTCGCCATTCCCGGCGACATCAACCTGCCGACGGGCGGCTACACCTACGACCGGCACGTGCTGGCGCTGCTGCCGCAGTTCGGTGTGACGGCGCGGCATCTCGAATTGCCGGCCGGCTATCCCGCACCGACCGTCGCCGACCTCGATGCGACCGCGCGCGCCTTTGCCGACATGCGCCAGGGTGTCGTGCTGATGGTCGATGGGCTTGCCTACGGCGCCATGCCGGCCGACGTCATCAAACAGGCGTCCGGCCCGATCATTGCGCTGGTGCATCACCCGCTGTGCCTGGAGACCGGCCTCGACGATGCACGCGCCGCCGAGCTGCGCGCCTCCGAGATCGCCGCACTGGCCCTTGCCAAGCGCGTGGTCGTCACCAGCCGGACAACTGGCAAAACCCTGATCGAGGAGTTTGCGGTGCCGGCAGACAAACTCAGCATCGCCGAGCCCGGCACCGAGCCGGCGCCGCGCGCCACAGGATCGCGCGCAACGCTGCAGTTGCTGGCCGTGGGCTCTGTGGTTCCACGCAAGGGCTACGACATCCTGGTGCGAGCATTGCAGCGCGTCGCAACCACCATCCCCTGGCAGCTGACCATCGTCGGCGCCACCGACCGCAGCCCCGAGACGACAGCAGCCGTCCAGGCCCAGATCGAAGCCTCGTCGCTAGCCTCGTGCATCCGCATGATTGGCGGCCTGCCGGAGAGCGCGCTGGCTGAGTTCTACGAACGCTCCGACGTGCTCGTCCTGTCGTCGCTCTACGAAGGCTACGGCATGGTGCTCACCGAGGCGCTGGCGCGTGGCCTGCCGATCGTCACCACCACCGGCGGCGCCGCTGCCGCGACCGTACCCGACGCCGCCGGGCTGAAGGTTGCCCCCGGCGACGTCGAAGCGCTGGCGGCAGCCCTGCAGCGCATCATCACGGATGCAGCCCTTCGCAAACAACTGGCCGACGCGGCCTGGTCCTTCGCCCAGACCTCCCTGCCGCGCTGGCAGGACACCGCGACCAAGGTTGCCGCCGTCATCAAGGAGCTCGCCCCATGAGCGGATTCAGCGCGCAATGGCTCGACCTGCGCGAGCCGGTCGATCATCGCTCGCGCAGCGTCGAGCTGGGACGCCGGCTGGCTCGGCACTTCGAGGGCTGGCGTCCAATCAGCGTCGTCGACCTCGGCTGCGGCACGGGCTCCAACCTGCGCGCCACCGCACCGCTGCTCGGACCGGACCAGGGCTGGACGCTGGTCGACTACGACCAGGCGCTGCTCGATGCGGCCCGCCAACGCCTGACCGCCTGGGCCGACGGTTCCGACCAGCAAGACGACCGTCTGATCCTGTTCAAGGGCGCCAAGCGCATCAGCGTCGAGTTTCGCCGCGCCGACATCGCCGGCGACCTAGACGGCGCGCTCGGTGCCGCCGCCAATCTCGTCACCGCCTCGGCGTTTTTCGATCTCGTCGCTGCGCATTTCATCACCCGCTTTGCCGCCGCCGTGGCCAAGCGCAGGGCCGCCTTCTACACTGTGCTGACCTACGACGGCGATCAGCGCTGGACGCCCGAGCACGAGGCCGACAGCATCATGACCGAGGCCTTCCACGCGCATCAGGCGCGCGACAAAGGCTTCGGCGCCGCCGCCGGCCCGCAAGCCCCGGACGCGCTGGGTGAGGCCTTCACCAGTGCCGGCTACAGCGTAACCGAACTCGACAGCGCCTGGCGCCTCGACGCCGACGACGCCCTGCTGATCGCCGATCTCGCCCGCGGCTTTGCCGAGGCGGTGCGCGAAACCGGCCAAGTCGATGCGCAGCTTGTTGCCGATTGGTCTGCCGTACCGCGCCTTGCCGCCGTCGTCGGCCACACCGACACGCTGGCCCTCCCGCCGGCGTGATATGTCATCCTGGACATGGGCGCCAGCACATGTCCAGGGGCCAGGCTCGAGATCACACTTGCGAGCGCCTACCGGCGGAAGGCAGCATGCGCATCAGCACGCCGTCCCTGCGGACGAAATAGTGATACAGCGCGCCGGTAACGTGCACGCCGACCAGCAGCACGATGCCGAGTGCGCCAAGGAAATGGTAGTAGAACACCTTGCTAGCCGTATCCTGGTTCTCGGCTGTCAGGGCCGGTAGCGAGAACAGGCCGAACACATCGCGCGCGCCATAGTACGACACGCCAAGCCAGCCGCCGATCGGCACCGCGATCAGCAACAGGTAGAGCAGCCAGTGCGTGGCGTGCGAGGCCCCCTTCTGCCACGTCTCGATGGTCGGCTCGTCGGATGGCGCGCCGTGCACGAGACGATAGGTCAGCCGCGCCAATACCAGCAGCAGGATGATGATCCCGAACAGCTTGTGCCAGTTGTAAAGAAAGTTGGTGGTCGCATCGAAGATGCCCTGCACGTTGCCGCGATAGGACATGTAGAGGCCGAGCGGAATCTGGATCAGGATCAGCGCCACCGTCCACCAGTGGAAGCGGCGCGCAGTCGCTGAATATGTCGCTTCATCCGATGACGAGCCGGCCATGCGGTATGCCCTCCTCTAGCAGCTAGCTTCGTGAGATTGGACTACGCAGATCGCAATCGAACAGTACGTCCCCATCGGCCAGAATATGCACGCGCGTGGCCGGCCGCAACGCATCGGTGAGCTTGTCGATCGGCGGCAGTGACAGGCCGCCCTTGCCCGACCCGAGAATGACCGGTGCCACCAGCAGATGCAGCCGGTCGACGGCCCGCGCCGCCACGAATGAGGATACCGTCCAGGCTCCGCCCTCGATGAGAAGGCGCTTGAGGCCGCGCGCAAACAGCGCCTCGACGATGGCTTGCGGGGCTACGTGATCGGCAGTGCGTGGCACCACGATGCTTTCGACCCCGGCCGGGCACGGCGCCGGCTCCGTCCGCACCACATAGCGCGCCGCGTCATCATCCTGTACGCACACGGCATTGGCCGGCAACTTGCCCGACGGGTCGATCACCACCCGCGCCGGGGATCGGCCCGGCACCCGCCGCACATTGAGACGGGGGTCGTCCGCCAGCACCGTTCCTACGCCCACCACCACGGCGTCGACATGCGCGCGCAGGGCGTGCAGGTGGTCGAGGGCACATTCATGGTTGATCCAGCGGCTTTCGCCCGACAGCGTGGCGATGCGACCGTCCAGCGACTGGCCAAGCTGGGCCACCACGAACGGTCGGTCGGCCGGCGCGCTGCGCAAGGGAGCAAGCGGGTCGTCGTCCGGCTTTGCGGTGGCCGCCAGCTTGGGAGACGACATGGATGTGCGGCCTTCTTTCCTTGAGCGGCGTGGCTCGCGCAAAGGACTGCCCTTTGCCCAACTCGAAGGTTATACACGTTCTGCGGCGTCGATGCGGCATGCCTGGCACAGACGCCTGCACCAGCCATGCCAGCCGGGATGCCAAGTGGCGTTAGAGGCCGTGCGAAAGAAGCACCATGTCCCGACCCCGCCGAGCCAACCACCCACCTGGCCATCCACCTGGCCATCCACCTGGCCAT
>Ga0075421_100006876_pt1 | contig 13896 bp, 12 predicted proteins | sample SoiMetdeltSBSDD5_FD_75292 | JGI IMG/M metagenome (GOLD analysis project Ga0075421, IMG submission 75292) | Bulk soil microbial communities from a Populus tree surrounding site in Tennessee, USA - Soil MetaG P. deltoides SBSDD5 | ecosystem: Environmental > Terrestrial > Soil > Tree plantation...
GTGGGTCGAGGAGGTCGTCTTGCAGTCATATCTGTTCGCCGGGTTTCCGCGCGCGCTCAACGCCGCGAGGGAATGGCGTCGCGCGTCCGGACGCCCGGCACCAGACTCCGATCCAGGTGAGGACTTCGACAACTCCGCCGAATGGCGACGATCGGGTGAGGCTACGTGTGCCACAGTCTACGGACCGTTCTATGAACGGCTGCGACACAACATCCGGCAGCTCCATCCCGCGCTCGACGCATGGATGATCGTCGACGGCTACGGCAAGGTACTTTCGCGTTCCGCTCTCGATCTCCGGCGACGAGAGCTCTGCGTCGTGAGTGCGTGTGCGCTGGCGAGGCAGGACCGGCAGCTGCATTCGCACCTGCACGGCGCGTTGCACGCGGGTGCGTCGCCGGCGGAAGTGCGCGCCGCAATCGACGCGGTCGCCGATCTGCTCGGACCGGAGGACACGCGGCGCTATCATCAGCTGCTCGCGCGCGTCCTGGGACGCTGATGGTGTAAAATCCATGAGCATGTTCATCGATCGAGTGGTCGTTCGCGTGACGGCGGGCACGGGCGGATCCGGAGCGAGCTCGTTTCGCCGCGAGAAGTTCGTGCCCATGGGCGGCCCGGATGGCGGCGACGGCGGCCGCGGCGGCGACATCATCGTGCGAGCGGATGCGAACCTCGCCACGCTGCTCGATTACACGTATCGCGACAGCTGGACGGCAGAACGCGGTGAACACGGCATGGGATCGAACAAGACCGGGCGTTCCGGAGCGGACGTCGTGCTCCCTGTGCCGCCAGGCACCGTCATTCGCGAGCTCGACGGCGAACAGCTCGGCGAGGTGCTCGAGACCGGCGACGAGATCGTCGTCGCGCGGGGAGGCCGCGGCGGAAAGGGAAACACGTTCTTCGCGACCGCAACGCACCAGGCGCCGCGCGAATGGCAACCTGGTGAGGAAGGCGAGCACCGCGTGCTCGAGCTCGAGCTCAAGCTCATCGCGGACGTCGGGCTCGTCGGAAAACCGAACGCAGGCAAGTCGACCCTGCTGTCTGTGATCTCGGCGGCCCGCCCGAAGATCGCGGACTATCCCTTCACCACGCTGTCACCGAATCTCGGCGTGGTCCAGCTGACCGACGCGAGAACGTTCGTCGTCGCTGACATCCCCGGCATCATCGAGGGCGCGCACGAGGGCAAAGGGCTCGGGCTCCAGTTCCTGCGGCACGTCGAGCGTACCCGCCTGCTCGCGGTGTTGATCCCGATCGACGCGATGGACTGGCAGCAGGAGTACGACGATCTCCGTCGCGAGGTCGCGGCGTATTCACCGGAGCTCGCCGCGAAACCGCATTGCGTGGTGTTCACCAAGATGGACTTGTTAGGCGAGGATTTCGTCCCTCCCATCGAGGCTCCAGATGCGTTCGGCTCGTACGCCATCAGCGCCGCGGCGCGCACCGGGCTCGACCAGCTCCTCGCGGGGTGGTGGCGACAGCTCCTCGCAATGCGTCGCGTTGTCGAGCGGCGCGAGGGAAGCGTGCAGCTCCCCTGAGGACCGGATCGACGCCGTCGCGCTCGCCCTGCTGCCCGGCCTCGGCCCGCGCGGCTACCGTGAGCGAGTGGCCTCGTTCGGTTCGGCAGCCGAAGCGTTCCGCACGACCGTACCGGTGCAGGAGCACGCGCGCGTCCGCGATGAGGCGAGGCGCATGGCGGACGACGGCGCGCGCTGCGGCGCACGGCTGCTCCTCCTCGACGACGCGGACTACCCCTCGTCGTTTCGGCACCTCGGGGACGCGCCACCGTTCGCGTTCGTGGTGGGGGAGCTCGCCCTCGTGGAGCGGCCCTGTGTCGCGATCGTCGGCACACGCCTGGCCACGCCATATGGTGAACGTGCGACGGCCGCGATCGCCGGCGAGCTGGCCGACGCGGGCGTCTGTGTCGTCAGTGGCATGGCGCGGGGCATCGATGCTGCCGCGCATCGCCAGGCACTCGCGCGCCGAGGCGGCACTATCGCCGTGTTAGGCACCGGGGTCGACGTCGCGTACCCGGTCGGCCACCGTGCGCTGCACAAGGCGATCGCGGAACGAGGGCTGATCATTTCGGAGTTTCCCTGCGGCTCGCGCGCGGCTCGCGCGTCGTTCCCGCGTCGTAACCGCCTCATCGCGGCGCTCGCGCAGTTGACCATTGTCGTGGAAGCGGGCGAGGGAAGCGGGGCGCTGATCACCGCCGAACATGCCAGTGACCTGGGGCGTGATGTTGCCGCGGTACCGGGGCCGGTCGATTCGCCGCAGAGTACGCGCTCGAATCAGATGATCCGCGACGGCGCCCACGCCATTCTCACGGCACAGGACGCACTCACGCTAATCGGACTTCGGGACGCGGGTGCTCGCCCATTCCCGATCGAGCCGCAGCTCTACGGCGACGAGCGCATCGTGTGGAACGCCCTCGCCGGCGGGGCCGCGGATCTCGATTGGCTGGTGGCGAACACCGGGTTGGAGCCGAAACGCGCGCTCGCCGCTGTCACCGCACTCGAGCTGTCGGGACTCGTGGAGACGAGCCCGATGGGCGAACTGCGCCGCCGACGAGGCTGACGGGCGCGGCGAACGCCGCGCCCGTCAGCAGCTATCAGCCATCAGCCATCAGCCATCAGCCATCAGCTGACTACGAAGTACGTACTGCGCAGCCAGTAAGCAGTAAGCAGTGATGTCCGTACGGAGTCGCAGTGCTCCGTACTCAGCGGCTATCTTTGGATGTGCTGCCGCGTCACGTCTACGTTCACGTTCCGTTCTGTGCGCGCCGCTGCTCGTATTGTGACTTTGCGATTGCAGTGCGGAGCAACGTCCCCACGGGCGAGTATCTCGAAGCGCTCGGTCGCGAACTCGAGTTGAGGGTTCCCGAGCGTTCGAGCGAGCCCGTCGAGTCGATCTATCTCGGCGGCGGGACGCCGTCTCGCCTCGGACCTGACGGGGTCGCACGCGCGATCGCCGCGGTGGCGGATCGGTTTCCACTCGCGCCGAATGGCGAAGTCACGATCGAAGCGAATCCGGACGACGTGACCGCCGACGCCGTCGCCTCGTGGCGTGCGGCCGGTGTGAATCGTGTCTCGCTCGGCGTACAGTCGTTCGACGACCGCGCGCTCGCCTGGATGCACCGCACCCACGATGCTGCGACGGCCATGCGCGCGGCGCACACGATTCGCGATGCCGGCATCGAGAACTGGTCGCTCGATCTCATCTTCTCGTTGCCGTCGGAGCTCGGTCGCAACTGGGACGCGGATGTGTCGGCGGCGACGGAGCTCGCGCCACCGCACGTATCGCTCTACGGCCTCACCGTTGAGCCCCACACGCCGATCGCGCGCTGGCGCGACCGCGGCCGTGACGTCGAAGGCACTGACGAGACGTATGAACGGGAGTACCTGCACGCCGACCGCGCGTTCGTCGCCGCCGGCTACGAGCACTACGAAGTCAGCAATTTCGCGCTGCCGGGTCGCCGATCACGCCACAACGCCGGTTACTGGAGCGGCGCGTCGTACGTCGGTTTTGGGCCGGGCGCACATGGCTTCGACGGCGTCGAGCGTCGCTGGAACGAGCGGGAGTACGTCGTGTGGCAACGACGGTTGTGTGCGGATGAAGATCCTGTCGCAGGCTCCGAGAGGCTTTCGACGGAGAACCAGCTTTCTGAAGCGGTGTACCTCGGGCTACGAACCACGACAGGCCTGACGATTCGGGGCGAGGACGAGCGCTCCGTTCGCGCATGGATCGACGCTGGTTGGGGCTGGCTCGAGGCCGGGCGGCTCCGTCTGACCGCCGAAGGCTGGTTGCGGTTGGATGCTCTCGCAACGTCCTTGACGATGCTCCGAAGTCGTTAGTATAGTTATACTTATGGGATTTCCGGACCTCAGCGAACGAGAGCGGCGTGTACTGGAAGCCGTGATCCAGAGCTACGTCGAAACGGCGGAGCCTGCCGGGTCGCGGACGATTTCGCGTCGATTCGGCCTGGGTGTTTCGCCGGCCACGATCCGGAACACCATGAGCGACCTGGAAGAGAAGGGATATCTCTATCACCCGCACACGTCCGCCGGGCGCGTCCCAACCGACATCGCCTACCGGCTGTACGTCGACTCGCTGACTCGCGTCGCGCCGCTCGCGAGCTCGGATCGCGACGTCCTCGCCGAACAGCTTACCGCCGGCGGCAGATCCACGATCGAAGCCATTCTGCGCCGAGCCGCTCAGACCGTGTCGGTGCTGACTCAGGAGCTCGGGATGGCCGTGGGCCCGCGACTCGACCAGACCGTGCTCAGCCGCCTCGAGCTCGTTCGTCTGTCGAGTGAGCGCCTTGTCCTGGTGCTTACGCTTCAGGGTGGTGCGGCGAGGACGATCTTCGTCGAGGTCACCGAACCGATAGCGGACAACGCGCTCGCCGAGGTGTCTGTGGTGCTGAACGAGCGCTTGGCGGGCCTCACGCTGCGTGAGATTCGCTCGACGCTGTCGGATCGTTTGCGCGACGCATCGACGTCCGGCGGGCACGAGCTGCTCAACATCTTCGTGCAGGAGCGCGAGTCCATCTTCGACGACCCGCTCAAGCGCGACGAGGGGCTCGTGCTTGGTCAGGCCTCCGTGCTGGCGGAACAGCCTGAATTCGCGTCGAGCGACAAGATGCGTCGTCTGATCGCGCTCACCGAATCGAACGAGCATCTGGCGGAAGTCCTGCGCCGGCGCCCGTCGACACCGGGGCTCTCGATCACGATCGGGAACGAACACGGCGACCCGCGGTTCGAGAACTTCACGATCGTGACGTCCGAGTATCGGGCCGGCTCACTCACCGGCGTGATCGGCGTCATCGGCCCGACGCGAATGCCGTACGAAAAGGTGATCGCGATCGTGACGCATACTTCGAGACTAGTTTCCGATCTGCTGGACTAACCAACGCCACCGCTGTGCGGCCGCCGTTACGAAGTGACTGATGGCTGATGGCTGATGGCTGATAGCTGCGTAAGCAATGGCTGACTTCTATTCGACACTCGGCGTCTCGAAGAGCGCCTCCGACGACGAGATCAAAAAGGCGTACCGGAAGCTCGCGATGCAGTACCACCCGGACCGCAACAACGGTTCGCGCGACGCCGAGGAAAAGTTCAAGCAGATCACCGAGGCGTATGACGTGCTGCGCGATCCAAACAAGCGCGCCGCCTACGATCGCTACGGTGAGGCCGGTCTGCGCGGCGCCGCCGGTGGTGCTGGGTTCCATCACGTCGATCTCTCCGAAGCGCTCAGCATTTTCATGCGCGACTTCGGCGCATTCAGCGGGTTGGGCGATCTCTTCGGGACGAGCGCTGGGCGACGCGGCGGCAACTCGCGAACTGGCAGCGACGTCAAGCTCACCGTCGAGCTCTCGCTCGGTGAAGTGGCGACGGGCGTGCAGAAGACCTTCACCGTGAAGCTGCTCGACGCGTGCGACAAGTGTGAAGGGAGCGGCGCTGAGGCAGGCACGAAACCGCAACGCTGCAACACGTGCAACGGCTCGGGCGAAGTGCGACGCGCGCAGCGGTCGTTCTTCGGCCAGTTCGTGAGTGTCGCCCCGTGTCCGACATGCGCCGGTGAAGGCAGCGTGATCGCCGCACCGTGCAAGAAGTGCCGCGGCGAAGGACGTGTTCGCGCCGATCACACGATCCCGGTGCAGATTCCACCCGGCGTGGCGACGGGCCAGTACATGACCCTGCGCGGAATGGGCAATGCCGGCCCGCGCGGTGGTCCGCGCGGCGATGTGCTCGTCGTCTTCGAGGTCGCGGACGATCCGCGGTTCGAACGCGACGGTGAGGACCTCTATTGCGAGGTGCTCGTCACCTACCCGCAGCTCGTGTTAGGCGCGGACGTCGAAGTGCCTGCCGTCACGTCCACCGTCTCGCTCCGCGTTCCGCCAGGCACGCAGAGCGGCCAGGTGTTCAATCTGCGCGGTCGTGGGCTCCCGCGCGTCAACGCGTCGGGCGTGGGAGACCTTCACGTGAGGGTGCAGCTCTGGACGCCTGACTCCGTCTCGCGCGAGGAGGAAGCCTTGCTTCGCAAGCTCGCCGAGACGCAGAAGGCGCCGCAGGCGCGCGAGAAGGGGTTCTGGACGCGCATGAAGGAAGTGCTCGGCGCGTGATGCACCGCCAGCCGCGCTGCCGCGTGGCGGACTCGCGCGCGTGAGCTGGCTGTCCGTTCGAGTAGTGCCCGCACACGACCGCGAGGCGGTGATGGACGTCCTCTTCGCCGCCGGTGCGCAGGGCGTGCACGAGGACGGGTCGTCGCTCGTCACTCATTTTCCGCCCGAGGTGGATGTCGAGCGGATCGCGGATGCCGTTCGCGGAAGCGATCCGGGCGCCGAAGTGACAATCGCGCGCGCCGCGGACACCGATTGGTCGGAGGCATGGAAAGGGATGCTCGCCGTGCAGGAGGTCGGCACGCTCCGCATCGCGCCGCCGTGGCTCGCTTCCGACCAGGATGCTGCGACGACTATCGTCATCGACCCGGGCATGGCGTTCGGCACCGGTGACCATCCGACCACACGTGGCGTTGTGCGACTCATGCAGCGCGTGAGAGTTCGCGGCGTGAGCGCCGCGGATCTCGGCGCTGGCAGCGCCGTGTTGGCCATCGCGGCTGCGAAGCTCGGCGCAAGGCGTGTCGCGGCAGTCGAGCTCGATCCTGACGCCATTGGCAACGCGCTCGAGAACGTCGCGCGCAATAGGGTAGACGGCGTCGTGCACGTGATCGAAGGGGACGCCAAGTTGATGCTGCCGTTGCTCGCGCCTGTGGACCTCGTTCTCGCGAACATCGTCTCCAGCGTTCATATCGAGCTGTTGCCGGTCATGGCGATGTCGCTGAGCGAGGGAGGATTCGCCATTCTCAGTGGCATTCTGACCGACGAGCGCGCGATGCTTTCCGAGCGTCTCGACCAGGGCGGGTGGGCGATCACCGACGAGGACGTCGAGGACATCTGGTGGAGCGCGACGATCTCGCGTCGCTAGCAGGCGTCTTCGCCGACGACGGTCGGCTCGTCGCAGGTGAGACCGTGCGCCTCGGCGAGGACTCGACCCACCACATCCGGGTGCGCCGACTCGAGGTCGGAGATCGCGTGTGCCTGATCGATGGCGTCGGGCATCAGGCCACGGCAACGATCACGCGCCTCGGCAAGCGCGACGCGGACGCGTGCGTGGCGGATGTCGTCAGCGTTCCGCGTCCGGTCGGCATTCATTTGCTCGTGCCGATCTCGGACCGCGACCGGATGCTCTGGCTTGCGGAGAAGAGCACCGAGCTGGGCGTGGAAACCTGGCGCCCCGTCATGTGGAGGCGGTCGAAGAGCGTCTCGCCGAGGGGAGAGGGCGCCGCGTTCGCGACGCGAGTCGGGGCACGCATGCGGTCTGCGCTGCTCCAATCGCATTCGCCGTGGCTGCCGGTACTCCACGAGGACGCCACTCCGGCGGCCGCGTTGCAAGGACTTCCGACAGGCGGGACTCGGCTCGTCCTGGAGGGTCGCGGCGACCCAATCGCGAGCCGATCCATCCAGGCGCCCGTGACCGTCGCGGTCGGGCCCGAGGGGGGATTCGAGCTCGAGGAGCGAAGAACGCTGGAGGAGGCAAGCTTCCATCCGGTGTCGCTCGGGGCGAACGTTTTGCGGTTCGAGACTGCGGCGATCGCCGCGCTCGCCATAGTGCGCAGCATGCTTCACGCATCGGACATCACAGGGAGAAGCGATGGCTGACGACTGCCTGTTCTGCCGGATCGTGCGGAAGGAAATCCCCGCGAAGCTCGTTGCGGAGGATGAACACTCGCTGGCGTTTCGCGACATCAACCCACAGGCGCCTGTTCACGTGCTCGTCATCCCGAAGGAGCATGTGCCGTCGCTCGACCAGGCACGCGACGCGGCATTACTCGGCCGGCTCTCGCTCATGGCGGCGGACATCGCCCGCAAGGAAGGCATCAGCGGTGATGGCTACCGCACGGTCATGAACACGAACACCGCTGCGGGACAGACCGTATTTCACGTGCACCTGCATCTCCTCGGCGGTCGGTCCATGCACTGGCCACCTGGTTGAGCGGCCGGTACTTTTTTCGGGCCATCCCTCGTGTCTCTGACGCAACTCGTCCGCTGATGTCGACTCTTCTCGCGCGGCTCCAACAGGACCTTGGCGCGGCGCGCAAAGCGGGCGACAAGGCCGCTGTGATCGTGCTCGGGTCGACCATTGCCGAGGCGCGGAATCGGGAGATCGAGCTGCGCCGCGATGCCACGGACGACGACCTCATCGACGTCGTGCGGAAGGCCATCAAGCGTCGGCGCGAGGCGATCGAGCTCTATCTTTCAGCTGGGCGCGAGGACCTGGTCGCGAAGGAGAAGGCCGAGCTCGAGACGCTCGAGGGCTACCTGCCTCCGGCGGCGAGTGAGGCCGATATTCGTGCGGCCGTGCGGGCCGCGATCGAAGGTGGCGCCGCGAACATCGGGGCGGTGATGGGCAAGGTCGTCCCGCAGTTCAAGGGACGAGCCGAGGGGAGCACGATCAACGCGATTGCGCGCGAGGAGCTGAGCAGGCAAGGGTGATTTCGCTGCCCATGGTCGATCTGAGCCCGAATGCGCGGTCAACCCGCCCGTTCGGGCTTGTCGTTTCTGGCGAATGGTGGAGTAGGTGAACGCACACGCGCTCGGAGTTCTGGAGTTTCAGCGAACGCTCGATGTCGTCGCCGGCCACGCATCATCGTCGGCGGGGGCGTCGCACATCCGCGAGCTGAGCCCCTCTGATGACGTCGAGTACATCGAGCGCGAGCACGCCCGTGTGACCGCAATGCGTGCACTCGTCTCGGCCGATACGCCGTGGTCGCCCGAGCCCGTGCCGGAGGTCGCTCGCGGACTCGCGCGCCTTCGCGTGTCGGGGACGGCGCTGCCCGGCCCCGAGCTCCTTGCCACACTCGTGCTGCTGCGCTCGTCGCGTCGCACGCTCGAGGCGTTGCGTGACCCCAAGCGGCCCGCCGTCGCGACCGCCGTCCTCGGGCCGATCGTCGCGAACCTCGTGTCGGCGAAGCAGGAAGAAGCTGCGTTGGAGCGGGTACTCGCCGACGACGGCAGCGTCCGTGACGACGCGTCGCCTGCGCTGCGTCGCATCCGCCGCGAATTGCGCGGTGCGGAGGCGGAGCTGGTGCGCTTGCTCGAGCGCATCATGGCGAAGCTGGAGCCGCACCAGCAGGTATCGGACATGTCGGTCACCGTGCGGAATGGGAGGTACGTCATTCCCGTTCGGCGCGAAGCGCGCGGGGCGATCGGCGGTATCGTCCACGACACATCCGGGTCGGGTGCCACGCTCTTCGTCGAGCCGCCGGCGGCGGTGGAGGAGGGAAACCGAATCCGCGAGCTCGAGATCGAAGAGGTCCGGGAGGTGGATCGGATCCTCCTCGAGGCGACTGACCGGATTCGTCCCTTGCACGCCGAGCTCATCGAGTCGCTGGCGGCGCTCGTCCTGCTCGACTCGCTGTACGGCCGGGCGCGTTATGCAATCGCGTACCAATGCGCCCACGCTGACCTCGCGGCGCCGAGCGATGGGTTCGTGATCCACAACGGCCGGCATCCGCTCCTGCTCGCGCAAGGCGTCGCCGTTGTTCCGTTCGACCTCGAGATGCTTCCCGACGAGCGGACGCTGCTCGTGTCCGGGCCGAACACCGGCGGCAAGACCGTGCTGCTCAAGTCCCTCGCGCTCATCTCGGCGCTCGTGCAATCCGGGGTGCCGGCGCCCGTTGCCGCCGGCAGCCGGGTGGCTGTCGTCGATAACATCTTCGCGGACATCGGCGACGAGCAGTCCATCGAGGCGAGCCTCTCGACATTCAGTGCGCACCTCAAGAATCTCGGTGAAATCATCGGTGCGGCGACCGCCCGCTCGCTCGTGCTCGTGGACGAGCTTGGCTCCGGCACCGATCCGGTCGAGGGCGCCGCGTTAGGCGGCGCCATTCTGGAGGAGCTCACGCGACGCGGCGCGCTCACGATCGCGACGACCCACCTCGGTGCGTTGAAGGAGCTGGCGACCGAGGTCCCCGGTGTCGTCAATGCGTCGCTGCAGTTCGACGCGGTAGCGCTCGCGCCGACCTACCGGCTCATCAAGGGCGTCCCCGGCCGCTCGTACGGCATCAGTATCGCGCGCCGCCTCGGGCTCCGAGACGACGTCCTCGTCCGCGCCGAGGAGCGGGTGCCAAAGGGAGAGCGCGACGTGAACCGCTTGCTCGCCGACCTGGAGGCCCGCGACACCGAGCTTGCTGCGCGCGAGCGCGCCGCCACCGCGGCGCGGGAGTCCGCACAGGCACTCGCGCACCGGCTGGCGGACCGCGAGGCGAGACTGCGGCATCGCGAACGAGAGCTCGAGAAGGAATCGCGCTCCGGCGCCCGCCGTTATTTGCTCGATGCGCGGGCTGAGATCGAGCGCACGATCCGCGAGCTGCGCGAGGCCGGCGCCGCCGAGCTCGAGGAGAAGGCGCGCCTTGCCCGGCAGGGAGTCGAGCGCCTCGCGGGCGAGCACGGGGATGCGCTCGCGGCGCTGGAGCGCCGCGAGGCATCGGCAACCCGCGGCGGTGACGCTGACGTCGCGGCCGACGACGCCACCGAGCCTAACGAGGGAGATCTCGTCGAGATCCAGACGCTCGGCGGTCGCCTCGGCCGCTTGCTGGAACGACGCGATGGCGAGGCCGTCGTCGCCGTGGGAGGCGTGAAGATGACGTTGCCGGCAACGTCGCTCCGCCGATCCGCAAAGGCCGAGGCACGAGCCATCGAGCGCGTCCCGATGCTCGGCGATGTTCCCGATATCGAGGCGCCACGCGAAATCGACCTGCGCGGCCAGCGCGTGGGTGAGATCGATGACGTCGTCATGCAAGCGCTCGACGCCGCCGTTCGCGCCGATCTCAAGAGCCTGCGCATCATCCACGGGAAGGGCACCGGCGCGCTGCGGGCACGCGTCGCCGAGATGCTCCGCAAGGATACGCGCGTGAAAACGTTTCGCCTCGGCGCCTGGAACGAAGGCGGCGCTGGCGTCACGGTAGCGGAGTTCGCGTGACCCGATCGGACGGCGACCGGTGATCCCGGACGAGGAAGTCGAACGCGTCCGCGACGCCGCCGACATCGTCCAGATCATCGGCGAGCATGTGAACCTGCGCCGAGTCGGCGCCGACTGGCGCGGGCCCTGTCCCTTCCATCAAGGGACGCATCGCAACTTCTCGGTCTCGCCGAAGAAGCGGATGTACTACTGCTTCGTATGCCATGCCGGTGGCGACGTCTTCAACTTCCTGCAAAAGCGCCTCGGCATGGATTGGCCGTCGGCGGTCCGCTCCGTCGCCGAAAAATCCGGGATCGAGATTCGCGAAGTGGAGTCGCGTCGCGAGGGCCCGGACCCGCGCGAGCCCGTGTGGGAGCTCAACGCCACTGCGGGCGAGTACTTCCAGCGCATGTTGTGGGACGACGACATCGGCGCACAGGCGCGGGACTACCTCGCCTCGCGCAACGTATCGCGCGAGGCCGCGATGCGATTCGGCCTTGGCTTTGCGCCCCGAGAGATCGGCCTTCTCCGGAGCTATCTCAACACGCTGGGCTACGATGACAATCGGCTGCTCGACAGCGGGCTGCTCGTTCAGCGCGAGGAAGCGGAGGAGCCGCGGCCGCGCTTTCGAAACCGGCTGATGTTCCCGATCTACGACGCGTCGAATCGTCTTTCCGGGTTCGGCGGGCGGCTCCTGGGACCGGGCGAACCGAAGTACCTGAACTCGGCGGACTCCCCCACCTTCACGAAGGGGCGACTGCTCTATGGCCTGAATTGGGCACGGTCCGCGATCCGTCGCGATGAACGGCTGCTGCTCGTCGAGGGGTATTTCGATGTCGTCCGCCTCGTCCTTGCCGGCATCGAGTCGGTGGTCGCTCCCCTCGGCACGGCACTCACGGAAGACCAGGCATCGATGATCGCCCGGCAGACGAAGAACGTCTTCCTCCTCTACGACAGCGACGCTGCAGGACAGCGCGCCACGTTCCGCGCCGGTGACTTGCTCCTCACGCAAGGGGTCTCCGTCCGTGTGGTGACTTTGCCGGAAGGGGAGGACCCGGACACCTTCGTGGACGTGCACGGCCGCGCGGCGCTCGAGCGGCACATCGAAGCCGCCGTCGATGTGTTCGATCGGAAGGTGCAGATCCTGGAGCGTCAGGGTTGGTTCGCCGATCTGCACCGCCGCCGGCGCGCGATCGATCGACTGCTCCCCACGATTCGCGCAACCGCCGATCCGCTGACGCGTGACATGTACATCGCGCGCGCGAGTGAAGCATCCGGGGTCGATCGCGCCGTGCTGGCGCGCGAAGCCGGCGACGCACCGTCGCGTTCTCGGGGTCGGGCGGAGCCACCAGCGCCGCCCGCAAAGCAGGAGCAGATGCGTATGGGCGAGCGCCGCGTTGGGGAGCGCCGCAGCGAATCTGAAGAGCAGGACCTCGAACCAGCGCGCGCCGGGCCCGCCGTGGAGCGGTATCTCCTGCGCGCCATCATCGCACATTCCGCGTACCTGGAGATGGCGGCGGAGGCCGAGATCGGCCCGACGACGTTTCAGGACCCGCGCTACCGCGAGATGTTCGAAACACTCTCGCGGCTCGGCGCCGACGCTGAGCCGCAGCAGATCGTGGAGGCGTTGTCACCAGCCGCCGCGCGTGCGTACGATGCGATTCTCGGAGAGCCACCCGAGTCGATCGTCGACCTGGAGCGGACGTTCCGGGACACGCTGTCGAGAATGCGGGTGCGAGAATTGAAGGCCAGGAACGACGAGCTGCTCCGGCTGATCTCCGCCGCGCGGAACAGCGACGAGTCGAACGGGCTGTTGGCACAGCTCGACGCGAACAAGAAGTACATGCGACGTTTACTGAGCGGGACGTGACCTACTCCGGTCGATCGGCACGTGGGGTCGCAGTCCGCGCGGGAAACGGAACGCCGCGAGGGTGCGGCTCATCTACACGGAGGGTGTAAGTGCAACGGGACCTCGAGGCGCTGCTCGCACTGCAGGCAGACGACGACGTGATCGATGGACTCGAGCGAAAGCTCCGCGCGCTCGCCCCTCGGCTGGCTGAGCTGGAGCGGCGGCGTAAGGCCGTCGCGGACCACCTCGCGGCCGCGGAGGCGACCGTCGAGGCGGACGAGCGGAAGCACCGCGAGCTCGAGGGGCGACTGTCCGACCACAAGCAACGACAGGAGCGAAATCTCGCGCATCTCGACTCGGTGAAGCGGATGCGCGAAGCGACGGCGGCAATGGCGCAGGTGGAGCAGGCGAGGAAGATCCTCATCGAGGAGGAGTCGGAGCTGCACGCGCTCGCGCGCCGGGTCGCCGACGGCCACAAGGCCATCGCAGCGCATCGGGAGTCACTCGCGGCGCAGGACGAGGAGCAGGCAGCGGAGCGCGAGGCGATCGCTGCCGAGCGCGTCACAATCGAAGGGTCTCTCGCCGAGGCACGCGCGAAGCGGAACCAGACCTCCGCCGATGTCTCGAGGAGCATACTCGCGAAATACGATCGCATTCGAGGGCGCAAGGGTGAGCAAGCGGTATACCCCCTGCGGGGCCCATCGTGCGGTCATTGCGACACGGCGATCCCGCTTCAGCGTCGCAACCTCATGGCCGGCACCGGCCAGATCGAAGTGTGCGAGGCGTGCGGAGTGCTACTCTATGCGGCGCAATGATGCTTGTTGGTGCTGGGGGGTACCGATAGCTTGACGGCGTGACTGCTCCGCCTGCGCGCCCTCGCCTCAAGCCACGCTGGGTCTACCCGGCCGAGCCCGATCCCGGGGAGGTCCGGGCGCTCTCTGACGAGCTTCATCTCCCTCCGCTCGTCTGTCGGCTTCTGCTCGTGCGGGGGCACAGTGGCGTCGAACCCGCAAAGGAGTTCCTGCGGCCTCG
>Ga0075421_100006877_pt1 | contig 13895 bp, 10 predicted proteins | sample SoiMetdeltSBSDD5_FD_75292 | JGI IMG/M metagenome (GOLD analysis project Ga0075421, IMG submission 75292) | Bulk soil microbial communities from a Populus tree surrounding site in Tennessee, USA - Soil MetaG P. deltoides SBSDD5 | ecosystem: Environmental > Terrestrial > Soil > Tree plantation...
CCTGCCGCAGTTCGACGACTCCGTTGGTCGGTGTTCCATCGACAAAACTGCCCGACGCGTCCACGGGACCGCCGAGATCTGCGGTCCGCCAGCGGCCGATGGGATCGAAGTTCTCTAATGCATAACCGAGCGGAAAGAAATTCTGATGGCACGTGACGCAAGGCTGCACGGGAAGCTTTCGAGTCTGCGGTGTGGTCGGCAACGCAGGGTTCACGGGCTGCGCTCCTGGGAATGGCATCGGCGTTGGTGCTCCCAAAAAATGAAGGCGGACCCACTTGGCGCGAGTGGCCGGCGACGTGTGCGGTGACCCATTGCCGCTCCGATGCTGTGAGGTTGCCATCAAGATACTGCCCTGCCCGAGCAGACCCGCACGCTCCGGCTGCAGCAGTGTCACTTTGCGGAACTCACGACCTTCGACGTTCGGAATGCTGTAATGCCGTGCGAGCTGGTCGTTGAGGAACGTGTAGTTGGCGCTCCACAGTTCGACGGGATCACGATCATCGCGAAGCTGGCTGAGCAAAAAGAGTTCGGTTTCCTTCGTAAAAGCATCGCGCAACGAAACGTCGTAATCGGGGAAAGCCTTGCCGTCCGGCTCGGCAGTGCTGAGCTTGTCGAGTCCTAACCAGGGAAACAAAAAGCGCGAAACAAATCCCTGGGCGCGATCGTCGGCCAGCATGCGATGGATCTGGCGTTCCAGAACATCGGGCTGGTTCAGACGATTGCGCCGGGCATCCTCGAGGAGGGAGTCATCCGGTGAGCTGTTCCATAAAAGAGTCGCGAGCTGCGCCGCGATGTCCTGGCTCGTTGCAGGTGTGGTCTTCGGATCGTCGCGTAATGAATGCTCGATGGAGGTCAGCATGACGTCATACGTTCCACGATCAGGACGCGGCGCGCCAAAAGGCGGCATGGTGCCTGCCTGAAGCTGGCGATAGGCGCGCGCCCACACATCAGGCTCTTCCTTAATTCGGTCGGGAGTGAACTTGTCGAGTAGAGCTCCGGACGGAGAACGCATACTGCCGTTGTGACAGCCGGCGCAATAGGTATTGATGACGCCCGTCAAGCTCGCATTCGACACGGTCTGGCCGTTTACTGAAATGCTACCGGCGAGGACGCCGGCAATGATTACTAGTGACGATCGAAGCCGCATAGACTCGCTCCTTATTGATGTGCCGATAACCTAGCGCATCAACGCGGAACAATCTCCACGGCGGTGTCCGAGCGCTGCAAAATTTTTGTATCGTGAGGATGGTCACAACAGGAGGAGCTTCTCGTAACCGCTGCAACGTAGACGGGCCGCGAGTGCGCCGGTTTCGATGGGTCACACGTGTCGTTTGCATGGTGATAGTTGAGGAAGCCGCATTCCCCTCCTTGCGAAGGAGGGGTGGACGCGACCTAAATAAAATGCTGCGAAGCATCCTTTGAAAGGAGCGGACGGGGTAGTTGTTTTCAAGCTACCGCTTATCATTCCCAAACGATTGTGACAACCGGTGGCTTGAAACAACTAACCCGTCTGCGCCGCTAAGGAACGGGGCCATCTTATTTATGGCGCAGCCACCCCTCCTTCGCGAAGGAGGGGACTGGCCTCTCCCGAACGTAGTTCGGAATTGGACAGCTGTGCCTGAAATGTCCCTCTAACAGGGTAGGCCTTGGTCTCTACTTCTTGTCCACGACAACCTGGCCACCCTTCATTACCCAACGAACCTTATTCAGGACCACCGTGATGTCGGCCAGGGGATCGCCATCGAGCGCAACAATGTCGGCGAAATAACCGGGAGCGACGGCCCCCAGGCTTTTCTCCATTCCCAGCATTTCTGCCGGAACCGTCGTCGCGCTCTGCAATGCCTGCTCATTGGTCATGCCAAGTTTCACGTACCACGTCATCTCGCGCATCATGTCCTTCTCGAACCCGGTGTACACCGCGTCCGACGCCACCACCAGCTTCGCGCCGGCCTTGAAGGCCTTTTTTGCGGTTTCGAAGTTGCGCTGGATGTAGTCCGCCAGATTTTCCTTCGAGCCTGCCGGGAACTGATATTCCTCCGCGTGCTCGTAGTAGTACTGATTGTGATCGATCGTGGAGGCGTAATAGACGCCCTTCTGCACCATCATTGCGATCGTCTCGTCGTCCATATCGGTGGCATGTTCGAGACTATCGGTGCCCGCGCGAATCGCATCTCGCGCGCCGTTCGGCCCGTAAGAATGGATCGCGACCTTGTGCCCTGCCGCATGCGCAGTATCGACGATTGTCTTCATCTCCTCATAACTGACGGTCTGATCTCCCGTCACAACGTTGTAGCTGCCGGTCGAAGCAAACACTTTGATCCAGTCGGCACCTTCATCGATGCGGGTCTTCGTCATCTTCGCCGCCTCGGCCAGATCGATCTTGCCGTCCGGCGTCTTGTAGCTTCGCAGGCCACCACCTGAAACGAACAGCCGCGGACCAACGAGCTTGCCCATGTTGATCAGATCGCGCAGTGCGTAGTCAGCGCCATTGCCGGCATTCAGGTCGCGCAGGGTGGTGACGCCCTGCTTGAGCGCGTTCATGCCGTTTTCCTGCGCCAGTACGACAGTCACCGCAACATGGCGTGGCTTCGGCAAACGCGAGCGAGGCGTGGTGCCGGGAGCATGGTCCCAGTAGTACGTGATGTGCGTGTGTGAATCGATAAAGCCGGGAACACCGGTGTAGCGGCTCATGTCGATCACTTCGGCACCTGCCGGGATCGGGCCATTGGACGTGACACTGGTGATCTTGTCGCCTTCGACAATGACGACCGCATTGGGAATGACTTTATGGCCATCCCACAGTTTTCCGAACTTGATGGCCTTCGTAGCCGCCGATGCATTGATGGAAATCGCCATCGTCAGAACCACGAGCATACTTTTCAGCCTGAACATTTTTCCTCCCTACCCCTCCCGAACAACGACGAAGCGCCCGAAAACGATCGAGCCGATGAATAGTACTGTACACGCAAAGACGGTGCCCAGTGAGTACCGCGTAAAGGTTTTGCGCGTCTGCCCGCGAATTTCACAAAAATCTGAACGAAAACGCAACGGCGGGAGTATTCAGCATCAGGAGTCGCGAGGCTATGGGATTTGCATTACTCCAGTGGGTCGAAGATCTGGGTGCCGATCTGCGCTACAGTTTTCGGACGTTTCGTCGCAACACCGCATTTGCAGTCACCGCTGTGGTTTCCTTAGCTCTGGGTATCGGGGCCAATGCGGCGATTTTCAGTACTCTTTATGCCGTCATCTGGAAGCCGCTGCCGGTCTCCAAGCCCGAGGAGTTGGTGCGGATCTCGCTTTTGTCCAACTCCGGACTGAGAGACGTTCCGACGCTTGGTTTCATTCGTCAACTCAGGGGCGCGGGAGTTTTTGAGGGTGTCACCGCGACATCGATGGACGGTCTCAGCTTTTCCTATGACAACCGTGCCGAACGGGTTTTAGGTGAATTTGTTTCCGGAAGCTACTTCGATGTGCTGGGCGTGCGGCCGATCATCGGCCAGCCGTTCACGCCGGAAGTGCGGAGTGGGCGCTGGGCCGCGGAAGCGGTGCTCTCCTACAGTTTGTGGCAGCGCCGGTTCGGTGGCGATCCGAGTGTCGTGGGCCGCACAATCCAGCTGAACACCTTTTCATTCACGATCGTGGGCGTAGCGCCACCGGGTTTTCAAGGACTGGAGCGAGGCACCGATGTCGACCTCCGTATTCCGATTCTTCCGGACGGCCAGGAGCTTGCGCAAATCGCGCGCATCAGCGGCAGATTGGATCGCGGACAGCTGACCATTGCACGTATCAAACCTGGTTCCAGCCTCGCGCAGGCCGAACAAGCGGCTGAGGTGCAACTCCAGGAATTTCTGCGTACCACCACCATCCAGCGATTCAGGGACAGAGGCGTTCTAAACATTAAACTTTCCGCGCTAGGAAACGGCGAGAGCAGCGTTCTCCGTCAGTTGCATATACCTCTGTATGTTCTGTTCGTGCTGGTGGGTCTTGTGCTGCTGATCGCGTGCGCGAACGTCGCCAACATGCTGCTGGCGCGGGCGTCGTCGCGTGTAGGCGAATTGGCAGTTCGGACGTCAATTGGTGCGGGGCGCTTTCGGCTGATACGGCAGATGCTCGCCGAAAGTTTGCTGCTGTCGCTGTTCGCGGGAGCGCTTGCCGTCGTGATCGGCAATTGGGCGGCTGGCTCGCTCGCACGCTTTGTACCGCAGGGCAATGTGGTGACAGTCCTCGACCTGCTCATGGATTCTACGACCGTGCTCTTTGTTTTGGCGCTGTCTTTGGTCGCATGTGTCACGTTCGGATTGGCGCCGGCCATCCGTACCACGCGCTGTAATCCAGCGGGCGCGTTGAAAAGCGATTCCGTCGCCTCGATCGGAGATTCTTCGAGCGGATGGCTGCGCAAGCTGCTGGTCGTGACGCAGGTCGCGTTCTCGCTGGTGTTGCTGATGGCGGCCGGTGTTTTTGTGCGGACCATGCTCCATCTCTGGCCAACAGACTTCGGTCCCCACCCGGAGCGTGTTCTGCTTTTCACGCTAAAGCCGCAAGGCGAAATCTACACACCCGTGCAACGGCGTTCCCTGATCGCCGAGTTGGTCCGCCGAGTTTCGGAGTTACCGGGCGTGGAAGCCGCCGGAGTCGCGGAATATGGTCCGCTGGGCAGCCGGGTCAGCGAATCGCGGTCATCCATTGAGGCGGAACCGGGGCATCCGGTCCGCGTCGAAACTGATTTGGTGTCGACGGGGTTCTTCGATGCTGTCGGCATACCGCGCATCGCGGGAAGGGATTTTGCTCCATCGGACCAGGTCGGGGCGCCGCTTGTCGTGATCATTAATCAGTCGCTCGCCCGCCAGCTCTTCGGAAATGCAAATCCGGTTGGCCGGCGCATCCGCTTCACGCAAGAAAAGGACGCTCGTCCGCGCGAGGTTGTGGGCGTCGTTGGTGACTCGCGCTACTACGACGTCCACAGCGCTCCACAACCTACGCTCTGGATGTCCTTTCAGGACGCCGCACCGTACATGCCCACACTGCACGTCCGCAGCAACGGTGTGAATGCGGAGGCCATGCCGGGTGCCGTGAGGCGTGAGTTGGATGCCATCGATAAGGGATTTCCGGTGTTCAACGTGAAGACTCTTGAAGTGGGAATTCGAGAATCGCTTGCACGAGAGCGCATTCTCGCGAGTCTCTCGGGCGCCATTGGATTCCTGGCGCTGGCAGTAGCCGCGGTGGGACTCTATGCGATCCTCGCCTACTCGGCTTCGCGACGAACGCGCGAGATCGGCATACGGATGGCGCTCGGGTCCAGTGCGCGCTCCGTCCTTTGGATGGTCGCTCGGGAAGCGGTTGTATTGATTGGAGTGGGCGGCCTAGTGGGGATCACACTTTCCGTTGCGGGCTGGCGCCTCCTGGCCGCAAAAATGTCGGGCGTCGCCACGATTGACGCGCTGATGCTGACGGTTTGCGCAACGATTATGCTCTTTGTTGCGGCGACCGCCGTAACCATTCCAGCGATTCGAGCATGCCGAACCGATCCACTCGTGGCTCTTCGGCATGAATAACGGGCGGTCGTGGCGTCACTGAGCTTTGAGCGCCAACGTTGGATCGATCCGCGCCGCACGGCGCGCCGGCAGCCACGCCGCCATCAACACCACAGCAATGAGCAATGCCGCTGTCCCGATTGCAACCAGCGGGTTGATCGCCACCTCCTGGACCATGCCCGCGATCAAGGATTGAGCGGCGCCGCTTAAGGCCAGACCGATTGCAGCACCCGCAATGCCGAGCGTCACGGCTTGACGAAGAATCATCTGTTGCACGTTTCGTCGGGTGGCACCAATCGCCATCCGAACGCCAATCTCTGTTCGGCGCTGGCTCACGGAATACGACACAAGGCCATACACACCTGTGAATGCCAGCAACATTGCCGTTAATGCGAAGGCGCCGAACAGACCCAGGTTAAAGCGACGGGGGCCGAGCCAGCTTTCGAGATACTCCTGCATCGTGCTCGTTCCTGCCAGAGCGGCATCCGGATCCACTTCACGTAGCTGCGCCAGGAATGTCGAGCGGAATTGCTCTGGATGCGAATGGGTTTTGATCATCCAGAACTGGCTGTCTCTAAAGAATTGGATGCCGTCAGGATGAATCTGTCGCAGCGGGATGTAGACATCGAGCGCCGGCGGAAGATCAAGACCGGCGTGTTGGACGTTTTCTACGACGCCGACGATCTCTACCGGCCGAGGGCCCTGCGTGTTGTCATTGATCAGAAGCCTTCGTCCTACTGCGCTCCCAGAGATGAATCGTTCCGCGAGCGCCGCGCTGACAAGGGCCACTGGCGGCGTATCCGAACGGTCGTTCTCCGAAAACGATCGCCCCTTGACCAACCGTGTTCCAACGGCCGACAAGTAACCAGCAGAAATCGCGCGAAGATTGGCACTTGGACGACCGCGTTCCGCAAACAGCTGGTCAACGACCGAAAACGGTACGGTACGGATAAGACCGCTCAGTGGGGCGACGGATATGACTCCTACTTGCGCAACGGCAGGCGCAGCGGCAAGACGATTCGACAACCGCTCATAAAAACGAGCAACGTCGTCGGTCGATCGGTACGTAGCGGGAATCGCCAGGCGTGCCTGGAAGACGAGGTCGGGAGTGAACCCGAGTTTCACTTCGCGGAGATGGATCAAGTTTTGGATGACCACGATGGTCGCGAGCAACAGCACCAGAGCCGCCGAGATCTCGCCCGCGACCATCGCGTTCCGGACTCGACGGTTCCATCGATCTCCTATTGTGCGGCTCGTCGATCGGAGTGAATCGGCCTCGCGAATTTGTGCGATGGCACCAAGCGGCGCTAGAGTCAGAAGCCCGGTAACGAGAACAGTCAGCGTTACGACGAAGAACACAACCGTACCATCGAGGCTGATCTCGTTGAGCCGTGGTATCGACGGCGGTGCCCAGCGCTTCACGGCGCTGATTGCCTGAAGTGCGATCAACCATCCCACGACACTCCCTGCGAACGCGAGCAACGAGGACTCAATCGCCAGCTGCCGCGCGAAGTGCAGCCACGACCCACCTACCGCTATGCGAATCGAGACCTCTTGACGTCGTGCGTTAGCGCGAACGAGCACCAGCGATACGACATTTGCGAGGGCCGTCGCTAGTACCACGAGGACTGCGCAGAAAAGAAGCAGCATCGACATCCGAAAGTTCCCAACGAGTGCCTCGTGAAGTCCGATCACCTTCACGGCCTCCTTGCCCGCGTACTCGACGGGAAACTGCTGGCGGAGCGAACGACAGATCGCGTTCAGCTCTGCTTGCGCCCGATCTGCACTCGTTCCTGGATTGATCCGACCAAAAAACCTGAGAAAGTTCACGGAGTTCCGTACGTGACGCAACCGATCGCGATCGGGAGCCAGTGCGGTGACGATGTCTACATCCAGGAATGGCAGGCGAAACTGGCGCGGCAGCACGCCGACGATCACGTACGAGTCGCCGTTGATGCGCGCGATTTTGCCGATAGCGTCAGCGGATTCGCCAAATTGCCGCTGCCATAGACGATAGCTAAGAACGGCGACTAATGGAGCATCAGGCCGATCGTCGCTCTGTTCCAAGAGTCGGCCGGCCGCAGGTGAGATACCCAGCACATCGAACGCATTCGCCGATATCCGCATGCCATCAAGACGTTCGGTGATTTCACCCTCGGCCAGGCTGGCACTCCAATTGGCGTATGCAGCGAGACCCGAGAGAGTGCGGGTTTGATTCCGATAGTCTATGAATTCCGGCAATGAAAACGGTGCGTTGGGATTGTCGGGTCTCACGGAGACGATCCACATTAAATGGTCAGATGACGCGAACGGCAGGTTGCGAATAAGCACGCTGTTAACAACCGAGAACACGGCGGTCGTCGCGCCTACCGTCAAGCCGAGCGTACACACGACCGTCAGCGAGAAGGCCAGCTGTCGGAGATGCTGGCGGAGAGCGATGCGAAAATCATTCAACAGACAATCACTCCCCGGCATGAGGCGCTTCATGAGTGCAGCCTACCGCGGGAAGACACATCGATTTGCGACACACATCAGACGAAATCCGCCATGATACGCATTCGACTTGCGAGAGCTGTTGGCGGGCGGCATAGTCAATCGCATGACGTCTGGACCGAAGAAGGGAGGCCGACATCGCGATTCGTCTCGCCGAATCGTCGTCGTACTTGTCCCACCCGTCGATGAGCTCGATCTGGTTGGACCACTGCAGGTTTTCAGTTCAGTCAATCGGCTGGCGGCCCGAACGATTTATACGATCGAAGTTGCGACGAACGCCGATCGCTTAATGGTGGAAGGCGAAGGTGGTGTCCTCACCTTCTTGGCCGAGCATCACTTTACCAAGGTCAAAGACGCGCCTGACTCGGTGCTCCTTGTTTGCGGACTCGAAAGTCGTTTTATCCGCGACGCGGCGTTGTCCGCCTGGCTAAAGAAGACAGCTGCCGAGGTTCGGCGACTCGGCGGTGTCTGTGTGAGTTCGTTTCTGCTCGCAGAGGCCGGTCTCCTTAGTAGACGCCGGGCGACGACGCATTGGAGGTTCGGCCGCGAGCTGGCTGCGCGATATCCCGATGTTCGCGTCGAACATCAACCGCTTTGGGTCAAGGACGGAAACATCTACACGTCGGCAGGCATTTCTGCGGGCATCGACCTCGCGCTGGCGTGGGTAGAAGAAGATTGCGGTCCGGATCTCGCCCACGCGGCAGCACGCGAGTTGGTGCTGTTTCTCCGACGGCCAGGAGGGCAACCGCAACTGAGCGTCTCACTCGCGGCACAGGCGTCCGCAATGCAATCGATCCGTGAACTTCAGATCTGGATTGCCGAGCACCTTGACAAAAGGCTGTCGGTAGAAGATCTGGCGGATCGCATGTCGATGAGCATTAGAAACTTCGAGCGCGTGTTTACTCGAGAGGTTGGCACCACGCCGTCGCAGTACGTGTTGCAAATTCGCGTGGAGGCAGCGCGACGTCAACTGGAGCGCACGAATGGAGGCCTGAAGCAGGTAGCGTCGGCGGCAGGTTTCGGTAGCGTCGACGTGATGAGGCGAGCGTTCGTACGCCTTCTTGGGATTACTCCGGGTCGCTATCGGGGTTTGGTGTAGGCGAGTGAAACGACACAATGATTAAGATCAGAATCTCAGGAAACTTCCTAACCAGGCGGCGCCGAGCACTAGAACAAGTCCGGGAACGACTCGTATTGCGAACTGGCGGCCACCTGTTGTCGCTGCGATTACAATCTTCGAAATGGTATTCGTCGTGAAACCGATGAGTATGATCGGAACCGCATCCGCGGCACTGATCTTTCCAGCAGCCACAAGAGAACCTGCTGAAATCGCAACGGCATGAGCATCAGCGAACCCTGCCACGAGAGCGGCTACAAAAAGGCCTGTAGCACCAAACCATTCGCGCATGAGAGCCGAGACGGCGAGAATGGACGACACAGTCGCAGCAAAAGCAGCCGAACTGGCGAGGCTGAATGCGCGGCCGCTCGTACCCTCAGTGGTTCTTTGCTGACGAAGGCTGTGAGTCATGAAAATTGCCGCATAGGCCACCGCCGCCAAACCCGCGAAACCGAGCGGAAGCCACAACGCGCCAAGCGTTGAAACATCGGTAATCCAAAGCACCACGATTAGCTGAATCACCGTTGAGACCGTGGAGAGGACCGCACCGGCCACGGCCGATCTTAGCAAGTTGGCTTGTTTCAGCGCGCGGACTCCCATGGAACCAATCGTCGCCACGCCGGATACAAACCCTGACACCAAACCGGTCAGCGGTAATCCAAGTCGAGAACCAAACGTACGGACTGCTACATATCCCGCAGAGCTAATGAGCATGAATATGACCGTCAGCACCAACAAAGTACGCAGGTTCAAAACGCGAAAGAACGAGATCGGCCTGTCTGGAGTAAGAGGCAAAAAAATCAACGCCACCGCGGCAAAAAGCAGAGCATCATGCAACTCCTGCTCCGTCAAGATATCTCGCACGAAACGATGAATGCGGGTTCGACCGGCCAATAAAATCGTGATGACTACCGCCAATCCTGCAGATAGCACAGGCTCTCTGATCGCCAACGCACCAAGCAGACAGGTCGCCACGAGGGCCAACTCGCTAGTGATACCGGGATCTTTTTCGTTACTTCTCGCGTATGCCACAGTAGCTAGGCCCCCGACCGCGAGTGTTGTGATGAACACAAGCAGCTCTCCACCTATGGCCATACTGATTCCGCCCATCAAGGACGCCAACGCGAATGTCCGAATTCCCGCAGAACCACGCGTTGGACCAGCGCCCTTGCGCCTTTCCCGTTCAGCGCCGATGAGCAGGCCAATTCCTAACGAAATTGCAATGCCGATATACACTTGTCCGGCCACCATTCCGACAACCTTCAGGCGATAAGTTGCGCTATCAGGTGAAACTCCCCATTGTTTCTGTCAAAGTTACTAGTTCGGTTGATCGACTACGGCAGCATGATGGCAATTCCGACGCAATGCACTGCAGAGCAGCCATCGCCTTGTCCAAGAAATCGTTTGTACTCGGTATAACATATCGACGCGGGTGTCCTTTCCATACCTCCAGGATTCGGTCGTTAATAAGCTTCGCTTCAAATGCAGTTTCCTGTCGTACAGGATTACGATGGTTATAGCCGCCATTGGCAGGTGGTGTTTCTAAATGGACAACCGCAGCGTAGCGCTGCAATTCGACTTGCGGCTGCGAATTCATATCCCGCCAAAACGACTCCGGTATGCCTGGCCAGTATGCCAGGCCGTCTAACGTGCCGCGATCGCAGAGTGTAACGGCGGCGTTGCCCTCTTCGATAGCAAGGCGCTCAATCTCACGTTGGATGTGGTAGATCCCGCGCTGGACGGCGCGCCGGCCGGCATCGCTCGTATGTCTCGGGAATCCGCCATTGAACAACAGACTCGCGGCTTCCGGAAGAATCGTCACGTGCGTGCAGAAAACCCGACGGGCCATTTCAAGCACTGCAGTCTTTCCCGCACCCGGCCCTCCTGTGAGCACGACCAATCTGGTTGTATGCCGCTCCTCCGTACAAGAACATCGATGGGAGCCGACCTCTAGTACTGCCATACCGTCCTCCAGGATCAGCCTTTAATCTTGTTAGCACGCGAACTGCACTGCGACGCCTTCGCTATGGCTCGGCACGACAACTGCCAAAGCGATCGCGTGTCCTAAATGCCGCGGAGTCAAGCTTTGAAATTGCGAACTGCTTCGTAACTTTTGTTCAGCCGGTGATCTGAGGGTTGGATCAATCCTGTGGAACGTAAGCTATAGCGACCAGGTTTTGCGGATCCGCGAACATCCCGTCTCACTGGTTATGTTCACAACCAGAACCATGGACACTTTGACGCGGCAGCACAACCTATCGCCCTGCAGCGGCGCCAATTTGTATGCATCTGCCGGTCTTACAAATTGCCTTGTGCCACGGCCGACACAATGTCCGATTCGCTGAGGATTCCGACCAGCCGCTCATCCTCAACGACTGGAAGACAGCCGATCTTTTGGTCAACCATCAGCCGCGCAGCGGCGGTCACCTGGGTTTCCGGTGTGGTGGTGATGACGTTTTCGGTCATGACTTCCTTAACGAGAATCCTGTTCAGCATCCGATCGTGAGTGGTCGTTCCAAAACCAAGCGCTTGCATCAACGCGCTAAAGAACAGGTCGCGTTGACTCACGATTCCCGAGAGCCGCCCCTGTTCGTCTAGAACCGGAAGATGTCGTATTCTTTCGCTCCGCATCAGTGAGTCTGCGGCGGACAGCTTGTCATTTCGGCCAAGCGTTCGGACCGACCGAGTCATCAATTCGCGCACCAGCACATTGGACTTCATCATCTGCTCCCGTAAAACACGTTCTTTTAAGCTCGATTCCCGGACTCATTGCCAGTAAATGCACGGATCTAGCCAATCCAACTCTTGGGAACGGCAAAACCTCGGCTGCTCAGCAAGAACCACAAGTGACGATTTGACCAATCGCTCCTGAAGCGAAGGTCACCGCACTGGTCGCCAGCCTTGGGTTCGTTCCGATGGCTCTTTTCGACAGGCGCCGGTGCAGAAGTGCAACGGCCATTAGCCCCGGTCGTCAGTTCAAGTCGTCCGCCCTTTTATTTCATTGTGTTCAACTGGATTTCAACATCTTGCCAGCGGGATTCAAATTTTGCGCCGTCATTCTGATTGCAACTCTTGCATTTAAGTACAAGATGATTAGGATCGGTCCAAGTAAGTTCAAGGTCTTGTACATATTTGGCAACGAATACTGCCCTCTGATTTGAAAAGAACCGGCGCGTGGTGTTCAATCTGACTTGGGTTACGTCAGAAGTCGTTGCCCCACAACTACGGACGACCACGCTTGCCATCGTTTTGCCGTTGGGCGAGATTTGCGTTTGCAAAACTTCTTCACCACAAAGTCCACAACCACCGATTAAGAAGGCAACAAGTATCGTTACTATTGAAGCTCGGTACATCCCTTAGCGCTCCGTTCCTAAACCCCCTAATTCTACAGAAACGAATCTGCTTCTGGTTTCGCGCTGAACACTTGGTCCAACAGATTTAGACCAAGTGTCGCCGCATTCACTTCTGCTCGATGCCGAGACGGCGAAGCGCCTTCGAGACGCGGAATGCCTTCGCCCGGCGCGAAGCCGCCGCCTTCAAAAACAATCCAGCCGTATCAGTGCCCGTACCGTCATCAGTTCGGCGCGATGCTGGAACCAGCCGCGGCATTCGGCTTCGTTCTTAAATGCGCCTTCGATTGGCCCCTTCGGTTTTGTCGCGGGCCCGCCGCTCGAAATCAACGTTGCTCACCATTCCCGTCTCGTCGAGTTTTGCAAATTCATAATCGTAAGAAGAGAATTACGCATGGTTTACGTCAAGAGCATGTCGGACTGTTCATAGGCAATAGCCCTGTGATATCGACTATTGTGTGGATGTTTCAATTAAACATGGTTCACATCAAGAGCATCGTTGTCGGATTGTTCACGGGAGCAATGACCATGGCGGTATCGACTATTGTTTGGACAGTTCTCCTGTCTGCCCGACTGCGAAGCCAGTTTCCAAATGGTGAAGTCTCTTTTGACTTGCGTTCTATGCTTGGCCGTCCCTCGCTGGTATGGCTCCTGACACTTATCGGATTCGGCGTTGGGTTTTACTGGACATACCGTCGTGGTACTCCGTAGGTGCTGAATTTGCGCCAGCGGTCACGCTTCCGTCGATACGCAACGACACGAAATGAAATCCATACTCGCAACAGAGTTTCCAGAGTTTGCTGAAGAACTTGCTCGCCTTCTAAGGCACATTGGCGAGGGAGAGTTGGCCGAGACAGTGCCACGCCTCCCGATTGTCGAGCGATGTCGTTGTGGCGATGACTTCTGCGCAACCTTGTACACAGCTCCACCGCCAGCCGATACATGGGGACGCAGCCATCGAAACGTCGCGCTTGATCCAGAACGCGGGATATTGGTCCTAGACGTACTCGATCAGCAGATCGTCTGCATTGAAGCTCTGTTCCGCGATGAGATCCGAGAACACTTGTTAAAACTGTTTCCGTAACTTCCCTCCGATTCGGTTTGGACAAATTTGCAAAACTGGCACACCATCCCAAATCGTGATGGCGTCCAATACGGGTGAAGGTATGTAGTAACCTCTACTGGTGAATAAAAGACAACTGGCTTTATTTCTAGCCATCAACGCCATCGCTTTCAGTTCGCTTCATGCACAAGATGCGCAACCGTCGCGGAGAGTTGTCGGGGTCGCTCTGAGCGGAGGCGGAGCGCTGGGACTTGCTCATATCGGAGTGCTCCGTTATCTGGAGGAGCACCGAATTCCTATAGATCGGATTGCGGGAACAAGTATGGGCGGACTGATTGGCG
>Ga0075421_100006878_pt1 | contig 13893 bp, 9 predicted proteins | sample SoiMetdeltSBSDD5_FD_75292 | JGI IMG/M metagenome (GOLD analysis project Ga0075421, IMG submission 75292) | Bulk soil microbial communities from a Populus tree surrounding site in Tennessee, USA - Soil MetaG P. deltoides SBSDD5 | ecosystem: Environmental > Terrestrial > Soil > Tree plantation...
CCCGCTTTCGCCGGTGATCAGAATGGAAGCCGTTGTGAAACGCCCCATTTCGACAATGCTGCGCAATGTGCGGATCCACCTTGGGCTCTGACCTATCAAGCGCTCCGACACCGCTGTAGAGCGAAGCACGAGCTCCACATCTTTCCATCGATCTAATCGGGCAACGATGTTGGCGCAAGAATCTGCCGATGAATCCCATGCCAAAACGTCGGATGCACCGGCGGCCAACAGCTCCCAGAGGCTTTCACTCTTCAGACAATTGGGCTGTAAGACGAGAACCAGCAGGCGAGTGATTCCACTTCCGGTGGACTTGGCAACAAACTCTAAAACTTCACGGGTAGTGTCATCCGCAAATAACAGTCCCGCTTCGTCCGCTCGCCGGCTTTCAAAGTCGATCGTCTCTATAGAGTTTTGATGGAGAACATTCAGGATAGAGGACTGCGCCTGAGAACTTCGTGGACCGATGAACTGACACCAGGACTGCACGAAACCAACCCCTAAAATCCGGTTGCCGGCTGAAGCGAGGTTGAAGCCTCATGTATCCTACGGAATCAGCGTTCACAGACTCAGCCTGAGTCCATACAGCAGTCTAGAATCGAACGTTTTTCACGAAGCCCAGCCCAAAAAAGAACACCCGGCATTGTGTAAACCGGAACGGGTTCTGTCAATAGATCCAGACGTGTTTCGTTCAGTGAAATTTTCTTCGTTTCGAGAATCGCCTCGCACATTGGAGTGCAACGCGTCAGAGTCGTGCCTTTTCACGAGGCGAATATATACGGACGATCGTGGTCGTTAAGGAAAGTGGGTTCGACGAGGTAACACCAACCCCGTCTCCTTTCGTCCCCATAAGTGCCTTGAGGCGTCACAGGAAATACACGAGAGAAGATTTTTATTGCTTCACTTCTGGTTCAACTGTTTGGCCATCTGAAACTGAATTAAGAACAGCACTGAACACGTCAATTGCGTTTGTGCGTTTAATATTCCCGCAGAGCCTCAATCGCGTTCACGCGTGTTGCCCGTCGAGCAGGCAGGTAGGATGCAAGCAATCCGATACCGACAAACAGACCCGAAGTGCCCCAATAAACGATAGGATCCAACGCCCCGCTGCCAAGCAGGAACAAGGACAACACTCCGCTCGCCAGCGCAGCAAGGGCGACGCCGACACCGGTTCCAATCACGACCAGCGACAAGCCCTGCTGCAGAACCATCCGGAGGATGTGCGCCCGTTGCGCTCCGAGCGCGGTCCGAATACCCATCTCGCGTCTTCTCCGGACGACCATCGACGCAGTCACCCCATAGATTCCGATCCCGGCCAGCAGCATCCCCACAATACCAAGGCTTCCCGCAACCGACGCCGCTATTCGCTGTGGCACCAGGGCCAGTGAAACGTAGTCTTCGGCTTTTTGCGGATTGCCAGTGTTGAGTCCAGGTGCGAGCGATTGGACGGCACTTCGAATCTCCGCCGAAATGCGCGCGCCGTTTGCGGAACGGGCAACGATCATCGTGCGGGCAACGTATCGCTGACGTATCGGCAGATATGCGAACACGCCAGTCGTTCCATCAACAAGGCTGCCGAACTTCGGATCGCGGACAACGCCAACTACCTGCAGCGTTGCTTCCAGAACCGGCATCTGTTCGAAACGCATCAATTGCACGTGCCGGCCAATCGGATCCTGTCCCGGCCAGAATCTGCGGGCCGCTCCTTCGCCCAGGATGACGACCGGCTGTGTTCCATCTCGGTCGTCGTCATTGAAATCGCGCCCGGCCAATAACGGCATGCGAAGCGTCGCGAAGTAATCGGATTCCACAACGTTCCAAACCGGCGAGAAGAACGGTTCGCCGTCGGGAGGCGCGACGCCGTCCACCGCCAGTCCGCCAAGACCGATACCCTCGAATCCTCCGGGAATCACTACCGCCAGCGTTGCCGACTCGACGTTGGGCATGCCGCGCACGCGGTCGATCAGTTGACGGGAGAAGAACGGACCGGTCAGGTTGGTATAGCCAGCGCCGGCCAGATCGAGCGAAACCAATTCGACATTCCTGGCATCGAATCCAGGATCGCTCAATGCAACGTTTTGCAGTGTCCGCAGGAAGAGTCCACCGACGATGACGAGAAGCGTGCTCAGCGCAACCTGCGTGATCACAAATGCGTGCCGCAGCCAGAAGCGGCCAAAGGCACCCTGCGCGCTGCTCTTCAGCGCTGTCACAACGTCGCTCCTCGCTGCCTGAAGTGAAGGGACCAGGCCTGTGATCACGGCTGCCAGCAAGGAGAGTCCCATTGAAAACGCGACCGCACGGCCGTCGAGGCTCAGTGAGATGTCGATCGGAAACGGCAGGCTCGGCAATCGGGATACGAGCGCTGATGTCAGTGCGCGCGCAAGGACGACACCTGCAGCAGCGCTGATCAAAAATAACGCCAACGTTTCGGTCAGCAACTGTCGAACGATGCGCGCGCGACCGGCGCCGATTGCGAGACGAACGGCGATCTCGGATCGACGCGCAGCGGCGCGCGCCAAAAGAAGACTCGAAACGTTCGCGCAGGCGATCGCGAGCACAAGCGATACGATGGTCAGCAACAGCGCGAGAAACACCGTTACCGGACCCGTTTCTCCCGGAATCGGTGATAAACCTGCAGCTACAAATGTTCTGTCGCGATTCTCGGCAGGATGTTCGAACTCCAGCGACCGGCTGATCTGATCCAGTTCCGCTGACACCTGAGCCATCGAAACGCCGGGTTTGAGGCGCGCGCCAAGCAACAACACCGATCCCGCGCGCCGACCGTCTTCCTGCAACGGAATCCATGCGTCCACACCCCGAACACCGGTTCCGTGGAATCCAGGTGAGGCAACTCCGACAACTGTGAACGGCTCTCCATTGAAACGCAGTGTTTGCCCCACAACCGCAGGGTCCTTGTTGAAGCGTCGTGTCCAAAATCCGTAATTGAGAACCGCGATCCTGGAATCTCCTGTATCGCTCGCCACAAATAAACGGCCGGCTGTCGGAACAACGCCGAGAACCGCGAAGTAATTCGTTGAGGCCCTGGTGACGAACGCTTCCTGCTCATTTCCAAGATTCATGGCAGCCGGAAATCGCGGGTGGGCGTACACGCCCTGGAGTGTCGTCGCGCGTTGGCTGATGTCGCGATAGTTGGGATATGAGGTCGAGGCGAATCCGAATCCTCTCAATCGCGCGCCAATGTCGATCAACCTGTGCGGTTCTGCGACGCCGACCGGATTGCGGAATAGCAGTGCGTTGGCCATCGTGAACACGGCTGTGTTTGCGCCGATGCCTATCGCAATCGTCAAGACCGTGACCAGTGCAAAGACGGGATCGCGCCGAAGCTGGCGGAACCCGTAGACGGCATCTTGGACGATGTGCTGGAAAAGCATGATTCATTACTACGTTCTTCGCGGAGAACGATTAACACTCGCGACGGTCGGGTCCAGCGGATTGGTGACGTTCGCCTGAGACAAACCTCAGTCGGCGCGAAGTGAAACCATGGGATCAGTACGCGCGGCTCTTCGGGCGGGCAGGTACGTCGCTACGAGCGCGATCGAAAGTACTGCAACCGATACGGCGGCGTAAGTGCCCACATCAAAAGCCTCAATCCCAAAAAGTAGACTGGACAGCCATTGCGTCGTGGCAAGCGCCGCGGCGGCGCCGAGACCGACTCCAACCGCAGTCAGTGTCAGGCTGTGGCGCAACACGAGCCACAACAGATTTCGGGGCTGCGCGCCAAGCGCAGTACGTACGCTCAACTCTTTTCTCCTACTAACGACAAAACGCGAGATGACGCCGTACAGGCCGATGAAGGCCAAGGCACACGCCACGATCGCGAAAACGTTGATGATCGTCGCTCGGTACCGTTCGGCCGACACGGATTCCCAAATAACCGTCGGCAAGGGGCGGAGCAGTGCGACATCAACATCGGAGTCTACGGAGAGCACCTGTCTGTGTAGGTCCTGCGCCAGAAGCGCTGGGTCTTTCGAGGAACGGACGATGAAGAAGCGTGTCTCATTTGCGCGGTAGCGAGATGGGATGTAGTAGGTCGCGAGTTCGTCGGTCGACAGCCCGAACTCGCGCACATCCTGGCTTATGCCGACGATCGAATACCAGTTTCCATCGAACCGGATTCGCTTATCGATCCCGCCTTCCTTTGGCCAGAGCATCCGTTCAAGCGTCCGATTGATAATCATCACTCTCGACTGGCTTCCGGCGTCGACACTCGTAAACGTCCGCCCTTTGATAATCGGAACTCCGACGACTTCGAAATAGTTGGGTTCGACGGTGTGGTAGTCGAACATCAATTGTGTCGATTTCCCGATAGGAGCGCCTTCCAATTCGATGGTCGACAAACCGCGCCCGGTGAACGGAGCCTGATCCGCAATGGTGACACCTTCCACACCAGCCACCGCCCTGATCTTGCTCATCGCCTCGCTGGCAAACGCACGAACCTGCGCCTCCTGTGTGTATCCCGCATTACCGAGGTCGACTTTCAAAATTCCGAGATACTCGGGATGAAAACCGAGACGGACGCTGTTTAGCCGCAGCAAGCTTTGTGTGAGAAGTGCGGAGGCGACAAGCAGGATAAACGTTAAAGCAATCTCGCCAACTAGTATTAGACGTTGAAGCCGATGATGCTGACGGCCTAGCGTGCCGCCGGCAACCCTTAAAGGAGATCCAATATCCTTGCCTAAAGTTGCCAGCGCCGGCGCGAGCCCGAACAGAATTCCCGTTAGCATGGAGATGGCCGCGACAAAAAGAAGAACACGACCATCAATTCCGATTGATGCGCTGCGTGGAACCGTAGCAGGTGACATCGCGAGAAGGATTCTCACCGCACCGTATGCGAAAGCGGTACCGAGGATTCCTCCGATACTAGACAGAAGGACACTTTCGGTGACCAGTAGACGAATAATTCGTAGACGGCTGGCTCCGAGTGCCGTACGCACACTGATCTCGCGACTGCGTCCGACGGCTCGTCCTAAAAGCAGATTGGCAACATTGCTACACGCCACGATCAGTAGAAGAGCCGTTGCACCAAATAAAACGAACAAGGAAGTTTGGACATTCTTTGTCTCCTCCGATTTGCGCCGCACCACTCGCGCACCCTCTTCGCCAAACATCTGCTTCCCAAAAGCGCCGATGTTCGCGTTCAGTACCTCTGCCGTTTCACGCTCCGCATCGGATACTGGAAATCCAGGCTTGAGTCTGCCAACGAGATTGAAGCTCGGATCCTCACGCCATTGTGACGAGGTTTCCGGCTTCAGCGCGATCCAAACATCAGGAGTCGGCGACGGATCGAACCCATAATCGGCAAATTCAAAGTTTTGCGGCAGCACGCCGACAACGACGTAGGGTTTCTTCTGACCGTCAAAATCGATGTTCAGTTGCTGCCCGATCGCCTTAGCTTCTGCGCCGTAAGTTCGAAGACAAAATCCATGATCAAGGACGATCGAGCTCTCCGATACTTCTTGATCGACGGTCGACAACAATCGGCCGGAGTGGCCCTGAACGCCGAGGAGATCGAAGAAATTCCCGTGTGCCACTCCTACCCGGATGCGGGAGCCGGCACTGAGTTTTCCTGAAGTATTCCGGTAAATGGAAATGTCATCGAAAACCGTCTGTCGTTTTTTCAGTTCGTCGAATTGATTCGGGGTGACGCCCATCTGATCCCACACAACGTGCAAGGCTGGATGATTGCGCCATGAAGGAACGGTTGCCCAAATGGAAACGAGCCGCGCGGAGTCTTCAAAAGGGAGGTCGCGAAGCAGAACGGAGTCGACTATGCAAAATGCCGCCGCAGATGCACCGATGCCGAGAGCCATCGTGAGAACGACAACGATCGTGAAGCTTCGATGTTGGCTGATGGTTTTAAGCGCGTAGTGTGCATCGGCAATACTCTGTTCGAGCCATGTGGCGACCTTCTTTTGTACTTCCATGCTTCTTCGGCTCCGTGATCTTCAGGACTTTACGTCATTTCTACACCACGAACCGAGTCGATTCAAAAAGCCGTTATTGACGTTTCTGGGTCGGCGTCAGCAGACGCTCCAGTTCATCGAGACGATTATTCAGTTCAACCCATCTGACCTGTTCGATCTCAAGCGTCTTAACGGCTTCAATTTCCCGGGTCCGAAGCTGTTGCTCACGACCCGCCAGAGATTTTTGTCGGGCGACGAGCTCCGTCCGGAGCGGAGCAATGTCGTCTCTCACTCTGACATCCCTTTCGGTCAAAAAGGCTCTATCGAGTTCGGCAAGCCGTTCTGCGATGGCTTGGGTTTCGAGCGCGGAATCAGAAAGCTGCCGCCGGATTTGATCCACCTGCTGAGCGAGCTGTGCCATCCGTTGCTCTTCGATGTTCAGCCTCGTCATCGAAAGCTGAATTCGCGGACCGACGGCGGTCTGCTGTTCCATCGCGATTCTCAGAGCGCGGACTTCAGAAACCAGTGCGCGTAGTTGGTCTTCGTTCGACGCCTGTGCGGACGATTGCGTACTTGCACCGGCGCTGAACGCCAAGGCGAGAACAATAGCAATGACGAGAACAAACCCCTTGCCGACTATCGATGAGTTCATGGGCGCTCCTTTGGCTGACCTGTTGGCAGAGACCAGCACGTTGCATACCGACTGTCTTTACGATTGCGAACGCGCTCATCATTAAAGGACCGCCGTTTCCCGACGCCGATCGACTTATTCAGTGATTTTGGGCCACGGATTTCGCGGATTTAACGGAATAGTTTTGGGGACGCACACCTACACTGAGGCGAATTTGGGTGTGCGTCCCCGAAATTATTCCGTGAAATTCGCGAAATCCGTGGCGATTCTGTCTTTCACTGCACTGTTCCGAAAACATCCACTAGAAACGTGAACGGCAGGAGTTGCTTGAGACAAATCATGAATGGGACGTCCACGAATTCTTCAGGCTGCAGGACACCATCGCTGAATCCGGCTTGACGGGGTACGGTGAGCCGGGCGCCAACCCCAGCCGGTCCGCCATCGGCGTTTTGCAGGAGGTTATCGTTCGTTAAGGTAGTAACCCCAACAACGAGATTAGTCAGAAGAACTTCACTATTGTTCGTGAGCCGCGCTGCGAACTGAAAGATCCCCGTAAATCCCGCCGGACAGCCAGTCGTGTCAGAGGTGGTCTGAAATGTCGAGCCCAACGGCTCAAAAGATACCTTGCCATTCACAAGCTCACGATTCGGCGCAGGGGTAAGCGTGGCTAACCATGCTTCACCCTGACCAGATGGATTGATCCCCGTACCAACAATTGTGGTGCCGTCAGCCGAAATCGCAAGTGCTGCCGTGAGTCTCCACCCCGTCAGATCATTCCCTAAACTGACGAGCACATCTCGCACGCTTTGCATACCGTTAGTGCTAGTCCAAATGAATGCTTGGGTAAAGAAAGCTTCGGCAGGTGGGCCACCTGGATGACTTACTACGGAACTCGCGCCCACCACGACGCCGCCGTCAGCGGACACCCCATTGGCAAAGCTCTGGTCATCGCCCGGCAGAAACCCTAATCCAACCATGCCGCTCACCTGGGTCCAGCGGAATGCTTGATAGCCCGATTGTGGTGAATAATTACCTGCGCCCACGATCACCGAACCGTCCGCAGACACCCCTCGAGAAAGGCTCGTGGTGCCGCCCGGCAGAAATCCCAGGCCAACCATTCCGGTCGCCTGGGTCCAGCGGAACGCCTCGTCCACGCCAGTGAAAGGCGCGATAGGAATGATGGAAGAGCCCACCACAACGACGCCGTCGGCTGACACCGCATTGGCTTCGCTCCGGTTACTATCGGGCAGAAATCCCAAACCGACCATGCCGGTCGCCCAGGTCCAGCGGAACGCCTGTTGCGCACCTCCAGGGAAGTTAGACCAACCTACTGCGACGGCCCCGTCAGCCGACACTCCATTGGCAGTGCTCTGGTTACCGCCGGGGAGGAACCCCAGGCCGACCATGCCGCTTGCCTGAGTCCAGCGAAATGCCTCACCAATACCTCCGCTAACTCCTCCCACTGCGATGGATCCGTCTGCAGATAGGCCGGTACCTCTGCTGCTGGTCGATCCCGGCAAAAACCCCAGGCCGACCATGCCCGTAGCTTGCGTCCAACGAAACGCTTCGACCAAGGGACTGGATGCGGCAGAGACGCTCGCACCCACCACGACCGTTCCGTCGGCTGACACCGCATTCGGCAGCAGATCGCCCACCCGGATGAAATCAGCGAACGCCGGCTCTGCGCCAGCAATCAGTACGAATAACAACACCAGGCAGGTGAAAGGATGCGCTCTCATCATCCTCCTCCTCTCGCTGAAGAGTGGTTGAGGTACGACGTTCAGTTATTGCACTATCCCAAGAACATCGACAAAAAACGTAAACGGTTGAATCTGCGCTAAACAGATCGTAAACGGAACATCGACCGCCTCGCCGGTGTTCAAGAACCCCGCGGACCCCGGTACCGGCAGAGTGGCGCCGACTCCTCCAGGGCCGCCTCGGGCGTTTTGTAACAGGTTGCCATTTGTTAATGTTGTGACAACGACAGAGGGATCAAATATGGGGCTACTTCCTACGTTCGTCAGCGTCGCCTTAAAGCTGAATTTGCCGAGAAAGCCAATCGGGCAGCCCGAGACATCGTCGGTAGTGTGGAATGTCGAGACGTTGGGGACAAAGGATACGAACTGGTTGAGCGTCTCCTTTGGCAGCACAAGTTGCGTGATCTGTGTTGCCCAAACGTTTTTGTCGGACACCCACTCCTGGAACGTCCAGAACGCGAACGGATCAGTTGGATCCGCGACACTGACGCTGTGGGTGCCCCAGTAAGCAACTGGCGGTCGGATTCCCACCAACTGTTCGAAGGGCGCCACGCCGGCCTTCAGTAGTTGAGGGTCGCTAAACGTCATGACACCGGAACGCATCCTCCCCCAGACGGCGTAACTGCTAACGAACTGCGCTGTACTTGATCCATTGAACCCAATCACAACGTCGTTAAACTCGTTGACTGCAATAGAACCCATGTAAAGGTCCAGGTTGACGTCAGCAATAAGACCTTCCTGAAGCAGCACACTCGTATTGGCGTCAATCGCAAACCACCGGAGCGCCTCACGACCCTGATTTCCTACCGTCTGTACACCCCAAAGGATGCCATTGCGTTTAATCACACTGGAACTGATGGTACTGAATGCGGTTGAAGCGATTCTTACAGCCGAATTTGGTTGCTCTGCGGGAATATTAAAGTTGAAGGCCGGTCCTGGGATCAATGCCGTTGAGCCAAGAGAAGGCGAAGTGATCGGTCCATTGATGTTCGTGCGCTTGAGCGTTCCTAACGGTTCACCTTCAAGGTCATAAACCAGCACCGCTTCCGGCAGTGCTGAATCATCCAAGTCAACGACCGGCGTTCCTATCCCGAACGCACTTCCAAGATCGGCGCTCTTCACAAAAGTCGCATGGGATATCGTTGGCGGTGTTGCTAATAAATCCGCTTTCGGCATTACGAGAACTACGAAGTTTGAATGGACATAGACACCATCTTTATTGACTCCTAGAGTAGGAAAAAAGACGACATCGGGTGAATTCGGTAGACCACTAAACGGTACGCTGAATCCAGTCCAGCCCAACGTTGGATTCGAACTCTTTGATACCGCAAGTAACAAGTTGTCGGCACCGCCAATAACATCTTCCGAGCTTGCGGCAAACCATCGCTCGCTAAAAGGATCGTACAAAACTCTGGAATCCAATGGCGGAGATTGAAGTGTCACTCCCGCATCAGCCCAAAACTGGATCGACGGACTGGACTGCACCCGCACACCATCGCTCTTACGATAGACCGAGTAGTGCAGATTAACGAGTTCAACGATATGAGATGGACCAACGCCTCCCGTGATGTCTGGATAAGGAAAACCAGTGTCCAACAGCGTTGTGCCGGTGACGTTAAGCCCAACTGTTAGCTGGCCGGCGATAACTTGAGAGATGAAGAGACTGTTTAAACAGCCGATGAGCAAAAAGCTGACAAACGATCGTTTGCCTCTCGCGTTCATTTGCGTGTCCCCCCATGTGGACCGTCAGGCGCAACATCCAATAGCAGGCCTGCCTCGCTTGCACCCGTGTCAAACGGCGCCAACCATGCCGCGAGTCTCGCCCGTCCATTCGCCTCGCGAAGAAGTTGCCCGCCATACCGCACCGACTGCCACACTTCCGGCAAATAATCCGACATCAGATCCTTTAGCCGCCTTGGATAGTAACGATAGATCTTCCTCGATGTGGGAGAAACCGAGTAGCGATTCGCGATCGCGCCACGAGAAAACGCTTTCCTTAGCACGACTAGTTTGTGCCCAAACGACTGTCCATGTCGCAATTGCAAGAACTCTGCGAAGTGGAGAGCGTGGCGGCGATCCTCGAGCACCCGTTCGGTTGCGGCATCCAGCAATTCTTCATCGCACTCTTTAGACGCAAGTGCATTCAATATCCGCTCCGGTACGCTCGCACCCGACAATTGCTGAGACAGCCGCAGCAGAACGTAGACAAACGCGTTAATTTGCCATTGCGTTGCTCTGATCAGGACTGCGTCCCAATTCAGCTGCTGACCAAAGTGCCGAATAGTTTCGGATACATCGCATAAGGCTCGGAACCCTCCTGCCAGCCGGTGCTTGCAAGTATGCAGACAGAGGTGGAGCAACAGGTCCTCCGGACACAACACAAGTGCATCAACGTCGCCGAATGCAACTGGTACGGCTCTTTGCCACAAGCCGTGAAGATCGATCTGGAAGGAACGGGAAGGGCGTTCGAGACGCCAGTGGATTTCACAGCTGACGTTAAAAGACGAAGCGAGTTGTTTCGTAAAGCCGATTTCGTAGTAGTGCGCGAGGTGCCGCTCTTTCAATTCCGGCAGTCGTATATCCGGCAAGTAACCCAATTTGCCAAGGAGGTCTTCGGCTTTGGTGAACTCCTCCTTTCGAATGAAGACGTCGACATCACTCATCGGCCGGACTGCCCAGTTTTGGTAGACGGTTTGAGCTAACGCAGCTCCCTTGAGCACGATGACGGTTATCCCGCATTCCCGAAATGCATGCAGGATCCTCCGCAACTCCTGCAAGACAATTGCGTTTCTAATCGCATTGGCGTGATAGCCGGCTTTCAGTCTGCTCAGAGCCGGTTCGACTTGCAGCGACGACACTCCAAGCCGACGAATACTGTTATGCATGAGCGGAGCGATGTCGTGCTCGAATGCGCGGGTAACTACGCGATCCCAATTCACGCTCGGCCGTCTGATCTCCTGCTCGAGAAGGTTCCAATCGGCACTCGTCGGCTGGAGCTTGCTTCCAGCCACCAGCAATTGGCGCTCGCGAGGAAGGGATTCGTAAACGATCATGAGAACGCTCTTTAATCCACAATTTGGACGAGCTGCTGCTCGCAAAGTTCGTCCACCAGTGCGAGCACGCTGTGGTCGGCCGGTCCAGCGTCCACTACAAACTGCTTCTGAAGCCGTTGACTGATCAGCTGCAAAGTTAACCCCTCCTTGACACCTTGCCAAATACATGTGCCCGTCGCGTTGAGACTGTAGTAGAGCTTGGTGTGCAAATGAAGAAGCACTGTCTCCCGACCTTCAAGCTCTGTATCCACTACGTCAGGATGCGTCCTTGCCCGCTGCTCTAATGTAATCATTGCTCTTTGCTTCCCTTCTCTCGCTGTGCAGCCACGGGTGCGACGGGATCTGTTGGAGTCCCTGCACCTTGTCGAGATACTTAACGCAGTACCAGCAGGGGAAATAGTCCAGCTCGCCAAATTCGCCTCGGCTGACCCGGCTCCGTTTGTCTTCCAGATAGATGCCGACGCGCTGCCGGAATCGCTCGCACGCTTCGACAAGGCTCATTTCCTGCAAGCTACCCATGAGATCGGTGTCTGGTCTTGGACCGGATATGCCTGAAAGTTGACAACACAAAGTGAGGTTCCCAGTACAGTCCAAGTTGAACTCTTCCATTGCCAGCGGACCGCACGCAAAAAAGGGAGAGGCCGTGTAATAACCAGAAGCCATCCCGATAGGTACCGGTGAATTCTTCTGCAGAGCCCAGATCTTTCCTTCGATCTCGCGGCGCTCCTCTGGGGAAAGGTCGAGTTTTCGGAGAGCCGTATTCAGAGTGGGCATCAAATGACCAAAGCGCACACCGTGGCTGCCCAGCTTATTTGCAAGCTCCACCATTTCTTCAATCTCTTGCCGGTTTCGAGCGGTCACAACCATATTGAAGGAAAAAGGTAGACTCCGGGCAACACAGATACTTGCTGCCTTCAGGACCTGTCGATAGGAGCCTGCATCTCGCAGGTGGTCGTGAGTTTCCTCACGTGCGCCATCCAAACTGAACGTAACGCCTTTGAACCAGCGGCGGCGGGTCACAATCACAGGATAGATCTGAGGAAATGTGCTGCCGTTACTCACAAAACTGAACGTGTAGTCGGCATCGCAGAGGTATCGAATGATGTCGGGAAACTGCCGATGAAGCGTGGGCTCGCCACCTGTGAAGCTCAGATGGTCTATGCCGCATTGTCTTCCCTCGCGCAATACTTTGAGTATGATTTCGAACGAGAGGTCCGCGGTTGCGGCGTGCCGTTGCTCAAAGCAGTGCTGGCACCGTAAATTGCACCGGTTCGTTAGTTCGACAACGATACGGGCGATGTTGACTCCTTATTTCTAGCCTCGGTTAAAAGACGGAACAGGATTGAAGCATCGCAGAACAAATCGTACCCCGCTCTGAGTTCGTACTTGCTGCTCTGATGAAGGAGCGCGTTCAGCATTTGCAGATGCTGTCCCATTGTCCGCCGATCGAACAATTGCGGCGCGCTCGCTTCCAACAGTAGCTTCAGAGCCGTGCGATCACTGAGCGCGGTTAAGGTGCTCTGTTTTTCTCGAACGATCCGTGTAAATAGAAGCACACTTGGGACACTTTGATGTATCTGTTGTTCTGACAGCGAAGTGTCTTCGAGTCGCACTCTGCGTTTCTGTTCACCAGCGTTGTCCACCAGGATCTCACCGAGGGGGAGGTCCTGGTTCATCGCAGTCGCGTTGGCATCGATATAGACGTACTTGCGCAGCGCCAAGGCCTGGACAGTGTTACGCTTCGACTGGAGTAACACTCCGTCGTCCGAGAGATATTTCCAACCTCGCCGAATCAAGCCAAGAGAAAGAGTAGATTTGCCACTGCCTGATGGTCCGACAATGAGCACGCCTTCCCCCTCTGGTGCGATGAGGCCTGCTGCATGCAGGCTGTAGATTCCTGAAGGCCGCAGGAGCTTGAGTAGTCCAAAACTCCAAAAGTTGTGTTGCTGGACGTCTGGTTTACTGTAGAACGATGAGTCGAGGTATGCGTGAGCTTCAGTGGACCCGCACTGGATCTGAAATGCGGAGCAGCTGTAACTCAGATAGAAACTGTCGTCATGCTCGAGTCCGCAGAATTCCGCCGCCTGAAACTGGACCGCAGCGGCGGGCGGGACCTTCCACTGCTCCTCTTTGAGACGAATGGAGAAGTGCGAAGGCTGTGCGGCCGCTCCGCTAGTTCGAGACAGAAACAGCTTTGAAAAGAGAGTCGCGAGGTTCGCACGAGACTCCAATTTTTCCGGCTGCACGTCCAAGGACAGATCATGGAACCTGTAATTTCCCATGGCCGGGTGTCCGTTACAGTTTGCTAGGGACTGAACCCACCAAAAAACTGGCCGGTCACCTTCACGAGTTCCCCATGCCTCGTCAGCTTAGGCTTAACGAAAGCTAGTTTCGGCTCTTCCCAAGGCTGTTTACCTTCACCGGAGTCTTCCGACGGTCGGTGTCCCGGTTGCAATTTTTCCTTTTCCACTGTTGAGACCTCCGTCAATGCCAATGAGAACGATCGTTTGTCGCAAGCCGGCGGGAAGGAC
>Ga0075421_100006881_pt1 | contig 13892 bp, 10 predicted proteins | sample SoiMetdeltSBSDD5_FD_75292 | JGI IMG/M metagenome (GOLD analysis project Ga0075421, IMG submission 75292) | Bulk soil microbial communities from a Populus tree surrounding site in Tennessee, USA - Soil MetaG P. deltoides SBSDD5 | ecosystem: Environmental > Terrestrial > Soil > Tree plantation...
TACCGCGGCCCTTCCTTCACGTCTGACACGGACATCGCGCTAGAGCGAACCTCCGGGAAATACCGTGTCCAAACCAAACGACATGACGACGGGAAGGAAGAGGTGCTTACTGGATCGCTTGAATTGCCTCTGGATGTTTACACTGGTGGTATGGTGCTCACTGTGGCGAAAAACCTGTCCAATGATGCAGGGGAGACAGTCCATACAGTCGCCTTCACACCGAAACCCCGACTCGTCCAGTTGGCGCTCATGCCGGCCGGTGAAGAAAAGACGCTACTTGGACAACTGACCAAGAGCACGACTCACTTTGTGTTGAAACCTCAGCTCGGAATGTGGCTCAAACTTATCACCACCTTGGTAGGTCGAGTCCCGCCAGACAATCATACCTGGATCGCCTTTGACCGAGTTCCAGCTTTCATAAAGTTTGAAGGCCCGCTCTACATGGCTGGGCCGGTCTGGCGAATCGAGCCGATGAGCCCACGATGGCCGAGCTAAGAGAAGTCTCCCACGGGATGACTCTCTCCTTCGAGGGCCTGAGAATTCTCGGACTTTTCGCTGTATTTCTTAAGCAACATCTTGCGTTGTTTTCTTGAGGACACTTTGTATGGGATCCGAAGAGCAGTTTCGAACCGCTCTCTCTGTAAAGGAAGGTTGGGACTTCCCGTCGTCACGTCTAGTGGCTGAGCTTAGTCATCAAATGAATTCGCCGTTGGGCACCCTATGCAGTGCCATTGATACTTTTGAGAAAGTCTTCGTACAACTCGAGGCACAGCTAAAGGAGGGCGAAGAGAGCTATCAGGAGCTTCGACACCTGGCTCCACTCCTGAAGGCAACAATTGGGACAGCGCGGCAGGCTTGTGAACGAATGGATGCTTCAATGAAGACATTACGGAGATATGTGAACCTTGACCAGGCTAATCCACGCAAGATCGACGTACGAGAATGCATCGAAGACACTCTAGCCTTGTTGAGTGGGTCACTCAAAGGAGACATTACCGTTATCAAGGAACTATCGCCGGTTCCACTACTGGAGTGTCACCCTCGAGAACTGAATATTGCCCTCATGAGCCTCTTGAGCAGTAGCATCGAGAACATGAGAGGTTCTGGAGAGATCCGCATTAATACAGCCCGTTACAACGGATGGGTGCTAATCAAAATCGCGGACACGGCTGAGATGGGTCTCAGTGCCGAGGTAATTCAGAGATGTGCCGAGATTGCCACGATGCATCAGGGTGAGATGACGTCAACGAACGACGCCAACAATGGCAATGAAACAACGTTCCGGCTCCCGCTTTCGGAGCCTGGAATGGAGGGCCTCCAGTAACTGCTTGCCGCTGAAAAGAAAAACGGCTCATTCTTGCTGTTCTGGATTTGGTTGAATGACCCATTGCGGCGCGCTTTTCGCCTCGCGCTACTCTGGCCGCCAGAAGCTTCGAGTCTTCTGACCGATTGCCAGGGATGGTCTTCTGCGGGAATTCCTGATCGTAACCAAAGACGAATTCTAATTTGTTTTCCGGAGAGACCTGCTCGTTTACCTCGACTCAGAAGAGGTTTGCGGCTGCTTACCGTTCTTCCTAGAAAGAACCTGGCCAACGTTAAGACCGTACTTCGGTTCCTCGCGTGTGCCGCTGATTTTGATGGGCACCACGGCGCCCGCACCCTTTTTGCTGAACAGGGGATCGGCAAGTTTAAGCAAAAACGATTTGATTCCTGTCGTCATCTCGGAGACTTTCGCTTGAGTGTGTAGGTTGCCGGTGAAATCAAGCTCCTCGGTGCCGAGACCATAGCTGCCACCGAGGTGGACTCTGGCGCCCGGCACGGCAAACGTCAAGCTGGAGAATCTAATCACGCCACTACGCAACTCAAAACGTCCACGAAGATTTGAAACGCTCCTTTCGTCTTCAGCCTCTTCACCCACCTGACCGCGTGCACGCTGGCTGAGCTCATCAACTTTGTCCTGCACTTTGAAACTGGTGAAGCGTGCCGAGCTAACTCCAAATTCACCCTTAAGGTAGAGTTTCATGGAAACGTCCTGGTCTCCGGGAGGCAATTCAAACTTGGTCGTAAAGGTCATAGAGCCAGTCATCAAGGGCTGTTTGCTCTTCACAGCCAGTAGCAGCATATCTTCAATACGCGAGTCCGTGACTGTAACGTCGAGTGCTACCGTTTTACCTTTAACGCCTGGCTTGCCGTAAACACCACCCCTTGCCACCACCGAAGAACGACCGAGCTGTGCGTTGACCGGCTGCAGGTACGTGTCGCCATCCGTACCATCAACGATGGCATGAAATTGAGTCTTCAGCTGTACGGGATTGCCGCTGATTTTGAGCATGAAATCAGGAGTGTCGGTCCAGCCGTCAACCTCAATCCTTTCCAGCAAGCCTTGATACTGTCCCTCAGAGGAGAGGATACCGGCGATGCCTTTGAAGTATGAGAGGTCCGCATTCTGAAAGGTGTAGTTCCCGGAGACCGGAGTCAAGCCGGGCTCTTCGTTTTCCCAGGGGCCGAACCGGCCTGTGCTCTGAATGTCACCTGGAGGCTTCGGATTCGTCAGCGTGGCCCGGAATCGCATGGGCTCCGCAGTTCCCGCCGAGTGCAGGGTGAGCTTGGAAATATCGAAGGTAAGCGGCTCCTTGCCTTCTTTCTTCGACAGAATTTGCAGGAAAGTGCCGTCGGCGATCACCTCTGTGATGACGAAGCGGGGCGGCTCACGTTTCGGCTTCTTGGGCTCGCGCGGACCTTGGCGCTTCGGCGGCACGGTGATTTGCAAGCCTTCGAGCGCCACTCGCTCGACACGCAACGGCTCACTTAGGATACCGCTCAAAGTTGCAGTGACTGCGACCCGATTGACCGCAATCAGCGGCGGCAGACCGGGACGATCCTTCTGATGTATGGCCAGACCTTCTATGATGGCTGCGAATCGAGGAAACAGCGTAATGCCAATGTCCTTCACTTCGATTTCTCTCTGATACTGTTCTCGGATCGCTGTGATCAAGCGCTCACGCAACATCGGTTTGAGCCGGACACTTGCCCACATCCAGGCGCCAACCACAAGGACTACTAATAGCGCCACGCCTCCAGTTAACCAGTTTCGCACCACAGGTCTCATTCGCTCCTCCACGCTAGGCTTGGCCCGTTGACGCAGATCCGCAAGGCCGGCGGTAGAGTCGTATCCTCCGCCTTGACAACGTTGTATGGTTCTTCAAACCAGCTCAATTCAAGGCTACCTCGGCCTGGAATCTGTCCGCAGACATTTTGCTTTGATTCCGCCACGCCTGGTGGTTCACGAGCAGTAGGGTGACAGTCAGGACTAGTTGCACTGTTTTTGTTCGCATCTCGGTCCCCTCCTTCCGACTGAGGTCGAACGCCCCAGTATTCCGAACTCAAGCCTGAAGTTGTTGCGATTGAGTTGTAAGAACTCGGTGACACCCACTCAAAGTCGATTGCCAGGGAAGGGGCGATCGCCTGCGTAAATTGCTTCCGATAGCCTCCAATCCTGCCGTCTTTGTCGCGTGGGCAGTCCTGTCAGAGAGCTGACCCAAGGAGTGCTACGTTCGAAGGAGAGGGTGAGTTCTGCGGTTGTCAGGTATGGGCTTCGGCGCTATCGATGGAAGGTCTTCGACCAACGATCGCGCGTGCCAACACCTCAGCAGGCACATCGATTCGTTACGTTTCTGCGCCACTAGCTGCACGAGCCATTACTTTACGATCAGTTTTCCCTTCATCTTGCCATGCCCCGTGCCGCAAAACTTGCAACAATTGAACTCATAGGCTCCTGCTTTGTCAAAGTAGAGCTCGACTGTCGCTGGCGCCTCTGGCTTGAACTTTACACAGCTGTCCTTAAACGATTTCACCTCAAAACCATGTTCTCTGTCGATGGCTTTCAGATGAAGACGAACGAGCGTGTTTACAGGAATTTCAACTTCAGAGGGGCTAAACTCATACTTCTTGGCAGTCATTTCCATGTCCTTCGACGGAGCATCAGCGGGCGCGAGCACACCGATTCTTTTAACGTCCTCCTTTGTTTTGTCATCTTTGGCATACAAAGGGGCCGCTAGCAAGAGAGCAATCACAACCAGAACTGTCTTCATGGGATCTCCTTTAAGTTCAACTCTCACGTTTTCGTATAGCACATCTCAGCCCATTCCTGTCGAAGACCGTAAGCCTACTTAGAATCTTCCCGATCGCAGTCCAATCTCAGGCTGCCACCTGCATGTCTGAATGAGGAAAGAATTCCGAACCATGAAAAAAAGAAATAAAGGAGGTAGTAATCCTTGCAATGGTCTAGCCCCATTTTGTGGCGACTAAGTTCAAACTTGGGTCGAATTTCGAACTCCCTCTCCCGTTTGTGGGGAGGGTGGCCGAAGCTACAGCGGTCGCGGAGGCCGGGTGAGGGGTCAGTTACCGGCGGAGCCGCGGTCCCTCGGCGGCAGTATCAGCTGGCTAGAGCCTTGCCAATGGGATGTGCTTGCCGCAAACGTCCTGGACTTATGTAACAGGACGAGATGGAGAGTCAAACACCGGCCGAACCTGGCGTCTTCCTGAAGCTCGCTGGACGAACAATCGCTCTTGTGCTGAGTCGAGGTCGTAAATGTCCGGACGCCTTTGCAGTTTGCCGTCTTTTCCAACCCAGACAGACCAGTAGACGATGTGCACCGGGAGGGGGCTGGCAAGGGACACCGATATTTCTTCGCTCGACTGCATGGCATTCCTGATCCGATCGGCATTCCAACCCGGCTTGTCTTTCAAAAGGTACTCCGCCAGCAGCGCCGGATGCTCAACGCGGACGCAGCCGTGGCTATAGTCCCGTTCCGTCTCTCTGAACAAATGCCGACTGGGTGTGTCATGCAGGTACACGCTGAACCGATTTGGAAACATGAATTTCACCTTACCCAATGCATTCTCGGGTCCGGGCCGTTGCCGAAGCACATAAGGAAACGCATTGGCATCATGAATTGCCTCTTTCCAGCTGATGTCCGCCGGGTCGACAATTTCTTCTTCATTACCTTTCATGACCACCTGTATGCCGTGTTTCTCGGCATACTTCTTGTCTTTGAGCAGAAGTGGCACGGTTTCCTTAACTGCAATACTCTCCGGAATGTTCCAGTACGGGTTGAAAGTCACATGAGTGATTTGATCGCTGATCACCGGCGTGGTGTTTTCTCTCTTTCCCACCACGACGCGCATCTCCAACACGGTTCGGCTGTCTTCGATGATTTGTAGATGATAGTTCGGGATATTCACGCGCAGGTGACGACGTCCCAGGTTTTCAGGAAGCCAGCGCATGCGTTCGAGGTTCAACTCGATCTGCCGGATCACGGTTGCCACAGGTGTGTTCAGAACCGAGAGCATTTCCGGATCGGCAATCCCATCCACCGGAAGTCCGTGGCGCGCCTCAAAGGTTCGAACAGCGCTTGCCAGGCTTTCATCAAATATCGAGGTTTCGTCAGGTAGAAGAAAAGGGAAATCCCCGTGCCGCGCCAAACTCATGCGCAAGAGGTTTACCACTTCTCCCCGATCGCCCTTTCTCAGGCTGTGTGTTTCGGAAACCCGAGGCCAGCCACCTGTTTGGGCGATTCTGTAATAAACGCCCAGCGCCTGACGAAGAGCCGCATACTCCGGCAGGGCAGGCCTCACTCTCGCAAGACCTCCGCAGATATCGTTGTGAGCTAAAGCGTCTTCCAGAAGCACCGCCAGTTCTTTTCTGTGGGCTGCGACCTGCCATGCTGGGCTGATTTCCTTGGGATTGACCCGTCCACGATACAGGTGCGCAGCGTATTCCAGGAAGGCATACGACAGTCTTGCATCTAACCAGGCAAGCTCGGTGGCAGAAGTGGTTGATGGGTTAACTCTTTCGAACTGCTGCTCCAGTTCATCCACAGGGTACTCGGCCGGGTCCATTCCATCCTGCCTGGCGTCACGAAGACACTCCAGGAGGGCCGCTCCTTCCGACCGAACCCGCCTCCCCCCGAACCAACCAATCTGTATCCAGGCTGGCTGAAAGCCTCTTTGGCGATAGAAAGCCTGCGTTTCCTTCCAGGATGCAATCTCAACGTCTCCTCGCAACACAAACTGCGGGCGCTTTTTGGTTCCGGCTATCTCGCGCAGCCTCTCTCGACATTCGGATCTGAGTCGGCCGCAGCCTGTTTGGAGAGTGAAAAACACCAGGAAGCATAGCAGCCACGTTCCCCGGAACCTCCGTCCTGGCAACTTAAGACTCGAAGAAAGCCTGCCGCCAAACTTACTCTGGGTTCGCATGTCCCACCTTGTCCCGTTACGCCGTTCGAACAGCAACCAGAGTGCCATCTATCCTAACTGCTGATCTGGTGCTCTCTTGGGACAACTTCTGACGGAGGTGGGTTGGAAGGGGTGTCGTAACCCAACCATCAAAAAGAACTTTTTACATGTGTCGGAGCTTTTGTCGTTCTGAGCAAACTTTCGACGACGTAGGACCGCTTGCCGTCCGTCCTGCCCTGGGAAATGCCGAAGGACCGGCGAACCGTTCAGTTTTGAACCGCCCGTTCGATTGGGAGGCCCTTAAGCTGTTACGTTGACGAAGAAAGGTAATCAAACGCAACCGAAAGGCTGGGTGCTGGTCGGATCCGTGATCGGAACTGGTTGTTGAAAGGTCTCCATCGAAGGATGAACTTGCTCAGAAATCTCCGACTCGCGTCCTGACGCAGCATACACCGCCGGGAAAGGTTTCCGAAGAAAGCACTATGAAGCCGCCGCCCTACGGGTCGAGTGGCAGGAGGACGACACCGAAGCACAAATCGATGCGATGAATCGGATTTTCATCCTCTCACCGGCGTATTGTGGCGGGAAAAGAGCTCAACTCCTGCTCCGTCCCGAGGCTAGGTTTGCGCTTGCACGTCTTCGCAGGAGGTGAAGCACCGTAGCTCGAAGATGTCCCCCTGTTACCAAGCACGAGAACGATGAAGCGGTTGCATTTCTCTCGAATGGTGTGTATAAGGTCCAGTTGTCTAAGAGAGTCGAATCTCGTCTAAAAGACCCATACAATTCTCAAGACGTTGCCCGTCGGCCAGATGGGTGACGGGTGGAGCGACTTTATGAACAAAGCTGCGCAGACTCGCCTGGCACATATTCTCCGCGAGCACGAAAGTGAGATTTTGACTAGCTGGCTGCAGCATCAGCGGTCTGCTCTTAGCACGGGAAGCCGCTTGATTAGTGAAGCTGAAGTGGGCGAGCAGTCACGTCAATTCCTGGCGCTGCTGATTAGCGCGATCCGTAACGGCATCATAGACCTGATGGCATCGGAATGGACCGAAGTGCGAGACATGCTTAGCGAGCTTTCGAGGACCCGTGCCCAACAAGGCTTTACTCCTTCGCAGACGGCTATGTTCATCTTCTCCTTGAAACAGCCGCTTTTTGAATGCTTACGGCAGGAATTCGCTGGAGATGCCGAAGCGCTAGCGGGCGAAACTTGGACCGCAACCATGCTCCTGGACAAGCTGGGCCTATTGACGGCGGAGGCCTATCAGAAGGGCCGCGAAGAGGTTATTAGCCGCCAGCAGCATGAAATGATGGAGCTTTCAACACCGGTGGTCAAACTCTGGGAGGGGATTCTGGCTCTACCCTTGATTGGGACACTCGATAGCCAGCGGACCCAGATAGTTATGGAGAGCCTCCTGGAAAGGATAGTGCAGACCGGATCGGACATTGCGATCATCGATATCACGGGCGTCCCGATCGTGGATACCTTGGTCGCGCAGCATCTAATCAAAACTGTCTCGGCGGCCCGTCTTATGGGAGCCGATTGCATTATCAGCGGAATCCGTCCGCAGATCGCGCAAACGATTGTCCATCTGGGCGTGGAACTCGGGAACGTGGTCACGAAATCCAGCTTGGCGGACGCATTCGCTCTGGCATTGAAGCGCCGAGGTCTGAGCGTACAGTCTCGCAAGGATGGATCGTGAGCCCCAGCCTGTAGACGATCAGAGCTACTGGGGTAAGGAGGACAGATTTGGAACGAATCCCGATCTTGAAAATGGGTGAGCTTCTCCTGGTGACCATCCAGGTAGATATGCATGATCGGATGGCGCTGGCACTTCAGGATGATCTCTCCGAACGGATCGTTGCAAACGGTGCACGCGGAGTGCTCATTGATATTTCGGCGCTCGAGGTCGTGGACTCGTTTATCGGGCGAATGCTGGGGAACATTGCGGCCATTTCAGATGTCTTGGATGCGAAGACTGTCGTTGTTGGCATGCGGCCCGCCGTAGCGATTACCTTGGTGGAACTGGGAATGACGCTCCAGAGAGTTCGTACTGCCCTAGATGTCGAGAAGGGAATGGAGCTACTTCATGCATCTTTAAGAGAAGCAGGGAGCAGTAATCACAATGCTCCAATCTGAAATCCTGCAAATTCGCTCTTCAGAACAAGTGGTCGAAGTACGACAGGCTGTGCGCTCAAGAGCCGCCGATCTGGGCTTGAGTTTAGTTGACCAAACCAGAATAGTGACGGCAGCCAGCGAGCTAGCGCGGAACACTCTACACCACGGCGGCGGTGGGACGATGAAACTTGAGATACTCAATAATGGAAACCGCCGCGGCCTGCGACTCACCTTTGAAGATCAAGGACCCGGCATTCCTGATCTCGCATTGGCGCTGAAGGACGGATATTCGACCACTGGCGGCTTGGGACTGGGGCTAAGTGGATCGAGGAGGTTGGTGAATGAGTTTTCGATCTCTTCGAATCCCAGCGAGGGTACCCGCGTCACAGTTACGAAATGGAAATGAGCCATGAGTCGCCATACTCGGCAATCATCGATGGTTGGACATTCTCAGACCGGTAGAGTTTCTTTTGTGGGTTAGGTGCAACCAATCAATTCGCAGCTTCCTCGACAAAAACGGTGGACCCGAAAGTGAACCAAGTGCAAAGACAAAAGGCAGGCGATAGTTCTGCATCACCCAGCTATCCGGCAGAGGCCACAGGTCTGGCGATGTCTGATCAATTTATTCTTCGGGTCACTGAAGCCAGTCAGGTGAGTGAGGTTCGGCGAACTGTCGCGGCTGCCGCTAGCAAAGCTGGGTTTACGGAAGTAGAGATTGGGAAATTGTCGCTTGTGGCAACGGAAGCCGCAACAAACCTCGTGAAACATGCAGTAGCTGGAGAAATACTGGTGCGCCCATTGGCAATTCAGGGCAGACATGCCATTGAAATCCTGGCGTTAGATAAGGGACCGGGGATCGCTGATATCGCAGAGTCATTGCGTGACGGCCATTCGACCGCGGCCAGTCCAGGAACAGGCATGGGAGCCATGTCACGACTCTCTTCCCTGTTCGATTTGTATTCCATGCCGGGAGGGGGAACAGCGCTGCTAGCCCAGGTATGGTCGGGCACGGATCAGCCGGAATCGTCTTCAGGTTCGCTAGAAATCGGCGTTGTGTGCCTGCCCAAAGACAGGAAGGGTGCTTGTGGCGACGGTTGGAGCGTAAGTCAGCAAGGGGGTCGATCGTTGCTCCTGGTTGTGGATGGATTGGGCCACGGCTCCGAAGCAGCTCTGGCAGCCCAGGAGGCCATTCGAATCTTTCAAAAGAACTCCCATCTTACCCCTGCAGCAATCGTCGAATTGGCGCATGCTGGCTTGCGCCCAACACGCGGCGCCGTTCTGGGGGTGGCTGAAGTCGACGGTTTCCACCAAGCCGTCAAGTTCTCGGGAGTAGGAAACATTGCCGGGGCTATCTTTTCCCCTGGCAAGAGTCGACATTTCGTGTCCGTAAACGGCACAGTCGGGCACTCCGTACGCAAGATTCAGGAGTTCACTTATCCGTGGGGCGAGGATTCCTTTCTGGTTATGCACTCAGACGGTCTTGACTCTCATTGGAGAATTGATGCCTATCGGGGACTAGCGTCAAGACATCCTAGCCTTATTGCCGGGGTGCTTTACCGGGATCACCAACGAAGCCACGACGATGTTACGGTGTTAGTCACGAAGACCTGGAACAACCATTCTTGAGTGACCCCTAAAAGGTCCCTCACATATGTCCAATATTGCACAGTAGTAAACGGTGCGTGATTACAATATGAGCCTGCGGATGCTGACATTACAGTTGGGTTCCGAGCACGACGTGGTGCTCGTTCGCCAGCGGACTCGTCAGCTCTCAAGGTTGCTGGGTTTCGATCAACAGGACCAGACGCGCATTGCCACTGCCGTTTCTGAGATTGCCCGCAATGCCTGTAACTATGGCGGCAGTGGAAAGGTCGAGTACCAGCTCGAAGGCACCACATCACCGCAGCTCTTGGTCATCCAAGTGTCCGATCAAGGTCCAGGCATCGCTAACGTTGACCATATTTTGGAAGGCCATTACCAGTCCCATACCGGGCTGGGCCTGGGTATTGTGGGAGCTCGGCGGCTCATGGACCAGTGTAGGATTGAGACGGGTTCAAGTGGGACGATCGTCTCTCTGAAAAAGCTGCTGCCGAGAAAAGCGGTACTGGTCACTCCACAGAAATTGGCTGAAATTGCCACGCAGCTTGCACTTGAGCGCTCTCAGGATCCATTAGTAGAGATTCAGCAGCAAAACCAGGAACTCTTGCGTACGCTCGATGAGTTGCGGAAGCGCCAGGACGAACTGTCGCGCCTCAATGACGAGCTTGAGGATACGAACCGTGGCGTCGTAGCCCTCTACGCTGAGTTGGACGAAAAGGCGGATCACTTGCGAAGGGCCGACGAGCTCAAGTCTCGCTTCCTATCGAACATGAGCCACGAGTTTCGTACTCCGGTCAATTCGATCACAGCTCTTTCACGGGTCCTGCTGGAACGAATGGATGGCGAGCTGACTCCGGAACAGGAAAAACAGGTTCGGTTCATCTCAAAGGCTGCCGAGGATCTCTCGACCCTCGTCAATGATTTGTTGGATCTAGCCAAGGTCGAGGCCGGAAAAATTGAGATCCATCCTACTGAGTTTCGGGTACAGGATCTCTTTGGCGCTCTCCGAGGTATGTTGAGGCCGCTACTCGTCAGCGAGAAGGTTTCCTTGATTTTACAGGAGCCCGTTGGCATCCCTCCAATGAACACCGACGAGGCAAAAGTCTCCCAAATTCTGCGCAATTTTATCTCGAATGCGTTGAAATTTACCGAAGAAGGCGAAGTGCGCGTTGCGGCTACAATGGCTCCTTCCGCCGACGCCGTGGTGTTTTCGGTCTCCGACACTGGCATTGGAATTCCGCCGGAGCTGCAGGAATTTATCTTCCAGGAGTTTACGCAGGTACCAAATCCGCTCCAAAAGCGAGTGAGGGGCACCGGCTTGGGATTGCCTCTAACCAAGAAGCTGTCCGGATTGTTAGGCGGAGATGTCTCGGTAGAGAGCGAGTTGGGAAGGGGGTCTACCTTTTCAGCTAGAATTCCCTCTGTTTACGCGACACCAGTCTTGACCGAGCAAGTACTAGAAACAGCCTCGCCGCTTGACCCGCAGCGCACGCCCGTGCTCGTCGTGGAAGACAGTGTCGAGACAGTGATGCTCTACGATAAGTTCCTGAAGGGTTCCGGCTTCCAGGTTATCCCCGCGTCAACCATCCACAATGCTCGTCAGGTCGTGCAACGAAATCGACCTGAGGCCATCATTCTTGATATCCGGTTGCGTGAGGGAGACAGTTGGAACTTCCTGGCTCGAATGAAACAAGAGGAATCGACCCGCGACATACCTATCATTGTCATCACCAACATTGAAGACCACGTAAAGGCGATTGGGCTGGGTGCGGATGCCTACTGCATCAAACCCGTCGAGCGCCGCTGGCTTTTGGGAAAGTTGAGTGAGTTCACGCGGCGCGCTGGGGTCAGAAAGATTCTTCTTGTCGACGATGAAGAGACGACTCGCTATTGGTTAAGAGGCCTTCTGGCTGACCTTGGATGCCGGATTCTGGAAACATCCCGAGGCATGGACGCTATTCGGCTAGCCCGGGAACAACAGCCACAAACCATCTTTCTTGACTTGATGATGCCGGTCGTCGACGGTAAAGAGGTTTTGGAGCTGTTAAAGGCAAATCCTGCAACTAAAGACATTCCAGTGATCATCCTGACCGCCAAGGCTCTTGACGCTGATGAGCAAAGGTCTCTAGCTGAGAAAGCGGTGGCAGTCTTATCGAAATCGATCTTGGCGCGTAAAGAAGGGATAGCCGTGTTGCGAGAGGCTCTGCAGAAGGCAGGATGGGATGTCCTAACACTTACAGCGCCGGGTTCACATGATTGATGGTTGCAAATTATAGTGATAACTCTTTTGTGCCTTTCTTTGATTGAAGCTCCCCTCACCTCGTCCTTGGGCACCCCTTTTCCCACGGGCGAGGGAATCGGAGTGAGGGTTTTGTCACCATTCGGCAATGATCGATGAGAGCAGCGATGAGAAACATAGTTCTAAATGTCGATGATCATGATGCCGGTCGCTACGCGCGCAGCCGGGTCTTGCGGAGGGCAGGCTTTGAAGTGCTGGAGGCCGGTACGGGAGCCGAAGCTCTCGAGCTGGCGACGAACAGAAAGCCCCAACTGGTGCTACTAGACGTGAACCTGCCTGATATGACTGGGTACGAAGTCTGCCGTCAGATCAAAGCGGGCGGCGCAACCTCGCACATACTAGTGGTCCATGTGTCGGCTACTTTTGTCCAAGGTGCAGATCAGAAGCGAGGACTGGAAGGCGGGGCAGACGGGTATCTCGCAGAGCCCGTAGATCCGGAAGTCCTGATTGCTACCGTTCAGGCTTTCTTGCGTCTCAGGCAAACCGAAGAGGCCTTGCGCGAAAGTGAAGAACGGTTTCGCGGGGCTTTCGAAGACGCGCCGATTGGCATGGGATTAGTTAATGCTGACCGAAGGATATTTCGATCAAACAAATCTCTTTGTCAAATATTAGGCTACACTCCGGAAGAACTGACGGACCTTTGTGAGCCTCCGATTTTTCCCATCGATGACCTTGACAAGGGTACCCCTCTTTTTTCGCAACTATTTGGAGCAGGGGCCTCGACCGATAGGCGAGAGAAACAGTGTCTAAGCAAGAAGGGCGATGTTCTCTGGCTCAGCTTGAGCGGCACAGCGATCCGCAACTTCGAAGGCGACATCCTATATGGTCTGTTGATGGTAGAGAATATCACAGACCGCAAGCTGACAGAGGAGCGGCAGAAGCAAGTTCTGGCTGCCGAGCAGAAAGCCCGAAAGGAAGCAGAATTGGCGAATCGGGCCAAGGACCAATTCCTGGCGACGGTTTCACACGAATTGCGCACCCCATTGGGAGCCATCCTCGGCTGGGCGCGGATACTCGGCACAACAACCACAGATTCACGGACATTGGTACGCGGTCTGGAAGCCATTGAGCGCAATGCCAATGCTCAGGCTCAGCTCATCGAAGACATTCTGGACCTGTCAAGTATCATTTCGGGCAAATTGAGCCTGAATGTTCAGACAGTGGAACTCGCAGCGATCATCCGGGCGGCCGTGGACTCCGTGACTCCGGCCGCCCAAAGCAAGAGTGTTCGATTGCGAGTAAATTTAGCTCAGGACGTTGGCCCTCTTACAGGAGATCCTAATCGCTTGCAGCAAGTTGTCTGGAATCTGCTTTCGAATGCGGTTAAGTTTACGCCCAGCGACGGAGCAGTGGAGGTCCGGCTGGAACGCGTCAACTCGCACGCTGAAATAACAGTGAGCGACTCAGGTCAGGGTATTTCCGCGGATTTTCTCCCTCACGTTTTCGAAGCCTTTAGTCAAGAGGATGCTTCCACAAGTCGCAAACATTCAGGCCTCGGGTTGGGCCTGGCCATCGTGAGGCAATTGGTAGAATTGCATGGCGGGACAATTCAAGTGTACAGCGACGGCGACGGTCAGGGGACAACCTTCAAGGCGAAACTCCCGCTAGTAGCTCCGCAGGCTAGTCGATCTGGCGAAGAGC
>Ga0075421_100006882_pt1 | contig 13892 bp, 12 predicted proteins | sample SoiMetdeltSBSDD5_FD_75292 | JGI IMG/M metagenome (GOLD analysis project Ga0075421, IMG submission 75292) | Bulk soil microbial communities from a Populus tree surrounding site in Tennessee, USA - Soil MetaG P. deltoides SBSDD5 | ecosystem: Environmental > Terrestrial > Soil > Tree plantation...
TCGCTGGCTGCGTCGGAGCCGTCGGTGTAGAGTTCCACGAGAACGAAGCCAGAGAGCGCTTCGGCGATCTCGGGCTTGGTGAACATGTTGGATTTCATCCATTTGCAGTTGGTGCAGGCGTAGCCGGTGAAGTTGACGAAGAGAGGCTTGTTTTCGGACTTGGCGCGAGCGAGTGCGCCTTGGTAGTCATCTTTTATCCAAGTCAGTTTTGAGTCGCCGCCCGACGGCGTAAACGGCGAGGACTTGGCCGAAGGAATGTAGGCCTCAAGCTCTCCGAGCGGCACGCCGAACATGCCCGGCAAGAGGCTGACGCTCAGGATGAGCAACGCCGCGCCCGTGAGAGCGCGCGCCACGCCGACAGTCTCGTCGGATTTGATTCCTTCCATGCGGAGAAAGCCAAGTAGATAGAGGCCGGGAAGAGCAAGCAGGACCATCCAGGCGGCCAGGAAACGCTCGCGCGTGAGGACATCCCAGTGGAGAACAACATCCACATTGGACATGTACTTAACCGCGGCGGCAAGCACGAGAAAACCCATGACTACTTTCACTCGCATCAGCCAGCCGCCGGAGCGGGGAAGACGTTTGAGGTAGCCGGGAAAGAGCGCCAGAAAGAAAAACGGCGCGGCCAGGCCGGTAGCGAAGCTCATCATGCCGAGTGTGGGTTGCAGCTTGTCGCCTTGCACGGAGGCGGCGAGCAACGTGCCCATAAAGGGGCCGACACAGGCGAAGGAGGTGAGTGCAAAGGTGAGCCCCATGAGGAGCATCGGCAGCACGCCCGAGCCTTGTGAGGCGTTGTTCATGCGGTTGACGATTCCGGAAGGTAACGTGATCTCAAAAGCGCCCAGAAGGCTGAGTCCGAAACCGATGAAGACCAGCGCAATAAAGCCATTCACCCATGGATTCGAGCCGATCTGAACAACACCAAAGGGACCGAGGATCGCTGTGGTGCCGAGTCCGAGAGCGGTGAAGATGAGAATGATGCCGAGGCAAAACGTGACTGCTTTGGGAAGCGGGTTCGACTGTTGAGAGGATGACTGCCCGCCGAGGAAGGCCGAGACCGTGAAGGGGATCATCGGGAAAACGCAGGGAGTAAAGATCGACGCGAGTCCGAAGCCGAAGGCGACAGCGAGGAAGCCGAGAAGGCCACTCTGGTCTGTCGAGGCGGACTTTACGGGAGAAGGCGCGGCGCTCGATGGAGCGGCAGTCGTGATGGGCAGGTAGCCGGGTGGAATCGACCGAACCGCCGCTCCCGGGGCGGGCTGCTTCGTATTGATTGATAGTGTCGAATTCCGCCGCACCGGACGCAGGCAGATCTTGTCCGAACAGACCTGGTATCGAGACGATGCCGCGAGCTCCAGGATGTCGGGAATGCTCGTGCCAAGCTTGGATTCGATCAGGAACACAACCTCGTGCTCGAAGCTCTGGGATTCGTTGTTGAAGTTCGGATCGAACTTCTTCGTGGGCTGGGGCTGGTAGACCTTATAAGAGGCGACGGCGGGGTTGTCATCAAGCTTGAGTTCGGTCGGGATCGGGCCCGGCGGCGTGGTCGGAGAGTAGAGGTGCCAACCGTCGTCGATCGTAGCCTTCAACTGAAGCAGGACAGTTCCGTTCGCCGCGATTGGTTGCGGCTCGGCGATGAGTTGCCACGTAACCGGATGCTTGGTTGGGGCCTGGGCTGAGGCGGCGAGCGCGAGAACGAGAAGGACGCTAATCCGCAGAGGCAGCCAACTCAGTCGCGGCCCAGCGGTGTAATTCGTCCTCGATCTTGGCATTGAGCTTCTCCCGGGCGAACTCGGCAGCGACGCGGATGGCGTTTTTCATGGCGTTCGTATTAGAGGAGCCATGGCAAATGATGCAAACACCTTTGACGCCGAGCAGCGGCGCGCCGCCATACTCAGAATAATCGACGCGGCGCTTGAACTTCCGGAAGGCTCCGCGGGCAATATAGGCGCCAATTTTACCCAAGGCGGAGGAAGTGAGCGATTCCTTGAGCATATGGGTGATCACGTCGGCCACGCCTTCACTGATTTTGAGCGCGACATTGCCCGTGAAGCCGTCGCAGACCACTACGTCGACGGTACCTTTATACAAATCGCGGCCTTCCACATTCCCGATGAAGTTAATGGGCAGCGTTTTCAGGAGCGGAGTAGCGGCCTTGGTCAAGTCATTGCCTTTGTGTTCCTCTTCGCCGATGGAAAGCAGACCCACGCGCGGGTTGTTGAGGTGGAGAATATTGCGTGCGTAAACTTCCCCCATCACCGCGAACTGAGCGAGCATGCGTGGCGTGGAGTCGACATTGGCGCCGACATCGAGGAGCACGGCGGGATTACCGGTCCTGGTGGGGAGTGTGGTGGCAAGTGACGGGCGTTCGACGCCATGAACGATGCCCTGCACCATTTTCGCCGTGGCCATCACGGCGCCGGTATTGCCGGCCGAAACAACACCATCGGCAATTCCGTCGCGAACAAGCCGGCTGGCGACGCGAATGGAGGAGTCCTTCTTCGCACGGACCGCCTTTGCGGCCGAGTCGTCCATGGTGATCACTTCAGAAGCCCGGACGATTTCGATGGGAAGCTGCCTCCATCCCGAATGCTTGTCGAGCTCTTGGCGCACGACCTCCTCACGGCCCACCAACAAAATTTTGACGCCGAATTCGCGGGACGCAGCAAGCGCTCCCTCGACTTCAATGTGCGGGGCATTGTCCCCACCCATGGCGTCGACGGCGATGGTGACCATTTGAGAGGCCGTAGGGCGCTACTCCTGGACTTCGATGACTTCGCGGGTCCTATACTTGCCGCAATGGGGGCAAGCACGATGCGGCACCATGGCCTGATGGCACTCGGGGCACTCGGCGATGGCGGGCTTCTTCAAAAAATCGTGGGCGCGGCGGGTGGAGGTGCGGCGCTTGGAGTGGCGTCGTTTTGGATTCGGCATGATGCTACCTGACTAAGAGTGGATTCCTTTTATTTGTGAGCGCGGCCGGGATGGTAGTCCCTGAGCGCGGCCCAGCGTTCTTCGGTGCGAGGCTGGCTACAATGGCACTGTTGCTCATTGCGGTTGATGCCGCATACCGGACAGATTCCCTGGCACGATTCGCGGCATAGGCGCTGCATGGGGAGCAGCAGCAGAATCTGCTCACGAACCGTGTCGGCGAGCTCGAGGCCGCCGTGATCGTAAAACGCAACGTCGACATCGTCAGCGGTGAGGCTGACTTCGGCCTGGTCCGGAGCATGCTCCGGCGGTTCATAGACGAGATCGAACGACGTGCTGACCGGAACGGTAAATCGCTCCAAACAACGGTCGCAGGCGCATTCGACCTCGCCGGATAACCGGCCGCGCACCCGGATTTGGGCCGTCGCGGGCCGATACTCGGCCTCGCCCGAGACATGCACGGGCTTTGGCTGAAGTAACTCGCCCGGCCGGAGATCGAAAGTCCCCGGCGCGAGGTGGAGGTCGAACTGGATTTTGCCAAGCTCTAACTCCTTTACACTGAGGAACATGCCGACTCCTAGCGGAGGCCCGCACAAACACACTTCGGCGGCCGCCTATGGCAACAAATAGCCATTATAGCGGATGGAGGAGGTTCTGAGGAAATTTGCGGGCGTATACTTGAATTGCAGTGTATGTCGATGCCGCCGTTGAAGTTTCTCCATCCGGAGGAACCGCTCGTCGAACTCAAACTCGCACAGATGAGAAAGCTTTCGAGTGAAGAACTGATCGACTCGTTGCGACCTGAGCAGCCGCATGCATTGAAGGTCCGCCCAGACGGCACGATTCTGGATGGACATCACAGAATCTGCGTGCTGAAAGAGCGAGGTGTTGAGGTGAATTCTTTACCTCGCGAGGTTTGGGGGAGCGAGTTATGAAGGCCGACCTTTATTGGGTGCCCGGGCCATGGCCGGGGCGGTTGGCGATTTCGAAGCGGCCTCGCGGTGGGGAGTGGTTGGCGGATGAAGTAAAGGCGTGGAAGGCGGTTGGGGTGTCGACCGTGGTTTCGTTACTTGAGGAGGACGAGTCCGCCGAACTTGGATTAGCGCGAGAGGCGGAGACTGCAGGGGCGGCAGGGATCGAGTTCATTTCTCTACCGGTTCCGGATCGAGGCGTTCCGGGTTCGGCCGAAGGAATGGCCCGGGTTGTAGCGCGGTTGCACGCGGCCTTGCAGAGAGGCGACACCGTGGCGGTCCATTGCAGGCAGGGGATCGGACGGTCCGGGATGTTGGCTGCGGGAACGTTGATCGCGGCGGGACTGGAAGCCCGGCAGGCGATGGAAGTTGTCAGTCGAGCCCGAGGGGTGGAAGTACCGGAGACCGACGAGCAACGGGAGTGGTTGACCGAGGCACTGGCAGGGCGGGTTGCGGTCGGTACAAACTGACGCCGCGAGGCGCTGATGGGTCGATTCTGCCAGGTTCCGCTACGCCTTCACGATGCCCAACGCAATCAATGACCCCGCCGCGCCTGCGCTAGGATGGACGCCTGACATGCTCACTCTCCTGCGCTGGCTAATCGGGATCGGTTGCGTACTGGGGCTGGCGTTTTGCGGCCTGATTTTCCTCGTCGGCAAGGGCTTCGAAGTGTATCGAAGCGGCTCCGGAAGCGAGGACCTCATGAAGTCCGCGCTCACAGTGGGGATCCCGGCGCTGCTCCTGGCCATGTTGGTCAGCGTGACCGGCGTCGGCGGGAAGGGCCTTCTCCATGCGACCGCGGTAGGCGTAGTAGCGGCGCTCGCGGGTGTGGTGTGGGCGGTCCTGCGTACCAATCCTGGTGAGGGCGGATTGTACGCCGGATTCCTGGTGCTGTGGCTGATCTATTACGGGATGAGCGTTCGTTAAGGAACGTGAAGCAGGGTGAGCCGCTCGGAGGGACGACCCACCCGACTCGATGGAGTTGCGGGGCGTTATGATGACGGATCCGGCAATCGCATCGAGTAGCGCATCGGCCACCGTGGGATGGGCGGCGGCCGAAAAATCGTTCAGGCACTCGCGGACTTGTGACGGCACACAACTCCCCCATCTCCGGCGGTGACTCTTGTGCCGGGCCGCGAACCCATTAGAATAAAAGACTGCCCTAGTTTCTCTTCTGTCTAAATACGCGTGGATGGATAGAGGAATTGGCTCAATGAGGCGACGGGAAAAGAAGACGGCGATGCAAACACCGGACGTGACAATGCTCCTGGACAGCTGGAGCAAAGGCGATCAGAACGCGCTAGACCAGTTGACGCCGGTGGTGTACGACGAATTGCGTCGTCTGGCAGCGAGCTACATGCGCCGCGAGCGGCAGGACCACACCCTGCAAAGCACGGCGCTGGTAAACGAAGCTTACCTCAAGCTGGTCGACCAGAAGAACGTTGTGTGGCAGAACCGCGCCCATTTTTTCGGCATCGCCGCGCAGATGATCCGCCGCATTCTGGTGGACCATGCGCGCGCCCACAAAGCCGAGAAACGCGGTGGCGGCGCGGGCGTGCTGTCGTTGGACGAAGCAATCGGCGTGCCCGAGCGGCGCGATGTGGAGATCCTGTCGCTTAACGATGCCTTGACGCGGCTGACCGAACTCGATCCGCAGCAGGGGCGAATTGTGGAGCTCCGCTTCTTCACTGGATTGTCGATAGAGGAAACAGCGGAAGTTGTCGGCGTGTCTCCGGCTACCGTGAAGCGCGAGTGGGCGTCGGCAAGAGCATGGTTGTTCCGCGAGATCTCGCGGAAGCCGGAAGGGGAAGATTAGCATGGACGGGCGTACCGTGCCACGTCAGCCATGACGCCTGACCGTTGGCAGCAAGTGAAATCGATCTTGGCTGGCGCACTCGACGTGCCCGCGACACAGCGTGAAGTGTATTTGCGCGACGCCTGCGGGGCGGAGATGAGTTTGCGGCATGAGGTGGACTCACTGCTTTCCTCCTACACCGAAGCCGGAGCGTTCCTGAATACGCAGGAGATGAAGGCGCTGCCTGACCCTCGCGTCGGCGAGGAGATCGGTCCGTATCGCCTGGAGCGGTTGCTGGGGCAGGGCGGAATGGGCGCCGTATATCTGGCTTCGCGCGAGGTCGACGGATTCCCGATGCGAGTGGCGCTGAAGCTGATCCGCATGAGCGTGCTCAACGACTATGTGCACCGGCGGTTCCGCATGGAGCGCCAGATTCTGGCGCGGCTGTCCCACCCGAACATTACGCGGCTGATCGACGGCGGCATTGCACGCGATGGTGTGCCCTTCCTGGTGACGGAGTTTGTCGACGGAATCCCGCTGGATGAATACGTGAAGACGAAGAAGCCGGGGTTGGCCGAAAAACTGCGCCTCTTGGAGGCAATCGCTTCTGCCGTCGCCTTCGCGCACCGCAACCTTATCGTGCATGGGGACTTGAAACCGCACAACATTCTTGTCAACGCCGAAGGTCAGCCGAAGCTGCTGGACTTTGGGATCGCGAGACTGATCGATCCCGAATCGTCGAGCGCGGGCGAGATGACGCTGGAAGCACTCACCCCGGCATGGGCAAGCCCGGAACAGTTGCGTGGCGAACCGTTATCGCCATCGAGCGACGCCTATTCGCTAGGGCGGTTGATGTATTTTCTGCTCACCGGCCAGCAGCCGTTCGATCTCGCAGGACAGGCGCCGGCGCAAATTCTGACATTGCTGTCGCTTAAGACACCTCCATTGCCAAGCGAGGTAACCGGCCAAGCCGAACTGAAAGGCGACCTGGACAACATCGCATTGAAGGCGATGGAGTTTGAGACGGCGCTGCGATATCCGTCGGTCGATGCGATGGCTGAGGACCTACGCCGGCACCGGGAGTCGTTGCCGATTTCAGCGCACCCGACAACTGCTTCCTACCGTGTGAAGAAGTTCGTGCGGCGGCATAAGGCGTTGGTGCTGGCCGCCGCTGCCGTGACCTTGTCGCTGGTTGCCGGATTGGGGATGACACTGTGGCAGGCGCGTCTGGCTCGCGAGAATTACGAAAAGTCGCAACGTCTGTTCGGCGATGTAAGAAAGCTGGCCAATAGCTTCATCTTCGACATGGATGACGCCATCGCGGAACTGCCAGGCTCTACCAGCGTGCGGGCGCGCATGGTGCGCAATGCCATTGGATATCTGGACAGGTTGGCGAGCGAAAGCACGGGCGAAGCGCAGTTGCAGGAAGAACTGGCGGCGGCTTACGAAAAGATCGGCGACGTACAGGGCCGTCCCGGCGGCGCGAACCTGGGTGATACCGCGGCGGCGCTCGACAGCTACCGCAAGGCCGAGAAGATTCGCGAGGCCGTGTTCGATCAAGGGAGCACGGCGCAGCGGGACGATCTGGCGCGGACGTATCTGAGAATTAGTTCCGTGCTGAAGGCCGCCGGCGACTTTCCCGGATCGCTCGAGTACGATCGCAAGGCGCTGGCGATCCGGCAGGCCTTGCTCGAACTCGAGCCGGCCAATGTCGAGCGCAGACGTTCGCTGGCGGCTACCTTCACGGCACTGAGCGGCAGCTTTTCGCTCATGGGTGAGTGGCAGGGAGTGCTGGAAAACCGGCAGAGGGCGCACGCGATCTATGAAGACGTGTTGCGGCGCGAGCCTGAAAACGAGAGCGACCAGCGCAACCTTGCCCTGTCGAACTACCGCATGTCGAGCATCCTCTTCTTTCAGAAAAAGATGGACCAAGGCTTGGTCCACGCACGGCGCGCCCTGGAGATCGACGAGGAGTTGCTGAGGCGGCACCCCGGTAACGTGCAATTCCAGGTGGCTGTGGCGCAGGATCATACCTTCTACGGGAATGGTTTGGCACAGGCGGGACAGGTGCAGAAGGGACTCGACGAACTGAAGATCGGCCGCGACCGCTACTCCCGGCTCGCGGAGTTGGATCCACGCGAAGTGCGAACGCGGACACTGCTGGCGACCAATGAAGTCTTTACGGTACGGGCCCTCCTGCTGGAAGGCAAGTCGCAGGAGGCCCTTCCGCTAGCACAGAGCGCTCTGGCGGCGCGCGTGAAGCTTTCCAAGGAGAACCCGATGAATGCGGGTGCGCGCGGCGAAGTAGCGGAGTCTTACGGTGCGTTGGGCGACGTGTGGGCCAAGGCAGGCAAGACTGCACAAGCGCTGGAAAGCTATCAAGAAGCCATCGTGGTGCTCACAGCACTTGAGCGGGAGGGAAAGGCGAACAGTGTGAGCCGTATGGAAATGGAGCGGGTGCGGGAAGAGGCGCGCAAGCTCGGCGGGGCTGCGAACGGCGAGGGGTTGGCGGCGCGGCGGTAGTAATCCTCACTTTGGAAAGTGCGATTCGTGCCAGCGGATCGACCGGTCAGTCCAATCGATGATGTGTTTCACTTCGCGTAGGCCGTGGCCTTCGCGGGGGTATCGCACGAATACGGTCTCCGTACCCACGTCCTTCAGTGCGATGTAGAATTGCTCGGCCTCGGAAACGGGCACGTCGTTATCGTTCTCGCCGTGGACGAGGAGCGTGGGCGTGTGGGCCTTGGCGACGTGCTTCAGCGCCGAACGCTCCCACAAGATGTCCATCAGACTGCCTTGATGCGGGAAAATGCCGAAGGTCATCTGCTCGTACTGGTTGTAGTACGTGGTGTAGTTGTAGCTGACCAGGTTGATGATGGCGGCGGTAGGGATGGCGGATTTGAAGAGGTTGGTCTGGGTGATCAGCCACGCGCTTAATTGGCCGCCATAAGAGACGCCTTCGACGCCGATCCGGTCACGGTCGATCCACAGGTTGCGGCGTATCGCGGCGCTCACGCCATAGAGGACATCCTGGCCTTCGTTACCATTCTGGTCGCCAAAAACGCCGTCGGCGAACGCCTGTCCGTAGCCGATGGAGCCGCGGTAATTCACCATCAACGTCGCCCAGCCCTTGCTGGCGTATACCTGGTTTCGGAAGTTGAACGCCGGACCTTGCATGCCATGCGGGCCGCCGTGAATCACGACGATGAGCGGGTGTTTCGAGGTGGCTGTCATGCCGATCGGCTTGGTAAGGAATGCCTCCACTTCATACTTGTTGTCGTTGCTTACGAAGGTGAACGGTTCCACGGGAGCGATGTCGCGTTCCCGAAGAAGTGCGGCGTTGAGATTGGTCAACTGCGTGGAGCCGAGGAAGAGCTGCGCCGTGTCCGTGAGGCTTGAGTAGGCATAAGCGAGCTGGCCGTTACGCCCGACGGAGAAGGCACCGACGGCGCCCGGCTTGCCGATGACGATTTCGGCGGCCGCGTCCGTGAGGGACGTGCGGTAAAGGTAGGTGCTGCCACGCTCGCGAACAGTGAAGTAGACTGAGCCGCCTTCCGGCGCGAACAATGCCTCGCTTTGGCGGTTGTCGGGGGTCTTCAGTTCACGGCGATTCGAGCCGTCGGCGCCCATGACCCAGACATGCGTGTCTTCCATCGTAGTTTCGAGATCGGTAAGGCCGCGCTTGCAGCCCTGATAAACGAGGGTCTTGCCGTCAGGCGACCAGTGAGGGTTGTATTCGATGTTCTCAGTGGCCGTGAGGCGGCGAATCGAGAGATCGGACACACGAAGCGCGAAGATGTCGTAATTGAAAAATTGATCCTCGTTCGGCTCTCGGTTGGAGACGAAAGCGATTTCCTCGCCATTGGGCGACCACGCAATGGAGTGCTCGTAGTGAGTGCCGGTGGTAAGGGCGCGGATGGGGCCTCCGGCGGCCTCGATGAGGAAAATGTGGAGGCGCTTATTGTCGTTGAAGCGCGTGTTGCCCTCGGAATGGTCGGGCTTGTAGAGGTAGCGCGTGATGACGATCGGATCGCCCGTGGCATCGGCGGTTTCCGGACCCGGCACGGCGGAGACGAAGGCGATACGGCGGCCATCCGGCGACCATGTGATGCGACTGCCTGTTGAGGGCAGTGGGCTGTTTGTGCTGTCGAGCTCGGCCAGAAATTTCGGCGCGAAGGCGGGCACCGGAGTGACCATGAGCGCCGATTTGCCATTGTGCTTGCCCGCATACGCGAGCCGGGTGGAATCGGGTGACCAAGTGGGCTCCGAGGATGAATCCTTTCCGGCGCTGAGCGGCGTAGAAGTATTTGTGGAGATGTTGTGCAGCCAGATTTGCGAGTAGGGACGGCCCGGTGTGTCATTGTTGTCGACTGTGTAAGCGATGTACCTGCCGTCGGGCGAAAGAACAGCCCCGGAGACCGAGCGGATGCGTGACAGGTCAGCCGAAGTGAACGGCGCGGCAGCGAGCGCCGCCGCGCAAGAACAGGCAAGAAATGGAATATGGATGGCCTTCGGCATGGGAGGTTCATCATTATAACGTCGGGTGGGAATAAGATAACGTCGGGCGGGAATAAGCTCTCGCCTCCGTGACATTATGGAATGGGAGGAAGAAGCATGCTCATTCAACGCGCTCCGGAGTTTCGTTGGTCCCAGATTTCGCCGAAGGAGGTCTACGTCAACCGGAGACGTTTCTTCGCGGCGGCAACGGGCGGGTTGCTCCTCTCAGCGGTGGATGTATGCGCGCAGAAGTTGGAGGGCGTGAAGAAGGGGTTCGTGACGCCGGGCGAAAAAATCAACCCGAAAGAAGATTCGACCACCTACAACAATTTCTACGAGTACGGAACGGGGAAGGGCGATCCGGTGCGGAATGCGGGAAAGTTGAAAACCCGTCCCTGGACCGTAAGTGTCGAAGGGCTGTGCGCGAAACCGAAAAAGTTCGACATCGATTCGCTGATGAAGGTTTCCGCGCTCGAAGAACGCGTTTATCGTATGCGATGCGTCGAAGCGTGGTCGGTGGTGGTGCCTTGGATTGGATATTCCCTCTCGGAACTTTTGAAGGCCGTCGAACCGGCCGCGAAGGCGAAGTACGTCGCGTTTGAAACTGCTTATGACGGCACGATGTTAAGAAGCAACCAAGCGGGCATTGAGTTTCCTTATCGAGAGGGCTTGCGCATGGACGAGGCGATGCACCCGCTCACGCTGCTTACGTTCGGTATGTACGGCGAGACATTGCCCAATCAGAACGGCGCTCCGGTGCGGATGATCATTCCCTGGAAGTATGGCTTCAAGGGAATTAAATCGATCGTGAAGATCAAGCTGGTGGAGAATGAGCCGCCGTGCACCTGGAAAGTCATGAACGGCCGCGAGTACGGGTTCTACTCGAACGTGAATCCGGAAGTGGACCATCCTCGCTGGAGCCAGGCGAATGAGCGGCGTCTAGGAGAGTTCTTCAAACGGAAAACCCTCATGTTTAACGGCTATGGCGACCAGGTGGCGTCACTCTATGCCGGCATGGACTTGAAGAAGTTTTATTAGGTGCGACGCAAGTGGACCAAGGTGGCCGTGTGGGTGGCGTGTCTCACGCCGGCACTCTGGCTTGCTTACGGCGCATTCACTAACAATCTCGGGCCTAACCCCATCGAGGCCATCACACGCGGTACGGGCGATTGGACGCTGCGCTTTCTGCTTACGACGCTTGCCATCACTCCGGCAAGGCGTCTGCTGAAGCAGCCAGAGCTGATCCGCTTCCGCCGCATGCTCGGCCTGTGGGCATTTTTCTACGCATCCCTGCACTTGATGACTTGGGTTTGGCTGGACAAATTTTTCGATCCGGCAGAGATGTGGGCAGACGTCGTAAAACGGAGGTTCGTCACCGCGGGCATGGCAGGCTTCTTGTGCCTCCTCCCACTCGCTATCACCTCTACCAAGGGTTGGATTCGGCGGCTAGGCAAGAGCTGGCAGCGGCTGCATCGGCTCTCCTATGTGGCGGCCGCAGCGGGTGTTGTGCACTATTGGTGGCTGGTTAAGTCGGATGTCCGTCTGCCAGCCACGTATGGGTTGATCCTGCTCGCGCTATTGGGGCTGCGGCTGGTGAAGGCGCGCGCTGCGGCGAGTAAGTCGATCGGCATAGATTGCCGTCAAACGGCCGATAAGGTACGTTGAATGCTCGGTATGGGCGTGCGCATACCAACATATCGAGGATGGAAATCGATTCTGAACAAAGGTCGAATTGGCTTCTGATCGTTCTAGGGATCGCCGTGGGCCTTCTAGCGGGGCTGGGCATGTTTACCTTCGGCTATGCCAAGGGTGGCAGCTACCTGACGAACGACCCCGGGGCATGCGCGAACTGTCACGTGATGCAGGCGCAGATGGCTGGGTGGATGAAGGGAAGCCACCGCCAGGCCGCGGTCTGCAACGACTGTCACACGCCGCCGGGTTTCATTGGCAAATACACCACGAAGGCGATCAACGGGTTCTGGCATTCCTGGGCGTTTACGACGGGGCGATTCCCCGACGAGATTCAGATCACGCAGCGCAATTATCGTGTCAGCGAGAGTTCGTGTGAGAAGTGCCACGCGGAAATGGTGGACGGCATTCAATCCAGCCGGAAGCATGGAAGCGGAGTCGCCTGCCTGAGTTGCCACGCGCGAGTGGGCCACCAATAAGGAGACAAAGATGAGCGGGAAGAATGCCGGATGGGGCCGGATCTTGACAATAACAATCGTCGTGACGGCGGCGATCTCGATTGGTGTAAGCGCGCTTCTCGTGAATATCTTCGAGCGTAAACAGGAAGGCAAGAATATGTTCGTTCGCGTCGTCGAAGTGACCGACGAAACCGACGATCCGGCGACTTGGGGGAGGAACTTCCCGCTCCAGTATGACGCCTACAGGCGCACCGTGGACATGGAGCGCACTCGCTATGGCGGATCGGAGGCGATGCCGCACGTCCCTGTACAGGCCGACCCCCGGTCCGTTGTGTCGCAAAGCAAGCTCGACGAAGATCCGCGGTTGAAGACGATCTGGGCGGGCTATGCGTTTGCGACCGATTTTCGCGAGGAGCGCGGACACGCCTACATGCTGGTCGACCAGCGGGATACGCGGAGGGTGACCGAGTTCAAGCAGCCTGGAACCTGCCTCAATTGCCACGCCTCCACCTACGTGGCCATGAAAAGGCTGGGCGGCGGGGACCTCTTCGCGGGGTTCGAAAAGATCAATCACATGCCCTACGCCGAGGCGACGCAAACGGTGAAGCACCCGGTGAGCTGCATCGACTGCCACGATCCAAACACGATGCAGTTGCGCGTGACGCGGCCGGCGTTCATGGAGGGGATTCGGAGCTACAAGGCGACCCTTGGCGTGAAGGATTTCGACGTCAACACAATGGCGAGTGCGCAGGAGATGAGAAGTTTTGTGTGTGGCCAGTGCCATGTCGAATACTACTTCAAGGGCGACGAAAAGCGGCTCACGTTTCCCTGGCACAAGGGCTTGAAGGTGGAGAGGATCTACGACTATTACGAAGAAGTGAAGCACAAGGACTGGGTACACAAAGACACGGGAGCGCCGGTGTTGAAGGCGCAGCATCCCGAGTTTGAAACCTGGAACCAGGGCGTGCACGCACGGTCGGGGGTGGCCTGCGCCGACTGCCACATGCCCTACAAGCGCGAGGGCGGGCAGAAGATCAGCGACCACCATATACGCAGCCCGCTGCTCAACATTAACCGTGCCTGCCAGGGCTGTCACCACTTCCCCGAGCAAGAGATGAAGGCGCGAGTGGAGGAGATCCAGGGGCGGTTCTACGGCACGCGCAATATTGCGATGGACGCGGTTGTCAGCCTGATTGCCGACATTCGTTTGGCGCGCGAGCGTGGAGCGACGGAGGTGCAACTGGGTCCGGCGTGGGAATTTCAGCGGCGCGCGCAGTTCTACCTGGACTTTGTCGAGGCGGAGAACTCGACAGGTTTCCACGCACCCGGAGAGTCTCTGCGGATTCTCGCCAGCGCGCTGGATAACTCGCGCAAGGGACAGCTTGCTCTGCGCGAGATCAAGCGGGCTAAGTAACGATGCTCTTGAGCGGAATCAGTTCGCGAATGGGCCGCGCCTCGACCTTGTTGAGCGGGTGGGTGTCGCGAAATTTCTTGCCAAATTCCAGTCCGGTTTGCCGCTCCACCTCGCTTACCGGCACCTGGTAGGTCGTT
>Ga0075421_100006887_pt1 | contig 13890 bp, 9 predicted proteins | sample SoiMetdeltSBSDD5_FD_75292 | JGI IMG/M metagenome (GOLD analysis project Ga0075421, IMG submission 75292) | Bulk soil microbial communities from a Populus tree surrounding site in Tennessee, USA - Soil MetaG P. deltoides SBSDD5 | ecosystem: Environmental > Terrestrial > Soil > Tree plantation...
CCCGTCATTCGCCTCGTCGATCACATCATCGCCGAGGCGATCGCAACCCGCGCGAGTGACATCCACCTCGAGCCCGAGGAAGGTGGTGTCGCGGTGCGGTACCGCATCGACGGCGTGCTGCGAGACACGATGATGTTGCCGCGACCCGCCGGGCTGCCGCTCGCGTCGCGTATCAAGATCATGGCGCAGATGGATATCGCCGACCGTCTTCGCCCACAGGACGGGCGTGCGCGCGTGTCCGTGGACGGCGTGCGGATCGATCTGCGTATCTCGACGCTCCCCGCGTCGTACGGCGAGAAGGTCGTCATCCGTATCCTCGATAGCCGTGCGACCGTGCTGTCGATCGATGGCCTCGGCGTGCTGCCTGACGAGGCCAGGCGGCTCACCGAGCTGGTGAATCTGCGTGAAGGGATCGTGCTGGTTACCGGGCCGACGGGTTCGGGGAAGACGACGACCCTGTATTCGGCGCTGCGTCAGATCCAGCAGCGCGCGGTGAACATCGTGACGGTCGAGGATCCCGTGGAGTACAAGCTCCAGGGGATCGTGCAGGTGCAGGTGAACGAGAAGGCGGGCCTCACCTTCGCGAACGCGTTGCGGTCGATCCTGCGTCAGGACCCCGATGTCATTCTCGTCGGTGAGATCCGAGACAAGGAAACGGCCACGATCGCCGTGCAGGCCTCGCTCACCGGCCACCTGGTGCTTTCCACGCTCCACACCATCGACGCGTCGAGCTCCATCGCGCGCCTCGTGGACATCGGGATCGACCCGTACAAGATCGCCGCGGCGCTGAAGGGCGTCGTGGCGCAGCGGCTGCTGCGCCGCCTCTGCCCGACGTGTCGCCAGCCGTCGACGGATCACGTGTCGGAACGGATGCGACGCTGGCTACCCCATGGCATGACGTTGTACAAGGCCGGCGCATGCGCCGAGTGCACGCAAACCGGCTATCGTGGGCGGATGGCCGTGGTGGAGGTGCTCACGGTCAACTCGGACATCGAGCGGTTGGTCGGTGAGGGCGAGACACCCGACCGCATCTCGGAGGCGGCTCGCCGGAGCGGGATGAAGACGCTGTGGGATTCGGGCATCGAGCACGTGCGCGCAGGTGAGACGTCGCTCGATGAGCTGTTGCGCGTCGTCGAGCCGCCGATGGAACCGCAGGCGCGTCGGCCGAGCAGCGTGCGCGAGGCGGGGCCGGAGCCCACGCGTGGGCGTGAGGACGCCAATGGCCGGGCTGTCCCGACTCCGCAGCGGAACAACCCCGTGAAGTCGCCGCCGCCGGTGCTGCCTGACGAGGCGTTGCAGCTGCTCGACGACCTCTTCGACGAGACGTTCAACGGCAAGAAGACCGTGCTGCTCGTCGAGGACGAGGCCCCGCTCCGCCACGTGCTGCGCGACCTGCTGGAACGCGAGGGCTTCACTGTGGTCGAGGCGGCCGACGGCGTGGAGGCATTGGATGAGATCGATCGGAGCGCCCCGGACGTGCTGGTGCTCGATCTCAACCTGCCCCGCCTGGATGGCTACGGCGTGTTGAGCCACCTGCGTGCGCGCCCGTCCACGGCGAAGTTGCCGGTGATTGTCCTCACCGCGAAGGGTGATGAGGACAATGAGGTCCGCGTGTTCGAGACGGGCGCCAATGACTTTCTGACGAAGCCGTTCCGCCCTCGCGCGCTCAGCGCGCGTCTCCGCGCGCTCCTGAAGCTGAAGGCATAAGGCGCGCGAGCCGCGAGTCGTCGGGCGGTAGTGGCAAGTCGCTAGCTGTGCGTCGTTAGCTTCCGGCTCATGACGCGCGATTCCCGACTTGATCCGACGACGCGCATCCATGTGGGCGTGGTCGACGTGTACGTCCTCCGCACATACCGTGACGGGTGGCTCGTCCTGTCGCTCCAGAGATCGGCGACAACCCGTTGCCCGTCATCCTGGGAAACGGTGCATGGGCGCATCGAGCCAGGCGAGCGCCCGGAGGACGCCGCCGTGCGTGAGGTGCGCGAGGAGACCGGCCTCGCGGTGGATCGCCTGTACAGCATCACCTGCCAGCCGTTCTATCTGCACCGCGCGGGGGTCGTGCAGATGGCGGTGGTGTTCGCGGCCTTCGTGCGCGAGCCGGGCAATGTGATGCTCGGTGAAGAACACGCGCAGCACGAGTGGCTGTCCATGGCCGCCGCGGCTACCCGTTTCAGCTGGCCCCGCGAGCGCGAGGCGCTGACCCATATCGGGATCTTGTTAGGCGGAGGCGATGCCGGCCCGGCCGAAGACGTACTGCGGATAATTTAGGGCTGCTGGCTTTCAAGGGCTTTCAAGGGGTCAGAGTTGTTGAAACCCGATGGATCCGATTTTCAACAGAACGCCGCCCGTCGCCACCCGCCAGCACCAGGCCGCTGTCCAGCAGGCGACGCTCGCAGCTGCAGCTAGCAGCGCGAAGCGGCCAGCCCGCAGCCCGCGATCAGTCGCCGCTCCGCCGCGAGATCCCGTCCGTCGTCTCCGCCACCCGGACGCTCGTGAGCCGAGTGGCCTCCGGCGGCGCGTTAGGCTTGACGCGCACGCTCTTGGCCGGAATCCCGACGTACACGTGGTAGCCACGCACGTCCTTCGTCGCCACCGCCATCGCTCCCACCATCCCCTGTTCCGCGACGTGAACGCCCGCCAGCACGGTCGCGTGGTAGGTGATGCGAACCCCATCATCCAGCGTCGTCATCGCGTCCGTCACGTCCTTCTGGTCGACGATGCTGTGGGTGTGGCTGTAGATGTTGGCGTAATCGCTGATGGAGACGTTGTTCCCCATCACGATCCCGCCGCGGTCGTCGAGCAGCACATGCCGGTGCACCACCACGTTGTCGCCCGCCTCGATGTTGTACCCGAAGGAGAACTCGACGTGCTGGAATGCCTTGAAGTTCTCGCCGCAGCGCTTGAAGATGTACGGCGCGAGAAGCCGCCGGAGCTTCACGCCGAGCTCCACGTTCTGCCCACCGATCGGCAGCCGGTCGAACGAGTACCAGAGCCAGAGCAGCGGTTTCACCCGCTGGAACTTGGCGTCGTCACATTCGGCATAGTACTCGGGCTCGAGCGTCACGTTATTCGGATCGAGCGCGCTCAGCGCGAGACGTGTCCCGATCGGAATCGAGTGATCCTCGACCGCCGTCTCCCAGTTTCCCGCGAACTGTGGGTACGCGAGCTCCACGAGGGTATCACGGCAGAGGCGTGAGCGATCAGCCATCGGATCGGCGAGCGAGTGGGCCAGCTGCTCGAGCCACGCGTCGGCGAGCGACGCGTTGAGACGGGGCGGCAGCGGGCGAAGCGGGCGAAGGACCATGGATGCGCGGGGTGGGGGTAGACGGCGTTAGGCGCTCGGCAATCGACCGGCCTCACGGCGCCCGGCGGGCAGCGGCTCGGCTCTTCACGAGGGATCGCTCCCGCTCGAGGCTTGGCAGCAGCGCGGCCCAGTCATCGTTGCGTTCGCCCTCGTACGCGACCGTCAGCGGCTGTTGCACGTCCAGCTGGCCATCGAACAGATAGAGGGCCTCCTGTCGGCCGTTTTGCCGCAGCCGCTGCTCGCCGAAACCGGGCGTCAGCGGGATCACGTCCAGCGGCCGGAATTCGCGGCCAACGTTCGTGACGATGAACTCGCGCGGGCTGAACCGGGTTTCCCCGCGCTGCACTGTGAAAAACGACACGTACCACAGGCTCGGGTCGCTGACGCCGTTGCGACGAGCGACCTGCGTGATCGCGCTCGCGCGACTCCGCTTGAGCTCGGCGAGGGCACGGTACGAGTCCGGCGACAACAACCGGATCACCGATTCATCGAGTGGCGCGGCGCGGACCTGCAACCCGTCCGCTCGCCCGAGGCGAAGCGAGATGTCCTCCTGGCGCAGCGTGCCATAGCCTGGCGGGGCGAGACCGGCGATCGTGTCGCCAGCGACAGCAACGGTTCTTCGGGTGGTGTCCGGGGGTCCGGAGACCGGCAGAGGCGGGCTCGGAGTCGGGGCCGGCGTTCCGCACGCCAGCGCAACCACGGCACCCAGCGCTGCGGTCACCGCCGCGATGCGGTGCGGCCGCCTGGCCTCACCATCGTTGGCCGCGCTCACTCCGTCACCTGGGGTGCGTCAGCCAGCTGCACGATCGCGGTCGCCAGCTCGTCGCGGCCCCGGCCGGTGTGCGCGCTGAACGGAATCACCTGGTCGGGATCGAGCCCCAGCGACTCCGTCAGCGCCTGAACCCGCGCGAGGCCGGCGGGCGTCGGTAACTTGTCCACCTTCGTGACGGCGACGATGGTCGGGGTTCCGACCTCCCCCAGGAAATCGAGCATCCGAAGGTCATCGTCCGACGGGTCGCGGCGGATGTCCAGAAGCAGGACGACGCCACGCAGGTTTGATGATCCGCGGAGGTACCCCTCGATGAGCGGGCGCCATTCGGCTTTGCGCGCCTTCGAGATCAGCGCGTAACCATACCCTGGCAGATCCACCAGCACGAACCGGCCGTTCACTTCGAAGAAATTGATCTCGCGCGTGCGGCCAGGGGTGCGGCTTACGCGCGCGAACGCCTTGCGACGGACGAGGCTGTTGAGGAGCGACGACTTCCCGACGTTCGATCGTCCGGCGAACGCGATCTCCGGAAGCGTCGTTGCCGGCCGCCAGCCATCCGCGGTCGCCATCGGCCCGAGAAAACGCAGGTCGCGAATGACGAGCGGATCGGTGCCGGCGCCGGCGGTCATCAGTGCGCCACGGCCGCTGCCGTGCTCACGGCTGGTCCGGCGACTACTGGCTCCTCAGGCGCCGCTGCGGCGACTCCGCGCAGCACGAGCGCCATCACCTCGTCCATGGTGCGAACCGGGTGAAACTGCACGCCGTTCCTTACTTGCTCGGGAAGCTCCTCGACCTCGCGCGCGTTGCCGTACGGGATGATGACGCGCGCGATCCGGTTGCGATGGGCGGCAACCGCTTTCTCCTTCAGACCGCCGATCGGAAGCACGCGCCCGCGGAGCGTGATCTCGCCGGTCATGGCGGTATCGCCGCGAACGGGTCGCCCGGTGAGCGCGCTGATGACGGCGGTGGCGATCGCGATGCCGGCCGATGGGCCATCCTTCGGCGTCGCGCCCGCTGGAATGTGCACGTGAAGGTCGCGGCTCCGGTGAAAATCACGGTCGATGCCAAGCGCCGGCGCCCGCGAACGCGCATAGCTCAGCGCCGCGCTGGCGGATTCCTTCATCACGTCGCCTAACGTGCCCGTGAGCTGCACCTTGCCCCGGCCTCGCACCACCGCGACCTCGACCTCGAGCGTTTCGCCGCCCACGGAGGTATACGCGAGCCCCGTTGCCACGCCGACCTTGTCGTCGAGCGACGCATCGTCCGGGTCGTACGGGGCAACACCGAGGTGCCATCGCAGATCGTCTTCCCGGACGCTCTGCATGACCGCCGCCGCCCCGTTCGAGGCTGCCGGCTCGGCGGACGAGCCGTTGGCGTCGGGTGCGGGTTGCACCGGGGCATCGGTCTTCGACGCTCGCTTCCGCTTGCCCCGTGGCGGCGCGTCAGACGAGACCGACGGAGCGCTGGCTGCCACCGCGTTCAGCGCCGTGGTGGCCTCGGCCCGGCGCCGCGCGAGCTTCCGCGCGACGCGTGCGATCCGCCGCTCGAGATCGCGCACCCCCGCCTCGCGCGTGTAACGGTGGATGATCGCCTGCACGGTATCCGCCTCGAAGCTCACGAGCGCGGGGTCGAGACCGTTCTGGCGGAGCTGCTTCGGGATCAGGAACTGCCGCGCGATCGCCTCCTTCTCCTGATCGAGATAGCCTGGGAGCCGAATGATCTCCATTCGGTCACGTAACGGCTCCGGAATCGTCGCCAGCGAGTTCGCGGTGGTGATGAACAGCACGTGCGAGAGGTCGTAGTCGACCTCCAGATAGTGATCGCTGAAGTTGCGGTTCTGCTCCGGATCGAGGACCTCGAGCAGCGCCGAGGCTGGGTCGCCGCGGTAGTCCTGTCCGAGCTTGTCGATCTCGTCGAGCAACAGCACCGGGTTCACTACCTCGGCGCGCCGCATCGCCTGGATCACGCGCCCCGGAAGCGCTCCGATGTACGTCCGCCGGTGCCCGCGAATCTCTGCCTCGTCGCGCACACCGCCTAACGACATCCGCGCGAAGCGGCGCCCGAGCGCGCGCGCCACAGATCGGCCGAGCGACGTCTTCCCGACACCCGGAGGCCCGACGAGGCACAGGATCGGCCCCTCGAGCTTACCCACGAGCGAAAGCACGGCGATGTAGTCGAGGATCCGCTCCTTGACCTCGACCAGCCCGTAATGGTCCTCGTCCAGTACCGTACGGGCGCGAACGACGTCGAGCGCGTCATCCGTGCGCTCGGTCCAGGGCAGCGCCAGCACCCAGTCGATGAAGTTGCGGCCGACCGTGGCCTCGGGCGACAGCGGTGACATCCGGCGCAGCTTGCGAAGCTCGCGCAGCGCCCGCGCCTTTACCGGCTCCGGCAGGGCCTTCTTCTCAATGCTCGCTTCGAGATCGCCGAAGTCATCGTCCTCCTGGCCGAGCTCCCGATGGATCGCCTTGAGCTGCTCCTGGAGGTAGAACTCGCGCTGGTTCTGGAAGAGCGAGCCGCGCACGTCCTCCTCGATCTTCCGCTCGAGGCGCAGAATCTCGATCTCCGCCGCAATGAGCTGCGCGAGCTGTGCGAGCAGGGCAGGGAGTGTCGGCGCCTCGAGGAGCGTCTGGCGGATGTCGTGCCGAACCGCGAGATGGGCCGCCACTGCGCACGCCTGACGCTCCTCCGAGGCCGTCGCCTGCACGAGCGTCACCACCTCCGCCGGGATGCGCCGGTGCAGCGAGACATACTCCTCGAACAGCGAGAGCACGCGGCGGCCGAGCGCCGACTCGTCGCTCTCGTCCGTGGGATTCGTGAACGGTTCGGCGGCAATCGTCGCACGCAGCGCGCCTGCCGTCGTGGCGTAGCGCGTGACGCGGGCGCGGGCGATCCCTTCGACGAGAATCTTTGTCGTCCCGTTCGGCAAGCGCACGACCTGCATCAGCCGCGCGACGACCCCGACGCGAAAGAGATCCGCTGCGGCCGGGTCCTGCTCCTCGGCGTTTCGCTGCGCGACGAGGAAGACGACGTTCCCGTCATTCGCCGCCGCGTCGACGGCGGTGAGTGACTGCGCTCGCCCGATGAGCAGGGGCATGACGACGTAGGGGAAGAGCACGACGTCGCGCAGCGGGAGCACCGGCAGGCGCTCGGGCACCTGGAACCGCTCGGTGTCCCTGGTAAGGATCAAAGCCATGCACAAATCTACGTCCGGACTGGCACCGTCGGGACGCCACACGGCAGGTCTGCCGGTCTAGGCTTCCTTCTTCTGCCTCTTTGGCGAGATCTCCAGGAGTGGCGGTGTCCCCTGGGTGACGCAGGCCTCGGTGACCTTGACCTCGACCACATCCTCACGGCTGGGGAGCTCGAACATGACGTCCATGAGGATCTCCTCGAGGATCGCACGGAGGCCGCGCGCGCCCGTACCCCGGCGGAGCGCCTTCTGCGCGACCGCACGGAGTGAGCTCTCCTCGAAGCCGATCTTCACTTCCTCGAGCTCGAACAGCTTCGTGTACTGCTTCGTGAGCGCGTTCTTCGGCTCCTTGAGGATCCGCACCAGCGCATCCTCGTCGAGCGCCTCGAGCGGCACGCAGACCGGGAGGCGGCCTACGAGCTCCGGGATCAGACCATAGCGGAGCAGGTCGTCGGGCTCGACTTCGGCGAACGGGTTCTTCGCAATCTGCTTGGCCTTCCCGCTCTTCACCTCTTCCTGGGTGAAGCCGATCTGCTTTCGACCGACGCGCGACTCGATGATCTTCTCGAGCCCATCGAACGCGCCACCGCAGATGAACAGGATGTCCTTGGTGTTGATCTGGATGTATTCCTGTTGCGGATGCTTCCGTCCGCCCTGCGGAGGAACCGAGGCGACGGTGCCCTCGAGGATCTTGAGGAGCGCCTGCTGCACCCCCTCACCCGAGACGTCTCTCGTTATGCTCGGATTCTCGGACTTGCGCGCGATCTTGTCGATCTCGTCGATGTAGACGATGCCGCGCTCACACTCCGCGACGTTGAAGTCGCCCGCCTGCAGCAGCCTGACGAGAATGTTCTCGACGTCTTCACCGACGTAGCCAGCTTCGGTGAGCGTCGTGGCGTCGGCAATGGTGAACGGGACGTCGAGGATCCGCGCGAGCGTCTGCGCGAGCAGCGTCTTCCCGACCCCCGTCGGCCCGATCAGCAGGATGTTCGATTTGTCGAGCTCGACGTCGTCGTCCCGCGCCGAGGCCGAGTTGATGCGCTTGTAGTGGTTGTAGACGGCAACGGACAGCGCCTTTTTCGCGTGCTCCTGCCCAATCACGTACTGGTCCAGGACATCCTTGATCTCTTGAGGCGATGGAACCTGGGTAATCGCCTCAGCGACCTCGCGCTCCTCGTCCTCGGCGAGAATCTCGTTGCAGAGGGCGATGCACTCGTTGCAAATGTAGACCGAGGGGCCGGAGATGAACTTCCGGACCGAGTCTTTCGATTTGCCGCAGAACGAGCAGCGAAGGTGTTTATCGTGGGACATGGCGGGCCGTGATGCGAGAGGCCGATCCCCGCGCGAAGGCGAGGTGGCTGGGGATACCTAATAGACTTGCCCGTACGGGGTCAAGCAAAATCCGGGGCGTCCCTTTGTGAAATCGTTCACGAGGTGACGCCCCTCTAGATCACAGAGTCATCGACGGCTGTTTGGTCGGCTCGACCAGCTCACCGCGATGCGAGATGACGTGGTCCACAATCCCGTACTGCTTCGCTTCGTCCGCCGACATGAATCGGTCACGATCGATGTCGCGCTCGATCTGCTCCACCGGCCGCCCCGTGTGCTTCGCCATCAGGTCGTTCATCTTGCCGCGAAGGTAGATGATTTCCCTCGCCTGGATCTCGATGTCGGCTGCCGTACCCTGCGCGCCGCCGGACGGCTGGTGGATCATGATCCGCGAGTGCGGAAGCGCGGACCGCTTGCCGTTGCGACCGGCCGCCAGCAAGAACGCACCCATGCTCGCCGCGAGGCCCATGCAGATGGTGTTCACCGGCGACTTCATCCACTGCATCGTGTCGTAGATCGCGAGTCCGGCCGACACACTACCACCCGGGGAATTGATGTAAAGGTGGATGTCCCGCTCTGCATTATCCGCCTCGAGGAACAGCAGCTGCGCGATCACGATGTTCGCTACGTCATCGTTGATCGGCGTCCCGAGGAAGATGATGCGGTCCATGAGGAGCCGCGAAAAGATGTCGTACGTGCGCTCGCCACGGCTCGACCGCTCGATGACGTACGGAGGATAAATCGTCGGCATATGCTTCCCGTTAGTGAGAGTCCTACAACCACAGGCTGACAGCTGACTGACTGGCTAAGCTGACGGCTGACTGAGAGTACTCTGCAACGCACTCAGCCGTACACCCACCCGTCAGCACCCGCAGCCAGCCATCAGCTTGATGTTCCTCATTCGACGGTGTTTCGCTCCAAAAGCCAGTTGAAGACCTTGTCTTCCGTAATGGATCGCTCGAGCTCCTTGAGTCGTCCGGCCTTCTGCAGCGAGGCGTAGAGCTGACCCGGGTCGGCGCCGCGCTTCGTGGCCGTCTCGGCAATGCGGTCGTCCAGGTCGGACTCGGTTGCCGTTAGGCTCTCCCGCTCCGCGACGGTGTCGATGACGAGATCGCGCCGAACCTGCCGCTCCGCCATCGGACGGAACTCCGTCGCGAACCGCTCGCGCTCGCCCTCCGGGATCTGATACGCGTTCGCGTACCCGTCGACGAGCTGATTCACCCAGCTCGGCGGCACGTCGAACTGGTTCGCGCCGATGATGTCGTCGAGCAGGCGTTGCCGAACCTCGGACTCCGACTCCCGTTTCGCGGTTGCCTCGAGATCCTCGCGCACCGTCTTCGTCAGGGCATCGAGCGAGTCGAAGTCACCGGCCTCGCGCGCGAACGCATCGTCCAGCTCCGGGACGGTCTTCCGTTTCACTTCCTGCAGCGTGACGCGGACCGTCTTCGTCGTTGATCGCTGCGACTCATCGGGGAAATCGTCGGGCCACTTCACCGGGCGCTCGACGGTCTCGCCGGGCCGCGCCTCCATGATCAGCTCTTCGATTCCAGGGATCGCCTGGTCGGCGCCGAGGACGAGCGGGTACTGACGTCCCTCGGGAATGGCGCCGGTCTCGTCCGCGGTCGCGAGCACGACCGTCACCATGTCGCCGGGCGCCGGTCGATCCTCGATCGGCGTCCACGTCGCGCGTTGATCACGAAGCGCATCGATCTGCTCGCGAACCTGCTCATCCGTGACGTGACGCTCGGTCCGATTGACGCGGAACCCCTGGACACGAGCCAGCTCGATATCGGGCCGCACCTCGAGGTGCAATTCGAACGTCAGCGGCTCGTTGTCGCCGAACTTCACGTCGTGTACGTGCGGTTGCGACGCGAGCTTGAACTTCTCTCGTTCGAGAACCTCCTTGTACGCTTCCTGAACGAGGCTCTCGAGCGTCTCCTGCCGGATCGCGTCGGCGAACTTCTTCTTGATCATCGCCGCCGGCGCCTTGCCCGGGCGGAAGCCGGGCAGCCGAACACGCGTCGCGTAGCGGCGAGCCGCTTTGTCCTCGGCGTCGCGCACGGTCTCGACGGGCACCGAGATCTGGAGCAGGCGCTCTACGCCGTCGGTTTTCTTCGGGGTGATCTCGATGTTCATGCGATCGAACGCAGAGTAGTGATGTGGTCCTGGCCGCTCTTCGGGGACGCGCGCATGCCGACGATGTGCCGCCCCTGCAGCGGCCCGGAGAGCCTTCCGAGCGGAAACCTAACCCCCGTCTGGAGGGGGACCAACCCGAGCGACGGGCCGACCACTCTGCCTATCGAACGCTCGACCGACCGTCGTTTTACGAGACCATTCTCATACATGTCACATTCTTTCGTGTGCCTCGCCGTCATCGGCGCGTTTGTTCTCGCCGCCCCGCTGGGCGCGACCGCAGCCCAAGCTGGCCGACCGCTGCGCGCCGATTCCACGGGCTCCAGCCGGTGGCCCAGTCACGCTCGCGGTTCTTGATCAACCCGCTGGGAATTCCGTTCGAGGTCCTATCGGTCGAGTTCGAGGGGGCGCTTCAGGGCACCTTCACGCTCGCCGGGAGTTTCAGCTACTGCTCGGCGGGGGAAGACTACACGCGCTCGAGCCTGGAATTGAAAGGTCGCCTCTACCCGAACGAGCAGGCGCCGCGCGCGTTCTCGGTCGGCTCCTAGTACCACCATTCCTTCGTCAGGAACGCGCCGAACGCGCGGCGGAGTGTCCCCTCGGACGGCGGTCCGATCGTAACCGGCTCGCCGACGCGAAAGAGCGGCTCATAGGACGCGCGCAGCATCAGGCCGGATCCGAGGCTGTGCACGATCACGACGCCCGGCGAAACGGCGGACAGACGAACGCGCGCGCCCAAATAGGTGCGCGAGCCGAGCAGGTATCCGGCGTCCATCGTCGTGCCACGAATACCTGCGAAAGGGCTTTCCTCGAGCTCGGGAGGCAAGTCGGTCGGCGTCACGGTGAACAGGCCGACGCCGGCCGCATCGCGGGCGCCCTTGGCCAGCTGGTAGAGGATCGCACCCAGCGCCGGGCTCACCTGCTGGCGCCGAACCAGCGCGCCGAGCGTGCCTGTGAACCGCCCGCCGGACGTCGACAACCCGGAGAGCGACGAGCTCTCGGCCTGCAGGAGCGAGATGGGCGGGCGGCCTAACGAGAGATAGGACCCCAGGTCACTCGGCGCTGCGGGGAGCACGGCGGGGTCGCCAAGCGAGAATTGGACATCGCTCGGGAACCCGCTCGCCACGAAACGGACCGGCAGCATGCCGCGGCCCACGATCCAGACCTCGTGCTCGCCGGTCGCCTGCACGAGTGGCGCAACACCAGTGGCGCCGGCGAGCGTCGCGCCGCCGCGAACGAGCTCGAATGGGCGAAGACGGAAGACGTAAACGCCGCCGCGTGTCAGCACGACCCCGCCGGCCGCCGCGTCCCCCGCGGCGACGTCGCCACGAACGCGGAGGTCTCGCGGCGTGGACACCTCGACCTTCGCGTTCGGCGCCGACCGGTACCAGACCCCGGGATCGATCCGGACGGCGACGTCCGCGTGCACCTTGCGCCGCGGCCTAACGTCGGCCGGCGTGATCCGGCGTCGCACCACGAGCGACGTGTCGATGAGCGCGAATAGCTCCGGATCGCCGGTCGCCGCCACGTGAATGGCCTGCTCGCCGGGCCCCTTGCGTTCCACGAACCCGTGAAGCACCTCGGCTCGTCCCGTGACTTCGAGCGAACTCGTCGTGCCGGCGAGCGCGAGATCCGCGTCGGCGTGAATCAGTCCCAACGAGCCGCCGAGCACTTCGGCGTCGCGCGCGGTGAGTGTTCCGGCGACGCGATGCGCCCCATCAGGCGACCGGAGAACCATGCCCGCGACGCGGACCCGCCCTTTGCTGCGCGCCACGAGCGAGTCGAGGACGAGCGAGTCAGTCGTAAGGCGCGCGCTCGCCGCGATGTCGCGCACGGTGACGCCGGCATCGGGGATGAACGCCGTGGCGCGGGGCACCCTGGCCCAGCCGGTGACGCGAGGTTCGCTCACGGTCCCGCGCACAAAGACCTCAGACTGAACCCACCCGCTGTCCACGCGGATTGGGGGCCCGAGCGGGAGCGTCGCGAGCGGCAGACTGTCCGCACGGACTTCGAGCATGAAGGGGGCGCACCGCGATAACCGACTGCCTGATACTCCCGTCAGCGCCAGGTTGACCGGCAGTTCGCCCCTCGCCCGGGCGAGCGGAGCCGCATTCTCCTCGCCCGCCACCGCTTCGGCAGTGAGGAGCCCGCGGGAGTACGACAGTGTGCCGCGCACGTCGGGCAGGCCGGTGCCACGCACGAGCAAATCGCTGACGGACACGGCACCCACCGCAGTTGGCGACGAGGTCGTCCCGGCGATCCGTGCCGCTATGGAGAACTGGCCATCGACCCCGTCGGCTCGTTGGCGGAGCGCCGACACGTCGGTGAGGGGCAGGTTATCGACGCGGAGCGTCAGGGTCCCATCGCCCGACGCGGGAAGATGGCCGCTCAGTGTGATTGTGCCTTCCGTGCTCCTCCGAAGTGAGAGCGAGTCTACGCCAAGTGTACCGTCGCGCCACGTGATCGACGCCGGGCGGGTGTTGCGCCACTCACCGGATGGCAGGCGCACTCCGACGTTACGGACAGCGACCGCTCCTTCGCGTGCGAACGACCCGTCGGGCGTCGTATCCAGCGTGACGACGCCGTTCATGGCCATTGAGACGTCTGCATCCTGGCGGATGTCTGCCTCCACCGTAACCCGCCCCCTCGTGCCAGCGAGACTGACGTCCGCTCGCTCGTATGCGAGGCGTCCGACCCGAGCGGTATCTAGCGTCGCGGTGACAGCAACCGTGTCGTCTCCGCCGATGCCCACTGTGTAGTCTGCGGTGATGCGTTCCGCGCGCGTACCACCGGCAGAGAACGCGTCAACCGACATGCGACCGGCAAGTCGAAGGGAATCGACGTTCCCCGCCGCACTACCTCGGATGCTCGCGCGTCCCCCGTACGCGCTGGGGGCAGAGGAGGGAACCGAATCGACGGCGGCACCGTTCGCGGTCACGAGTCCCAGTGCGGCGCCTAACGAATCGCTAACGGCCTCGTAGCGAAGTGTCCCGCCCCGATTCGCGACCAGTCCGATCGTCCCCGTGGCCCCGATCCAGTCCGTCCCGCGCCGTGCGACCAGCGTGTCGAGCGCGGCCACCCCATCCACCGCGCGTCCTGCGAGGCGGAGTGAGTCGAGACGCACGTGCCGCAGCAACACGTCTCGGAGTGCCACCGACAGCT
>Ga0075421_100006889_pt1 | contig 13889 bp, 12 predicted proteins | sample SoiMetdeltSBSDD5_FD_75292 | JGI IMG/M metagenome (GOLD analysis project Ga0075421, IMG submission 75292) | Bulk soil microbial communities from a Populus tree surrounding site in Tennessee, USA - Soil MetaG P. deltoides SBSDD5 | ecosystem: Environmental > Terrestrial > Soil > Tree plantation...
CCAACTTTTTTCCCAATAATACCTTTCATGTTTTTCAATTTGTGCCTGCAGGATTATTGGGACATTCACGCCGTTGGCGTGAGTCAATCCCCGTTTGCCACCGACCTTTTCTTTTTGTTCAGAAGTACCGGCAGTAAACAAACCCTGAATGGCTTGTTTTTATATACCCCCAACCCCTAAAGGGGAGCTGGGAGAGTTAAAATATCAGAGCTCTTTTCTCCTCTATATTCTTATAGAGAGTTGAGAGATGATTAAAATTTATTTTATAAGAACTATACAACCTAAGTCACCCCTTTAGGGGGACAGGGGGTTGTTCTACGCTTTGATCTCAACTTCTACTCCACTTGGCAGATCCAACTTACTCAGCGCATCAACAGTACGGCTTGAAGATGTGTAAATATCCAACAGCCGCTTATGTGTCGCGAGTTGGAATTGTTCACGGCTCTTCTTATTTACGTGTGGTGAACGCAATACCGTAAATATTTTTTTGCGTGTAGGTAAAGGAATAGGCCCTGTAACTACTGCACCGGTGCTGCGCACTGTCTTTACGATCTTCTCAGCAGATTTATCTACAAGATTATGATCGTAAGACTGTAATTTGATTCTGATTCTCTGCGACATGAGTAAAAATCCCCATTTGAATTTGGGAGCGCAAAGATAGGGGGATGCCTCTTATCAGGCAAAGATTTGGAAAAGAAATTTTTATTCAGATTCTTTATAAAGTAATCCCCACAAAGAAGTTCCAGGTCTGGCTCTTCCATTTATCCTGATCATCGATTCCATTGATATCGGTCAAGCCAATTTCATATCGTGTGCCGATATGAACCAGAGGCAGTTGCAGCATAAGACCGCCCACAAACGACAATTCCCCTTTTTTAAAAATGTCCTTTGGAGTTTTGACGCTATCGACCGCCTCATCAAGCAGCATACCCCATTGAGGCCCGAGCTGAAGCTTTACTCTCTGAGAAGGGCCGATATCAATATTCAATAAGGTCGCAAGTTTTAAATAATCAAGCTTTGCTTTTTTCTGTTCGCCTTCCAGGAACAGGTCGTCGTATATCACCGTTATATCGCTTGATTGCTCTGCTGACGTCTGGACAAAATTCAATTCCGGTTGAATACCCAATTTTCTCGTAATGTTTATTTGCATGAAACCACCCAACGAATAATTGTATTTAAACTCATCTTTAAAAGATTTTCCATCGATCTTATTCAGGTTAAGACCGGCCTTGAATCCCCAGCGAAACAATGATTCTTTTTCAGAAGGATCCTTTTTCTTTTGAGAATAAGCGCTTACGCAAAGTGCGGACAATAACAACGGCAGGATCAGTTTTTTCATATTATATTTTTGATTGGTTTAATAACGATCTGATGGGTATTCTTGGTATTGATATTTCAATTTTATACAATGATGCTAATCACATTCACATCGTTTAAGCTCTTTCCGTTACGTTTCCTGACATCTTCGGGTCAATTGGTGTAATTTATTCATCGCGATTTATCATTAACAAATTTTTGGCCGATTTGTGTACTAAATACATCAGCGTAAAAAGCCTTTGATTCATCACATTTACCACTCGTGTATACCAGTTACCTATTTGGGGTAGCTCATTAACGATTTTTAACCACTAACATCTGTTTTTCACATGGTTATGCTATCGATCGCGGTAACTTTCGTTGCATATTTGCGTCATACAAATCGTGATTCATAAAAACAAAAACCAAAAAAGCCATGAAACAGGAACAACGATACAACATCTTTAAAAGGACCCACAAGGGGATGCGAAGTATGTTGTTCGAAGCGGGAGCAAGGATCCAGCAAACAGATTTTACAAAAGCAAAACAAGCAGACGCCGCAATTGACATTGCAAAGCAAACAACACGGTCATTCTTGTATCACCTGAATAAAGAAGATAATATTCTTTATCTCTCCATTGTGTTATATGCACCTTATATTGTAGCGATGATCGAGCAAACGAACGCAAAAGATGAACGGCTTGCAAAGTCAATTGACACAATTATTGAAGACTACAAAAACCTGGATACGAAAGCTGAAATGATCTCTTTCGGCCTCCGCTTACAGGCGGCCTTTTTTGAATTCACTGCCGCGGTATTACAACACATGAACAAAGAAGAAACCGTGATCAATGAATTGTTATGGTCACATTATACCGACAAACAATTAGTGGCTTTGGAGGTTGAAATGTTGAAGCAATCTACACCTGAAGCTTGTACATGGTATACCGGGAAAATTTTGAAAGAGCTCAGCAATTCCGAAATTATAGTTTGGATCAATGGTATCGCTGAACTTGCGTCGTCAACTATTATTGAAAAATTGATCAGCACAACGCAAAGAGTGTTGCCAATCGATCGGTGGCAAATGATAAGGGGGAAATTTATCTCCTCGCGGGACCAAACGAATAAAGCAGCGGCCTAATGGTTGCTGGGTACTGGTTGCTAGTTACTGGTCAAGGACATTTCAATCCGCAACAGGCAACAAGAAAAAAAGCGAGCCGTTCCGATAAATCGGAGACGGCTCTTTCTTGAGTAGTGATGAACAACTAAACAAGACCTTCGTTAATAGCTTTTAATACAGCTTCTGTTTTTGAATTTACATGAAGCTTTTCATAAATGCGGCGGATATGAGAACGAACCGTATCAATACTGATAAATAATTCTGATGCTATAGCCTTATAGCTGTAACCACTAACAAGCCCTTTCACAATTTGCAGTTCTCTTTCTGACAAATTATAATCTTGTTTATGGGCTTTGGGTTGTGATTGAAAATACTGGAGCACTTTTCGTGCAACATTCGCAGTCATGGGCGAACCACCTTTGTTTACATCAAATATCGATTCGATGATTTCAGAAGGAGGAGTATGTTTCAATAAATAACCACTGGCTCCATTCCTTATTGCATTGAATATTTTTTCCTCGTTATCAAAAACGGTAAGCATGATGACCTGTGTTTGCGGAGAAACGGCTTTTACAATAGCCACCGCATCGATACCATTTGTGCCAGGCATATCAATATCCATCAGTATTACATCAGGCTTTAATTCCTCCGTATCTGTTTTTACCGTATCGGCATTGCTAAAGGTTGCCAGCAGGTCCAATTGCGGGGTGGATTGAATAAGGAATGAAATTCCCTCCCGCAGGTTTGTATTGTCTTCGTAATAAATTACTTTGATCTTTTCCATATCTTAAATTTAGCCCTCACCCATCACCTACTGCATAACATCAACATGCTAATTTATTTTTCTGCAAGGAGGTTTTTCTTTAAAATCACCATTAAGTTAATACTTGTTCCTTTTCCGGGTGCAGTTTTGATATCAATTTGTCCACCGATTTCTTTTGCCCTTTTCTCCAGGTTATTGAGTCCATTTCCTCTTTTGACGGTACCGGCATGAAAACCCTTACCGTTATCCGTTAATTCCATTTTCAGAAACCTGCCTTTTAAATTTAATCTCAGATCGATTTGTGTGCTTTCCGCATACTTAACTGCATTGTTCAGCGCCTCCCTGAATATCAGGTAGAGATTTCTTCTTTGTTCCAAAGTAAGTTTTGAGGCCCTGAAGCTTTGCGATACGATTGTATTGAACGTAATATGCTTTGCATCACAAACCCGTAAACCAAATTCTCTCATTCTTGAAACAAGATCCTCCAGTGTATCATTATCACTCCTGATGGTCCAGATAATGTCCTGCATGTTCTCGGAGAGTGATGTTGCATTATTGCTGATACGATCAAGCAACTGGACCGTTTCAGGTTTTACTTCTTCAATTTGTTTTTTTGCTACATCGCTAAATATCCGGATGCTGCTGAGTGTGGAACCCATATCGTCATGCAGATCGGTAGCGATGCGGTTACGTATTTTTTCTAATCTCTTTCTTTGTTGTTTGCGATAGAGATAAACAGCCAAAAATATAATGCCTGCAAATGCAATGATCAATAAACGGAACCAAACTGTTTTTTGAAAAGGCGGTATCACTTTAAAAGTATAGATCGTTTCATCACTCCACACCCCATCATTATTACTTGCTTTTACATGCAGCTTATGTGTTCCTCCTTCAAGGTTCATCAATGTGAGCGTCCGCTCCCTGGTGTACACCCATGCAGAATCATAACCTTCTAACCGAAAGGCAAAACGGTTCTTTTGGGATTGGCTGTAATTCATTGCTGAAAACTCTACCACAATATGCCGCTCACCAGGTTTTATTACAATCTTATTCTCTGCATCAAAATTTCTTAACTGATTCTTCACGCTCAATCTCGATACAATCACCGGCGGTGCTTTCTTATTAAAAGCAATATCTCCTGTATTGATACTGTTTATGGCACCATTGTAGCCAAGAAACAACTCGCCTTTCTTGCTTATATAAAATCCATCCGCGATCTTATTATTAAACAGCCCGTCATTCTTATCAAAATAATCAAAATACCCTGATGATGGATTCAACCGATGGAGTTTGTTATCCGTTGCGAACCACATATAACCCTGTGGGTCTTCTCCCAGGCCGTACACACTGGTGCCGGTATATCCGGATTTGTCAGTATAAAGATCAAGCACCTCACCTTGCTTGTCAAGCTTTGCAATATAGCCTACGCCGGAAGCCCAAATATTTTGTAACCTGTCAATATATAAAGAACCAACCTCGTCATCAGGCGTTTTCTTTCCCTTCCTTTTGTCATTGGTAAAAAGCGTCAATTCATTTTTTACAGGATCGATCTTCCCAACACCTTTTGCTGATGAAAACCAGATATACCCTTCAGCATCTTCACGAATATTCAATGGATATATATCTCTTAATGACGGTATACGATCCCACCAATAGATCACCGAATCAGTTTTGCGTTCCCAGGAAAATAATCCCTGGTAAGTGGAAAACCACATATTGGATTTTGAATCTTCGGAAATAAAAGTGACGGAAAACCTTTCCTTCTTATTGGGGAAAAAATCGACATAATGACGAATAAACTTATTTGTTCTTGGATCAAGCACCTGCACCCCGAGGCCATGCCCTATCCAGATCATACCGTCTTTCGCCTGTAACATGGAAAAGATACCCGGCTCTTTAATGCCCGGTGCCTGTTCATAATTTTCATCAACCGTTAATTTATTCCTGTTCCATTTGTACAAACCCCCGATCCATACACTTACCCACCATGTATTACCCGTTGTATCTGTTTTATCCTCTACAAATCCACTGGTAAAGAAATATTGTGAGTTTGCATATTCATTTTTGTCCTGCCAGATGCGATACCGTCGAAAACGGATCGCATGACGATCATATTTTTCTAAACCATTTTCAGTACCGATCCATACAATACCTGCACTGGTATCTTTAAATATATAGGCAGTTTGCCCGAGATTGTGAGTGTATTTATCCCGTGGATCATTTTTGAATTGAAAGAATTTTTTTTCTGTAGTATCATAAGCCATCAAACCATAACCTCCGCCACCACACCACATAAATGGCTTGCCATGCTCATCCTTATCAAATTCAAAACTTGTCATTGATTCAGGAGCAGTTTGTATTTTATCAAAATCCTGCTTTGTCTCGTTCCAAACATAAAAACCATGCGCCCATGTGCCCATCCACAATTTTCCGGTTGCATCCTCTTTTACCGCACCGCAAAGGATGTCTGTATTGCGGTGAGCCCAATCAAAACCCATCAGGTATCTGAACTTTTCAGTTACGGGATCGAAAAGATACTTTGCCCGTCCAATAGATAACCAAATTCGATCTTTGCTATCGACCTGTGATGAATTGGCATGAAAACGTGCAGCCGGCAACGGGTATCTTTTCCATTTAAACGTCTCCTGGTTTAGGGCATAAAGAAAGTTATTCGCGATAAACCAACCAGTGCCCTTGCTATCAAATTCACCATACATTACATCATATCTCGGAAAATTATCGCCGCTATCCTTCAAATTGATCCTGTCAATTTTTAAGGTGCGTGTGTCCATTCTGCATAAACCATTATTTGTCGCCACCCATAGAAATCCTTTTTTATCAAGCGTGGTGCCTGCAATCAGGTTACCGGGAATGGTTTCCGGCTGGGCCGGGTTATTTAAAAAAACTTTGAAAGAAAGACCATCGAAGCGATTGAGGCCATTGGCTGTACCAATCCATAAAAAACCATCCTTGTCTTTTGTGATACTAATGACACTTTCGTGGGATAAACCATTGTCGGTAGTGAATTGTTCAAAAGCAAAATTGAAACGTTGTGCTTTCCCGTTTTGCAGAACAAATAAAAGAGAGAATAAGCCAAGAATTGTATGGTGAATATGCTTTATCATGCAGTCGCTTACAAGCTACTAAACTTTTGCAAATGAATTTTAAACATAGTACTTAGCAAGCAATTGTTTATCGACTCCTTTTCTAATTGCAACTTTATAAAGCCAGTTTAGTATTGGCTGCAGCCAGGATAAGATGCCCGGGACATTTGAACCTGCCGCCACTGATAAATAGCCCCGAACAAGCCAATTCTTCGGTAAACCATCTTTATTTACTTTTCCATCCCGTGAAAGCCCGTTTAAAACAGCGACCAACAACTGATACCCGATATTACCCGGCTGAATCACTACTTTGAATTTAACTTCCTCTTTACTATCATTAAAATAGCGGTGAACTGTTTTTATTGGTATCAAAACATAATCGCCTTTACCCAAAGTTTTAACCTCCTTGCCAATTTGCATTTTCAGCTCACCTTCCAGCACCTCGTAATATTCTGAAAATTCATAATGATAGTGAAGTGGCACTTTTCCACCTTTTTTTAACGTTATTTCGGCTACAGTTCTTTTGCCATTTGTTTCTTCACAAAGTTCGCTGAACTCTATCCTGTTTTTTATCACCGGGTTTTCGTGTACTCTATTTTTCATGTAAAAAACTTAACACAAAGTTCCTTACATGGCAGTTTTTCTCAATAGCATATCAATGTGAAAAAAAGCCCCGATCCTATCGGGGCACTGCGTAGTTATGCGAACGATCGAATTTTCACGGCTAAAGTTTATCGAATGGTTTTGGACCAGGCACTGCGTTTTTGACCGGTTTTGTGGTTTTCAGAAAAGCAAAAATTGATTTCAGGTCGTCATCGCTTAGGTTTTTGTAAACAAACCAGGGCATGGGCGGTAACAAAGGACGGGTGTTGTCAAGACCTTTGTATTTTCCCTCGCGAATTGCTTTGATGAACTGTTCCTCTTTCCAATTGCCGATACCGGTGGCATCAGAGGTCAGGTTCGCGGCATAGGATTGTCCCCATTGGCCGACTGCCGTAGTAAGATCGGTTCCGAATAACATCCAACCCTGCTTGATTGCATCGGTTGCTGGTTTGAGCGAAGCCATTTCAGGATTGAATCCTGATAAACGCAACTCCGGAATTATCTCAACCCCTGTTGCCGTCATCTTTTTAGGCGAATGACAATCGTCGCATCCCATAGCATTTACCAGGTAAGACCCGCGATCGACCATCTCTTGTTGAGTCATGGCTATACCTTTTTTCTTTTCGCTTGCAGTGCTATCAGCACATGCAATAAGCACTACAGATGCTAAAGCTGCAATTGCAGCGAAACTTAAAATTGCTTTTCTCATTTTTCATGGTTTTATGGTTAATATCTCATTGATAAAAGTGCGTACCAAATGTTAGCAAATCAGGGAATACATCTCTTTCCTGTATTACTTCTGCTTCAGGGTCTACCTCTTCTGCAGACTTTTTTTCCATCTTTCTAAACTCAAAGCCACTTGTTTTAGCTTCAGCCATCATTACTATTGCTGAGGCCAGCAGTTGAAGAAGGATCAGTGATATTCTGTGCTTTTTCATTGTTTGCAATTGATAAAACAAAAATGCTTCATGATACATGCGTTTTCAATAGCACGTTAATGCGGATTTTTGCCCGTTTATTTTGCAAGTTCTTGCAGGAAGAGCATAACCATGCTAATACACTTGTTAGTAAATACCACGAAAGCGGGATATCATTCTAATAAAAATCAATCATCGGGCTCAATACAATTACCTTTGCACGCCTACGCCGAAGCTTCGGCGTATAAACCGTAAAATTTTAAAATACATGATGACGTTTGAGGGGTTAGGATTGGATTCAAAGTTGATCGAGGCCACCAACGAACTGGGATTTAAAACACCAACACCCATTCAAGAAAAAGCAATACCCGTTTTACTAAGCGGAACAAAAGATCTTGTAGGCCTTGCACAAACCGGCACAGGCAAAACTGCAGCATTTGGTTTACCGTTATTACAATTAGTGGAAAGCAAGAACAGGTATCCACAGGCGCTGATCGTTTGCCCCACAAGAGAATTGTGTTTACAGATCGTAAACGAGATGGATCTTTTTAAAAAATTCATTCCCGGTATGAATGTGCTTGCCGTGTATGGCGGCTCATCGATCGGCGCACAAATAAGAGAACTAAAAAGAGGAGTTCAAATTGTTGTAGCCACACCAGGGCGTTTAATTGACCTCATTGAAAGAAAAGCGATCGATCTTCAACAAATAGAATATGTAGTGCTTGATGAAGCAGATGAAATGCTGAATATGGGTTTCCAGGATGATATTGAATTTATTTTACAAAACACTCCGAACCGCGAAAGCACGTGGTTGTTTAGCGCCACCATGCCGCCTGAAATAAGAAAGGTGAGCAAGAAATACATGAAGACGCCCGTGGAAATAACGGTTGGTAAAATGAATACAGCAAGCAGAAACACCGATCATCAATTCTATGTTGCTTCTCCACATCACCGTTACGAGGCCTTGAAACGTTTGATCGATTTTAATCCGGGTATTTATGGATTGATTTTTACAAGAACAAAAGCAGATGCACAGAAGATAGCAGAGAAACTTACGCGGGAAGGGTATGACATCGATGCATTGCATGGCGACCTGACACAAGTACAACGCGATAAAGTAATGGGTGAATTTCGCGAGAGAGCTTTGCAATTATTAATTGCAACAGACGTTGCGGCAAGAGGAATCGACGTACAGGGGATCACACATGTGATCAATTATGAATTGCCTGATGATGTAGAAGTGTATACTCACAGAAGCGGGAGGACCGGCCGTGCCGGCAAAACCGGTGTTTGTATGAGTATTGTGAACGGTCGCGAGGTGGCGAAAATAAAACAGATAGAAAGAATGGTGCAGGTGCCATTCCACAAGGTGGATATACCATCGGGAAAAGATGTTTGCCGCAAACAGTTCTTTTCTTTCATGGATAAACTGATGCAGACAGATATCAGTCATGGCGACTATGAAACCTATTTACCTACGCTGCAGGAAAAATTTGCACATGTAACCAAAGAAGAGGTTTTAAAAAGAGTAGCTGCTCTTGAGTTCGATCGCTTTCTTAAATATTATGAGAATGCGGAAGATCTGAACGCAAGAGATATTCGCGATCGTGCTAAAGTTGTAAGAAGAGATGGTGATGTACGGGAACGAGAAGTGCATCGTGACACAAGAGGAAGAAAGTTCAGTGGCGGAACTGATTATACGAAGCTGTTTGTAAACCTTGGAACCAAGGATGGTTTTTATAAAGCAAGTTTTCTACAATTCATACTTGACATGAGCGAATTGCAAAAAGAAGTATTGGGAAGGGTCGATATGAAAGAAATGAATAGCTGGGTAGAAGTGAATAAAAATGTAGCTAACCAGATGATGCGATCGATCGATGGAAAAAAATTCAAAGGAAGAAAGATCCGAATGAATCCCGCATAGCAGAAACTCCTCTGTTGAGGGGTGTGACACATCAAAGCTTCCTGATCTTTAAGCTAAGCGTTGCGAAACCACCAAGCTCAACATGCTCAACTGTGATTGAATGCTTGCCTTCCAGTGCAAGGGTAATTGTTTTATGCGGGGACTCATCAAACTTATATAAAGATGGATTCCATTCATCAATTACCAACTTTCCATCCAGGTATACTCTTACTGCATCATCCCATGTTACTCCCAATTCATAATTGCCTTTTTCAAAGTTCGCTGAACCGGAAGCTGACGTAACAAATTCCGGATACGTGCCATCAGCGTTCTTTATCCCACCCCACCATGCATAATCAAGCTTATTTGTTTTTTCGGTTTTAACCGGGCGTAACCTTGCTGTTGGCGGAATGATTTGTCCTGTTTTGATCGGGTCATGGCCTTTGAAATCATATGCGTACCACACGACATCAAACTCGATCGGTTGAAAAAATTTTTTAAAGGAAAAGGGATGGGGTTTACCGGCAGCAATTGCCTCGCCAAACTGCGTCGTAATTGATGAACCGGTGTATTCAAGCTCAATCAATATATCTGTGCGATCACCTGTGAGTTTTGTGGCAGTTATTGTTGCCGGAAATGTTCCGCTCATCAATGAAACATCTTTTACCCCTCTAAATCGTTTGATCCTCCATTTTCCTTTCGGGCCTAATAGGTCAAATTGCATGATACCGGTTGTATCGGCAGGGTTTGTATTCCAGATAATGGGGCTGCGAAAATCATAAGGTCCCCATTCCGTTATCATGATATTCTTTCTGCCGGCAAATGCCCCAGTACCTTTAAATGCATCCCTCGGAGCAGGCACATCGGGAACATATTCTGTTGTATCTGCGTTGAACTTTTTTGCGATTTCATCATTCCATGTCGTATCCAAGCCCGTTACTGTTGAATCTGTCTTAAAAATCGTTTCATATTCATCGTACCTGTTGTCAAATACATTCAGTTGTTCAGTTCGAGTGACACTCATCACAAGCGGATTGCTGTTGAAATTATTGTTGGAGATAATATAGTTCCTGCTCCTTGTGTCGCGGTTCTTTGCATAACCCCAGTCGGCCGGTTGCTCTTTTCTTCCCCAGAGCCTGATCGCTTCTTTGTTATTAAAAAAAATATTATGATGGATCTCATTTTCCTGGCCATGCTCTATGGCAATTCCAATTCTATTTGAACGAAACTGGTTGCCTGCAATTATGGTATTATAACTGTAGCCTCCCCAAATTCCATGATCACATTCATAGATCCTGTTGCCCGAAATAATATTTCGGCTGAAAGTAACTTCTATCCCATTCGTTGGCGCATACGAAAAATCATTTCTGAGCAGTACATTATCATTACAACCACCTGTGCCATTATCCATCGTTGTTTGCCCCGCCCAAAGAAAAAAACCATCGCCGCCATGGGTGACCGAGTTCTTGTAAAAATGATTACTGTTGCTTTGTTCATAGATCAATATACCGGCACTGTCTTGCCCGCGATTATAAACTCCGTGACTATAACCGCGAACATTAAAGTTGATCTTGTTATATGCTATTGTATTAAAACTGCTGCGGTACATGCCAATACCCAATCCTGAGTTGAAAGAAAACTCGTTGTTGAAAATTTTTCCATAATTACAATTTGTCATCATGAGTGCATTTTGCCCCCCGGTAACTTTTGTATTTTTTATAGTTGCCGAATCACAGCCACGCAAATACATGGCAGCACCATAACGCAGCCACTCATCTTTTTCATTTTGATGATGACTCAACCAATCTGAAATATCTTCTTTTTCCTGAGTGCTGTTCAAATGCTGACGATAGTTATAGCTGAGATCACAATTATCAATTGAAAGATTTGAAACGTTACGTGCCAACACGGCTACTTTATAACCTCTCGCTTTCAGATTCCTGATCGCAATATTTCTTCCTCCTTTAATTAAAATTGCTACGCCAAAAAATTCATCAGGGTTTTTTTTGGAATTACTTCCTTTTAATATCGCATTATTGAAATCGACAGTGATATTATTGCCCTCAATTATTATCACGCCTTGATCTATCGATGGAAATGCGTCAAGTTTATAGGTTTGTTTTTTTATTTTGACTGACCTTGTGATTTTTAAACCCTTTGTAAGCAGCTTTTCCTGGCTATTACTATAGGAACAGATTAGAATAACAAACGAGAAAAGGATAATTTTTTTTGTCATCATTTTGAATTTACTTGCACCCGGTTTGATAAGAATAAAGCTAAAATTATCCAACCTTTTCTGAAACGGAAAAAGAAATGGCAGAAGCGGTTATAAAAAGGGATTCACAAACAATGAAGGTGCTGAAACTACTGCTGAAAATTGCAGTCACCATCGTCTGCTTCTGGTATATATCAAGAAAAATAGATTTTGCAAAAGCCAGGGATGCCGTGTTGCAGGCCGACTGGTGGTGGTTGTTCCTGTCCGTTGCAGCTTTTGCATTCTCAAAATTCCTCGCCTCGTTTCGTCTTAATATTTATTTTAAAAATATCGGCATTCATCTTACACAAAAACAAAACCTGAAGCTATACTGGCTGGGAATGTTTTATAATTTATTTCTTCCCGGCGCCATCAGTGGCGATGCCTATAAAGTAGTGTTATTAACAAGAAAATACGATGTGAGCTATAAAAAAATTACTGCGGCCGTCTTGCTTGATCGTTTCAGTGGCTTACTCGCTTTGGGATTGATCCTTTCAATTTACGGGGTTCTTGTGTTGGATAATAAATTATATGATACCATCCTAATTGCCGGTTCTGTTTTAGCTGTGGTGGCGCTTTATCTTGCCGTAAAATTTTTGTTCAAAGATTTTATGCCGGGTTTCTGGCCCACCTTTTTGTGGGGTATCGCTGTGCAGGTGTTCCAGGTAGTTTGCGTGTATTGTATTTTGATAGGGCTTCATCTTCCGCTTCATCAAAGTGAATGGATATTTATATTCCTTGTTGCTGCTGTTATCACCGTTATTCCAATCTCTTTGGGGGGCGGATTGGGCACCCGGGAACTTGTATTTGTAGAAGGTGCCCGATACTTTGGACTTGATGTTCACGTAGCCCCCATCATCAGTATCCTGTTTTATCTTTCCAATGCTTTGTCATCAGTGTGGGGTGTTTACTTTATTTACCATGATCCATTGAAAGATGTCAACCCCACCTGAAACTTTTTGCCACCGGCGGAGAGGACTTCTAAGAACACTTAACTTTGATCGTTCCCCATTGAATGCAAAACAATCAGCAAAAATATTTCTGGCTTCTCCTGGGTTTATCAATTGTTCTTTTGTTTCCTGGTTTAGGAAAAACACCGCTTTGGATCTATGATGAAGTCCGTAATGCGGAATGTGCACGAGAGATGTATGAACGCGGGGATTGGATCGTGCCCACTTTTAATGGTGGATTAAGAACACTCAAACCACCGTTACATTACTATTTCATGTTTGGAGGATTTCAACTTTTTGGCGTAACAGAATGGGGAGCAAGATTTTTTTCTGCTGTATTTGGCGTGTTTACGATTCTTATCATTTATTTTTTTGTAAAAAAATATTCATCTCAAAGACAGGCGCTGATCACAGCACTGGTACTACTGGCATCAAGTCATTTTTTATTTGAATTCAGAATGTCGGTGCCCGATCCGTATCTAATTTTCTTGAATGTTTCTTCAATCTTTACTGCTTATTTATTTTTTAATGAGAAAAACAATTACTGGCTTTGGCTCTGTGCAATTACGATGGGATTAGGAACGCTGGCAAAAGGTCCGGTTGCTATCGCCTTACCAGGTGCATCGATATTGATATGGTTACTCTGGCAAAAAAAATTGAAAGAAATCTTATCATGGAAAATCCTGGTTGCGGGTATTATCATGTGTGCAGTTGCTCTTCCCTGGTATTGGCTGGTGCATAAGGAAACAAATGGCGAATGGACGAGAGGTTTCTTTGTGCAACATAACTTCGGCCGTTTCTCCGAACCCATGGAGGGACATGGTGGCCTTTTTATTATTGTTCCGATCATTGTACTGGTTGGTATGCTCCCTGCCTCAATTTTTATTGGTGAATCATTCAGAGACTTCCGGGCAAGGTTCAGCGATCCATTTTTAAAACTTGCACTTTCTGTCGTAGCGCTCTTTGTTGTGTTTTATAG